>C688J18823_10001662_pt1 | contig 13872 bp, 12 predicted proteins | sample HopSoiMetagenom1_FD_18823 | JGI IMG/M metagenome (IMG submission 18823)
CCCTTCAGTGACTTAGGGACAGATTGCATGAGTGGAGTGGCTCTGGCTATGAAACATAGAAAATAAGGGATTAACTGTATACAGAATTCTGAATTTCTCTTGTCGCTAGACCTCTTTTTGGACCGATCTTTACGGAATCCCAGTCCTGAGAATAGCTATTGTTCCGCGTGGCACACATTGACGCTCTCGGACGCACCTCGATCGCGCCTCGAAAACAATTCTTCAAACTTAGCAGGAGAATGGCGCATACTGACGCGCCAAACTGGACAGCGATGCGGCCAGGCGTGCAAAGAGCGGCATTGGTCTATGCGAAACCGTATCCCCGAGAATGCCGTCGACAAAGAGCGCACCTTACCCACAATCGTGCCTGTCTCGGCTGGTCAGCAGCTCGGGATGGAGTTGTGCGATCTACAAAGCTCGCCGGAATGCGCCATCATCTTCCAAGGCGTTGTCCAACGGCGCAGAGGCCTATGTGGTCCAAGACCGACTGATGTAATCGGCGCAGGTGAGGACCAAGAGAATCGAGAGAAAGAACAGCCCTGAACCGATAACCAGGGCGATCATCTTGGGCGAGTATTTCACATGCATAAAAAAGAGGAACACAAGCGTCGCCTTCGTGACTGCAATGGTGAGGGCGATGATGGGATTAAGAATGCCGAAATTCTGAAATGCTGCAAAGACAGTGAGTCCCGTAAAGACAAGAAGGATAAGCCAGATCACTATGTAGATCTTCGGTGAGACGATGTGTCCTGTGCCAGCCGATGACATTGCGCTTCTTTCTCCTTCTCCTTCTCCTCGTGCGACTTCTATCAGTGGGGCTTTTGCCGAAAATCCCTGACCAGCTTCAATCCCGACGGTCGAGCATCCTAGTGCACCGGACTTCGGCTGACCAGGTACAGCAATGGGAATAGAAAGATCCAAATGATGTCTACAAAGTGCCAGTACAGACCAAAGTTCTCGACCATCGTGTAATGGTGCGGGGGATAGGCTCCGTGGTGCGCCCTCCAGATAAGCACCAGCAGAATACCCACACCGATAATCATGTGCAGAGCATGCATGCCGGTCATGGCGAAATATAGCGCGAAGAAGATGGAGGTCTGGGCAGCGACATCCGCAGGGGCCACTTCTTCATGGTTTTCCGCGCGCTCGTAATTGAAGTCGAAGTTTGGTCCCGGGATGTGGTGCTCTACGTACTTGTCATGGTATTCAACTGCCTTAATGCCCAGAAAAACTCCTCCCAAGGCCAGAGTCGCCACGAGAAACAAGATCAGCAGCTTGCGAGCGCCCAACGCTGCGCTGTGCACCGCCATTGCCATCGTCAAGCTTGAGCAGATGAGGACGGCGGTGTTGATGGCCCCATAGGATATCGCGATCGATTTGCTGGCGAAAACAAATGCTGGATTGTAAAGGTTGCGGTAGATCAGGTAAGCGGCGAACAGCCCGCCGAAGAACATGATTTCGGTAATGAGGAATACCCACATCCCCAATTGGGAAACGTCCTTCTGCTGCTCGATGGTGTCAAATTGTTCCAGCAGCGCGGGATCATGATGATGCCGGGCTGCAGGAAGCGTGCTTACGTGGCTATCCGACAACTTCGACCTCCTCGGTCTCGCTCTCGTAATCGTATGCGTCCTGCGTCACGATGGGAGTTTCGTGGAAGTTGTGCGTGGGCGGCGGAGAGGTCGTCTGCCATTCCAGCCCAGTAGCGCGATACGGATTATTACCGGCAATTGCGCCATACTTTAGCGACCAAAGCATATAGAACATCGGCATCAGCAGTCCCACAGCCAGCACAGACGCGCCTGCCGTCGAGAGCACGTTTAGCACCTGGAACTCCGGTGGATAAACGTGATAACGCCGCGGCATCCCCATGTAGCCGAGGACGAACTGCGGGAAGAATGTCAGGTTAAATCCGATGAAGGTGATCAAGGCGGAGAGCTTCGCCGGCGCCTCCGGATACATCCGCCCCGTCATCTTTGGCCACCAGAAGTGGAGGCCAGCGAGATACGCGACCAGCATGCCTCCCACCATGACGTAGTGGAAATGCGCAACGACGAAGTAAGTGGCAGTAACGTGCACATCTACGCCGACCGCAGCCAAAAACAGCCCGGTGAGGCCGCCGATGGTGAAGAGGCCGATGAAAGCGAGCGCATACAGCATCGGGGTGTCGAAGTGGATGGAGCCCTTATAGAGGGTCGCCGTCCAATTGAACACCTTAATAGCGGATGGGATTGCGACCAGGAAGGTAACAAACGAGAAGATCAAAGCCGAATACGTGGATACACCAGCGATGAACATGTGGTGAGCCCACACCAGGAAGCCAAAGACAGCGATGGCGATGCTGGAGAACGCCACTGCGGCATATCCGAAGATGCGTTTTCGGGCGAAGCACGGAATGATTTCGCTGATCACTCCAAAGCCCGGCAGGATCATGATATAGACCGCCGGGTGAGAATAGAACCAGAACATGTGCTGGAAGAGAACAGGGTCCCCACCCAATTGCGGATTAAAGATGCCGATGTGCAGTCCGCGCTCCAGAGCGACAAGAATCAAGGTAATGGCTAGCACCGGCGTAGCCAGCACCATTACGACGCTGACGGCGTAGTGCGACCAGACAAACAGCGGGAGTCGGAACCAAGTCATCCCGGGGGCGCGCATGCGATGCACAGTGACGATGAAATTCAGGCCAGTAAAGATGGAAGCGAAGCCGGCGATCATGATGCCGGTTGCTGCTGCAACCACATGGGTGGTCAAATACTGCGTACTCAGCGGCGTATAGAAGGTCCAGCCAGTGTCTACGCCGCCACTAATGATGGCGGAAAAGGTGAATATGGCCCCAATGATGAATATGTACCAGCTCGCCAGATTGATCTTTGGAAATGCCAAATCGCGCGCACCGATCATGATTGGCAGCACGAAATTTCCCAGTGTCGCCGGGATCGAGGGCACTAGAAAGAAGAACACCATCACGATGCCGTGCATCGTAAACAGCTTGTTGTAAGTATCAGATTGGAACAGGTCTCCGGCAGGCGTAAGCAGTTCCAGCCGTATCATCGACGCCATCGTGCCGCCGAAGAGGAAGAACAAGCTGATAGAAACCAAATAAAGGATTCCAATACGCTTGTGGTCTTTGGTCAGGAACCACGACTTGATTCCATGACTCGAATTCAAGTAGGTATCGGTCGGTAACGCGAGCGCCTGCGTTTGAATTGCGGTGCTCATTTATCGCTGCTCCACTGTTAATCCGTTGGGCCTCGCCGGGGCATTCTGTTTGGGCGCGCTCTGCTTAGGGGCGTTCTGGGCCGGGCGCTGCTCATTTGGCGAAGCGGGTAAAGCTTCCTGTTGAACCGGTACTGCGCTGGTGCGCGGCATCGGCGTTTCGTTGGTGCCGGGGTTGGTCACGTCGACGCCCTTCTGAATTTTATCCAGGTTCACCGGCGGTTCCTGCTGGCTGTTCGTTTGCAATTGCAACAGTTGTCCGTTGTAAGTGAGCGACTTCACGTATTCGATGAGCTGGATCATCTCATCTTCATTAAGCTGTCCCTGGAATGTCGGCATGATGTTCTGGAAGCCATAGACGATCTTCGCGCTCGGGTTCAAGATTGACTCGCGAATATAGCTCTCATCCGCAACCAGGGTGCGATTGTCGGCAGTGCGCACCATCCTGCCATAAAGATTGTAGAGGTTTGGGCCCCGCGCATTGTCGGCACCAGTGTGGCATGTGGGACATCCCATGGAAGCGAATACCTTCTGACCTTCAGTTGCCAGGGATCCGAAAGCGCCAGCTCCGCGCAACCATTGTTGATAGTCGTCATGTGGCATAGCCGTCACAGTTCCGATCATCCCCGAATGCTTGGTTCCGCAATACTGATTGCAAAACAGGTGATAAGTTCCCGCCTTAGTAGCCTCGAACCAGACCTGCGTATAACGGCCCGGGAGTACGTCCATCTGCGTTCGAAACGCCGGCACAAAAAAATCGTGGATCACATCCTGCGAGATCAGTGTCATCCGCACTGGACGGCCTACCGGCACGTGCAGATTATTGATCTCACGCTGCCCCCCGGGATGCTCGAATTTCCACATCCACTGTTTGCCGATGCCGTAAATGTTCATTGACGACTTGGGCGGATGCGTCTCCTGGAAGAAGAGAATCGCGCCCCAAGCAAAGATGACCATCGCGATGCCGAGCGGCACAAGGGTCCAAAAGATCTCGAGAGGAATGGAGCCCTCAATCTGAGTTGGGACGGGGTGCTTCTCCTTGCGGTACTTGATGGCGAACACCAGGATCAGCAATGCAACCAAGGTAGTGAAAAATATGGTAACGGCGAGAATAAAGAAGTACAGCGCGTCTACCCTGGGCGAGAGCGTCGATGCCGATTCTGGGAAGACCGGAAAGTACCTGGGGAGCATTTATGAGTTCCGTCCGTTCGAGAGGCGCGAGGAGCGCCGGTTTTGCCAGGGTTCGGGCGATCCAGTTTCCGCTCTTCCCGCGCGCACATCTCGCCTGCTCATCACAAAAACAAAACCTCCCACGAGAAGCACAGTCAGCACTCCGCTAATGCGTAACACTCGCATCACGGCAGCGCCGTAGCGTCCGGTCTCGGGATCGTAGTGGTAGCAATACAGGATGAGCTTGTCCACCACTGTCCCAATGTGGTTCTTGGAAGCTTCAATTAACCCCAGTCGCAGGTCCTTTGGAGAATATTCGATGCCGTAATAATACTGAGACAGTTTCCCTTCCGGCGTGGCGATCTCAATCCCGCTCGCATGCGCGTACTGGTCAATGCGCGCGTCGTAGACATAGCGAAAGCCAACTGCCTTCGCGAGCTGATCGATTTGCTCTTGATCTCCAGTCAGAAAATGCCAGCCGCTCTGCGCCGTAGGTTTTTCGTGGCGGCTGTACCTACGCAAATACACCTGCTTCATCTCTGCGGCCACTTGGGGCGTTTCCCGCGGATCAATACTCACAGTTACAACATCGTAGTCGCGGCCCAGGTCGAAGTTCACGACGCTCAACGCGCTCGTCAATCCATTGAGCACTTCGCCACAGAGCATGGGACAACGGTAGTAGACGAGCGCAAGTATGACAGGACGCTTACCGAAGTAGTCACCCAGGCGGACGTCTCTTCCGGCTTCATCCCGGAAATGCAAATCGAGTGGAAGCTGCTGGTTCAACTGCTGATCGATCCCGACCTGCTGAAGAATCGCCGGCCGCTGGGTGGAGGTCGCTCCTACGCCGGAAGGCTGCAATCCGGTTGTCGCGGGGCCGCTTTGCTGCGCTAGTGCCGGGAACGCAAGCATCGAAGACAGCGCGACCAACACTAACGGCTTACAAACCTTTGTGACTATGCTGTTACCCGTCACTACGTGGACTCCTTGTTACCGAACTGCCCCCTGGTGTCTTTCATGCGAGCTTTGTATGGAGGGGTTAACGATCCCGGTTCCCTGCGCTGTCGCCGGCAGCTGAGCGCCTGAGCCAAGCTGCATTGCCGGCAATCCCTTTTCCACTACAGCTTTCATTGCCTGGCTGATAGGAATGTTCACCTTCCCCGAGTTCTTATCCAAAACGAAGTACTGCTTCAAGTAAACATCTTCCGCTTCGCGCATAACCGCAAGATCGTGCACGTCGTCGCTCTGCAGCCGAGGTTGCGGAAAACGGCTCACGCGTACGCGCGATGCCATGTCTCGGTTTTCCATTGAGCCCGGCTCTTCCGACTTATTCAAAGGAGTGCGTGCCTGCTGAGCCCGCCGTTCGATCTCGGTTTCCGCACTCCGCACCCATGGATTGCGCATGTCGACCTGATCCTGCTTGGCGGCATAGTTACTGGCGAAGTGGAACACTCCCCAAAGCAGCACAAAGATAACGATGCCGCAGAAGGCAAGAGCAACAATGAATGCAACCACACCTGTGATACTGATGTCGCGAGTCTCGTGGCCAAGTTCCGGATCCGTGCCGCGGAGCTCTGAGCCTTGCGGCTTTAGAGGTTTATGCTGTTGCATGTTCAGGCTCCAGAAGTTCTTCCATCTGGGGATCATAGGCCGGCATGAGGGGCCGCGACTTGAGTGAACGGATAAAGAAGAAGACCCAGAATCCGCCGATCGCCAGAGGCGCTGCCAGATATAGCCAATTGAATGTGATCTCTCGCTCTTGCGTGATGAAGTTCGGTTCCACCATCCAATAGAGGTCCACCATACGAATGAAGATGATGAACGTGCAGAGAGGCACCATGAATGCCGGCTGTTTCTTCAATCGTCGGGATAGCAGTAGGGCGAACGGCACGGCAAACTCGAACAGAATCAGGAAGCGTGAGAGATTCACCCAATTGCCGGCAAGACGGTTTAGATACCAGTGGATCTCATCAGTCAAATTCCCTGACCAGATGATGAGCCATTGCGAGAACGACAAGTAAGCATAGAGCATCACAAAGGCAAACAGCAGCTTACCGATGTCGTGCAATTCGGTCTTACGCAAAAGGCTGCGCATGGGCTCTTCTTGCGACAGCAGCAGGACCGTGATGATGCAGATCGAGAATGCGGTCAAGCCCTGGCCGGCCAGATAGATGAGACCGTAAATAGTGGAATACCAAGTCGCGTCGAGCGAGACAACCCAATCGTAAATCGCGAACGTCATCGTAAGCGCGTATACCACGATGCCTAAGCCGCTCAGATTCTCAAAGATGCGCTGCCAGTCCCTGGCCAGTGGATCACGGTCGCGTTGAATCGACCAGCGTCGCAGCGTGGCAGAAAACCCCCACCAGATAGCAAAGTAGAGCACCCAGCGAACGATGAAGAACAGTTTGTTCATCAGCAGCGCTTTGTGCTGCATCACAGTATGCGCTTCGGAGCTCTGCTGGATCCAGCGATCCGAGCCTGGAATCCAGGGATACAGATGGCTCATTCCAAGCAGTATCGGAACAAAAAGAACGAACATCAGCGGGAACTGTGCCGCGCCGGCCTCGAGCACCCGACGGATAATCAATCCCCATTTGCCGGCTGAGAGGTGATTCACCATGAGCAGCGCCATGCATCCCAGACTCGCGCCAGTCCACAAGACATACCCAGCGAGGTAGGCACGCAGGGCATGATCCAGCGCATGCGGACCAATGAAGCCGCCGATCACCAGCAATATGCTAAACAGACCGCCAGTCACAAGGGCGCGGCTTTGATAACGGTCGAGCAGCCATCCCGGCCCCATGAGATCTTGTGGTAAGTGCTTGGCGTAAGTTTCCATGCTTATTTCTTCGGCGTTCCTTCCTGCGGCTGCTGTGGCACGTTCGATTCACGCGGTCTAGAGGAAACCGGATTTGCTCCTTCGGCTGAGACCTCCTCGCTCGCACCTCTTCCGCCCGACGTCAGCGCCTGCGGCAGAGGAACTCCCTGCACGAGGATTTGCGATTGATCTCGCAGCTGGCCACGCTGCTCCGCAGGAACGTCGGCGCTCGCTCCACTTTGGGCATACTGCAATGCGCGGATGTAAGCAGCGATTGCCCAGCGGTCTGCAGGCTCAATCTGCGCGGCGTAGTCCGGCATTGCGCCCCAACCATGGGAGATCACATCGTAGTAATGCCCTACAGGCTGACTCAGATAGCGTGGAAGATGAAAATTGGCCGCCTGCCGGTACCCGCGTTTAACGATCATTCCGTTGCCATCACCCACGCGGGAGTGACAGGGCGAGCAGTAGATGTCGAAGCGTTCGCGGCCGCGCTCCATCACTCCTTGGGTGATCGGAAATGGAAAGCGGTCCTCTTCCTTCAGTCCGACTTTCCCAGTGTTGAAATACGAATCGTCATGCAATTCGCCGCGAGCGACGGTGTTCACGATTGGTTGCCGTTCCGATAATCCATCGGCGAAAAATTCGCTGCTGCGATAGGTGACGTATTTCGGCTGGTTGTGCATGTCCTGGCGACAGCCGGACGTCACCAGCAGCAAAGTGGCAGCGACCAGAAGTCGCGCCGTAAACTTCAGTTCATCGCGGAAGTTACACCTGCCGCTCAATTCGGAACCTCCGTGACGATGCGCGGATTCGTTTGCTCCAGGAAACGTCGTGTGCGCGTCAAATCGAATTGCGGATCGGCGGCCTCAATACAAAGGAAGAATTTGTCTTTGCTCGCAAGGGCGAAATTCGGAGCATTGAACACCGGATGATACGGCATCGGCAATCCATTCATTGCCAGCATGCCAATAAAAGCGGCGAGAGAAGCTCCCAAAACCGTACACTCAAACGTAACTGGAATGAATGCCGGCCATGAGTGCCAAGGCTTTCCGCCGACATTGATCGGATAGGCCAATACTGACACCCAATATTCGAGCGAATAGCCCCCTATACCGCCCAGGAGTCCGCCGACAAGGACCGCCAAAGCCACACGGTTTTTGTGAAAGCCGATTGCTTCGGCGGCAGGCTCAATCGGAAATGGCGAATATGTATCCATGCGGCGATAGCCGGTCTCGTGCGCACGCTCTGCCGCACTCACAAGGTCAGGCACCGTGTCGTATTCGGCCAATAGTCCGTAGATGCCCGGCTCAATCATTGCAGGTTCTCCTGCGCCAGGGCGTTGACCCTGGCCTGAGGCAGCAGGGCACGGACTTCAAAGATCGAGATCATGGGCAGCACTCGGATGAATAAGAGGAACATCATCGTAAAGAAGCCCAACGTGCCGATGTACACCGCGTAATCCCAGCGGGTTGCCTTGTAAGTTCCCCAAGAAGACGGAAGGAAATCGCGATGCAAGCTAGTAACGACGATCACGAAGCGCTCCAACCACATCCCCGCATTCACGATGATCGACATAAACCAGAGCAGCACCGGCGAACTTCTGAATTTGCGCAACCAAAGTAATTGCGGCAAAGCAATGTTGCAGGTGATGAGCAGCCAGTAAAAGTAGCCCATCGGACCGAGTGCCCGGTTCTTGAAGGTGTAAAGCTCGAAGCGATTCCCGCTGTACCAGGCGATGAAAGCTTCCATAAAGTAGCCGTATGCGACGATCAGACCAGTTGCCAGCATCACCTTCGCCATGTTCTGCAGGTGGCGCATGGTGATGAAATCCTTCATGCCGTAAGCGGCGCGGATGGGAATAAGCAACGTGAGCACCATCGCGAATCCGGAGTAAATCGCGCCAGCCACAAAATACGGAGGAAAAATCGTGGTGTGCCATCCCGGAATGACCGATACAGCGAAATCCCAGCTGACCACTGTGTGCACGGAAAGTACCAGTGGCGTTGAGAGGCCGGCGAGCAAAAGATACGCGGTTTCGTATCTCGCCCAATGGCGCCCTGAGCCACGCCAACCCATTGCCAGAATCCCATAGATCACACGTGTTATCCGGTGCTTGGCGTTGTCCCGCAGAGTTGCCAAATCGGGAATCAGCCCAGTGAACCAGAACAGCAATGACACAGTGAAATAGGTTGAAACGGCGAAGACGTCCCAAATGAGAGGACTGCGGAACTGCGGCCATACTCCCATGGTCAACGGCAATGGAAATAGCCAATACACTGCAAGCCAGGGACGACCAGTATGAACCAGCGGAAACATGCCCGCGCACATAACAGCGAACAGAGTCATCGCCTCTGCCGCGCGATTGATGGAAGTGCGCCAACTTTGTTTTAGTAGAAGGAGGATGGCGGAAATCAGCGTTCCGGCGTGACCAATACCGATCCACCACACGAAATTGACGATGGCAAAGCCCCAACCGACAGGGTGAGTAACACCCCAAATCCCAACTCCCTTCCAGAACAACCATCCGAACGCAATTAGCAGAATGTTAACGATGCCGAACGCGATCAGCACTCCGCCGATCCAGCCCAGCGGGGTGCGGCCGGTGAGCACCGTTCGCATGATCTTCTCTGTGACTGAGGCAAATGTATGCCCCGGCGCGATCACCGGCGGATCGATGAGATAGGGACGTTGAAGCGGCGGCAAATCGGTTGCCATGGTTACGATTCGGCTCCAGTGATGTAGCTCTTGCCCGGCGCTGCCGTGCGATCGCCAATCTCCATATTGGGATTAATGACGTTGGCGATATAGGACGTGCGAGGACGGGTATTGAGGTCCGTCAGCACGCCATAGTTCCGAGGTTGCGATTTGATCTTGCTAACACGACTTTCGCGATCATTGATGTCGCCGAACACAATGGCATCAGTCGGACAGGCTTGCTGGCACGCAGTCACAACTTCTCCGTCCCGGATCACCCGGCGGGCATTCGGATCCAACTTTTGCAATTGTGTCTCTTCGACTTCAGCCTGGATCCGAGCCGAATTGATGCGCTGGATGCAGAAAGTGCATTTTTCCATTACGCCGCGGCTGCGAACCGTGACGTCGGGATTGCGCAATGGTTTAAGGCTCGGCGTCTCGTAATCGGAATACAGCATGAAGTTGAAGCGTCGCACCTTGTAAGGACAATTGTTCAGACAATAGCGCGTGCCGACGCAACGGTTGTAAACCATCATGTTGACCCCTTCGGAGGTGTGCATCGTGGCTCCGACTGGGCAAACAGGTTCACAAGGCGCATTCTCGCAGTGCTGGCACAGCATCGGTTGGAAGAACGCTCGCGGATTGTGAAGGTCACCAGTGAAATAGGCATCGATGCGCAGCCATTTCATATCGCGGCCAATCTTCACCTGCTCCTTGCCGACAACAGGGCTGTTGTTTTCTGCCTGGCAGGCAATCACGCAGGCGTTGCAACCGACGCAAGAGTTCATATCGATTGCCATTCCCCACTGGTATCCCTTGGTGTAGTCGTATCCAGCGTAAAGAGAATCGTTCTGCTTGGGATCTTCGCTGTAGTACTCATCATGCGCGAAGTGTGGGTTCTTTTTGTATTCCTCATACGAGGCGACACGGATCAGATCCCGGCGTAGCGCTTCGGAACCCTGGACGGAACGCGCTTCGTAGTCCTTGTTCCCGCGCGCGTCGATCAAAGTGAAATTCTGGACGACAGCCAGATGATAGGTTCCACCGGTCTTTTCAATCTTATCTGCCGTCGCAATCGAGGGTGATTTACTGCTGCGAATAGCATACGAATTGAAGCCATACCCATTACCCACTCGCCCAGCAAACTCGCGCCCGTAACCGAGGTGCAGCGTGATGCTGTTGTTCGGCATGCCATAGACAATCAGCACGGGGGCTTCTATCGTGCGTCCCTCTACGTTGATACGAATCACATCTTCCTGGTTGAATCCTTTGGTAGCAGCTGTGTCAAGGCTCATCATGGCTGCGTTGTCCCACTCCAGCCGAATCAGCGGCTTGGGACATTCCTGCAACCATGCATTGTTGTTGAAGCGGCCGTCGAATATCGTCGCGTCAGGGCGAAACACGACTTCGACCGCGTTCTTGTCGAGAGACGTCACCGCAGGCGAGGCACCGCGCGGCGTCAGCGCACGCACAGGCGATGCCGTATTGGGAATCACACCGTCGTGCAGCCACCGGCGAAAGGTAGAGTCGAAGTCCCCACTGGCCTTGCCACTCTGACGCCAATAAGTTGTGATCGCCTCGTACGGTGTCATCTGAGGAGTGTCGGAAAATACCGCAACTACCTCATGGGCAGTACGACCACCATAAAGTGGAGCAATCAGGGGCTGCACCAGCGAGGACGTTCCGTCGTACGCACGTGCATCGCCCCAACTCTCAAGGTAGTGAGATCCATGGATGTGCCATTGCGAAACACGGGTCGTCTCGTTCCGGTAGCAACTTAGGTGGACATTGTTGGCGACCTTGCTCATCGCGCCTTCGAAGTCCAGATCCACCGGCGCGGTGTACACGGGATTCGCCTCAAGAATTACTAGCATGTCTACTTTGCCTGCATTCATATCGCCGACGAGCTGGCGCAATCCACCGCCTTGATCGCTGGGCACCAATTCCGGCGGATCGGTGTAGACAATCGTTTTGCCAATATTCCCGAGGGCTTGGTTGATCTGGGCCGCTAGCACGTGCAGTTCGGGTGGCTGTTGCTCGCCGGGCACCACGATTGCGGCGCCTGCGTTGGCTTTCAAGTCCTTTGCCAAGGCTTGAAGAAATTTTTGTTCGTCAGGGCTGAAGGCCTGCGAGGAGCTACCATTGCCTCCACCGAGCAGTCCAGCGAGTGCAGTTGCGAAGGGCACGATGTCGACCGCCCTTAACGGGAGCCGATTATCCGACAGCGCGCCCGTAGTCGTGGAAAAACTCTCCACAACATACAAACGGTTCATCGGCACATTGGCAGCAAGTTTTCGCTGAGCGATAAACTCCCGCGAGTAACGAAGAAATCCCGGGAAGTGCGAACCGGAAAGAAAATCGGCATCGAGCGACAACACAACCTTCGCAGCGTCAAATCTATAAATCGGCTCGGCGTATTGGCCAAACAGTGTCTGCGACGCAGCTCGCGCCGAATCACGGTTGACCCCATCCCACTGGTGGCACCTCGCACCTGGAAATTTCTTCAGCACCGTCTGGAGCTGCCAAGCCAGCGTCGGCGACATCACTGTTTCCGAGAGGAAACGCAAACCTGCGCCACCCGAGGCGGTAGCCTTTGCCTTGTACTCATTTATCGCGGTTTGAAAGTCTCCCCAGTTGCGCTGTTCGCCGCGATAGCTGGAGTTCTGCGACCGGTCGGGATCATAAAGATCCAGGATCGAAGCCTGCGCAAAAACATCGGTTGCTCCGTTGGAAGCGGGATGCTGGGGATTACCCTCAATCTTAGTTGGACGAAATTCGTTGCTCCTCACCAACAGTGGAATTGCCCCCGTGGGGAAGGGCATTGTAGTAGCAAAAAACTTCGGGACGCCGGGAATGAGATCTTCGGGCTGCCGGACGTATGGAACGATTGGTTCGTCCGGCTGACGAGTGCAGGCGGTCACTCCCGCAAGCGCCATCGACGCACCCATAAGTTTCAAGAAATTGCGACGCGAAACTCCATCATTCTCATATTCGGCAGCGGCTTCTGGAAATTCGTTTTCCAGCAATTCCTCAAAACCCGGTTCATCGACCAACTCCTCAAGGCTCCGCCAATAGGCCTTGCCGCGTGCGGCTGAGAGGCGCTCTCGCACTTCCTGCAATGTCAGCTTGGGCCTGCGTGGCGAAGCCTTGATCTGCACCAACTCGTTCGCGTGGTTCTGCATGTCTCTCTTCAGCGTCTCAATGTCATTCCGACGTGCACATCATCGATGGCATGTTTCGCAACTTTGGATTTCATTCGGGGTACGCACGTGATACTGCGCGACCAGGTACTTGCCCATGTTCATCTGATCAATGAATTTCTGTGGATGCTGCATCTGCTGCCCGGTCAGTTGATAATAGGGTCCGTTCAATGAGCAGTTACCAGTTCCCTGTTCGCAAAATACTGGCTCGTCTCTGCTTGGACCTTTCCATCCCAAATTAAAAATAGGATCGCCGGTAGGCCGGATGTTCTTCGCCGGATTTCTGTGGCAATCCAGACACCATTCCATCTGCAACGAGGCGTGCGCATACGTGAGCGGCATCTCGTCGATGGGGCCATGGCAAGAGGCGCAACCGATTCCTTTGTTTATGTGGATTTCATGGTTGAAGTAAACGAAGTCCGGCAGATCGTGGAGCTTGGTCCACCAGATTGGAGTGTTATTGCGATAGCTGGCTCGTACCGGTTCGAGGATGTCGGCATTCGTCCAAATCTCCGAATGGCAGTTCATGCAAGTTTTAGTAGGTGGGATGCCGGCAAAGCCTGAGTTCTCTACTGACGTGTGGCAGTAGCGGCAATCCAGTCCTAGGCCAGCAACATGGTGTTGATGGCTAAACGGAACCGGCTGCTCAAGGCGTTCACCTTGCTTGGTGACATACGGCGAGCGCTGAAGCTCGTTTAGAGTGAGCGCCAGGCTGGTGACGACAAGCCCGAGAATCACGAGACTCATCCGTGCGAGCCCGTTGGC
>C688J18823_10001663_pt1 | contig 13866 bp, 17 predicted proteins | sample HopSoiMetagenom1_FD_18823 | JGI IMG/M metagenome (IMG submission 18823)
ATGGACATAGAAATGTAGTTGGTTTAGCATGGGATTTTAATAACAAAACATTATTTGCAAGTGAACCCGGTGCAACAGGAAATGATGAAATCAATTTAATAAAGTCAGGACAGAATTATGGATGGCCTATTGAAGAATGTGGAAATTTAGAAAAAAACCAATTTGTTAAACCAGAATTTTGTTTTACTCCTTCAATTTATCCTGCAGGAATGATTATCAGTAATTCAACTAAATTAGGTTATGACGGTAAACTAATAGTTGCTACATTAAATGGTGAACATTTAAGAATAATTGATCTCGATTCAAAAGATCAATCAATAATATTGACAGGATATGGTAAACTAAAGGATGTGGTTGAAGATAAAGCTGGATCATTATATATAATTACAGGTAACAAAGATTTTTATCAAAATTATGGATCTGATAAACTTTTAAAAATAATTTGAAATGACCAGTAATAATTATACAGAAAAAAAAATTAGAAATATGAATCAAAAAGAGAGATTAGAATATATAAAAAATAAGACAAGTTTAAGCGAAAAAGAAATAGAGTTATTTAAAGATACCTCAATTCTCAAATTTGATGATATAAATAAAATGATTGAAAATGCAATTGGAATTTTTCAAATACCTTTGGGAATAGCAAATAATTTTGTTATTAATAATAAAGAATATTTGATTCCTATGGCAATTGAAGAGCCTTCTGTTATTGCAGCTTCAAGTAATGCTGCAAAAATAGCAAAGGAAGCAGGAGGATTCAAAGCTCATGCCGACAAGTCAATAATGATAGGTCAGATTCAATTAATTTCTTCTTTTGATATCAATAACAATATCGATATGGATAAAATAATAGAAAAAATCACAGATAACAAATTTGAATTAATAAAATTAGCTAATACTAAAAGCAAATTTGCTCAGTGCATAGATTTACAGATAAGGCAAGTTAATGATGAAAGTATTAACAATCTTGGACCAATGATAATAATAGAAATTTTTGTAGATACAAAAGAAGCCATGGGAGCAAACGTAGTAAATACTATGTGCGAATATATCGCTCCAAAAATAGAATCATTAACAAATGGTCAAGTAATATTAAAAATATTATCTAATTATGTAACAAAACGTTTAGTTACATGTAAGGGAATTTTTCCAAAAGCATTAATTGGTGGTGAAAAAGTTTTAAAAAGGATTTTGTATGCCTATGCATTTGCTTATTCAGATGTTTACAGGGCAGTAACTCATAATAAAGGAATTATGAATGGGATTGATAGTGTAGCAATAGCTACAGGGCAAGACTTTAGAGCAATTGAATCAGCATGTCATGCATATGCTTGTAGGGATGGCAAGTATAGATCATTATCCAAATGGTATGAAAATTCAGAAGGAGATCTAGTAGGTGAAATAGAAATACCTCTTGCAGTTGGAGTAGTAGGTGGTATTACAAATGTACATCCGCTTGTTAAAGCATGTATAAAAGTACTTGAAATTAAAAGCTCACAGGAACTAGCAATGATAATAGCTGCTGTAGGTTTAGCACAAAATTTTTCAGCAATTAGAGCGCTATCTAATGAAGGAATACAGAAAGGACACATGAAACTCCATTCTAAAAATATTGCAAAAATAGCAGGAGCTATAGATGACCATCAAATAGAAGAGATCTCCAAACAAATGATTAAAGATGGAAATATCTCAGTATCAAGGGCTAAGGAAATTATAGGTAATATTAATAAAACAAATAAACAATACAACAATTACAACAATAAATATAGGTAACGTATATGGGTATTGTAAAATTTGTAGTGCCCAAAGGTACTATGGAAGAAGCAACTTTTAAAATAATAGAAGAAGCTTGGCAAGGAAGAGTTAGTGGAAGAGGTAGAATTTATAGAGTTAAAATATCAGATCCAGAAATAGAAGTCAAAATATTAAGGCCTCAAGAAATTCCTACATATGTCCAAGAAAAGTTTTATGACGTTGGAATAACAGGCAAAGATTGGATTAAGGAAACAGATGCAGATATCAAAGTATTACTTGACTTAGAATATGGAAAAGTTAAGCAGGTTATTGCAATTCCTGAATCTTTTGAATTCAAAAACCTTGACGAAATGATTGCACATTTTGCTGAAAATAACAAATTACTACGATTTTCAACAGAATATCTTAAGTCGGCATCTAAATATATAAAATCAAAGCAAAGCTATATAAAATATTATGGAGATCTAGAACCTACAATTATTACTCCATGGTTTAGATTAGGGAATAATAAAAATGTAGAAATATTTTTATCATTTGGAGCCACAGAAGCTAAACCACCAGAAGATGTAGAGGCAATTTTTGATATTACTGAAACTGGCACTACACTGACCCAAAACAATTTAAAGATCATAGATCAGATAATGGAATCGACTGCGGTACTCATTGCAAACAAAGATTCTTTAAAGGATCCAATAAAAAGGGAGAAAATATCAGATATGATAGTATTATTAAAAGGAGTGGTTGAAGCAAGAAAGAAATTACATATATTTACAAATGTAAATAGAGAAAATTTGAACAAGTTATTGGATATTCTTCCTTCGCTAAAAGGTCCTACAATAAGTAATTTAAGTAAAGAGGGGTGGTATGGTGTCAATACAATAGTAGACAAACAAGAATACATTAGATTAATACCAGAAATTAGAAAGATCGCCCAAGGTTTAGTTACATTAGAACCAAGTCAAATTTTATCATTAGAGAATATCATCATAGACGATGATCAAGATAATAAAAATTGATCAATATTATTAATGTTAAAGAACCAATCAATGATGCCAATATATTAAGAGAAAGAGCATGGAATAAAGATATAGAAGATCCTATTAAAAATGTCGTATCAATTATAGAAGAAATTAAAAATGGAGCAGATGTAGATTTATTAAAAAGCATTGAAAAATTTGATAATGTAAAACTGGAATCATTTATTGTTACGAAAGAAGAAATAAAAGAAGCATATGAAAATGTAACCGCTGCTCAAATAGAATCTATAAAATATATGAAAGAGAAACTAGAGAAAACCGAGCAGACCATAATAAACAATCTTGGAAATATTAAAATTGATTCTGAAGGTATCAAAATAAATAAAAAAGTAGTACCAATTTCTAGAGTAGGCTGTTATGTTCCAGGTGGAAAAGCTAGATATCCAAGTTCTGTTGTAATGTGTACAATACCAGCAAAAGTAGCAGGAGTTAAACAAATAGTAGCTATATCACCACCTATGAAAAATGGAAAAATTGATCCATTTACTTTAGTTGCAGCAGATATCTGTGGTATTGATGAATTCTATAAGATTGGAGGAGCACATGGAATTGCAGCATTAGCATATGGTACAGAAACCATCAAGAAAGTAGATAAAATAGTTGGGCCTGGAGGATTATATGTTTCAATAGCTAAATCAGTAGTATCAAAAGATGTTGCAATAGATATGATAGCTGGACCAACAGAGTTATTAATTTATGCAAATGAAAAAACTAATCCTCGACATATTGTGTTAGATTTAATATCTCAAGCAGAACACAGTGAAGATACTATATGCGGAGTAGTAACAAAATCAAATTCAATTGCAGAAAAAATAGTAAAGGAAATAAATAAAGTTATTAGTTTTGACAATATTCCCAGAAAAGAAATAGTGGTAAAAAGTTTGGATAAAAATGGTTTTATTGCTATATGTGATGATAACAAAAAAGTAATAGAATTTATTAATGAATTTGCTCCAGAACACCTTGAATTACTTGCAAATGACGAATTAGAAATTGTAAAGGAAATAAATAATGCAGGATTAATATTGATAGGAAATAATACACCTTCATCAGTTAGTGATTATTGTTTAGGATCAAATCATGTGCTTCCAACAAATAAATTTGCAAAATCTAGATCGTCATTATCGGTTTTAGATTTTATTAAAATAGTAAATACTGTAGAGATAAATTATCAAACACTCGAACAAATTTCGCCAATATTAAAAGAAATAACATCAATGGAAGGATTATCTAATCACTATGAAGCAGTTAAAGGAAGAATAGATAATGAGCTGGATAAATAAAGAATTATCACACATAAAATATAACAATCCATATAAAAGACCTCTAAAACAACATGATTACTACAAGTTAGATTCTAATGAAAATATGGTGGTAGAAAAGAAATTCATTAAGGCAATGGCATTAAAATCTATAAATGATATTGATTTTAGAGAATATCCTTTAGAACAGTTTGAGATATTGTATAATAAAATATCAAAATATGTGAATTTAAATACAAAAAATATAGGCATAGGAAGTGGATCAGATCAGATAATGGACCTGCTATTATCAACAATATGTAAAGAAAGAAAGGCCATCACTATTAATCCTACTTTTTCATATTTTATAGACAGGTGTAACATTTATAAAACAATCATTAAACTCATTAACCTGTCAACTTTAAATAATTCTATAAATTTTGAGACTTTTATTAAAGAAGCAAAAAATGTAGATGTAATATATCTTGCATCCCCGAACAATCCTACAGGAAATCAATTTAAAATCGAAGAAGTAACTAATTTAATAGAAATTTCAAAAGACAAATTAATAATTATAGATGAAGCCTATGTTGAATTTTCAGATTATTCGTTATCAAATCTTGTGAATAAATTCAACAACTTGATAGTAATGAGAACTTTTTCAAAAGCATTTGGTTTGGCTGGTGCAAGAATTGGATATATTTTAGCAAATGAAGAGATCATAAATACTTTTAACAAATATATACAACTACCATATCCATTAAGCAGTTTTTCTATGCAATTAGCAATAGAAGCACTAGAAAATTTTAGGATAATTGAAAGAAGTATAGAAACTATAAAACATGAAAGGAATATATTATTTAATAAAATCAATCAAATAAAAGAAATTAAAATATATAATTCTGATGCTAATTTCTTTTTCTTTCAGACATTTGATCATTTTAACAAGATAAAGGAGCAACTATTCAAAGAAAAAATATTAGTCAAAGAATATGGAAATCTGGTAAATTATAAAGGAGCAATGCGTGCAACAATAGGGACCAAAGAGATGAATAGCAAGTTGGTTTCTATATTAGAAAATTTAACCATTCAAAAATAATTAAAACTGTCAATTGTTTTTATAAGTTAAATAATAACTATATATATTTTTAGTATAAAAATATAATTTTACCTATAGATCAGTATCATTATTACCATTTTTTTTATTATTATTATCTATATCTGTAGAAGTAGTAGTATCAGTAGTACTAGTATTTACAATTAATGTAGTTTGAGAATCATTTGTCAAGTTATTTGAAATACTGCTACTGGTGCTATCAAGTATTCTTCTAATTTTTTCTGCTCTCATATTTCCTAATCCAGGAACACGTGCAAGATCTGCTATAGATGCATTTAAAACATTTTTAGGTGAATGGAATTTATCCAATAAGCGAGTAGCTAACTTTGTTCCTATTCCGGGCAAAGATGTAAGTACATATAATTGTTGAATATAAATTGGATTAGTTTTCTTTATCTTTTTTAAAAGTGGTCCACCAAAACTTGCATCATTAAAAGGAATAGATGCCAAGTGAATTAATAATTCAGCAGTATAATATATTGAAGGGGTATATAAAATAGGTATTCGAAAATTTAAGGCTATTTTTATTAAAGTATCATAGGCAACACGTATTTTATCTACAATTAATTTAGAATCAAAATCTATTTTTTCTCTTGAATCAAGGTCTTCAATACTACCTTCTATAATAATAAAAGGTTTTGAAAAGTGATTGATCATATCTGAACATTGTATAAAAAGACGTCCATCATAAATGGAATTTATCAAATCATGAATTGTTTTTCGTTCAATTACAGTTTCAGGAGAAACAATATAATCTCCAACTACTAGTTGTTTATAATCTACAAATACTCCCATTATTTTAAGTAAATTAGGAATTTGACTATTTTTTTCTCTTTCATCTACAACAATACGAATAGTCAATGATATAATAAAAAATATACATTCCTAATTAATATTAAGAAAATAATAAATATAAAAAAATGAAAGGAATGGAAATAAATATAAAAATACTACTATCTTGATGATGAGGAAGGCTGATTAAAATTACTACTATTTGTATTTGANGAGGAAGGCAAAGATCCGCCAGATTGTGCCATTTGCATCATTTGATTTATTTTATTTTCTACTTCTTTTAGATTTTCTTTAACTCTCGATTCNTGTTTACCCAATACAATAATCCTTGTATTTGTTAACTCTTTTTTTTCTTCAAGGTCTTTAATCAATCCATCACGATTAGATTTTACTAGTAATGGGCCAGCAAGTTTATAAACAGTATCATCAGCTGTTGTTTTTTTTAATTCATCCAAAGCTCTTTCTGTTTCAACTTTTTCTATTTCTACCTGTTGTTTTTGCATCATTATAGCCTGTAGATTTTGTTGTAATTGTTGTAGTCTTGCAAGTTGTTCTTTTAGCCATGGTGGAAGCTCTTGTTCGCTCATGTATATACAATATTAATAATACTCAATAAATATTGTTATGTAATATAATCATCCATGTTATTATGAAGAGTCATATAAACAAGATTAATTAATCTTAGAAAAGACGAAATAGATGCTCGAAATTTAGATTGATCATTACTGGCTATATCCAATATAATATAGTCATCCATCAAAGAAATGTTTATAACAGTATCAAAATTTGGAGAAGAATAAATATCGCCTTTTAAAGCAACATAAACAACATTCAATAACTTTTTTATTAATATATTTTGTTGATTATTAATCTGATCCTTTTTTTCAAAGTATAAAGAAGATGAGTTAAATGAATCCTTAAAAAAAATACAAAAATTAGCCTTGTAATTTTCCAAGGTTAATATCGTATGCGCCGCCTGCAACCTTATATTCACATTTACTGCATTGCCAAATTCCAATTGCTATTCTATGGAACTTTAAAGAAGTACAGCTAGGGCACCTTCTTTTTTGTTTTAGAGTTCTATAGACTTTACCGTATCTTTTTCTGACTGTAGCACCAAACTTATTACCAAGACCTTTTAATGCTGCAGAACTCTTTTTTCTATTAACCAGTTTTATTCAACCCCTTCATTCTAGAACGTATTTCCTCTCCTTTATTCCTTGCTATTTCTGCAGATTGAAGAATTTGGGAGATTGCAAATGGACCGGCATAGCCTTTTTGTAATGCAACAAAATCACCATCTGATTGTGTAGTAATGGTTAATCGAGCATCCATGCATGCTTCTTCTTCCATAGTAGGATCAAGTAAAACTGAATCACCTATTTTAACAGCTGTAACAGAAATAGGAATGGTGGTTATAGGAGGAGGCATAAAATCTCCAGTATTTACTACCTTATCATCTTGTACTACGAAAACAGGTAACTTGCATGTCAATAGAGCAGCAACAACAGCATAAGAAGTCGCATCCAATAAATTACCATCACTATTAATAATACTACAATCTACAAAAATAGTATAAACTATTTTTCCGGGGATCAAAGATAATTTATCTAAATCAAGCATTTTAGATTCCCTTACTCCCCTATCAACCACTCTAGATAATTCTATTGCTTCTTCATCAGGAGGTCCAGGTTCTACATGAGATGAAGCAGTAGGCAATACTTCTGCGGACATTATTAATGCACCTTTATTTTCCAATCCTTCAAATGGTTCTCCGGTTTCTACCTTAATGCCAGCTATTACTTCTGTATTACCTAGTTTTACTCTTGCAGAACCACTAGCTTTGTCAATAATTCCTATTTCGATTTCTAAATCCCTATAAGAATCAAAATTGCGACCATCTAATCTTTTTCCTCGCAATAAAGCTTCAAGCATTTGCTGTTTACGTAATTGTTCAACTATAATTGTAGAACGTTTTGAAGAGCTCATACTACTTCTTCCTTTAGCTCCAATTCATTACCAAAATATTTTTTCATAAGTGCTTCTTTTTGTATTTCATAAACTAATTTACATCCTTGAATTGCTTTATTTAGACATTCATTAAATTGACTTGTTGATAATTTTCCATCAAGTTGAAGCAAAGTAATTTGTTCTATATTAGGTAAATATGCAACGGGCATATCTGCATCACCCTCTTTATCTTCCAAGTCATTTATATCTAATACAATATTATCACCTAAACGCCCAGCTGCACATGCAGATACTAAATCACGCATATTAATTCCTGCATCAGCTAATGCTACTGATGCAGCAATTATACCAGCACATCTGGATCCACCGTCTGCTTGTAAAACCTCTACAAACACATCAATAACCGCTCGAGGGTAGTCGCTCAATATTAAGGATGGCTCCAAAGACTCTCTTATTACTTTGGATATTTCTACTTCTCTTCTAGATGGTGCTGGGTTTTTTCGTGTATCTGTTGAAAAAGGTGACATGTGATATCTACATCTCAATACACAACGGTCTGGAAGAGCCATGTGTTTTGGATGAACTTCACGTGGTCCATATACAGCAACAATTATTTTATTTTTTCCAAATTCTATAAAAGCTGATCCATCTGCGTTCTTAATTACACCTACAGTAATCTTGATAGGCCTTAGATCATCTATTCCACGACCATCAGATCGTTTTCCATGTTCATCTATTAGTGTTAATTCGTTCAATATCTATTACACAACTTCATTATTGGCTTCTTGTTTTTTTTCTTTTTGATAAGCATCGGCTAAATTACTAGAAGCATCATCATTTTCAGATTGTTCTACATCATCTTTAATATTTGGAGAATCCACAGAAGCAAAGTTTTGTTGCTGTGGTTGTGATTCAGCAGTAGAATAAGACTGCTCTTGTGTATCAAGGTTAATCTGAGAACTAGAATCAGATGTTACAGGTGGAGTCGGGCTAGAAGTAGAAGATGAAGTAGAAGATGATGAAGATACAGCATCATTAGAAACTTCAGCAGTAGAAGATACAGCATCATTAGAAACTTCAGCAGTAGAAGATACAGCATCATTAGAAACTTCAGCAGTAGAAGATACAGCATTTTCAGATTGTTCTAATTCTGATGGATCATGTACATTTAATAATGATTTAACTCTTTGGGTAAGATTAGTAGTATGAGACTCTTCCTCTACCATTTTAATAGCCTTAACTGCCAAACTTAGGCCTTCTATGTCTCTTCCTGTAACAACTACTATGCCATTTTGTCCTATTATTACTCTTGTCTGTGTAGCTTGCTCTATAGTTTGAATCATTGATCCTCGTTTTCCAATTAGCCGTGGAACTCGAGTAGGCGAGATTTTAATAAATTCTCCATAAGGAATTTTTCCAAGGTCTTTATCTTGGACTGTTAACATTGGATCTCTAGTTCGATCAAAAGATACTATTCTAGCAATAATCAAATCTCCTATATTCAATTGCCTTCCCATATCATCCCTTGCAGGAGAAAAATCTCTTCCAAATACATCTTGAGCAGGAAGATGTGCAAAAAAGCAAGAGTTTATATCAATATCCCAAGATAGAGATGATCGATCGATTACTTTTCCTATTACTAAATCATTAACACGTGGAATATATACTCCTGATAAAGGTATAACTTTTACTCCATCTTTACCTGCCTCTGCAATTCCTATCCTAGTAGAAATTAAATAATCACCACTTTTCATAACATTCATCAATGGTTTATAATTACCCTCAATAATTTTATCTCCAGGAATAACATATCTTCTCTTAATTTCTTGCATCTAAAGATTAACTACCTCCAATAACAAAGAATACATATAATGAAATGATTTCATGTTTTTATATCTAATTATGTAGAAATTGTTCTATAATATAATCTGTAGTCCATTACTCTTTAACTTGGGCAGATCCTTTAGTTAATGATCCTAAACGGTCAAGGAAATTTCCTCTAATTCCAGCATTAATTTCTATCTTAACTTTTAAAGATCCATCTGAAAGCCATTGTTCAGAAATCAAAGAACCAGATGATTTAATAAAATTAATACTATTTGATGCAAAAGATCTAGGAATAATAATATTTAATTGAAGCATTTCAGATGCTAGTGGAAGAATTTTTCTTAGAGAATCAACTACTGTTTTTATTTGATCTTCTGCTTTTTTAAAAGGATCAATAACAACTCTAACATTTTCTAAAGCATTCTCAATGCGTTGAATTGGATGTGGTAATTTAGTTTTTGGATCTACATAGTTCTTATTTATATATTGAATAATTTGTTTTCTCTTTTCCTCAACCATCTTTCTTCTCTGATCGGTAGTAAGATTTAACTCTCCTCTAGAAAGAATTTGTTTTATTATTTCATTTGTATTTGTGGTTTTGAAATGTTTATTTAGTTTATCTGAACTTACTCGAGAGCCTTTATTCGCATCAGAATATATTTCATCTGAAATCAAAACAGAGGAAAGATCACTTCTCTTACCTAATTTATATTCGAGAGCCTGATCAGGTTTTACTAAAAGTTCGAATTTATCATTACCTAAAATTAATTTAATAATAGTACTTTTGGAATCAGCCATATAATAAAACTATTTTATTTATTAATATATAATATTATTTTAATCCATTACATTTTTAATAAGCATAGAGGTAGAATTTTATGATTTGATCTCAATAGATTTAAAGGTTATTGAGAAACAGGATGATAAAATAACCATTAAATTTAATAATGTTCCGCGTCAATACGTAAACGCATTAAGACGTTTATCAATAAGCGAGGTGCCAACCTTTGCTATTGATGATGTAGTAATTTTAGAAAATTCATCAGTTATGCATGATGAAGCAGTGGCACATAGGCTTGGCTTAATTCCATTAAGAACAGATTTAAAAAAATTTAATCTACCTAACAACTGCGATTGTAAAAGTGCATTAGGATGTACAAATTGTAGAGTATTATTGCAACTTGATGCAGAAGCTAAAGATAAAACTAAAATAATTACTACTTCTGAGTTAATATCAGAAGACGAATTTGTAAAACCTGTCAATCAGGATATTCCTATAATAACATTGGCACCAGGACAAAAAATAAAATTTGAAGCATATGCGAGACTAGGGTTAGGCAAAGATCATGCAAAATGGCAGGCAGCTACAATATCAGTAGTAAAATATGGTGAGGATGAAAATGAAATTTATTTGACTATTGAATCCAATGGGGCATTAACAGCTGAGGAGATAGTAATTGCTGCGGTAGAAAAACTTAATTCAAATATTAAAGAATTTGGTGAGACCATAAGTTCTGTAAGAACATTAACAAATGTCTAGGTAAATTTATTTGGTACTATATACCCTTTTTAAATAGAACGGCAGATAATGTTTAACGATACTTTAATTGATAATACAATTTGGATGCTTCGTAAAGCATTCAAAGCTAATAAGGTAAAAATTTGGAAAGCCTTGGAAGAAGAATTTTTAAAGTCCAGATCTAATAGAAGACAGGTTAATATTCAAAAATTAAATAGAGTTACCCAAAATGGGGATGTTATAATTGTCCCAGGTAAGGTTTTAGGAAATGGTACATTAGGACACAAAATAACAGTTTGTGCATATTCATTTTCCGAAGGGGCATTTAATAAATTAAATTCATCAGGTATAGAAATACTCTCTTTGCAGTCATTAATAAATAAATATCCAGATGGAAAAGGTGTAAAAATAATTGGTTAAAAAAGAGAAAAGCCAACAGCAGCAGCAACCACAAGAACAAAATAAACATATAGTTGTTGATGCCTCAAACTGTATTTCTGGGCGATTATGTTCCAAAGTCTCAAAGTTGTTGTTACAAGGTAACAGAGTTTCAGTTGTAAATGCAGAAAAGGTCATGGTATCAGGAAATAAGTATGAGGTTATTGAGAGCTACAAGAAAATGTTAGAGGTTTCATCAGTTACCAATCCAATTCATGGTCCATTTCATCCTAGAAGGCCAGATACAATAATTACAAGAATGATAAGAGGCATGGTTCCAAAGAGTAAACCTAGTGGCATCCAAGCTTTTAAAAGGCTAAGAGTATACATTGGAACTCCGGAGGAATTAAAAAATTCAACAATGAAAACTTTTGAAGATACAAAAATCACAAGGCAACAATCATTTTATATATCGATGGCAGATGTAGCAAAACAGATCGGATGGAAAGGAGAAGTGATACAGTAAGATGAATAAAATAGATCTTTATCCAGGACAAAGAAAAACATGTAGAGCTGTTGCCACCATAGTCAAAGGTAATGGAAAAATCAGAATAAATAACATACCAGCTGAGGTTATTGAACCAGAAATTGCTAAAGAGTTGATTTTAACACCTGCCAACATAATTGGAGAGCTAAGAGACAGAGTTGATATTAGCGTTCACGTAAATGGAGGAGGGTTTATGGGTCAAGCATTTGCAAGTGCAGTAGCTATTTCTCGTGCACTTACAGGCGAGACAAAGGGATCAAAAGAACCAAAAGAACATCCATTTACAAAAAACATAAGAGAAGAAATAAAGGGCAAAATAATTGAATTTGATAGGCACCTATTAGCAGGTGATCCTCGACAAACTGAGTCAAAGAAATTCGGTGGCCCAGGGGCAAGAAGAAGAAAACAAAAATCCTACCGTTAAACACTTTTTATTTAATTTTATTATTAATTATATAGTTATAATCATACAACTCTATGGCTCATAATGGTGTAGATATAGATCAATATTTATTGCTAATTCTCTACCCAAGTATTGCATTTTTTGCAACAGGATTTATCACAAAAAAGAAAGATGTTAAAAAAACAATAACTTATATAATACAAGCAATAATTTGCTTTATTTTTTCTATTTCCTATTATTTATTTGTACCAAGTGGAGGAGCAGAAGGCCTTGCACTAGTACTTGGACTATTTGGAATCTTGCTTTTGATATTAGCTAGAAAAGAAAAGATTAATCCATCAACAGAAGAAGAAGGAGAAGAAGAAGAAAGTAAAGTAAATGATGAAGAACAAGAAAGACAAAGAGAAATGAAAAAAGGAGAAAAAGGAGAAAATGAATGACAGAAAGAAAATAAGTATTAAAATAGAATATATAATTAGCTAAAAAGAGATACAGAGCAAAAATATTTAAACAAATTAAAAAAAGGATAAAGTTTCTATTTATAGTAAATCCATTTATTAACATTATTAATATTTAGGTCAGATAGTTAAAATAATAAAAAATTTTTATTCTTAATTATATTCAAATAAAATTATTAGATATTATAAAAATTAATTTAAAAAATTACTGCATCTTTTTGATAAATTATTTCATAAAAAGATCAATGAAAAAGGTATTTTAGATAAAACTATGTATCTCTTTTTCCACAGATCTCAAATGCAAATGCAATGTATCCTACAAGTAAGCTGTCTTTTCGCAAAGGATAAAAGTTATTAGTTTTTTTGGGCATCAATTGTTGTTTAATAGATAAAATATCATTAGGAGGTAGCTCCAATCTTGACAATTCATTTCCCAAAATGGAATCTAAAACAGTAATATCCACATTATCTTTTATTGCAATAAATGCAACTATTCTATTATTGTTTGAATTATCGACAACAATAAAATAGTTAAGATCATCTTTAATTGGAAAAGGATCTGACACTGTAAAAGTATCTATTGTAAAATATGAAGATAATCTCTTTTTTAATTCAAAGGATAGGAAAGACATTAGGGAAAAATCTAAAATTGATAAATCTTTAACTTTTGTTACAAGATCAGCGGTATTTTTTGCCAGCATAAAATAATTAATATTTTATCTTATTAATTTTTTTTGTTAATTAGAATAAAAATTTTGACGTTTGAACAACATATAAGACACATAGATAAACAAACACCTAACATAAGTTTAAAAAGATAT
>C688J18823_10001664_pt1 | contig 13859 bp, 14 predicted proteins | sample HopSoiMetagenom1_FD_18823 | JGI IMG/M metagenome (IMG submission 18823)
CTTCCCTGCTGGCGGGCGCCCTGATCGCGGCCGGGCTAGCCGGGATCGAGGCGAACGCGGAGCTGCCTGCCCCCGTCGACATCGACCCGGACCGCATCCCCGAGCCGGAGCGCGAGCGGCGCGGGATCTCCCCGCTCCCGGCGGACGCGGAGGCGGCCGCATCGGCGCTCGACGCCTCGGCGGTGCTGCGTGAGGCGCTGGGCGAGGTGCTGGCGGACGTGATCTCCGCCGTGCGGAGGTCGGAGGCCGCCGACGCGTCCAGCCTGACGCAGGAGCACCTGCAGGAACGCTACCGCTGGAGGTACTGAGTGCTCGACCTGACGGCCATGCCCTACATCGACGGGCACATGCACCCGCCGCTGCGACGGCCGCCGGCATCGGCGGAGGAGTACCGCTGGCCCTGGTATGAAGGCAACCCCGAGTCGTCCCACATGGTGACCGGGCTGGCAACGTACCGGGCTGCGCTGCGCGAGCTGGCGGAGCTGCTCGGCTGCGAGGAGTGCGAGCAGGCAGTGATCGCAGCGATCCGCGAGCGTGACAGCGCCGACTGGTTCGCGGAAATGATGCAGCTGGGCGGGGTCGAGGCCCTGATCATGGACACGGGCTATCCGGATCCCGGCGAGGCGCTGACGGTCGAGGACTCCCGCACCATGTCCGGCGTCGAGGTGCGGCCGCTGCTGCGCATCGAGTCGGTGGCAGGCGAGCTGGTGGAGGCCTCGCCGGCGTTCGGCGAACTGGCCGAGCGCTACGACGCGGCTCTACGGGCGGCCCGGGATGACGGGTATCTGGGGCTGAAGAGCATCATCGCGTACCGCACCGGCCTGGCGGTCGAAGCGGTCGACGAGGCGGCTGCGGCCGAGGCGTACGAGCAGCAGCGGAGATTCGGCAGCCGCATCTCGGCCAAGCCGCTGCTCGACCACCTGCTGTTGCGCGCGCTTGGCATCGCACGTGAGCTGGGGCTGTCGATCCAGCTGCACACAGGCTACGGCGACCGCGATCTCGACCTGGCGCTCGGGAACCCGCTACACCTGCGAGGAGTGCTCGAGAGCGGCGCGGCGAACGGGGTGCCGGTCGTGCTGCTGCACGGATCGTGGCCGTACACGCGCGAGGCGGCGTATCTGGCAGCCGTGCACGAGCACGTGTACGTCGACATCGCCACCTGCATCCCGCCACTCGGGTACGGGGAAATGGTTGCGATGTGGCGGACCGCGCTCGCGGTCGCGCCGGTCACGCGGATCCAGGCGTCGACAGACGCAGCCGGGGTGCCGGAGCAGACGGGGCTGGGTGCCAGGTGGAGCCGACGCTCGCTCGCCGCGGCGCTCGAGGAGCTGGTCGCCACAGACATGCTGCCGAGGCGGGACGCCGAGAACGCGGCCGCATCAATCCTGGCGGGCAACGCGCGCGGTCTGTACGTGTGAGCCAGCCGGCGGGCCCCTTGTTTCTGCGCCTGCAAGAAGGTGGCTTGCACAAGTGCCGGACGCGGGCGCTTACACAGCTTCGCGGCAAGCTAGTTGTCGCAGAAGTTGAAAGCTTCCCTTATCCAGCGGTGTCAACCACGCGGCTCCGCACGCACCTGAGGAAGCTGCTCAGCGACTCGTCGTCGGGAGGCTAGCTAGAACCGGGCCGTCATCAGCCTGACGGGACGGGCGCCCAGCAGTGGTACGCCCGCCCCGGTCTCCCCCCTACGCGTCGCGGCTGGGGTCGATCGAGCCCGACTTCGCGAGTCCGCGGCTGACCATGTAACCGATGGCGATCGCGCCGACCACCTGCCACACCCAGCGATCGTCCCAACTGCCGTTGCTTTCCCCGGCGACGACGGTCGCGACAATCGCGACGATCATGGCGTAGAACTCCGTCGTCAAGAAGGACGGCTTCGTCTCCGCCCAACCGACCCGCCGTGGGGCCCGCTCGCCACGATAGTCGCGGCCCTCTGCTGCTCGTGTAGCCATCTGCCTCAAACGCTCCTTGCCCTAATAGGTGGAGGACCTGTGGCGAGCCGTCCCACCTGTGACCGACACTCGCCCGAGCCCTGCTCTTGCCCAGTGCAGAAACGGCCGAAACCTGCTCGACACGACGTCGGGACGGATCGCTGGCGAGGAGACTGGTCAGGTCCCAGCCGCGGCGGCTCTTGACTCGCAGCTCGCCGCTCTGCAAGGCGAGCGCGTGGAATCCGTCCCACTTGGGTTCGAAGACGTAGTCGCCGCTCGTGGGGAGCCGTCCACTGTGGAGGAGCATTGGTTCCGCGTTCCGCAACGCCGAGAGTTCTTACTAGGCTGCCTGACTGTGAGATAGTGGTACGCGTAGCGACACGAAGGGCTCTCGGTGGTGCCGGACGGATTGCCGACACTTGAAGATGTTCGTAAGCGCGTGATCAGCGAGTTGGTCGACGTGGAAGTTGCGTTTGCTCGCAGCCGGCACCCTTCCAGACGCGCACGGTTTGCACGTGCCCTGCGACGGCGCATGCGCAGGTCCTTCAAGTAGCAGCGCGCAAGAACCATCGTGGCTGTGCGCAGGGCTGAGCACCCTTACCGTTACCGTTTGTCACGAGGCAGAGTGTCGGCGGGGCTGCCGGTTCCACGAGGTTCGGCGGCTTGGCGCGGCCATGCCAGCCTTGCCCGTCCACGCAGACCCAACCGCGCGGCCGAGGGAGTGTGAACCGGAGGTGGCGACGCTTCTGTTAGATCGCCTTCCTTCGCAAACAGATGCCGAAAGAAGCCCAACGCGAGTGAACCCTACACCCGCCCACCGGATAGACCAACCGCGCCACCGATATCTGCGAACATGTGCTCGATGACCTCTTGCGCAGTAGACACGACATTTTGCCGATGCGGCGAGCGGCATGCAGCCGCCAGGGGACGGCCGTGCACACGGACCCTGAAGCGGAGATTCTGCCGACCGCCCCATCGTCAATGGGCGGGCACGGACAGCTCGCGCGGCGGGTCCTCCTAGTCACCCGTCGCCGGATACGCAGCTCGTCCCTGGCGAAGGCGTTTGAGGCCGTTAAAGTACAACAGCTTTGGACGCAACTTGGACGCAGCTGTCGTCGCTAAGACAACCCACAGCGATCCTTCGGCAGCATCAGCCCCGACCGCGATGAGCCCGATGAGTGGCTTATTCAGCGTCCTTGATGCCCGGGAGCGTGGCAGCCTCGTTCGCTCGCCCGCTCCCGAGTGGATGGAGCCGATGAAGGCGGTGCTGACGGACGAGCGCTTCTCAAGCGACGAATGGATCTACGAGCGAAAGCTCGACGGGATCCGCTGCCTGGCCTTTAGGCATGGCCAAGAGTTGCGTCTCTTGTCGCGGAACAAGCTCAGCCTAAACGGACGCTTCCCCGTGGTCGCTTCCGCACTCGAAGCGGCGGCCACGGTTGACTGCGTCCTTGACGGCGAGGTGATCGCCTTCGCCGGCGGCAAGACCAGCTTCGAGCGCCTGCAGCAGCGCGGCGAACGCGCCGCCTCGATCTTCTACTACGTCTTTGATCTGCTCTATCTCGACGGCTACGACGTGCGGCCGCTGAGCACCCGGGCTCGGAAGCGGCTGCTACGGCAGGCGCTGCGCTTCGGCGGCCCGCTTCGCCATACGCCGCACCGAAACGGGCATGGCGAGGCTTACTACGCCGAGGCCTGTCGTCGCGGCTGGGAAGGCCTCATCGCCAAGCGAGCCGACGCTCCGTACAGTGGTGATCGCTCACGCGACTGGCTCAAGTTCAAGTGCTCGGCAGAGCAAGAATTCGTCATCGGGGGATTCACCGCCCCACGCGGAACTCGAACACAGCTCGGCGCACTGCTGCTCGGCCACTATGACTCCGGTCGACTGCGCTACGCGGGCAAGGTCGGAACCGGGTTCACTCATGAGACGCTGAGCCACCTATCGGCGAGCCTCGCCCCGCTTGAACGGTCATCGTCTCCGTTCGTCGACGAAGTCAAGGAGCGGGACGCGACATGGGTGGAGCCGCGCCTCGTCGCCCAGGTCGGCTTCACCGAATGGACACGGGACGGGCGCCTTCGCCACCCACGGTTCCTGGGATTGCGCGACGACAAGCCGGCAGCGGAAGTGGTGCGCGAGAACTCGATGCACTGACCAGCGCTGGATCGAAGGCTCGCCAAGGCAAGCGGTGGGCGGCGCAGTTCGCTGCCTACCTGCGCTCGTGCAGATCAACGACGTTGATGCCAGCCTGGCAGCCCCAAGGCCGTCCTTTGACGGTATGGTTCCCGCTTCTCCGACGGGGGTAGTCGGCGCCCGTGGCGCAGTCGCATCGTCCGTTCCTGGCTTCGGGAATCGTGCTTGGCATTGGCTTGGCCGGGTTCTTCGACGGCATCGTCTTCCACCAGTTGCTGCAGTGGCATCACATGCTGTCTGACACACGCTGGTCAACCCGCACGGTGCACGGCCTTGAGGTGAACACGTTGGCCGACGGCGGATTCCACGTGGCTTGTCTGGCCACCACACTGGTCGGCACGAGAATGCTCGCGGTGGACGTCGAGCGGACAGGGACGGCGCCGACTGCCGGAGCACTCGCCGGCCCGGTGTTGGTAGGGGTCGGCGGCTTCAACATCGTTGAGGGCATCGTCGACCACATGCTGCTGGGCCTCCACCACGTGCGAGAGGGTGCCAACCACGCTGCCTGGGACGTGTCGTTCTTGCTGGTCTTCGCGCTCGTCGCTGGCGCAGGCGGCTGGTGCCTGCGCCGGTACGGCGACGGGGCAGGCCTTCCCCGAGCGCTCGACACCTGATCCCGGCAGCCACGTCGCACCGTCTCTGTCGTAGGTGGCTCACGCGAGCTGTTGGCGACGCTGAAACCGGGCCGGTTTGAGAAGCGCTTCTCGGGGAACGCATCGGCTATGAGCGGGTCGTTCCCCGACGGTATGAGTCCGGGTGAGTCGCTGAACCCACCGCGGCGCGAACAGGGCGTCTGGGCTCGGCGGGTGTTCATCGCCGTGGTGCTGGCGTTCTTGGTGCTGGGCCTGCTCAACGTGTTCGGACAGGCCACATCGACCAGCGAGGCGTCGTCCGATGCCGCCGACGTTCGCATCAGTGCCCCGTCGGCGCTGCGCGGCGGACTGCTCTACCAGGTCGAGATCCAGGTGACGGCGCGGCAGCCATTGGCAAGCCCGAGCCTGTCCCTGTCATCCGGATGGTTCTCGGGTTTGACGACGAACGCTGAGGTGCCTCAGCCGAGCACCCAGTCGAGCCGCAACGGCGAGACGATATTCACGCTCGGGCCGATGCGGCCGGGCGCTGTCCGCCACGTCCGCATGTACTTCCAGGTCAACCCGACCACGGTGGCCTGGAATCGTGGTCAGGACGTGACCCTCCTCGACAGCGGCACGCCGCTCGTAACCGTCCACCGCAGCCTCGACGTGTACCCCTAGCCGATGGACATCGTCGTCCGCGCAATCGTCATCTTCTTCGCCGTCTTCCTGGTCACGCGGATGGTGGGCCGTCGCGAGCTCGGCATGAACGAGCCGTTCGACATGATCCTGCTGGTCGTGATCGGCGACCTGATCCAGCAGGGCGTGACCCAGAGCGACTTCTCCGTGACCGGCACCATGCTGGCGGTGGGGACATTCGCCGTGCTGACGGTGGGACTCTCCTACATCAGCTTCCGGTCGAAGAGCGTGCGCACCGTGCTGGAGGGCAACCCGCTCGTGCTGGTCGAGGACGGCAAGCCGATCACCGAGAACCTGAAGAGCCAGCGGATGGCGCTTGAGGAGGTGCTGTCCGAGGCGCGCATGCAGCAGGTGAGCTCGCTGGACGAGATCCGCTGGGCGATCCTCGAGACCAGCGGCACGGTCAGCATCATTCCGAAGCAGCGGTGAGGGGTGCGAACCCTGATGAGCACGCCGCGCCGACAGCGTCAGACGGTCGACGAGATCGGTCACCGGCCGTATCCGCCTCCGTCCGAGCCCTGGGTGATGGCGCAGAGCTGGCTGCATCTGCTGTTCGCGCACTGGCCGATGGAGCCTTCGGCGATGGAGCCGCTATTGCCCCCGGGTCTCGAGCTGGACACCTGGGAGGGAACTGCCTGGGTGGCTATCACGCCGTTTGCGGTTGAGGGCCTGCGTCCCAGATTGCTGCCGCCCGTGCCGCCGATGTCCCACTTCCTGGAGACCAACGTGCGCACCTACGTACGTCGCTGCGGCCGCCCCGGCATCCTCTTCTTCAGCCTCGATGCCACCAGCCGGACGGCAGCGCGGGCGGCCAGGACGCTGTACCAGCTGCCCTACTTCGCGGCCGAGGGCAGCATGGACGTCACCGACCACGCCGTTGCCTATCGAATCCAGCGACGCGGGCAGCCGCAGGCTCTGCATGCTGAGTACGCCGCCGACGGCCCGGCCGCCCCCGCGCAACGGGGCACGCTCGAGCACTTCCTCGCCGAGCGGTATTGCTTCTACACCCGCTCGCTCATCGGCGGGCTGCTTCGCTGCGAGATCCACCATCCACCATGGGTGCTTGCGCCGGCGAGCGGCGAGGTGTCATGGCGACATCTGCTGCCCTCGGTGCTCCCACGGCCGGACACAGCACCGCTGCTGCACTACGCCGCCCGCCAGGACGTCGTCACCTGGCGACCGATGCGAGCGGGAGCCTGATGGAGACCGCACCGGTGATGAACCCGACACCCGCGGCTCTGACGCGGATGCTGCTCTTCCGGGCCAGCGGCTGCCTGGATCATCGGGCCGCGGAGTGGCGTGCCGGAAAGCAGATCTACACTATGGCTCAGGCGGAACGGGCGCATCGTAGTGCCGCCAGCAGGTCGCTGGTCGGCAACCGTGTCAGTTCGACCACCCAGAAGTGCTGCTCGCGAAGAAGCACGCGCCCGCCGTCATCCGAAAGTACGTGGCCGGGACGAACGGCGCACCAGTTGGGGCACATGTGGGCTGCCTCGAGCTCGTACATCGTGAGCTGGACCGCGTCGAGGCACGCATCGCTTGTGCACTCGCAGACAAACGGCGCGCGCTCATCAAGCGGGAGCACGTCCTTTTCAAACTCCCACCGTCGCCGGTTGTAGCCCTGCCAGGCGGAAACGATCTTTCGAGCTTGCGTCCGAGCAGGAGATTCGAGCTGCTGCACGTCGGTGAACCAGGATCGGGACTGGCCGACTGCTCGACCGACCGAACAATCGTACTACAGCCCTTCACTCCTCGTCCAACGCTTCCGGCCGCTGCTCGACCATCCGCTGAGCAATCCGCTTCCCCTTCTCGCTACACGATCAACGACCGGCCGCACACAAACGGGAAGCGTTGGCCTGCGCGAAGTCAGAGGTCTGGTCCAAGTCTAGTGCTCGACCGCCACATCCCATCTTCTGCGTCGCAGAACGACGGGCCAGCTTTTCAGCTGTCTTCCCCGGAGAGCGTGGCGGCGGGCGCCCCATGGCGAGCTTCGAGGCGCATCTCGCGGCCGCGAACCCAGACGCGTTCGACCGCGATCGAGCGCCACCCGGCGGGCAGCACGACGGGTCTCCTCGGCCAGCCCTGCGGATCGCCTGCATGCGGCTCGAGGCCCGGCAGGCCGTAAAGCAGCGCCAGCAGAAATCCGCTCAGGTTGGCCGTGAACGGACCCGCCTGCGGTGCCTCGGGAAATTGCTTCGGATCGAACTCAAGCGTGGTCGTAAACGGCTCCACGACGAAGTCGGAATAGCCCTTCTCGAACAGCTCGAGCGCCCGGGCACGATCGCCCATGCGAGCGGCGAACACGCCCAGCAGCGCGGACAGCATCGGCTCACCGACGTACTGCCCGGCCTGGTGGACGGCGTGGCCGAAGGTGGCTCGCTCGGTGTCAGCGTCGGTGGAAAAGCCAAGCGGCCACAGTGCGGCGGCGGCCTCGGGGGTAGCGCCCTTGGTCTCGCCGGTGCGATGCCGGTCGTGGTTTTTGATCTCCCCACCTCTGCCGGCCGGCATCACGATCGCGTCGGCCAGCGCCCTCCACTGCTCGCCGCGGTCGTCGCCGCGCAGGTCAGCCAGCCGGGCGGCCTCGCGGAGGGTGAGGATCGCGGAGCCGTTCACGAAGGCGTTGTTGTCGACGAGCCTGTCCGTCAACTCCGCGATGCCGTTGACGCCTACGATCTCCGCGCCCCGGCGGGTCCGCGTCGAGCGGCTGACCAGCCACTCGGCAACCCCAGAGATGACCGGCCAGGCGGCACCCTGCTCGAAGGTCAGATCGCCTGTGATGTGTGAAAACCGCGCGAAGGCGAGCGCCACATCCTGGCTGACGTGATCCTCGTGCGCGGCGCCCTCGCCGGCCCCTGGCGCTGATTCCTCGCCCGTACGGGGGGCGCTCTCCCATGGGAACCGGAGGCCATCATAACCGGACATCTCGGCGTTTCGGGCGGCGGCGCGAACGTGCCGCAACCGGTAGCGCAGCAGGCCGTGAGCGGCCCGCGGGTTCGTGAGGGTCAGGGCTGGGACGGCGAACGTCTCGATGTCCCACATCACGTGTCCGCGGTAGTAGTGGTAGTCGGGCCAGTAGGCCATGCCGAACATGGACGTGCTTGCCGGCGAGGCGTGGTGGGCGGAAGATTGGAGGTAGAAGAAGGCGGCGTCCGCCAAGCGCTGCCACCGCTCGCCGGCGCCGTTCAGCACTATCCGTCCGCGCCAGAGCTCGGCCCATAGCGCCCGGTTCGCTTCGCGCAGCGCTTCGAACCCGCGCTCGCGAGCGGCATATGCAAGCCGAACCGCTTGGAGCTCAGGCTGTGAGTGCACCTGATCGGGCACCAGCGCGACGATCTGGCGCAGTCTGACCCGTCTCCCGCGGCGGGCGCGGACGCGGTAGGACGTCGTCAGCGCCTCCGCGAAGACCGGCTCGTATGAGGGCGAGGCGTCGTTGGGTACAAGCTGCGTGAAATATGCGAGGCCGCAGCGCGACAGCCCGCCTGCGCTCTCCCACAGAAGCGTGCCCTCCGCCGCCGCCGGCTGCACCGGGCCGCCGACCGCTCGCCGCTCGACCGCTCGCCCGGGAACGCCCGCCGGGTCGACGATCGCCCGCAGCGACAGGTCGCACGGGCGCTCCGCGACGACTGACATCTCCTGAAGCACGACGTGGGGATGCGATCGGCTGCAAAACGTCAGCAGCTCCACGTCGACCGCGACGTCACGAGGCTGGAACCGAAGTCGCGTCACCAGCTCGCCGCAGGCGAAGTCGTAGCGCTGCTCGACGAGCCGCACGGCTGCCTCCGCATCGCGCAAGGAGATGCCGTCCACGCATACGTCCGCCGCCAGCGGATAGGGCGCTCGCGCGAACGATTCGACGCCCGTCTCGCCGTCCGTTCCCGAAAAGCCGCTGACCATTGCGACGGAGGAGCGCAGCGGCAGCTGCCTTACACGCAGCCCGATTAGGCCGTTGGAGACGTAGGCCGGCAGAACGCCCGTCCGAAACTGGGCCAGCGGCGGCGGACTGACCGGGTCGGACGCGGTCATCCCTCCTCGCTCTCGAGGATCACGCCGCCGACAGCCGGCACGGCAGTGATGTCTCCAGCGCTCGCGGTTGATATGACCGGCCGCTCCCGCGCGTCGAGCCGTCGCGGCTCCTCACCGAAGTTGAGATCCACAAGGTGGCGTCCCCGCCGGTAGAGCAGGCGATCGGTGGAGACCTCCTCGAGGGCGAAGCCGCCGGAGAGTTGAGGGCGAAATTCGATCAGTCGGCGATAGAGGTTGAGCAGCGAAGACTCGTCCTCGCGCTGATCGGCGACGTTACGACCGCCCGGATCGATCAGCGGCAGCCATGGCCGCCCGGTTGTGAAGCCTCCATCGTCGTCGCCGCACCACTGCATGGGATGGCGTGCGCGGTCGCGTCCAGCCCGGTCGAAGCCGGCGTCGGTCGGCCCGTCGATCATGCCGATCTCGTCTCCCTGGTAGATCAGCGCCGCGCCGGGCAGGGTCAGCGATAGCATCGCTGCCAGCCGCAGGTTGCGCTCGCCGATTCTGCTCGGTAGCCGCGGGAAGTCGTGGTTTCCGAGTACCCACACCACGCGCTCCAGGGCCGCCGCCTGATCGACCACGCGGGCCAGGTTGGGAACACGCCAGTCGGCGAAGAAGAACTCGAAGCACAGCACGAGGTCGAGGTGCTCAAGGTAGGGCAGCAGCTCGGCGGTTGGCCGGAACACCTCACCAAGCAGCACTCCGTCACCGGCAGCCTCGCGCATTGCCGCCAAGATCTTGCCAATTCCGGGCCAGTTGCGCGAGTGCACGTGAGTGAGGCTGCCATAGTCCTCCGGCAGCGGCAGAGCGTAGGGCTGGGTCGCCGGAGGATCGTTTCGGAGCTGCGGATCCTTCGACAGCCGATCCACGGCGTCGACCCGGAAGCCGTCGATGCCGCGGTCCCGCCAAAACCGGATCACGTCCTCGAACGCCTCAACAACATGCGGGTTGCGCCAGTCGAGGTCGGCCTGCTCTGGGTAGAACGAGTGGAGATACCAGCGATCGCTGCCCTCCAGCATTGCCCAGGCCGACCCCCCAAACGCTGCCCGCCAGTTGTTCGGCGGACCGCCCTGCGACCACACGTACCAGTCCGGGTGCTCGCTGAACCAGGGATGCTCGACCGACGTGTGGTTGGGTACCAGATCGAGGAGGACACGCTGCCCGAATTTGGCGGCATCGGCGACGAGTGCGTCGACGTCGTCCAGCGAACCGAGCCGGTCATCGACGCCGGTGAAGTCGGCGACGTCATAGCCGCCGTCATGCATCGGCGAAGGGTTGATCGGCGTCAGCCAGACGCCGTCGACGCCCAGCCAGCGCAGGTAATCAAGGCGGCGGCGCACCCCCGGTAGGTCACCCACTCCGTCGCCGTCGGTGTCTTGAAACGACCGGACGTAGATCTGGTAGAGCACGGCCTGCCGCCACCACTCGGCCGGCGAAGATGTTTGCCAGCTTGTCACGATTGAGAAGTATCCGGCAGAGCCGGTTCTCAAACGTACGCCTCGGCGCATCCGCAGCTGGCGTACCGGGAAAGGTCGACCAGGGTCAACTGCCTGCGGAATTAGATCGCGCGTGAGCTCCAGCGCGGACTCTGACTCGCCGGGGTTCACGAGCCGGCCTACTGGGGCTGCGCCGTCTAGCGGTCCCTCGATCGTGCACGTTTAGCTGCTCCGAGGGAGTGGGTAGCGGCAGCTCAAAACAGAGGGAGGAGCAGACGATGGGCAAGGACGTTGGCGGCGCTGGCGCCGTGAGCGAGAAGCTCGGCCAGACCAAGGATATGGCCGCCGAGCAGGTCGGCCAGGTGACGGAAGGTGGCCGAGGGATGGTGCAAGATCAGCTCGATCAGCGTTCGACGCAGGTCGGCGAGCAGGTGGGGTCGGCGTCACACACGCTTCGGCGGGTGGCGGAGCAGTCACGCATGGAGGGAAACAACCAGCAGGCGCGTCTGACTGAGCAGGTCGCCGATCGCGGAGAGCGGCTGAGCAACTATCTGATCGAGGCCGACGGTCGCAGGATTCTTGACGAGGTCGAGGATTTTGCTCGTCGCGAGCCGTGGCTGGTCGCTGCCGCCGGCCTGGCGGTGGGGTTCCTGGTAGCGCGCACGTTGAAGGCGTCAAGCGCTGACCGCTACACGAGCCGCTATCGGCCGACCTATCCGAGCGATGTGGGCTGGAGTTCCGCCGACCCGGGACGGCTGCCATATGAGCAAACGCCGCGTGTGCCGGCCGGAAACGGCGACCCGGAGACGCGGATCGACATAGGAGAGCGGCGATGACCGACAGTTTTTCAGACACTTCAATGAGAGGGAACGGGGGAAGCGCGATGGATGCGGCTCAGAGCGGTGCCCGGCGCACCGTGGGAATGGCGCAGGAGAACCCGCTCGGGTTGGCGGCCGCCGCGGCTGCGGTCGGCTTCGTGGCTGGGTCGCTGTTGCCGTCCACGCGGGTGGAGGAGGAGCGGATCGGTCCGGTCGCGTCGCAGGCGCGCCAGCAGGTGTCCGAACTTGCCTCCGAGGCAGTTGAGCACGGTAAGCAGGTCGCTCAGGACTCGGTCCAGGCGGCGGCGGAGGCCGCCTCCGAGTCGGGTCAGCAGCATGCGAAAGAGCTGAAGCGATCCGCGGAGGAGTCTGCCTCGCAGGCGACCCCAACCAGCGGATCGCAATCGACGGTCGGATAGCCGCCGTGCGCCCGGCAGTTCCCGAAACGCAGGTACGCGACGGAACTGCCGGGCGCTGCCAGGTGTTCACACATCTCGCTCGGCCTCGGCGTTAGTCCACTCAGCGCGTTTGCGCGGACGTGTCACGGCGTCGCTGCCGCGACCCGACCAGCGGCGCTGACCGGATCAACGTCGAGGAGCGTTGCACCGAGCTCGTCGGCGAGGCGTCGCGTGGCACCCCTGCCCGCGACGGCGATGGGCAACGTTGCGGATCTCATCTCGCGTGCTAGCGCTCGTAGTCGCGACGGCCTGGTGGCCGCCAGCACGATCATGTTTGGTGTGAGCCGGGCCGCGGCTTCGATCAGTGTCGACCGTGGGGTGTCGGCGCCCAGGTAGGTGATGCGCCAGCCATGGCCGCGAAGAGCGATCCCAAAGCAGATCAGGCCGAGGTCGTGAAGCTCGCCGCTCGGGCATGCCAGAAGGGCCCGTGGACCGCTGCCGCCGTCCCAGCCGCGGGCGAGTCCCAGCAGCCGGCCGCGGATCAGGCTGGTCGCAAAATGCTCCTCGGCGATGGTCGCGCTCCCGTCCGCCCAGCGTTCACCGAGGTCGACGAGATAGGGGACGATGACCTCGGAGATCACGGTTGTCGCGCCCAGCTCGGCGAGCAGCCGATCGAGCACGGCGTGTGCACCGGCATCGTCGAACCGCCCCAGCGTCTGGGCGAGCCGAGAGCGCTGGGATTCGATCCCGCCCCCTGAGTCGGTGGAAGGTGGCGCCCGAGGCGCCGGCACGCCTCCGGCCGGAGCGGAGAGCACGGCCTCGGCCGCCTGCCGAGCCGACACCCCAGTCGCCAGCAGCGCTTGCATCGCTCGCACGCGGCGCTCATCCTCCGCCCCGTACAGACGAAATCCGCCCGCGGTCCGCACGGGCGAGAGCAGCCCATACCGGCGCTCCCATGCTCGCAGCAGCGTGGGCGACGCTCCCACCCGATCGCTGAGCTCGCCGATGCGAACACGAGCAGCCGGCTCAGGAAGGGGTAGCGACGCCATCGCTCAGAGAGTATACGCACATTCTACAGACACTTGACAATATGAGCGCTAACCTCTACAGTCCCACCCGCTCATGTCAAGTGTTTGTCCAACGTACGTCTAAGGGGGTCCTTCGATGAATCGCAAGCTCCGATGGCTGGTGCCGTTCCTGGCACTGGCCGCAATCGCGGTCGCTGGTCCAGCCGGCGCCGCCGCTGCGCCGACGGTGCAGCTGGACGGCGTTCGCACCACGCTGTGGACCGATCCGGGCACGACCAAGGTGCTGCTCGAGAACAAGATCGTGCCGCTGCCCACCCGTAGCACCGGCGTCGACGTCAAGTGGACGTCGACCGGCCCATCCATCGGCTACAGATTCCGGATCTCCCGCGGACACGTCGATGCCGCCACACTCGCAGGCCGGATCAAGCACACCGGCGGCCTCAGATTCCTCAACCTCGCCAACGGCAAGCAGCTGTCGCTGACCAGGTTCCGGATCGTCATCGACGCGCACCCGCATCTGACCGCCATCGTCAACCGCAATCCGAAGGTGCGGGTGTCGATCCTGCGCCTCGACCTGTCCAAGGCGACGGTCGCAAAGCCGCTTCCCTACGTCCGGGTGGGTCACGTCGGCGCCTACCTCACCCCGACCGCCGCCGGCGCACTGAACAACGCCCTGGGCGTGTCGTTCTTTGCCCCCGGCATCAAGCTCGGCATGGCGCACGTCAACGCGCACGTCGCCGGGTAAGCCATCCACGGCGGGTGTCTG
>C688J18823_10001665_pt1 | contig 13854 bp, 13 predicted proteins | sample HopSoiMetagenom1_FD_18823 | JGI IMG/M metagenome (IMG submission 18823)
CTTCTCGGCCAGCGCGATCCAGGCCGAAGCGGATAAGCGCATCACTTCGACCTCGCTCGCCCAGTAGTTGTTGTTCGCGGCCTTCAGCGCATCGCGCCTCGCTTCGATTTCCTGCAGATCCTTCTTCGCCGCCTCCACATCGCCGCTACGGGCCGCGCCCATGGCGCGCGCGAGATAGGTATTCGCTTCCGTGAACGGATACTGGCTCTTCACGGGCTGCAGCTGCGCCGCTTCGCGCCAGGCGCCGCGCTCGATGGCGAGGCGAGCCGGCATCAGCGCGAGCGGATAAGGCCCGGTGAAGCGCGGTGTGGACGGGGTAATGCGCGAGGCCTCCTCGTACGTCTTGCGCGCGTCCCCGTCGAGGCCCAGCTGGAGCTTCGCATAGACGATGTAGTCCATAGCATGCAGGGCATCGTCGAAGTCCTTGCCCTTCACTGCGACGTCGGCCGCGCGCCGATTGGTGGCCGCCGAGTCCTGCCACGCGCCCACGCGCGTGAAGATGTGCGAGGGCATGTGCAGCGCATGCGGCGCCGCGGGCGCGATCCCGGCATATTTGCGCGCCGATGGAAGGCCCTTCTGCGCGGTCGGCGGGGCGTCGTAGGCATGGATCAGGTAATGCGCCACGCCGGGGTGATTCGGGTATTTGGCGAACTGCTTCTCCAGGATCGCCGCGGCCTTGAGCGACTCGGCGTACGTCTGGTCGGACGCCTGCTGCGTGGCGATGAGATAGAGCCCGTTGAAGATCTGCGCCTCGTCGTCCTTCGGATACTTGGCGGCGAGTTTCTGGTAGGCGGCCGAGCGCGCAAGAGAGCGCTGTCGCTCGGTCTTGCTGGAAAAGTCGTCCCAGTACGCCGCCACCGCTTCCAGGTAATCCTTGTCGTGCTCGCTCGCCTTCATCTGGCGGCCCTTCTCGATCGCGCCCTGCGCTCGTGCGATCTCGTTCGGCGGCACGACGCCGACGAACGGGTTGTACATGAGGATCGAGGCAAAGCCCCACGCCGCAATCGCGCAGTTCGGGTCTTCGCTCGCGATTTCCTGGAAGGTCGCCTCGCCCTGCGACCACCAGAAGGAATGCAGCATGGCGACGCCACGCGTCACCTTTTGCTGCACCTTCGCGCTGCAGGAGCTCGCGAAGTTCACCTTGCCGAGCTTCTCCGTGCTGCCTTTCGCGTCGTCTTCATGGGCGCTCGCCGCAGTGGTGAAGAGCGCGGCCAGCAATAGAACGGTGGGCTTGCGGATCATGCGTTTATCCTTCCGTGGTCGAGCGGGCAGTCTACGCTGCACTCAAAGCGCCGCGCCACTTCGGCCGTCTCAAGTAATAACCCTTAAAATTCAGTGGTGAACAAGCCCGGCTTGCCCCCCGCCAGCAATTTCATCCGGCAGATCGTCGAGGGCGATCTCGCCTCCGGCCGCTACAAGGAAGTCGTCTCGCGCTTTCCGCCCGAGCCGAACGGCTACCTGCATTTCGGCCACGCCAAGTCCATTTGCCTGAACTTCGGCCTTCCGCAGCAGTACGGCGGCCGCTGTCACCTGCGCTTCGACGACACCAATCCGACGAAGGAAGAGCAGGAATACGTCGACGCGATCAAGGAGGCGGTGCGCTGGCTCGGCTTCGAGTGGCAGCCGCACGAGCATTTCGCCTCGGACTATTTCGAGAAGCTCTACCAGTTCGCCTGCGCGCTCATCGACCGCGGCGAGGCGTACGTCGACTCGCAGAGCGCGGACGAGATGCGCGCCAGCCGCGGCACCCTGACGGAGCCGGGAAAGGACAGCCCGTTCCGGACGAGATCCGCCAAAGAAAGCCGCGCCCTCTTCGCCGAGATGCGCGAAGGCAAGCACCCCGACGGCAGCCACGTGCTGCGCGCGAAGATCGACATGCGATCGCCGAACATCAACCTGCGGGACCCGGTGATGTACCGGATCCGCCACGCGCACCACCACCGCACCGGCGACAAGTGGTGCATCTATCCCACCTACGACTGGGCGCACGGCCTCTCGGATTGCATCGAGGGTGTCACGCACTCGCTCTGCACGCTGGAATTCGAAGACCATCGTCCGCTCTACGACTGGTTCAACCAGCGCGTCGCGGAGGCCGGCTTCCTCGAGCTGCCGCTCTCCAAGCAAATCGAATTCGCGCGCCTGAACCTGACCTACGTCGTGCTCTCGAAGAGAAAGCTGCTCCAGCTCGTCGACGAGAACCATGTCGCGGGCTGGGACGATCCGCGCATGCCCACGCTCGCCGGCGCGCGCCGCCGCGGCTACACGCCGGGCGGCTTTCGCCTGTTCGCCGAGCGCATCGGCGTGTCGAAGGCGCACCAGGTGATCGATTTCTCGGTGCTGGAAGACTGCATGCGCGACGACCTGAACGAGTCGGCGCCGCGGCGCATGGCCGTGCTCGATCCGATCAAGCTCGTGATCGAAAACTTCCCCGCCGATCGCGAGGAGGTGGTCCAGCTGCCGAACCACCCGCAAAAACCCGACTGGGGCAAGCGCGAGGCGCCTTTCACGCGGGAGCTCTGGATCGAGCGCGAAGATTTCCAGCAGCAGCCCGAGAAGGGCTACTTCCGGCTTTTTCCCGGCAACGACGTGCGCCTGAGGTTCGGATACGTCGTGAAATGCATTGGTATGCAGGACGGCGTGCTGCGTTGCACGTACTACCCGGATTCGCGCTCCGGCACGGCGGGTGCCGATAACTACAAGGTGAAGGGCAACATCCACTGGGTCAGCGCCACCCGGGCTCATGGCGCGGAAGTGCGCCTCTATGACCGGCTTTTCCGCGAGCCGGAACCGGGCGCGACTCATGACTTCCTGCACGACCTCAATCCAGGCTCGATCACCACGGTGAAGGCGCAGCTCGAGCCCGCCCTCGCCAGCGCAAAGGCCGGCCAAAGCTTCCAGTTCGAGCGCCACGGCTACTTCATCGCCGACCAGGCAGGCGGCTTCAACCGGACCGTGACCCTGCGCGATGCCTGGAAGAAATAATTCCTAGCTGGGGCGTCAGCGCATCGCTTACTCTGGCGCCATGGAGTTCCGAGTCGGCCAGATCCATGCGAAGTGCCCCGCCTGCGGCGGCAAGGACTTCCGCCAGCCCGAGACCGACTTCTCCGGACCGCAAGTGAATTACGCCTGCACGCGCTGCCGCGCCGTGTCGACCTATTCGAAGCTGGTGGCGCAGATCGGCAAGGAAACGATGCGCCTGCGCAAGGAAAAATCCGAGCAGGCCGCCGAGAAGCGCACCCAGCCGGCGATCCGAATTCCGCAGCCGTCCCGGTTTCGGTAGCAATAAAAAGCGGGCCCGGTTTACCCGAGCCCGCTTGCGTGGCCTTCCCGAATCTGCTGCGTCATCGAGTTCGGCGTCGCTCGGCGCGCTGGCCGGAGTGTCGCTCCTCCCGAGACGGGGACGTCACCTTGGGAACGTCGCAAGAAGCTTGCCGGTCGGGAATTCCCCCGCATTACTTCNCACGGTCCCATAGGGCGGTGTCCGGCATGCGACTGGCGATCACTGCCGCCGCCGCCGCCACCAGCGCAGCGAACATGAACGCACGGTGAAAAGCGTGCACGAGCGCATCGACGTCCGTTGCGCGTGGAGCAAAGGCGAACACCGCGGCGCCGAATAGCGCGGCCCCAGCGGCGCCGCCGGTCGAGCGCGCGAGGCCATTCAGCGCTGTCACCACGCCGAGTCGCTCGCGTCCCGCAACCGTCTGCACCGTTACCTGGATCGTCGGCATCACGCAGCCGAAGCCGAGGCCACACACGACGCTCAGCGCGACGAGGACCGCCATGTGGGCCGGCAGCACGCCAATGAGGAAAAGCGCGCTCGCCGCGCAGCCAAGCCCGATCACCGGGATCCAGCGCGGTCGCCCGGTGCGGCGCAGGATCTGCGCCGAGATCATCGCCGCGGTCACCATCCCCAGCGTGACGGGCAGCAGCAGGAGTCCGGAGAACTGCGCGCTGACGTGATGGCCGAGCTGCAGATAGATCGGCAGGTAGAACACCACCGCGAACAGGCATGAAGCGAAGAGCATCACCACGATGCTCGAGAGGCCGATGGTGCGCTCGCGCAAGAGATCCACGGGCAGGAAAGGCGACGAATGCCGCCGCTCGTGCCACACCAGAGCGCTCAAGGCGACGAGCGCCGTAGCGACGAGCGCGAGACTCGCGGGCGAGCTCCAGCCGAAGCGGTGCCCAACCGAGGTGCACCAGAAGAGACCGCTCACGGCGCCGATCGCGAACAGGATATGTCCCGGCACGTCGGGTTTCGCTTCGGGCCGCTCGTGGGGGACGCCGCTTGGCAGGCGCGAGAGGCGCCAGGCGGCGAACACGGCGAGCGGCAGGTTCGCGAGGAAGAGCCACCGCCAGCTCACATGGGACACCACGATGCCGCCGAGCACCGGGCCACCGATGCTCGCTGCGGTGAACACGGTCGCGAAGTAGCCCTGGAAGCGCGCCCGCTCGCGTGGGGCGACGAGCTCGCCGATCAGCGCCTGCGAGAGCACCATCAGGCCGCCGCCGCCCAGNCCCTGCAGGACGCGCGCCGCGACTAGCTGCGGCAGCGATTGCGCAAGCCCGCACGCCGCGGAGCCGAGCGCGAACACGCCCAGAGCGACGAACAGCAGCTCGCGTCGTCCGCGCAAATCGCCCAGGCGCCCGTACACCGGCACGATGGTCGCCGAGGCGAGGAGATAACCGACGGCGATCCACGAGGTGTCGCGCAGGCCGCCGAGCGAGGCCGCGATGGCCGGCGTCGCCGTGGCGAGCAGCGTCTGGTCCACCGCCGCCATGAACATCGGCAGGAACACGGCAAGGAACAGGTTGAGGAATTCCGCGCGCGAGACGGTCTCGGGCGGCGCTTCGGGCTTCACCTTCGATGGGTTGCTAATTCCGTGCCCGCGCCACCAGCAGTTCTTGGAGCAGCGAACGCGCCCCGGGCGCGTCTTCCCAGCCGACGAACTCGACGCGGCGCTGGCCGCGCTCGTCGCGTCCGCCGTCGTAGAGGACCATCATGCGCGGCGTCTCGTCGGTCGTGAGGACCGCACCGAGCACGGGCGCGCCCGGCCGGTCGCCGAGGCTCTGCATCAGTTTCACGGCCTCGTCCGGCGAGAGAAAGATCAGATCGCGCGAGAGCTTGAGATGGGTGCGCGGCGCAAGCTCGATCTCCGCCGGGCCGCGCAGCGAGCAGCCGCCCAGCACGAGGACTAGCGCGATGGCTATCGTTCGAAGCGTCTGAGGACCTCCCCTGGCCCCGAGTCTAGCGCCGTATAGCGCTGGCCGTCGAACACCGGCACGCCATTCACCCACACGCCGTGCACGCCCGCGGGATCGCGCACCATGCGCGCGCCCCCGCCCGGCAGGTCGCGCACCCTCCTCAGCTTCGAGACGCCCACCTTCTGCGGGTCGAACAGCACGAGGTCCGCCTTGCAGCCAGCCGCGATGCGCCCGCGGCCGGGAATACGATATTTCTTCGCCGGGTCGCCCGTCAGGCGGCGCACGCCTTCCTCCAAGGTAAACGTGCCGAGCTCGCGCACCCAGTGCGCGAGGAAATGAAGACCGTAGCCCGCATCGCAGAAGTAGATGAGATGCGCGCCCGCGTCGGAGAGCGCAATCACGCCGGCCGGGTGCTTGAGGAGCGGCGCGACGCCGGCGTCGTCGTTCTGATAGAGCTTGCCTACCAGCTGCACGTCGAGCGACAGGTCGAACACGTAATCGAGCGCATCCTTGCCTTGGCGGCGCGCGAGCTCCGTCACCGGCACGCCGTCGCGCTCGACCTGGCTCCAGTCGCCGTAGAAGAGGATGCCCTGTTTCGGATGCGCGAAGTTATAGCGTAGGCGCTGCCGAAACTCCGCGCTGCGATAGCGCTGGGTCTTCTCCTCGGGTGGCAAAGCGCGCACGGCATCGAACGCGTCGTGCGAGTACATCGGGTAGGGCTCGCCGAGCGTGAAATCGAACGACAGCGGCTGGCAATTGGCGTGGATGTACACCTCGCGGCCGCGTGCGAGCGCCTGCGCGCATTGCTCGTACATCTGCAGGGCGCGCTCGGGCTGGGCGCGGTTGTACATCGTCAGTACCGTGACGATGAATGCGGGCCGGCCGGTATCCGCGGCGATCGATTCCATGAATTGCGGCGTGGCGCGCGGCCCGGTAGCCATCACGAAAATGCCGCGCTGCTTTTCGCCGAGCACGCCGGTGAGCGCACGCAGCTCCTCGTCCGTGGCGATGGTCGAAGGCATCGGGCACCCGCCCCAGCCGCTGTGGTTCGGCGAGAACGACGAGGCGAAGCCCGCGGCACCGGCGTCCATCGCTTCCGCAACCATCTGGCGCATGCCCGCCAGTTGCTGGTCCGAGGGCAGCTTGCGGGTCGAGGCTTCCTCGCCCATCACGGCGTTGCGGATCGTCGAGTGCTGCGCGAGCACGGCAACGTTTCCGAGCGGACGCTGGCGCTCGATCATGTCGAGGTATTGCGGGAAGGTCTCGAAGTCCCAGCGAGTGCCGGCGAGCAGCGCGTCGACGTCCATGCCCTCGACGACCGACAGGTTGCGAAGCAGCGTCTCGCGCAGAGGCGGCGGGCAAGGCGCGATGCCGAAGCCGCAGTTGCCCATCACCGCGGTCGTGACGCCGAGCGCCACCGAGGGCGACAGCGTCGGATCCCACGTCACCTGGGCGTCGTAGTGCGTGTGGATGTCGACGATGCCGGGCATCAGCGCCAGGCCGCCGGCGTCCAGCGTGCGTTTTGCCGCATCGGCGGCGCTGCCGACGGCGGTAATAGTGCCGTCCTTCACGCCGACGTCGGCCTGTACCGGCGCCGACCCCGTGCCGTCGTAGACCCGGGCGCCGCGGACGAGGAGGTCGAGCATGCAGCGATGCTAAACTGCTTCCAGGGAGTCATAACAATGCTGAAGGGTGGGGCCGTTGTTCTCGCGGTTCTTTTCGCCGCCGCCGCGCATGCGGTGGACAACCCCTTTCCGCGCGCCGCCGATGCTTATGTGGTGAAGCGCGACGGCCGCGTGATCTGGGCTGCCGGCGCCGATGAACGCCACGCGCCGGCGAGTCTCACGAAGATGATGACGGCGCTGCTCGTGCTCGAGCGCGCGCAGCTGGAAGAACCCGTTGTCGTCAGCCGCGCCGCCTCGCGCGAGAAAGGCAGCCGCATCGGCCTGCGTGCGGGCGAGCAGATGCGCACTCGCGACCTGCTGGCCGCCGCGGTGATGCACTCGGCGAACGACGCCTGCCGCGCGCTCGCAGACCACATCGCCGGGCCGCTATTCGTCTCGAAGATGAACCAGCGTGCGCAGGCGCTTGGGATGAAGAACACGCAGTTCGCCGATCCGTGCGGCTGGGACAAGCCCGGTCATTACTCGACGGCCGCCGACTTGGCGCGCCTCGCCGAGCAGGTAATGCAGCATCCGGAATACGAGCGCCTCTCGCGCATGCGCGGCACGCAGATCCGTACCGTGGACGGCCGGCGCCAGTTTCAGCTGAAGAACACCAATTTCCTCGTCGGGCGCTATAACGGCCTGGTTGCCGGCAAGACCGGCACCACCGGCGCCGCCGGCTATTGCCTGGTCGTCGCCGCCGAACGCGACGGCGCCCGGGTGATGGTGGTGCTCCTCAACTCGCCGCGTCGCTGGAGCTTCGCGCCGCGCCTGATGGACCGGGCCTTCGCGCTGCAGATGTAGCTTTTCTTGCTTTTGAAAGATTATGGCCTTAATCTTTCAATTGCATGAGCCGCTCCCGCCCCCTTCCCGCTCCCCAGCCGCAGCCGGACGTCGTCCTCACCAAGGCACTCCTGCGCGCGGCGGACTTGCTCGAGCTTTCGAGCGCCAATCTGGCGCGCATCCTCGGCGTGAGCGAGGCGAGCGTCTCGCGCCTCACTTCCGGCGCCCGCAGCGTCGATCCCGATAGCAAGGAAGGCGAGCTCGCGCTGCTGCTGGTTCGGGTCTATCGCTCGCTCGACGCATTGGTCGGCACCGATGCCGCGCAGCGCAAGGCTTGGCTGCATAGCGCGAACCGCGCGCTGAACGGCAAACCCGCCGAGCTCATCCAGCGCGCCGACGGGCTGGTGAGCGTCGTCAACTACCTGGACGCGATGCGCGCACCGGTGTGAGCTGGAAACCCGCCTGGTTCGCGACCGGGCTGCGGACGAAGACGGCAAACCTCTGGCGCGGCGTGGAAGCGCAGCACGTCGTCGCCACCATGCGCCTCGTGGACAATGCCGCGGAGCAGCGCGTGCTGGAGGAACTGCTCGAGACGAGCAAGCCCGCCCTGCCGAAGGCCGCGGCCGGCCGGCACTATCTCCTCGCGACACCGTTTCGCTACCGCTCGCCCTTCGCCTCCCGCTTTCGCAGGCCGCACGAAGCCGGCATCTGGTACGGCGCCGAGGAGTTGAGGACCGCGTGCGGCGAGGTCGGCTACTGGAAGTGGCGCTTCCTCGTGGATAGCGATGCGCTGCGCGAAACGGCGCTGCATACGCAGCACACCTTCTTCCAGGCTCGCGTTCGCGGACGCTGCGCCGACCTCACCGCCGCGCCCTGGAAGGCGGCCACCGGCACCTGGATGCAGAAGAGCGACTGGCGCGAATGCCAGAGCTTCGGCGCCGAGGCGCAAAAACAGGACGTGGCGTGGATTCGCTACCACGCGGTGCGGGTGCCTGGCGGCATCTGCGGCGCGGTGCTCAAGCCCGAGGCCTTGTCGATCGCCGAGCGCTCGCAGCAGCAGACGTGGGCGTGCAAGACCACGGCCGCCGGCGCCTGGCTGCAACGTGCTGGCGGCGAGCGGTATGATTTCCCCGCCGCTGACTGGAGGTAGATCGTGACCGGGAAATGGAAGCTCGACGGGGTGCGCGTCGTAAAGGGCACCGAGCTCGACGTCAACACCGCGCAAACGCCCGGCATGAACCGCGCGGCGGCGATCACGAACGCGCGCACCGGCGCCGATAAGCTGTGGGCCGGCACGGTCGTCATCCATCCCAAGGCGAAGACCGGTGCGCACCACCACGGTCCGGTGGAAAGCGTGATCTACGTGGTGAGCGGCAAAGCGCGCATGCGCTGGGGCGACAAACTGGAATTCGTCGCCGAGGCCGGTCCCGGCGACTTCATCTACGTGCCGCCCTACGTGCCGCACCAGGAGATCAACGCGAGCGACGACCAGCCGCTTTCGTGCGTCCTCTGCCGCAGCGGCCAGGAACCGGTAGTGGTTAATCTCGACATCCCGGTCGTCGAAAAGCCCGAGGAAGTGCACTGGGTGGACAACATCCACCCAGCGCCGAAAAAATAACTAGGGACAGACCCTAATTAAGCTCATCGCCGCCCTTCTTCTCGTCATGCCGTGCCTGGCGCAGGATTTGCCGGATCCAGGCCGGCGCCTGTCGAAGGAGGAGCTTGCCGCGGATCCCGACAAGCCTTCTCCGACCCGGGTAGAAAAGCCTCGTTCAGGTCCCCGCGATCCGGCGGCCTGCGAGCGCGCGCGGCAGTACTACACGATCAGTTGCGGCGCACTCGACTCGCGCCGATCACATAGCAACGGCTGCAGCGAGGCGTACGCGCTCTACCGGCAGTCCTGCTCCTAGGCCGGCCTCTCGCCCAAGTCCCAGTAAATCCCCGCCATGATCTGCAGCCCCTCGCGCGCGATCGGCGCGAGGAGGTGCTCGTTCGGCGCGTGTTGCGAGCACGACGCGTACGAATGCGGGATCCACACCGTGGGCAGGCCGAGGATCTCGGCGAACACCTCGTTCGGCAGCGAGCCACCGAGGTTCGGCAGGATCGCGGGCTTCTCGCCCGTGGTGCGCTCGATCGAGGCCACGGCCCATTTCACCCACGGCGATTCCGGATCAAGGCGCGTGGCATGCATCACGACTTCGCGGGCCGGCGCTACTTTCACCATCGCAAAGCCGCTGCGCTCGAGGTGCCGGCGCAGCGCCGGCAGGATTTCGTCGGGCTCGATGCCGACGACGTAGCGCAGCTGGCAGGTCGCGCTCGCGCGCGCGGGAATGGCGTTCACCGGACGGTCGGGATTGCCGGTGACGAAAGCGAGCACCTCGAAGCTCGACCAGCCGAAGACGCGCTCCGCAGGCGTGAGGCCGGGCTCGCCCCAGTCCGGGTCGATGCTGGGCCCGTCTTCACCGCCATCGATCGCGAGATCCCTCAATGCATTCTTTACGGAAGGCGTGAGCGTCGTCGGACGCCACTCCGGCACACGGATCGAGCCGCGCGCGTCCGTGATGGAGGCGATCGCATGTGAAAGGAGGATGCCGGGATTGGCCAGTAGCCCGCCCCAGTTCCCCGAGTGGTGCGCGCCCTTGCCGGGATCGAAGGTCAGCGTGAAGTTCATCACGCCGCGCGAGCCGAGAAAGATCGTCGCGCGTCCCGGCTGCAGGCGCGGACCATCGGAGGCGATGAGCACGTCCGCGGCGAGCGCCTTTTTGTTCTGCTCGCAGAACTCCTTCAATCCCGGCGAGCCCATCTCCTCGCCGGTCTCGATCAGCACCTTCAGATTGAAGCCGAGCTTGCCGCGTGTGCGAAGGACCGCCTCCAGCGCCGCGAGGTTGATGGTGTGCTGGCCTTTGTTGTCGGCGGTGCCGCGGCCGTAGATGCGGCTGCCTTCTTGCTTGACCGCCCAGGGAGCGAGCCCTTCACGCCATTGCTCGTCCTGGCCGCGAATCACGTCGCCATGCCCGTACATGAGCACGGTCGGGCGCTTCGGATCCTCGACGAGCTCGGCGATGAGGAATGGACCGCCCTTGCCTTTCGGATTCGGAAAGATGCGGCTGGTCATGCCCATGCGCGCCAGGCTTTCCGACATCTCGGTATCGAGGTAGGTCTGCAGCTCGTGCGCGCGCGCCGGGTTCTGGCTCTCGGTGGGAATCGCGACGCGGCGCGAGAGATCGGCGATGAAGCCGCCGGCGTCGAAATATTTCTCCACGGCCGCGATCGCGGCGGAGCGGCTCATCGAGGCGTCTGCGGCCCCACGGTTAGGCGGCGCATGCGGCGGCGCTGGCCGTGGTAGTCGTTCACTGCGTTGTGCTGCGTGCAGCGGTTGTCCCAGACGGTGAGCGTTCCCGGCGACCAGCGCACGCGGCAGGTGAACTCCGGGCGGATCTGGTGCGATTGCAGGAAATCCACCAGCGGCCGGCTTTCTTCCTCGCTCATGTCGCGGAAGCGGATCGTGTGGCTGCGGCTCACGTAGAGCGCGCGCCTGCCGGTGTCGGGATGGGTGCGCACCACCGGATGCTCGGCCTCGTAGCGCTCCGCCGCCTCGATGTCCTGCAGCTTCATGCTGTTGATGCTCTTGTGCATCTGGTGGCGGCCGCCGCCATGCTTGAGCGCCGCGCTGTTCACGCCGTCCAGGCCGTCCAATAACGATTTCATTCCGGCGGAGAGCGCGTCGTAGGCCGCGGCCGTGCTGGCGAACAGCGTGTCGCCGCCGTGCGCCGGCGTCTCCATGGCATAGAGCAGCGTGCCGAGGGGCGGCGTCTTCAGGTAGGTCGTGTCGCTATGCCAGTTACCGCCGAAGTTGGTGGTCTCGCGCTCCTCCTTCACCACTTCGAAGATGAACGGGAAGCCGTCGATACCGGTGACGAAGGGATACGGGCAGGGCGCGCCGAACCGGGCACCCACCTTCATGATGTCGGCCGGCTCGAGCTTCTGGTCACGGATCACCAGCACCGCGTAGCGCAGGAACGCCTCGTGCACCTCGCGCCAGCCCGAATCGGGCAGGCGCGTCAGGTCGACGTCGCGGATTTCGGCGCCGAGCGCGCCGGCGAGCGGCTCGATCCTCATAGGGCGAGATATTATCGCGGCATGGCTAAACGCATAGCAGTGGTTGGCGCCGGCGCGCTCGGCGGCTACGTGGGCGGCTCCCTCGCCCATCTCGGACACGACGTCACGCTGATCGATGCGTGGCCGGAGAACGTGGAGACGATCCGCGCGCGCGGGCTCGAGCTCGACGGCATGACGCCGGAAGAGCGCTTCACCGTGCGCAAGGCGAAGACGCTGCACATCACCGAGCTGCAAGGCCAGAAGGCGCCGTTCGACGTGGCGATGGTGTCGATGAAGTCCTACGACACGGCGTGGGCGACCGCGCTCGTCGCGCCCTATCTATCGCCGCAGGGATTCATCGTCTCGCTGCAGAACTGCCTGAACGAGGAGACCATCGCCAGCATCGTCGGCTGGGGTCGCGTGGTCGGCGTCGTCGCCTCTCTCATCTCGGTGGACATGTATGAGGCCGCGCGCATCCGCCGCACGGTCGCCAAGGGCGGCGACAAATACACGATCTTCCGCGTCGGCGAGCCGCACGGCCGCATCACGCCGCGCGTGGAGGAGCTCGTCGAGTGGTTCAAGGGCATCGACAGCGCGAAGGCGACCACCAACCTGTGGGGCGAGCGCTGGACCAAGCTCTGCCAGAACGGCATGGGCAACGGCGTCACCGCGGCAACCGGACTCACCACGCCGGACTGCGCGCGCAACCCGGTCATCCGCAAATTCCAGATCAAGCTCGCGGCAGAAGGCATTCGCGTCGGCCGCGCGCTCGGCTACCAGCTCGAAAAAGTGCGCGGCATCGATCCGGACGTCCTCGTGCGCGCCGACGACGGCGATCGCGCGGCGAACGACCAGGTGGAGTCCGTGATCATGCCCAAGGGCACGGGCGGCGGACGCGAGGACATCCAGCGTCCCTCCATGGCGCAGGACATCCTCAAGGGCCGCCGCACCGAGATCCAGCAGATGAACGGATTGATCGCCCGTAAAGGCGCCGAGATCGGCGTGCCGGCGCCGACCCACGAGAAGCTGACCGCCATCGTCGCCAAGGTCGAGCGCGGCGAGCTCAAGCCCTCGCCATCCCTCCTCGGAGGCTGAGCACCGCAAGCGGTGAGTAGACGGCTGCTCGACTGTCCAAAAATGTCAGCTCGTCGAGCCCTGGGCACAAAAAGATAACGCGCGCAAAAGCAAAAACACCCATCCCAGCGTATCCTTCCCCATCAATGAATCCAGCTAAGAAGTACTACCGTCTGACGGCTGAAGGCGAGTCGTTGTGGTCGCGGCGCGAGAGCATGCGGCTGCCGCTCGACTATCGCCGCATCCTCGGTCTGGTCGAATTCGACGGCCATCGCGAAGTCATCGGCGCGAATCTCGCGCAATTTCCAGCGGCAAGCGTCGACCAATGGCTCGACGAGTTCGAGACGCTGCGCCTGATCGAATCCGCGCCGCTGCCGGAGGAGAAGACGCTCGACCAGCTAGCGGAGGAGAAAAGCGCCGCGCCGATCGAGCTCGAGGACCGCGAGCGCTTCGAGCCCGAAGCTTCGTTCGCCGACGTTTCCCTCACGCGCCTCGGCGTGTACGTGAACAACGAGCGCATCGCCGCGCGCCCGCCGATTCGCAAGTCGCCGCGCCAGACGGTCGCGCTCGTCGTGGAAGACGACCCTGACCAGCTCGCGCTGGCGGTCCTGCGCCTCACTTCGGCGGGCTATCCCGTGAGGACCGCCGACGGCGTGCGAGCGCTCTTCAGGAGCGTGGAGGAAAACCTGCCGGATGCGATATTCCTCGACGTGTTGCTCGCTGACGGCAACGGCTTCGACGCCCTCGCCGCGCTGCGCCGGCACCCGAAGTGCGCGCATCTGCCGATCATCATGGTCACCTCGATGACCGAGCCGGAGGACGTGGCGAAGGGCCTCGCGCTCGGCTGCGACGGCTACATCACGAAGCCTTACGCTGCGAATACGTTGGAATACGTGCTGCGCTCCGTGATGAAGCAGGAAATCACGCTCGCCGCCGGCGGCGCAGCCGGCAAACCCTTGCGCGAGGTGGCGAACTAGTTGTCGGCCTTCACGCCGGAGAGGCGGATCAGCTTCTCCCAGCGCTCGTAGTC
>C688J18823_10001666_pt1 | contig 13854 bp, 13 predicted proteins | sample HopSoiMetagenom1_FD_18823 | JGI IMG/M metagenome (IMG submission 18823)
ATCATTGTTCTCCGCTTTGCTGATTTAGGGACGGGTGTGATCCCTAGCGTGACGTCGTACCTCTCGTCCTCACGTCGATCACGCCACCTGTGCCGCCGGTGATCCCGAATCGAGCTCCAGCCTGCGTGACGTCGTAGTAGGTGATATCGCCGACATGGAATGCCTGGATGTTCTTCAGCGAGTTAAGGTCACCATACGCCTGACCGTCGAGGTAAACCCGCGCGAACTCCATTCCGGCATTGCCCTGGCCAGCGACTCCGTGTGGAGCGAGCCAGTTACCTCGCAGACGCGCCACTGCGGTATAGGCGTCACCCGCGTCAGCGTGGGCCGCCTCGATTTCCTCATGAGCCAGAAAATTTGTTTTTCTGGTGCTGTTAGGAACGGGCTTCGACGAGTCATCTGGCGGATTGGGGCTCGAGGCACAACCGAGAGCGGCTAAGGCCGCCACCAGATACAAATGCTTGATCGACATTAGCGACCTCCGAGTTTGGCCAGTGCTGACCTGATCAATTCTGCTGCTGATTTACCGCCACCGCCAGCGTCAAGTGCAGCGCGTACACCACGTTCCGCGTCGCCACTCGAGTAGCCAAGTGAAACCAGGGCTCGCATCGCGTCGTCCGCTGCCGCGCTGGCCGGGGCGGCAGATGTTCCCGTCGTTTCCCCAAGGCCGTCGAGCTTGTCGCCGAGGTCCAGGATGAGCCGCTCGGCCTTTTTTCTTCCTACCCGCGGGACGCTCTGAAGTGTCGGGATGTCCTTCTCCCTGATCGCCCTGATGAGGCGCGTCGCCGAGAGCGCTGACAGCATCCCGATGGCCAGCGAAGGCCCAATGCCGTTGGCGGTTAGCAGTTTCTCGAACAATCGCTTCTCGAATACGCTCGTGAACCCGAACAGTTGCCAGGAATCTTCCTTCACCACCAGCGATGTATGCAGCGAAACGTTCTCGCCGACGCGCGGCAACGATTCGAAGACGCCGAGTGGTATCACCAGCTCGTAAGCCACGCCCCCGCTGGTCATTACCTCGAGTGCGTCGAGATCCTTTGCGACGAGCTTCCCTTCGACGCGCGCGATCACGGCAATGTCCTCAATCGTATCGGCTCTATTTTCGGGAGGTCGGGCATCAGCGCGTAGGCGAGTGCAGCCGCAACGCCATCGGAGGCATCGCTCGGCTGGGGCGCGGATTTCAACCGCAGCAGCCGCATCACCATGAACTGGATTTGCAGCTTGGTCGCAGCGCCGGTTCCCGCGACGGCCTTCTTTATTTCCGAGGGCGGGTATTCATGAATTTCCAGACCAGCCTGCGCGCCGGCCAGGAGTATCACGCCGCGCGCGTGACCGAGCACCACAGTAGTGCGGACGTTACGGGCGTAAAAGATGTCTTCGATGGAAAGCACCGTTGGCTGGTGGCGGCGAATGAGCTCCAGCACTCCGTCATGGATTTCAGCCAGGCGACGCGGAAGATCATCGCGCGGTCTGGTACGAATCACGCCGCACTCGACCAGCGTCAGCGGGTTGCGGCCTTCCTTTCGAACTATCCCGTAGCCGGTGACGGCGGTACCGGGGTCGATGCCAAGCACCGTGATTGGCTGCGCATCACGCACCGGACATCTGCTCGACGTCCATGTCGAAATTCGCCGAGACTTTCTGGACGTCGTCCAGGTCTTCCAGCTCCTCGAGCAGCTTCACCAGCGACTCGGCGTTCTTGCCCTCGACGTGCACNGTCGATTTCGGGATGAAGGTCACTTCGGATTCGACGATGCTGATCCCCGCTTTCTTGATCGCGTCCTCGACGAGGTGGATTCCATGAGGATCGGTCGTCACAACGAATTGATCGCCCTCGGCTTTGAAATCTTCGGCGCCACCGTCGAGCGCTACCTCGAGGACTTTATCCTCCTCATAGCCGGCGCCGTCGATGTAGATCTGGCCCTTGCGATCAAAGAGATAAGAGACCGAGTTCGGCGGTCCCAGATTGCCTCCGAGACGGGTGAGCTTGTGGCGAATCTCCGCTACGGTGCGCGTGGTGTTGTCACTGAGCGCGGAAATGAGGATCGCGACGCCTCCGGGACCATAACCCTCGTACTGGACTTCCGTATAGTGAACACCTTCGAGCTCACCCGTTCCCTTCTTGATGGCGCGCTCGATGTTTTCCTTGGGCATCGACTTCGCTTTCGCAGTATCGATCGCCGTGCGCAGCCGTGGATTTCCGCCGGGGTCGCCGCCTCCGATCTTGGCGGCCATGGTGATCTCACGAATCAGCTTCGTGAACTGCGCGCCCCGTTTCGCATCCGTCGCGGCTTTGTAATGCTTGATCTGTTTCCATTTACTGTGACCAGCCATATCGTTCCACCCGTGTGACGACTCTGTTCCCGAAGAACCGCTGTTAGTGCGCCGCTACCCTTGGCCCGGACGACGGCGTCGATGCGAGCTCGTGAATCAATGCGTTCAGCTCCACCCGCGATGCCTCATCTAACTGCGCGAACGCTGCTTTGACAAGGTCCTCGAACGCGAGTGCACAGCGTGCGCGATCATGTCCGGTCAGGCCGCCGAAAATTCCGAACGCTGTGGATCGAATCCCACTGGGAATGGCGAGGGACGATAGCCATTGTTTCGTGTTTTCCGTTCGCTCGAGAGTGATTTCGCGCGAAAGCTCGTAAGGCGGCAGAATCCCGGCGCACAGCCGTCCGAGCTGCAGGCACGCGATGAGGGTTTCGCGGTCCCCACCCAACGCAGCGCGTCCGGCCGCTGCCGTCAGGGAGCGGAATCGAAAAATTGGTGTTGCAAGGGCGAATCGAGGGAGCTGGCCTAGCACCTTCCGAATCTAGGCACGGACTACGCGCGCGGCTACATTCCGAATCATGGCCGCGCCGGTCCTTAACCCCCCGAAAACCATACTCTGGGTGGACGATGAAGGTGAGCTCCTCGAGCCTCACCGCATCTTCCTTCGCTCAAAAGGCTATNCCGTAGAGTGGGCCTCAAACGCCGACGACGCCATCGAGCTTCTGAGGCGCCGTCCATTCGACATCCTGCTGCTCGACGAGCAGATGCCGGGCAAACGCGGACTCGAAGTCTTTCGGGATGTCCGCGAGCTGGCGCCGACACTGCCGGTGGTGATGGTGACCAAGAGCGAAGAAGACTCGACGCTCAAGGAAGCAATCGGCGCCAACGTGCGCGACTATCTCGTGAAGCCGATCAATCCGCGTCAGGTGCTGACCGTCGTCACCCGAATTCTCGAGGGACCGCGGATCCGGCAGCAGGCAATCGCCCGCAGCTTCGTCGAGCGATTCCGCGCCATCGAGCTGGAGCGCGATCGCAATCTCGATTGGCGCGGGTGGATCGATCGCTACGACGAGCTGATGCGGTGGGACGTCGATCTCGCCGCCGCCGGCGAGATGGGCTTGTACGAGTCACTCAAGGGTCTCTATCCCGACATGCACCGCGAATTCGCGGCGTACATCAAGGCGAACTACCCGGAATGGCTCCAGGATCTGAACGGAAACCGGCCACCGCTCTCGATCGATATCGTGAGCGAGTTCGTGCTTCCGATTCTGGAGCGCGACAAGGCTGCGGTGTTCATCGTCGTCGACTGTCTGAGGCTCGATCAATGGCGCGCGCTGGAGCCTTTGCTCGCTCCGTATTTCGACGTCGAGACGACGCACTACTTCGCGGTGCTCCCGACGGCGACGCCGTACTCGCGCAATGCATTGTTCAGCGGGTTGTTTCCGGGCGAGATCGCGGCACGACTTCCCGACTGGTGGGGCAATGCCGATCGCGAGGACGAGTCACTCAACGCCCACGAGCGCGAGCTGCTGGAGAACCATCTCGAGGAGCTCTGCGGCAAGACTCCTGTTCGCTACCAGAAAATTTCCACCGCCGCCAACTCCGATGAGCTGGAGCGTCATCTCGGAACCGCGATCGGCCCCGAGGGCGTCAGCGCGTTCGTCTTCAACTTCGTCGACTTATTGACTCATGGGCGGAGTGAATCGCAGATACTATATGAAGTGGCGCGGGACGAGATCGCCCTCAGGCAGATCACCAGGCAGTGGTTCCAGCGCTCGGCGTTGTTCAGCGTGCTCAAGGAAGCATCGCGTCGCAAGATCTCGGTACTGCTGACCACGGACCACGGCTCCATTCATTGCAACACTCCGGCGACGGTCTACGCCAAGCGCGACGCCAGCGCCAACTTGCGCTACAAGTTCGGTGAAGACCTTCGCGCCGAGCGCCCGGACCAGGCCCTCCTGTTCTCCAATGAGGACATGCTGAGACTGCCGCGCCGCGGCGCGGGTGGCAACACACTTTTGGCCACCAACGATTGCTTCTTCGTGTATCCCACCAAGCTGCGCGAATATCAGAGCCGTTATCGCGGATCCTTCCTTCACGGTGGTGTAACGCCCGAGGAAGTAATCCTGCCTCTGGCGCTGCTGACTCCGCGCCGGTAACCGGCTTGCCGGCATTGCGGCGGGCTGCCGCTAATTGATGCAATCAGTGACAGTGGATTCCGGCTCTCCCCGAAAGGTGTCGGCCTATAAGCGGTTGCTGCCGTTTCTGCGTCCGCACGCGTGGCGGATGGCGATCACCATCGTTTCCAATCTCGTGGCGGCGTTGCTCGATGGATTCGCCATCGCGCTGCTGATTCCGTTCCTCAACATCCTGTTCCACCAGCCGACGACTACGATGAAATCCGGCTGGATTGCGAAGTTGCTCAACGCCACGGTTGGCAGCCAGATAATTCCCGGCGACGAGATGCGCTCGCTGCGCAACGTCATAATGCTCGTTCTCACAGCGGTCCTGCTCAAGAATCTGCTGGTGTGGGTCGCGGGGCAATTCGGAGCGACGCTCCAGGAATACGTCACCCGCGACCTGCGCAACGCCGTCTACCGGCATCTCGCCCATTTGCCGCTGGGCTACTTCACCCAGATGAAGGCTGGCCAGATTCTCTCGCGGGTGATCAACGACACCTTCGAGACCCGGCTCATTCTCACCCAGATCGTCACCCAGTCGCTGCAGAGCGCATCGCTGGTGATCGTCTACATCGCGATTCTGTTCAGCATCTCATGGAAACTGTCGCTCATCGCGCTCGTCATTTTGCCGCTACTGAGTCTTTCCCTGCAGCCGATGCTGAAGAAGCTCCGACGCGGCAATCTGCGCCGCGGAAATATTCACGGCGAGATGACCAGCGTTCTTCAGGAGACGATCAGCGGCATTCGCCTGGTGAAAGCGAGTGGCGCGGAGGATTATGAGGAAGCGCGATTCGCCGATGGCAGCAACAAGTACGCGCGCAGCAGCCTCAAGCTGACGCGTCTGGCGCTGGTCGCGCCGCCGGTCACTGAGATCATCGGAACCATGATAGCAGTTCTGGTGCTTTGGGTGGGCGCGTGGCAGGTCCTGAGCAGCGGAACGATGACCGGCGCGACATTGCTCGCGTTTCTGACGCTGGTGCTTCGACTTCTTCAGCCGCTCAAGCAACTCTCGCAGATGCGGACTACCGCGCAATCCTCGCTGGCGTCGGCGGAAAGGTTATTCGAGATCCTCGACTCTCCGGCGGAATTTCAGCGTGACAGCGGGACTCGGGACCAAGCGAGCTTCAATCGCGAGCTGAGGTTCGAGAACGTGACCTTCTCTTACGGCGATGTCCCTGTGCTGACCAACATCGATCTGGTGGCGCGGAAGGGCGAGGTTGTAGCGCTGGTCGGGCCGAGCGGAGCTGGGAAGAGCACGCTGGTGGATCTGATTCCCAGGTTTTATGAGCCAACCGCGGGGCGCATCGTGCTCGACGGCGTCGACACCCGGGAGATCAAGCTCCCGGTGCTTCGCGGGCTCACCGGCATAGTCTCCCAGGAGACGGTTCTCTTCCACGATACCGTGCGCAATAACATCGCTTACGGGGCACCCGGGAAGTATTCCCAGCAGCAGATCGAGGAGGCCGCCAAGGCTGCCAATGCTCACAGCTTCATCACCGAGCTCCCGCACGGTTACGACACCATGCTCGGCGAGCGCGGCACACGTTTATCGGGCGGACAACGCCAGCGACTCGCGATTGCACGGGCCTTGCTGAGTGATCCACCGATTCTCATTCTCGATGAAGCGACTTCCGCGCTGGACACCGAATCGGAGCGTCTGGTACAGGAAGCCGTCGATCGATTGCTGAGGGGACGAACGGTGTTCGTGATCGCGCACAGACTGTCGACGATCACCCACGCCGATCAGATCGTATTCCTCGATCGGGGTGAAATCGTGGAACGCGGAAGTCACGCCGACTTGCTGGCCAAGCGCGGCGCGTACTCGCGTCTCTATACGTTGCAGTTCGGCAGCAGCGCCGCCGACAACGGGGAGGGGGACGCGGAAGAGCAGGGAAGTACCAAGATCAACAAATTGGCGCCTTCAGCCGGGTAAACGCACTTTGCACGTTTTATTTCTTCATACCGCTCGCGAATGGTCAGGCACCGCCCGTCTGTTTGCGAGAGCAGGGCGGGGCATCTCCGAGCGCGGAGCCAAAGTCACGCTGCTCGTGACGCCCGACAGCAACGTCCATCTCGCCGTTTCGCCGCGTCGCGATCCCGGCCAGCCACGCCACACTCCGATTCCAGAACCGTTCGAGATCATTCCGTTCGCTACCGATGGTTGGTTTTTCACCGCAGCACGTCGTCTGCGGAGAATTTTCCGCCGCTGGGATGCCGACACGATCTTCGTCAGCACCGATCGCGAGCATCTCATCGCGGCCACTGCCTGCAGGATGAGTGGAAACGGAACTGTCGTGCGCTGGACACCGGCTGGTAAGAAGCTGGAGTTGGGAGCCTCCGGTCGCTGGGCGGCGCGGCTGGCGCGCACGGCTTATCTCTTCTCGAGCGAGATCGATCGCCGTGCATCGAACATCCCGAAAAACGCGATTGATGTGTCCATCGCCGAGATCGGAGTCGACGTTTCGACGTATCCTACCGACGGCGAGAAACAGCCAACGGCGGAAGGTGAGAGTTCTGGCGAGCGGCAGCCGTCGGTCAACAAATACATAGTCTGCATCTACGATCCGACGTCCCGCGGCCGGGCAGCCACGGCCATCCGCACCATCTCCATGCTGGCCCCGCGGCATCCAGACCTTCGCCTCATAATCGTCGGTCAGGGCTCCGACGACGAAGATCTGCGCATGCAGGCGGCCGCTCTGCGCGTTCTCCACCTCGTCAGCTTTCTTGGTGAGCGCGACGATGTCGTCAGCCTGATGCGGGATGCGCATCTCGGTTGGGTGGTCGCGGAAGCGGATACCGGCGCGTACGGAATTCTGGATCTGATGGCGCTGGGGATTCCCGCGGTTGGAAGCGAAGGAGGTGTCGCCCAGCGCTATATCGCCAACGGGATCAGCGGCGCGCTGTATCCGTCGGATGACTCGGCGTCGACCGCCGCAACTGTGGCGGGGATGCTTCTCAGTGACGAAACGCGGGAAGCGATGGGCAAGGCCGGTCGCACCCGAGTCGCGCGAGAGTTTCCGGAAACCGCCATGATCGAGGGCTTCGATCGCGCTGCCAACAACGCACGCACGCGGGGCCGTCGGTAGAGAGGTGAGTCCTGCCAACCGCGGCTCCCTCGACACAACGCCGCCGAGCGTTGTACACCTGAGCTTGCCGAGTTCACGAGCACGTCAATGTGACCAAAGGGGCAATGGGTGAAGTCAACAAGTCGCCCCTTCATTACACCTACACTTCGCTCAGCCAGTATTTTGTGAAGTTCGACCGATAGTGTCATGGCGAAATACGCTCCACTCGGGGAAAGATCGATCCGCAATGAAAACTGAGGTTGAAGGAAGGCCGGCACTAGCTTGAAAGTCCTCATCATCGGCAGCAATCATCGCTGGCGGATGGAGAAGTGCACCGAGCGCGCTCTTAAACGCGACAAGCACAAGACGCTCCTCATCGACGACAGGCGCGCGGCACGCGTCCTCGGTCGCAAGCTCACCCAGCGCTGGGCGCTGGCCAAGGCGCGGAGCTTCAAACCCGATTTCGTTTTCCTCGGCAAGTGTCACGGCCTGGATATCGAGACCGTCGCCACAATCCTTCAGGGAAAACCGAATTCGATGTGGTACCACGACCCGCAGTGGTACAAGAGCACGTTTCGACCCGACATCGCCCATATCACCGCCGTCGGCAAGCTGACCCAGACCTTTTTCGTCTCAGGATTCGACGCCGAGTGGAGAGCGCTGGGGTTGCCGGCCAAGTTTCTCCCTTCGGCCGCGGACCGTGATGTAACGCCGGTCCCGCCAAAAAAAGTCTTTCATTCCGACGTCAGCTTCATCGGCACCGGCTACGATTCGACGCGCGCGCAGTTTCTGCTCAAGGTCGCCAAGAAGTACGATCTCAAAGTGTGGGGCGAAGGCTGGCAGGAATGGCGGAAGCCTCTCAACTGGCGCGGGCGGCCAGTTCATGGGAAAGAGTTTGCCGCGGTATGTTCGAGCTCCAACATCTCTCTCGGGATCAATCCCGCTCGGGCCAAGGGTGGAACGACGTACACCTCTGACCGGACCTGGATGGTGATTCTTGCCGGTGGGTTCTATCTGGGGCAGGGGACGCCAGGCCTCACCGAGCTTCTCCGCGAAGGCGATCATTGCGCCTGGTACAAGGACATCGAATCCTGTCTCGATAAGATCGACTACTATCTGAAGAATTCCGCCGCGCGTGAGCGAATAAGACGCGAGGGACAGGTGTTCGTGCGCGATCACCACACCTTCGATCAACGAATCCACAACCTGCTGTCGGGCGAAGAGTTTCATAATCCGCTGGCCTAGCGCCGTGCGGCACCTATTCGTCACGCAGGATTACGGGCCCGACCTCGGCGGAATGGCTCGCCGGCACGTCGAGCTCTGTCGCCGCTTCGGCGACGATGAAGAGATGATGAGCGCCTCCACCGTGGCGTCTCCGCTCGCGCAATCGTTCGACGAGCACGAGAGCTATCGGATTTACCGGCAGCCTTTCCCATTCCAGCGCGCGAATCGATTCTCGAATCAGCTGCGCTGGGCACATTGGCTGACCTCCGATCATTCACCGGAATACGACGTCATCCATTGCGGCAACATCAGACCGGTCGGCTATGCTGTGCGCTGGACAAATCGCCGGCTCGGCGTTCCGTACCTCGTCTACGTAAACGGCGGCGATCTTCTGCGCGAGAGACGAAAGTCGGAGCACAGCGCGGTGAAGCGGATGTCTGCGCGCTCGATCCTGGGTAAGGCCTCGGGGATAGTCGCCACCTCGAAGTGGGTCGCACAGCTCTCATCCGATGTCATGAACGAGGTCGGCGTGCGCAACCCGCCGCGCGTGGCTGCGCTCGACCTCGGGACCGATCCCGTGCACTTCAATCCGAAGCGCGACACAGGTGCGCTCAGGCGACGCTGGGGAGTCGGCGACGCACCCGTGATCATCACCGTCGCCCGTCTGGTCCCCCACAAAGGCCAGGACATGGGCATCCGCGCCCTGGCGATGCTCGCCCGGGATTTTCCGGACCTGCGCTACATAATGGTAGGGGAAGGGCACGACGAGGCTCGCATTCGGGAGTTGGCGCGCGAGCTCGGTGTCCTCGACAAAGTCGGTTTCGTCGGTCCAATGCGCGACGACGAGCTTCCCGAAGCCTACGCTACCTCGACGATCTATCTGGGCGCATCGCGCGTCGATAACGAGATCAACGTCGAAGGTTTTGGCATCTCGTTTCTCGAGGCAGGCGCCTCGGGCGTGCCTTCCGTTGCCGGAGACTCGGGCGGCGTTCGATCTGCGGTGCGCGATGGCGAGACAGGAATCGTCGTTCCACCGACCGATCCCGACGCCATCAGCGATGCCATTCGATCACTGTTGCTCAACCGCGACCGCAGAATCCAGATGGGCAAGGCCGCGCGCCGAGCGGTGGAAACCCACTACAATTGGGATCGGGTCGCACGAGACACACGCGAGTTCACCAAAGAGGTTGTCAGATCGCGCCCTCAATGAGCCCAGGCATCACCGGGAAGACAGTCGCGGCCGTCAAGCCGGCCAAAAAGACAAAACAGCGAAAGCCGACATTCGCCCACCGCGCCGAGTATTACACGATGCGCGCGACGATCGGCGCTCTCCGCGCGTTATCGTGGGACGCTGCCTGCAAGGTCGGAGAGCGGCTCGGCGCGCTCGGCTACAAGCCGCTCGGCATCAGGAAGCACGTCGTGGAGAAACAGATCGCTGCAGCGTTTCCCGAATTGGATCACACCGCGGTTGTCGCACTCGCTCGCGAATCGTACGAGCACCTGGGCAGGACCTTCATTGAAACGGCGCTCCTGGGCTCACTCGGCAAAGAGGGCTTGCTGCGGCTCGTCGAGCGCGTAGACGGGTGGGAGATCGTCGACGAAGTAATGTCCAAAGGCAAAGGCGCGGTGATGGTTACCGGCCACATCGGCAACTGGGAGCTCGCCGGTGCCTACGTCGCGGCACGGGGCGTTCCACTGGACGCGATCGTCCGGGGAATGGCCAATCCATTATTCGATGATTACGTCAATCGCGCCCGCGAGATCGGCGGGATGACTGTCGTCCACGACTCGGAGGCAGTCAAGCGGACGCCGCGTTCCCTCCGCGCCGGCCGCGCGGTTGCTTTCGTCGCCGATCAGGGTGTGCTCGGCCTGGCATCGACATATGTCCCTTTCTTTGGGCGGCCCGCAAAGACGCCCCGCGGTGCAGCGGTATTCGCCTTGCGATTCGAGGTGCCGGTCATTTTCGTCGTCGCGCTTCGTCAGCCCAACGGACGGTTCCGGATCGTCGTCGAGCGAATCGAGGCGAACCGAACCGCCAGCATGGATCGCGACGTCGATGCCATCGTCACAACTTTTACCGAGCATTTGGAGAAGTGGGTACGGCTCGTGCCCGCGCAGTACTTCTGGCAGCACCGCAGGTGGAGACGCCAGCCGCCGGACACGCCGCCCGAGCTGCGTGACCCGTCGGCCCAACCGTAGGGAGGACGATGCTCGATCCCAAGCAGCGTAAGAGATTCCTGGGCGACAACCGCGCCCGCATTGGAATCGGGATCGTCGTCATCATGGCGCTAGCCGCGATCCTCGCCCCGCTCGTCGCGCGGCAGAATCCGATTACCATCGATCTTCTGCACATCCTCCAGCGCCCGTCGGCCCAGCACTGGCTCGGCACCGACATTCAGGGGCGCGACATCTGGTCGCGACTGGTCTATGGCGCGCGCGTCTCTTTGACGGTTGGCCTGATCTCACAGGCGATCGCCCTCGCGCTCGGCGTCACCATGGGTCTCATCGCCGGATTTTATGGCAAGTGGGTCGATGAGATCGTCATGCGCCTCGCCGACGTCACGCTCGCGTTCCCAACGCTGCTGTTGCTCATCGCGATGGTTGCCGCGCTTCAGCCATCGGAAGCGGTCGTGTTCGCTACGATCGGACTCGTCGGCTGGGCGGGAATGGCTCGCCTGGTTCGCGGTCAGGTGCTTGTCGTGCGCCAGCTCGAATATATTCAGGCCATCAAGGCACTCGGCGCGGGCGATATGCGCATCATGCTGCAGCACGTCCTGCCGAACGTGATCGCACCGGTGGTGATCGCCGCGACTCTCGGCGTCGCGGGCGCAATCATGGCGGAGGCGGCGCTATCGTTTCTCGGACTCGGCGTTCCACCTCCGGCGCCCAGCTGGGGGTCGATGATTGCAGATGGCCGCGACCTCGATCAGCTGCGCCGCGCGCCGTGGACGTCGGTATTCCCCGGGATGGCGATCGGCGCTGCGGTGCTGGGCTTCAACCTGCTCGGTGATGCGCTGCGCGACGCGCTCGATCCGCGTCAGATTTACCGTGCGAAAAAAGAGGACAGAGCCTGATGACGCGCATCAGTTCATCTCTCGTTCTCGTGNTCGNGGCGATCGCCTGCGGAATCAACCGGGGCGAAGCTCAGTCCATCACGCTCTCGACAGAAGTCGTCGCGCAAGGTCTCAACCAGCCCGTATACGTGACGGCGCCGGGCGGCGATGAGAGGTTGTTCATCGTCGAGCAACCGGGTCGGATAAGAATCGTCGAGAACGGCAAGCTGGTGGACAAGCCCTTCCTGGACATCAGGAACAAAGTGGGCTGCTGCGACGAGCGTGGACTGCTCAGTGTCGCGTTCCATCCGCAGTACAGGGCGAACGGATTTCTGTTCGTCGACTACACGGACAAAAATGGCGACACCCGCATCGAGCGATACTCGGTGTCGCCCGCCGATCGCAACACCGCCGACCCCGCCACGGCGAAACTGATTCTCACCATCGACCAGCCTTACGCCAACCACAATGGAGGTCTGAATCTGTTTGGTCCCGACGGCATGCTCTACATCGGTATGGGCGACGGGGGCGCGCAGCGCGATCCACGCGGCAACGGACAGAACCGCAACGTGCTCCTCGGGAAGCTGCTCCGCATCAATGTCGATCGGGGAGAGCCGTATGCTATTCCTGGCGGGAACCCATTTGCCGCGGGCGGTGGCAAGCCAGAGATCTGGGCGGTGGGCCTGCGCAATCCGTGGCGCTTCGCGTTCGACAAGACTTCCGGATTGCTCTACATCGCTGACGTCGGCCAGGACAGATACGAGGAGCTGAACATCGCGCCGGTGACGGCGGCAGGCGTGAACTACGGCTGGAGTACGATGGACGGCAACGGCTGCCTCAGAAATGCGGATTGCTCAACCGCTGGAATGCAGACACCCGCGCTCGTCTATGAGCATACCGACGGCAACTGCTCGATCATCGGCGGTTTCGTCTATCGGGGTCGAAAGATTCCCGAGATCCAGGGCCAGTACTTTTATTCTGATTATTGCAACAGCTGGGTGAAGAGCGTGTCGTTCGCAAACGGACGCGTGGGCCAAACCCGACAGTGGATGAGCCGGTCAATTGGCAACATCGTTTCCTTTGGAGAAGACGCCCAGGGAGAGTTATATATCTGCAGCCAAAACGGACGGGTGTACCGCATCATCAAAGAGTGAGCAACTCACCTTCACACGAGGATGACAATGCTGCTCCAGACAACTGCCCAGGTACCTGTTCAGACAGTTCCGGTTAATACCCAGCCTTCGTTCTCGGAGACCTTCGTCGCCTCGTTCCGCGATGCGTTCTCCATGATCCTCGGGGCGATCCCGCGGATTCTCGGCTTCATCGTCATCGTCGCCATCGGCTGGTTCATCTCGTCGATTCTGGCGAGAGGCGTCGGCGGATTGCTGCGCGCGATCCGCTTCGACGAGCTGATGCAGCGATCCGGCATAGGTGATTTCCTCAACAAGATGGGAACAGGCAACGATCCGGCCGGCATCATAGCCGGTCTGGTGAAGTGGATCGTGCGGATCGTGGTGCTACTCGTGGCGTTCGATGTGCTCGGACTTCCCGCCGTCTCGGACGTGATGCGTCAACTGCTGCTGTGGCTGCCAAATCTCGTCGTGGCGATTTTCGTCCTCTTCATCGGCGGAATCGCCGCGCGCGCGCTCGGCAACATCGTGCGTGGCGCAACCGCGGAAGCCGGGTTCGCGAATCCGGAGACCCTCTCGAACGTCACCAGAACGACCGTATGGGCGTTCGCGATCGTAGTCGCGATCAATCAGCTGGGAATCGCGACCAATCTCATCACCACGCTCTTCACCGGGTTCGTCGCCGCCCTCGCGATTGCTTTGGGTCTCGCTTTCGGACTGGGCGGGCGCGATCTGGCGTCACGCACCCTCGAGAACTGGTACGATCAGGCGCAGGAAGTAAAGCCGGGGCGAAGGAGAGCGCGCACCGAGGAATAGAAACTCCCACATGCGACTACCGGCTGGCGGCCGGTAGTCGTAAGTGGCCTTTGTTGACTGGAGAAGCCCTATTTCTCCACGCGCAGCAGCCCGTAATCCCGCGCTCCCTTTC
>C688J18823_10001667_pt1 | contig 13842 bp, 8 predicted proteins | sample HopSoiMetagenom1_FD_18823 | JGI IMG/M metagenome (IMG submission 18823)
CTCCAAATCTTCTGCGGGAGCCGACTTCGTGACCTTGTAAGCTTCGCTATCCTTGTCCCACTTCACTTCAGTGCCAGCGACCTTGGCCATACCTTCGGGGAGCTTTGAGAGATCCAACTCAATCAGCGGCAGCGCCTCGGGATGGTGGTTGCCGATCACAGCTGCGTAAATCTCGCGACCTTCAACATATTCCTCGATCAGTACTGGCGAATCAAACTCCTCCTGAACGTAGTGAATGCGCTCCATCAGATCCTTGACCGAACCGACGACCGAATATTGATCGATACCGATCGAACCATCTTCCGAAGTTGGCTTCACAATGAGTGGGAACTTAATGTCCTCTGCATGGTCGACTCTTCCCCTATAGCAGGTTGCGAAGTAAGGACTCTGGATATTGTGAAACTTGAAGAGCTTTTTCGCCAATGACTTGTCCTGCGCCAAGTACAGAGCCTGTGGACCAGCTCCCGTATACGCGCGGCCGAGAAGATCGAGATATGCGGCAACGTGCATCTCCTTCGTGTCGTCACCTGCATAAGCTTCGGTAAGATTGAAGAACAGATCAGCGTCGCTCTTGGCTAATGAAGAGAGCGTCTTATCAGTGCCATCAAGCGCGATGTAGCTGGGTTCGTGACCCAACTTCTCCAGCGCCTCAAAGATCTCCTCACGATCGTGCTTCTCGCGCCTACGGCGGGTCCGCTTGCGTGATTTACGCTTTGGCTCGGGCTGGATCTCCGCATCTTCCTCGCCCCAGGTGTCGTACAGAATCGGGATTTTAAGTTTGTCGGCCATACTGGAACAGATAACAGGCTAAGTTTGCTGCTGCCTCCAGTTATTGCTTGTTGGTAGGTACTTCTGAAGTCCCAGCTTCTTTCTCCTGCGCGCTATAAATTACTTTTTCTCGTTTCGTCTTGCCTGTCCCGCGTAACATGTCACCTTTTCCTTTCTTCTCGGCAGTCGGGACAAACTTGCCACGTGTGACGTAGTTCATCGCCAACGCTGTCGCGTACACGGTGATCTCGGTCAGATATTCTTTTTCGCGCTGCGCCTCTGCCTTGAGCTGCAAGTCGGCAACGCGATTCTCAATCGACTCGACGAGCTTCTTCACCAGGGGACGCTGCACGCCTGTCCAGTAAGTCAGCTTCTGTACTAACGACTGGCGATTCTCGCGCAGCAGCTCCGCCGCGGACCGCACACCTTTGCGCTTCCGCGGTGAGACGTTAAAGATGTCTTCCAAATCGGTATCGAGCGCCAAATCGCCGGGCGAGGGCTCTTCACTCAGCGCTCGTTCATAGAACTCAGCGACCGTGGACTCCATCTCCTCGACGGTAATGTCGGTGGCCCCTTGCGGCCGCACGGGATCGACGTTGCCTAACCGCCGGGCCACCCGATCGACGTAGCGCAGCTTCTGCATTGCGGGCCAATTCTTATAGCGGTCACGCCACCGCGATCTGGGAGTCAGCCACACGGCAAAGGTCTCCGCGAAATCTTCATCGGGATGCTTCTGCGCGTACCAACCTTCCATATGACGAACAAAGTTGCGCGAAAATGGAACGGGACGATACAGGTCACGATACGGCCGGCGAAAAGGGCCGAAGAGCTCCTTCCACTCCGGCGTTTTGTACAGTGCATACGCGTAGTTCATGGCGTGTCCTGCCTCATGGCGGAGGTACATCATGATCTGCCGCGAATCTTCGAGATCGTTCATCTCCTTTTCCAACCGCGATAGCTTGGGATCTGCCAAGTAGAACGGGATGCCGATTACAGGCTCACCCGACGGGCATCCCCATTCGTCCGTCAAGTAGCAGAGCGGCCGGAACTTTTTTAGGCCCTTGGCCTCTAGTTCGCGATAGAGCTGCTGCACAAATCGTTCCAGCGGGGATCCTTCGAGCTTCAGTCCAAGTTCGCGGATAGGCTTGCCCAGAATCTCCTGCACTTCGGGTGGAGCTTTTTCGAAGGCGGCCACAGTGTTCTAGCCTGGAGGTTAGCACGATGAATGCTATGGAATCGTTTTGAATGAAGCAGGTAATGTGTGCATTTTGATTCCCGTACGGAGCTACGACCGTCGTTCTAAGAGCTAGTGAGAAAAACAAGATCGATTGTTTCGCAGCATCCAGAAGTGATTGTCCGAAGGTAACTGGTTTGTCGCGCGCTGGTCGGGGAAAATGACGGCAGAATGCCGGAGATTCCCGTTCAGGAACCGCAAAATTACTCTGAATTGCCGCCGAATGTCTGCCACGGCCCGGTTCTCGAGCAGCTTTGGGAGCATTTGCGGATTCTTGCCGTTGCTGTTAACCACCAACTCAGTGCGGGCAGCAAGCGTATTCTCTCTTTGATTGCGTCATTACGAGAACGGCTGCAACGGCTGCCACGCAGGGTTCGTCTGGCCGGAGCCATTCTTGCGATTCTCCTGACCAGCGGTTTCGTATTCTCCTGGGCATTCTCCAGTTCTGCAAAACTCAACGTTGTTTGCCAGCACAGCTTTCGCTCGGCTGAAGTATCAATCTGGATCGATGGTGATCTGGTGTACACCGGCACCGTAAACGGCTCCGCAAACAAGCGCTTCCACGTATTCGGCAGCAGGAGCCTAGGACTGTTTAAGACGGTCGATGTGCCTGCAGGCAGGCATACTGTGCAGGTACGCGTGACTGCCGATGCAGAGGGCTACGACCAGGTCAAGACGGTTTCTGCCGTTTTCAGTGAGGCTCAAGACAATTCTCTAAATATAAGCGCAGGCACTCGGGGGCTGTATCTCACCGCACGCGGCGGCGCGAATGTTCCCGTGCAACCTGCGGCAGTGAGTTCGTATATGAAGTATGCGACTTCAGTTGTGCTCAGCATTTTCGGATCAGGTATGTCCGCCGCCATCGCTTTCCTCGTGCAGGAGTTCATGCGCTCCCAGAAAGCGCGCCTAGTTGCTCCCGATTCAACACTGGAGATCAAGAGCTAGAGCTTCGATGGCGCACACGCGCGCCTGTGGTACTCATCAAACCTTCCGCCCTCTGTGGACCTTCAGGCACTCGCATTTCAACAGGCTCTGTGAAGAGTCAGGTGAGGGTTCGATCCGGCAATCCTCAATGATGAAGCGAGAGGGTGCGCTAAGTTGGAAATCGCTTGGAATACGCGCCGGGCGCGCACTTACTGGGCGCATTGCGGTCGCTTGGCTATCGGACATCGTTCACCTGAACAGCGAAGGATCCGAGTTGATGATCAATTCAGAGGCGAGCGAAATTAAACCTCGCCGACATCCTGCAAGTCTGAAGCATGCCGCCTTAGCAGTGCCGGAAGATTTTGCGAAAAAGCCGAGCGTGGCACAACCATGTCACAGCCAGCTTCTTGAGCTTTCAGTTTCAAGTCGCCCTGGAGGTGCGACAGGAAGCCGACGATCGATGTCTGCTTCTTCAACTTATTCTTTAATTTGGGAATGGTGGTGAGAGGCTTGGCGTTGGCATTGTTGAGGTCGAAGATGATGAGTGATGGCTTCTCTTCTCCGTCGCTGGTAAGGCGATCAAGAGTTTCTTTCTCCGCTTTGGCGAATTCTACCTTCACTCCCAATTTGCGGGCAGTCTCCTGGATCTTCGCGAGGAAGAAAAGATCGTCGATGAAGCAGACGATTCGAGTAGGCGAATCGGCGGCTTGGGCCTGTTCCACAGCCGCTCCGTTAACCTGCTGCGGTGGCCCGCTTCGTCCCGGTCCACGGTAACGTCCGTTCTGGGAATAGACTTCGTTTCCAGAACCCTGCGCGTTTCGATAGCTGTGGTCCATCGGCCCAACGAACTGCGGACCCCCGTGCCGCCTGCGTCCGCGATTCTGGTTGGAACCGCCTTGGCCGCCGGGGCCACGCATTCCTTGTTGGCCGCCACTGCCCGGCTGGTTGTGCTGCCCTTTGCCGCGACGATGGCGGCGCCGTCCCCGGTTGCCGGGGTGTTGAGGCTGGTTAGGTCCTTTATTCATCGACGTCCTGTAGGTGCTTCGATTGAGGCTGCACGATACGCGCAGTGTTCGCCTGTGGCGTTGTTGTTTTCGAGAGTCCTGCGTCCGCTGTGTGCGGATGCAGAAGTTAATTCCTTAGCTTTGCCTGCAAGCGGTCTCTATTCAGAATGCGGAAGCTCCGGCTTCGCTCGAGATCTTGATTATGGAAACCGCTCGCGATCTATTCAACGTTCCAACGCGTTGCGGCTCTAATCCAGCAGATTCAATTCGGAATCCCGGCCGTCAGCGCGGGTGCCGGCACCTGGGTGTGCGGCAATCGGAAGACACTTCAGATGGTACCCGCGGTTTAGACGAGATGCAAGTAAATTTCGAGGTTCCAGGTGCGTCGAGATGCGAAAAGCTGATGAAAACAAGGCAGAAAAGTAACAGTCGATCGGCACTCGGCGTTTGCCGTTCGTCCAGAGCCTGGGCGGTTCATGATCGATCGAAAGACTTTGCAGAAAGTAACTGATAGACAGAGCCTTCGTCCTACTTCACCCGATCACCCGGTGGCCCGATCACCCGATTCCTCGATTTACACTGTCTCGTGCCCCGCACATCTATAACCGAATACCTAACACACTTCCCGCGTTATGGGCGTGATACCGCCTGTGTATTCCCACGCGGCTATCGCACGTTGCGCTGGAATTACGGCGACTTATTGTCATACGCGGAGCGCTTCGCCAGGTTTCTAGAAGACCGTGGAATCTGCAAAGCCGATCGCGTAATGGTGTGGGGAGCTAATTGTGGGGAATGGGTTGCGGCATTCTGGGGAACGCTTCTGGCTGGGGCGGTTGTAGTGCCTATGGACCACGCTGCTGCACCGGAATTTGCGGCGCGGGTTTACGAGCAGGTCAGTGCCAAGCTGCTGGTGAGTTCGCGCGGACTGACACTCACCAAGGCGAGTTCGACGATTCACTTTGAGGACTTCTCTGTCCTGCCTCGCTCACGTCCGGTTTCGCCTGTTCAATCCAGTCGAGACGATGCGGCCCAAATCGTCTTCACCTCTGGCACCACTGGCGAACCTAAAGGAGTGGTGATTACACACGGCAACATTCTAGCTAATCTCGAACCGATCGAGCGCGAGATTCAGAAGTACTTACGTTACGAGCGCATCTTCCATCCGCTGCGCTTTCTCAACCTTTTGCCTCTGAGTCATGTCTTTGGGCAATTTATGAGCATTCTCGTTCCGCCCCTGATTGGTGGGACGGTGTTGTTTCTCGAATCCATCAAGCCATCGGAGATCGTCAGCACTCTTCGTAAAGAGCGCGTGTCTGTACTCGTCACGGTCCCGCGACTGCTCGGCTCGGTGCGGGAGATGCTTGAGGCTGAGCTACGGGCACGAATCGGAGAAGCCGCTCTTCTCACTGAGCTGGAGAAGGCCGGCAATGAGCACTTCGCCTGGCGCTGGTGGCGTTTCCGCCAGATTCATTCCCGATTTGGATGGAAGTTCTGGGCCATCATCAGTGGTGGCGCAACTCTGTATCATGGCGACGAAGAGTTTTGGCGCAGGCTGGGGTTCGCAGTCATTCAAGGCTACGGACTCACCGAGACAACCTCGCTAGTAAGCCTCAATCATCCTTTCAAACTCGGCCGTGGTTCCATTGGGAAGGCGCTGCCTGGGCGCGAGATCAAGCTCGATGAATCAGGCGAGATCCTGGTTCGCGGCGACAGCATCGCGAAAACTTACTGGGTTAATGGGCGGCCGGTCGCTGCTCGTGAAGGTGAGTGGTTCCGCACTGGCGATCTCGGGGCCGTCGATGAGGGCGGCAATCTCTACTTTAAAGGGCGCAAGAAAAATGTCATCGTTACCGCCGAAGGCATGAATGTTTATCCTGAGGATCTGGAAGCTGCAATTCGCAGGAACTCTGCTGTCCGCGATTGTATGGTCGTAGGCGTAGAACGTGGTGGTAACTCAGAACCATGCGCCGTGCTCGTCCTGAAAGATGGAGCGGAAGCTGCCGCACGCTGCATCGCTGAGGCGAATTCCACATTGGGAGCGCATCAGCGCATTCGTCATTGGGTAGTATGGCCGGATTCGGATTTTCCCAGAACCTCGACGCAGAAGCCCCGGCAAGACTTGATTCGCGCATACGCCGATGCACAACTGACTCATTCCCCGAATGGTGTTGTGCCGCGCACGGCGATTGAAGCTGCCATAGCGGCCCTGGGTAAAAGCTCCGGTGCGACCGGCACGGCGAAGCTCGATGACGATCTGAACCTCAGCTCGATCGATCGCGTCGAACTTCTGTCAGTCCTGGAGCAACGTTATCAAGTTGAACTCGATGAAAGCCGGTTTGCTGAAGCATCAACCCTGGCTGACGTACAACAGATTCTGAGCGAAGCCAGCGCTGCCCCGCGACAGTCGCGTCATCACTATCCGAGGTGGGCACTGAGCTGGTTCGTACGATGGATCCGGATTGTCATCTACTACTTGTTGACGTGGCCGGCAACGCTCATCATGGCCAAGCCAACGGTGATCGGGCGCGAACGCTTGCGCGCGACCCAAGGTCCAGTTCTTTTCATCAGCAATCACGTAACCTACGTCGATGCCGGTTTATTGATGTTTGCCATGCCTGCGCATTATCGTCACCGCCTCGCGATTGCAATGCAAGGCGAACTGCTCAGCGGAATGCGCAGACCTCGCGCGGAGATCAACATCCTTCAGCAGATTGTGGAGATCCTCTCGTATTGGCTGATCACCGCATTTTTTAACGTCTTTCCTCTTCCACAACAATCCGGCTTCCGCGACAGCTTCGCCTTCGCCGGCGAGTGCGTCGACCGTGGCTACAGCTTGGTGGTCTTCCCCGAAGGCCGCCGCACCACTGATGGAGACATGTCGCCCTTCCGCGCTGGAATCGGCATTCTCGCGCAACAGCTCAACATTCCGATCGTACCAATACGCATCGATGGACTCTTTCCCCTGAAGAAGGAGGGCCGCCGTTTTGCGCGGCGCGGCGAGATCAAAGTGATTGTGGGTGAACCAGTCGAGTTTCAGAATGGGAGCGGCGAAGAGGAGATCGCGCGTGACCTGCAATTACGTGTAAGCAGCCTTTGAATGAGCGACAAAGTCATTTCCACGCTCAAGACTACGCGTCTCCTGGGATACAACGTGCTCACAAGGTTGACGCCTAGATCGCTGCAACCTGCATCCGGCTCAAGCGACGGCAGGCTTCTTGCAGATCCGAATCGGTCTTAGCAAAACAGAATCGCAGCAGGCTGCGACCACCTTCGCTGAAAAACGCTTCTCCCGGCACACTGGCAACTCCGGCTTGGCCGAGCAGATGCATGGCTTTTTCTTTGCTACTTGTTCCTGGTAGGGGTGAGGCATCGGCAAGAACGTAATACGAGCCTTGTGGCCACGATGGAGCAAGGCCGATCTGTTCCAACGTTGTGCACAGCAGGTCACGCTTCGCGCGATATTCCGTCGCCAAGTCGCGGTAAAAGTCTGGGGTTAGCTCGCCCAAGCCTGCAGTTACACCATGCTGAAATGGGGACGGCGCGCAGATGTAGGCGAGATCGTGAAAGTATCCGATCGAGTGAGCCCACCGGGCGTCGCAGACGGCGTAGCCTACACGCCATCCAGTAATGCTGTATGTCTTTGAGAATCCCGAAATGGTGATTGTGCGCTCCGCCATTCCCGGAAGTGAAGCTGGACTGATGTGCTCGTTTTCGTCGTAGAGAAAGTACTCGTAGATCTCGTCGGTGATCACGAAAAGATCGTTCCTGATCGCCAGCTCCGCAATGAATTCGAGCTCTTCCCGGCTAAAAACCTTTCCGGACGGATTCGCGGGTGAGTTTATGATCACGGCGCGTGTCTTCGCAGTGATCGCCCTTTCCAGATGCTCGCGGGAAAAAATCCACTCCGGCGGATGCATCGTTAAATAAACCGGCACGCAATCCAGGGCGCGCAGCGTGTTTACGTGGTATCCGTAATAGGGCTCGAATACGATCACCTCGTCTCCGGGATTCAACAGGGCCATGCAGGCTGAATAAAAGGCTGCCGTCGAACCTGCTGTAACGACGATTTCCCCTTCTGGATCAGCTTCGACGTGGTTGTACTCGCGCATTTTGCGCGAGATCGCCCGGCGGAGAATTGTCACTCCGTCAAGCCGTGTGTAGGAATTCTGTCGTGAGCGTATCGCATCGACGGCTCCCCGCAGAACGGGCTCGGGCAGTTCGGTATCGCAAATGCCTTGAGCGAGATTAATGCCCTGCACCCTGTCGCATTCAACCGACATAATGCGGATCTCAGATTGTGCGATTCCCGCTGCTTTTCTGCTCAATGACAGCATCTGGTTCCTCGATCTAGGAATTCTATCCAGTCGCCGCAAGCGAAACTACTCGTATTGGTGCATAACAGGTGCCATCTTAGGAAACGGAACGTCTCGCACCCTGAGGGGACAAAACGTTTGCACTTGGCGCGCGAATCTTCGATAGGAGACGCCGACTCGAGAATCCCCATTATCGCTACGCTTATCGGAACGCAGAGGTTCCGCAATTGAGACGTAAAAACTGGAGAACAGTTAGCTGGAGTTGGTAGTCCGGGATCTCGAATGCAACCGGGAGAACGCAGAGCATCCTCCCGGCTCATTCATTTATTTGCGAGGCTGGCTTTCCGGGGGAACGATGGAGTTCATGCGGAGATACTCGATGATCTGTCCGTAATGATTGTTGCTGTGTCCGATCATTCCCGTCGCCAATGCCAGGCGAGTGACCTTGTTGTTGCCAAATGGACTCTGAATTTGCTCGACGACATTCTGCTGATTAAGAGTGTTGATCGCGCTGTGCCCCTTCGCGAACGCGGCTTTCACATAGTTAATGACATCCTGTTTGGTCTTTACGTTTTTCGGGCCGTTCTCATCGGGACTCTCTGCTCGTTTTTCTCCGAGAATGCCAGACGCAAACGCTTCAAGCGTATCCCCGATGTGCTTAAACTGCTCTCCCATGGTGCGTACCGGACTAGGAGTCTTGAAGTCACCTGGAATGTTGGCGGTTGCGGGCGAGAAGTCGTACTTGTCTTCAGGAATGGCTTCAGCGGCGCCCAAGATGTTGCGCTCAATGCCGCTGAGTTGCCGGTCCAGCACCGACGCAATGGTGGGAGGCGACGCTGCTGCTGCGGATTGCGCCGGTTTGGCGGCATTACTGGAACCCCCGGCTTGAGCAAACACTGTCACAGACCAAATGGACCACACTGCAATAACAACGGCGATTGCTCTGTAGCTCTTCACAATAGATCTCCTGGAGGAAGTGGCAACCGGAAAGCATACCATCGGGGGACTAAATGGCAGGGGCACTCGCGAAGAACGGCCATTCGCGACGACTGCGGGCGCGCAACAAATATGCTGCGGTCCCAATCACAATCAAGATTGCTGCCAGAATGATTTCACGTTCAAAGTTTTTGCGTGAGATGAGGATGTAAACGAATCCTGCAACGGCCAGCAATGCCGGTAGCGGATAAAGCCACATGCGGAACGGACGCTCGCGCGCGGGCTGAAGCTTACGGAAGATCATCACCCCAACCGCCTGCAGGATGAATTGCATCATGATGCGGATCACGACAAGCGCGGCCACCAGATCTGCGAGTCGAAACATGCACAGCAGGCACGTGAGCGCTCCCATGCATAGAAGGGCCGTTGAAGGAAAGTTGCCACGAGGGTTGAGGCGGGCAAACACCTGAAAGAAATTTCCATCGAGCGCTGCGGCATAGGGTATCCGTGAGACTCCCAGAAGAACTGAGAACACCGAGGCAAATGCTGTCCAGATGATGAGCACGGCGACGAAACGTCCTGCGCCAGTGCCGTAAACGCGCTGCATCATTGTCGAAACCACATAGAACCGAGATTCGCTGGCAGCAGCCTGGTCTAGCTCACGCCATGGCACTACGCCCAGAATGCTCAGGTTCATCACGACATAAATTGCGGCGACGATCGCAATCGCAAATAAGATTGCGCGCGGAATGGTTCTGGCCGGATCACGAACCTCAGCGCCCAGGTAGCAGATGTTGTAGTACCCCCAGTAGTCATAGGTCGCGATCAGCATTGCGGAGCCGAGACCCAGAAAAAATGCGTGGTTTAGTTGAAAAGCTCCAGGAGGGAAGTCGAATGCGCGGCCAGAATCGAAGTGCGTCACTCCGGCCCATATCACCCAGGCTATCGCTGCGAAGACTCCGGCCAGCAGCCAGTTCGAGATTTTTCCTACCACATCGACCCGACGGTACGCCAAAGCAATCGCCAGCGCGCACGCACAGACTGCAACCAGGGTCCCGCGAGTGATGGCTATGTCTCCGCCCAGGGACGCGAAAGCAGTGGAGCTCCACTGAAAATGATGTGCAGCGAGTACCTTTTGCAACGTCGGAAATATGAAACCCGCGTATTGCGCAATGCCCACGCAGCCAGTCGCGGCAGAGAGAGGCGCACTCATCATCAACTGCCACACGTACAAAAAGGACAAAAGTCTGCCCAGACTGCGTGGGCCATAGATCTCTTTTAGATACTGGTAGGAGCCGCCGGCGCGCGGAAGCGCCGCTCCAAGCTCGGCCCACACCAGGCCGTCACACATCGCCAACACTGCGCCAAGAACCCAGCCCAGCATCGCTTGAGGCCCGCCACTCGCGTGGATGATGAGTGGAATGGTGATGAACGGGCCAATGCCGATCATCTCGATTACATTGAGAGATATTCCTTCACGCAGCCCGATGGCGCGAATGAGCCGCTGATCGTCGGCATCAGGTTCCATGTTCATCAGGGAGATCCGGAAACACGAGGAAAGCGGGAGTAAAGCAAGGAAGAAGACCAGCAGTGAAGATCGATCGTGCGCTGATTCGGAAGCAGAGATACGTGAGTAGGAGTGATTGAGTTCCTCTCAGACTTGCTGAGCGCCAACACGAGAGCAACACGTGTGCCTTTCTTCGTGACTCCTTGCCTGCGTGGTGAATCAACGCCCTGCTCCGCTCCCGGCGCTAAGCAAATTCACGAAGAGCCGGATTGCACCCGGCACCCCCGCTGGCAGTTGCCGGAAGAATGCGTATCCAGTGTAGATGTACGTTCCTTTCCCATATTGGGTTACGAGCAGCCCACCCTTGAGTGGCTGCTCACCAGGATCATGCGATGAAAGCAGCGGATGAAAGTGCTGGTCCCAATCACCCATGAAATACAAGCCGCGTTCCTGCACCCACCCCTCAAAATCACGCGCATCAATGTTGTTCGGTGTCTTCAGAATCGGATTCTCCGGCTCCAGAATCTCCACCGGAGCCTCCTCCACGCTGACGCGCTGGGTCGTGTCGCTGGCCGAATAGGGCGTGTAATGACCCGAGTTGAATGCGTTGACGTTGGAGTTGTATTGCACCAGCAAGGTCCCGCCGCGTGAAACAAAATCGAGCAGCTTCGGGTTTTGAGCGCGCACCTCAGTGCTTACATCGTATGCGCGAATTCTCGTCACAACAGTGTGGAAGCGCGAAAGATCAGTTGTTGCCAGAGCCGAAGGCGGAATCATCTCTACGTCGATGCCGAGCTGCTTCAGGGTTGCCGCAATTTCATCGCCTGCTCCCATGATGTATCCCACGCGCAGTCCCGACGGCACATTCACGCGCACTGCGCTCACGTCGAGCTTGGCCGGACGGTAGTAATAAAAGGTATCCAGATCGGGCCGCGTGACAACGTGGAAGCCTTCCTTGAGCTGTTTGCCCTCATAATCTGCAATCGCGGCGAGATCGTAATGCTTTTCTCCATTAGCCTTGGGAGAAACTGCAAACTGCAGTTCGGCAATATCACCCTCATGCTCGAGATGAATGGGTCGGCTTGGAGGATTCACTGACCACCCCGCCGGAACCGCCAGGTGCAAGGTTGCGTTCGCCGCAGTTGTGAGCTGACTCCGTACTCTCACGTTCACTGGGAACGCCTGACCCGACTCAGCCCTCACCACTTGTGACGCATTGCCGAATTCGAGAGACAGAGCCGGAGCAACAGGCAGTTCATGCTGTCCTTGTCCCGAAACGGGATTAACGTACTTCGCCATCACGCAACAGCGTGTGCAGTTCCCTTACCCTCGACAACGTTATAGATGGCGTGCGCCTGCACCGGCCAGGGCGGCAGCGGCAGCGTCGCATACGCCAGATTGCTGAAGGTATCGAACGTCTCGGTATAAGCATTGTTGCGTCCCCAGTAGGGTTTTGTGTACTGTGCCTCCGAGGGAATTGTTACGCGAAACTGTACCGAGCCCATATCGCCTGAGTGTAGGGGCTTAAGATCGCGCTTTAGGATTTCGGATTTGAAGCCCTCCGGCATGTCCAGCACGATCTGTTCGGGCTCAACGTCTTCTGTCCCACGATCGTAGAAGCGGGCAGTAAGGGTGAATGTCTGTCCCGGCGCCGCCGTTTGGAAGGTTTGCTCCAGGCGGAAGAAGCCGCTCTGTGATCCTGTGGGAGGATCGACAGCTACTTCCAGCAACACGCCCAATGCCAGGTTTGCAGCACGTTCAAACTGCGCCTCCTTGGTACGCAGGTTCGTGAGCAGTTCAAGCTTTGCGGCTGCGGTTAGCGAGGACTGCTCGACCTGACGGATTACGTCTCGCGTAAGCTTCAAACCTTCAATAAGTGAGGCTCCGGCGTCAGTGGTATTGCGCGGGTTAGCTTTTTGAGCAGCTTCTTCTACAAGATTCGCCATCTGCTTCAAGGTCGGCAGCAGGAAGGGAACCTTGCTTTCATCTGATCCCAGCCGGGCAGCCAAGGCGGGCAGCGAGGTATCGATTCCCTCGAAGAAATCGCTCTCGTTTTCCTTCAATTCCCCTTTCGGGAGGATTGAATCCACGCGAGTGTAGTACGTAAATCGATGTCCCGGCGGAACGCGGAAGCCACCGGTTCCCTGCGACGTCTGATGTGCGAGTCCCTCAACAGCCAATTGCGTGTATGACATCCCAAGCAGCGGGGAGTACGTTCCGATGTCGAACTTCACGTTCGCATCGTCACTGCTGCCGAAATGGCCGATGTACAGCTTCTTCGGTTGCCAGGGCAGCAAGCCTTCTTTAATCTGCTCGGGAAACCGGTTGGGATCACCCGCGGCCTTGAACGCTTCCTGCGTGACAATGGAAGAGGCCTGATGGTGAGCATGACCGTCGCGCGATGTCCCGGTAAACCGCGCGGCCAGCACATCCGGCCGGAACGTCCGGATCACGCGCACTAAATCACCCACCACAATGTCGTGTCCACCCCACTTCTGGAAAGTCTCTTCTGGCGTCTTTGAAAATCCAAAGTCAGCAACGCGCGTGAAGCGCAGATCCACACCGTAGTACTGCGTCGCGGCCAGGAGCTCCAGTGTGCGCAGAACCCCGAGTTCGTCGGAGAAGGCATCGCCGGATTTGTTCTGCCCGCCTTGGCCACGCGTGAGAGAACACAGCAGGGCGGTGGTGCCCTTCCCACGCGATTCAAGCGTGAGCATTCCGCCGTCTTCATCATCAGGATGGGCAGTGGTGTGCATCAGCCGTGCAGTAGTACGCAGCCGCTGCAGCTCTTGCTGCAAGGCGACGAAACCTTGGTCCTGAGCGAGTACCGGCTTTTCCGCACCAGCCGGAATCTGTAAAGCGATCAGCAGAACAGCGAGCGCAAGGGCCGAAAAAAGGCTGAAAGTGTGAAGTGAGGAAGGCGGTCTTGTTGAAGTCATCGAATAGGTGAAGAGGTGTAGATTCCTGGCTGCGTAACGTAGCTGCGATTTGTTTGAGCGACCGAGCAGTATATCGAGGGCGGCCAGAATCAGGGTGTCGGACTCTCCCACCCTGTCTACGGATGGCAGTGTGACAGCACAAGATGTTCGGGTAAGCCTCTGCTTTTGTGTAACTTACGACAAGTGTGTATGTGGGACACAGAGGTTCTTTGTTGGA
>C688J18823_10001669_pt1 | contig 13819 bp, 11 predicted proteins | sample HopSoiMetagenom1_FD_18823 | JGI IMG/M metagenome (IMG submission 18823)
AGAATGAATAAATTAACGAAAGAAGCAATTGATTATGTACAACATAAAGGAATTTATGTAACCCTTGTGACATCGCGTAGTTTTCTTTCTGCTAAAAAGGTTGCAAAAGCTTTAAAGATTAATTCAATCTTGATCACTCATAGTGGAGCTTATATTGCAAAAGAGATAGGAAAACCGATTCATGCTGCTCGAATTGAAGAAAATACTACGTATGACATCATACGTTTACTTGAAGGATTTTCATGCCAAATTAGGCTTGTTCATGAACATTACTCACTTGCCAATAAATATAAACTTAACCATAACTTGCTTGCAAAAACAGTATTTACTTCAGGTGATCCGGTATCGTATTCTCAACAGTTTGTTGATTCAATAGGAGAAACCATTGTCGATGAACCAGCCAGCCCTTCAAGTATTGAAGTATATTTTGAATACAAGGAAGATCTTAAAGATGTAAAGAGAGCAATTGAAAATGTATTTTCTGAGGTTGATTGTATACAATTGGATGAATTAAGATTAAATATTGTTTCAACAAGTGTTTCAAAATTAAATGGTTTACTCTATTTAGCCGAAAGATTAGGAGTTCCAAGAAGTCAGATCGTCAGTATCGGGGATGACCTTGATGACATAGAGATGATTGAAGCGGCCGGTCTTGGAGTGGCCATGGGGAATGCTCCAGTTGAAGTGAAAAGAGCAGCGAATTGGATTACACGTTCACAAAATGAGAATGGTGTTGCCTATATGATCAAAGAGCACTTCCGAAAACAACAGCCAATAGAGTTTCTAAAAAAGATGAACATAATCAAATAGGTTATGATGTTTGTGGATATAGAAATAAAATGATTTTCACAATTGCTTTTTAAAAGCCTGCAAATATGCAGGCTTTTTCATATATAATACATAATAATGGGAAAAGTGAATCTTTTTTTGTGAAAAGTTCGTAGATAATGTTAAAGGGGGAGGAAAAAATGGTTTTAGAGCTTAAGGATGTCACAAAACGATTTGGAAACTTTACTGCTGTAGATCAATTATCACTCTCGATTCCAGATCAAGAAATGTTTGGTTTCCTCGGTGCGAACGGTGCAGGGAAAACAACTGCATTTCGAATGATTTTGGGTTTATTAAGCCCAAGCAGTGGGTCGATTACATGGAATGGAAAGAATATTGACTATTCAACAAGTCCGTTGATTGGCTATTTGCCTGAGGAAAGGGGTTTGTATCCAAAGCTAAAAGTTCGAGATCAAATGGTTTATTTAGCAAGACTTAGAGGGATGCCCAAAAAAGAAACATTAAAAGAGTTGGATTATTGGCTTTCACGATTTAAGGTACCAGAATATGTAGATAAAAAAGTAGAAGAGCTCTCGAAAGGAAATCAGCAGAAAATCCAGTTTATTGCTGCCATTATACATAAACCCAAACTGTTGATTCTAGATGAACCATTCAGTGGTTTAGACCCAGTGAATGTGGAGCAATTGAAAAAAGCGGTAATTGATTTAAAGGATAATGGGACAACCATTGTGTTTTCAAGCCATCGAATGGAACATGTAGAAGAAATGTGTGAACACCTTTGCATCTTGCATAAGGGAAAACCAATTGTGCAAGGAATACTGAAGGACATTAAACGGTCGTATGGGAAAAAGAACTTAGTGATTCATGCCGATTTTGATCTGGAGGAACTGAAGAATTTCTCAGGTGTTACGAATGCCAAAACGACACCTGAAGGTATTTCTTTACAAATTAAAGACGAAGAGGTTTCTTCACATATTCTAAAGAGTATTGTTGATAAGGGGTTTATTTCAAAATTTGTTTTAGAAGAACCTTCTTTAAATGACATCTTTATTGAAAAGGTAGGTGCTTCCTATGAGTAGGTTTTGGATTATTCTTTTTCATACATATGTCAGTAAGTTAAAGACAAAGTCTTTTATTATTACAACTTTGGTTACAGCGATAATATTAATTGGGTTAACGAATATGACAAACATTATCGATTATTTTAACAAGGGGAATGGCGAAGAAAAAGTTGCCGTAATCGATGAAACGGGAGAATTATTCCCATTGTTTGAAGCAAGGTTGAAAACAGTCAATGAAGAGCTAGTCATAGAAAAATTTAATGGATCTGAAATAGAAGCAGAAGATCAGGTTGAAAGTGAAAAATTTCAAGGTTTGTTGATTCTTGACTACAACGAATCCATGCTTCCCATCGCCACTTATAAATCATTGAGTGTTGCAGATTTTGCAATTCCAGGTGATTTGCAAGCGACTCTTCAACAAGTAAAGTCTCAATTTGCAGCCTCTCAACTACAGCTAACAACGGAACAACTTGAAAAATTATCGGAACCCGCTTCTTTTGAACGAATTGCCTTAAAGGATAATGCAAAAACACAGGAAGAATTAAGCGAAGCGCGTGGTCTTGTATATGTCATCCTGTTTGTCATTTATTTTGCTGTCATTATGTATGCAAACATGATTGCCATGGAAGTTGCGACAGAAAAATCTTCCCGTGTAATGGAAATATTGATTTCCAGTGTGTCACCTATCAAGCAAATGTATGGAAAAATTCTCGGTATTGGGTTATTAAGTTTGACACAGATGGCCATTTTATTAATTACTGGATCCTTTTTTGTGAAGTAATCTCCAAACCATGCAAGGTGGATTTTTTGAGTTTCTTGGCTTTCAAAATATCCCAGCCTCGACCATAGTGTATGCCGTTATTTTCTTTATTCTCGGCTACTTTCTGTATGCCACTCTTGCGGCATTCCTCGGATCGCTTGTCAGCAGAATAGAGGATGTTCAGCAAATGATCACACCAATGACCATGCTCGTTGTTGCTGGTTTTATGATTGCCATGTTTGGATTAAATCAACCGGATACAACATTTATTACGGTTACATCATATATCCCGTTTTTTACACCTATGCTTATGTTTATGCGCGTTGGGATGCTAACCTTGCCATTCTGGGAGCCGATTCTGGGAATTATTATTTTGGTGATCACTATCGCGATTCTTGCAATATTTGGTGCCAAAGTATATTCAGGTGGGGTCCTCATGTATGGAAAGTCGAATTCATTTAAAGATATTAAAAGGGCCTTGCAGTTAACAAAAAAGGATTAAGGAATGCATAGCTTATAGATAATTAGAGTGGAAATAAAAGAGATCGTTTTTCATGACTCCTGCTAATAAACGAGCAGCATAGGAGGTGAAAAATGATCTCTTTTTTCAATATCCCCTATAAGAACGTGCATTCGATTATAGCGGATGGTAGAATGGATATAAGATTATTTCTTCTGAACTAAAGAGGAAAGTTGGAGTGAGTATAATCAATGAAACAAATAACTTTTATTCATGCAGCGGATTTGCATTTAGATAGCCCAATGATCGGACTTTCACATTTGCCAAAAGAAATTTTTGAAAGACTTAAGGAGAGTACGTTTGTAGCGTTAAAAAAGCTAGTAGACGAGGCAATTAACCATCAAGTAGACTTTGTCATTCTAGCGGGGGATTTATTTGATGAACAGGATCGTAGTGTACGTGCACAAATGAGGCTACGAAAGGAAATGGAAAGACTGAATCAGGTTCATATTCCTGTTTTCGTCATACACGGGAACCACGATCATTTAAATGGGGAATGGATTCATTTGGACATGCCAAGTAATGTTCACATTTTTGGTGAAAAAGTAGAATTCAAAAAATGTATCGCAGAAGAAAGCGTAACCCATTTGTATGGATTTAGTTATGGATCACGACATGTCATGGAAAGCCATTTAGATGAATACGTCAAGCATGAGGGTGCTGATTTTCATATCGGGATATTGCATGGACATGGAGAAGGATCAAGTGGTCATAGTCATTATGCACCCTTTCATTTAAAAGAGCTTATTGATAAAAAGTTTGATTACTGGGCGCTTGGGCATATTCATAAACGCTCCATCCTTCATGAGAATCCTTATATTGTTTATCCAGGAAATATACAGGGGAGAAATAGAAAAGAAACAGGAAAAAAGGGCTCTTACCTTGTTAGATTGACTAAGAGTGATACAAAGCTTGATTTTATCGAAACGTCTGATATTCGCTGGAAAACTCTTCAACTTGATGGACAGGAGGCAAATAGCTTTCAACAGTTGTACCTGCTCTGTCAAAGTAAAATGGAAGAAAATCGTCTGCAAGGAAAAGGAATCCTATTATCCCTTACTCTACATAATGTACGTCTTCCAGATAAGGAGTTAGCGAGTGTGTTAAATGGTGACCTATTACAAACTTTGCAGGACGAAGAGCGCGAAGAGCCTTCTTTTGTGTGGCCTATACAAATTGAAATAGAAAGAGCCTATGAATGGAATCGAAGTCAGCTTGAAAAGGAATCTGATTTTTATTATGAGCTCTTTCAAGCATCCGATCAATTAGATACTGTAACAGAGAGTATCCGTCCGCTATATGAACATCCGATTGCGAGGAAATTTATACCGGAACTAACTGAAAAAGAAATGCAGGTATTGAAGCAAGAGGCGTTACAAACACTGCTTCACTTACTGCATCAGCGTTAAGGGGTAGATGATATGAAAATAACAGAAATATACATATACGGTTATGGAAAGTTTGAAGATGTTAAATTTTCTAATTTGCATAGCCACCAAGTATTCTATGGAGAAAATGAAGCAGGAAAGTCCACCATTATGTCCTTCATACACAGTATATTATTTGGGTTTCCCACTAAACAACAGATAGAACTACGCTACGAACCCAAAAAAGGAGCTAAATATGGCGGGCAACTTACAGTGTTTTTTCCTGGTGAAGGAAAAACTATCATTGAACGAGTAAAGGGAAAAGCAACTGGGGACGTTTCCGTTCACATTGAAAATGGAAGGATTGGCGGGGAAGAACTTCTTAAGGAATTGTTATCTTCAGTCGATAAGAGTTTGTTTCAATCTATATTTTCCTTTAATCTTCAGGGCTTGCAAAATGTCCATCACATAAAAGGAGAAGATATTGGTCGTTTTTTATTTTCAACAGGAACAGTTGGTTCAGACCGTCTATTAAAAGCAGAAAATGAGCTTGCCAAAGAGTTAGAATCCCGCTTTAAGCCAAATGGGAGAAATCCACTTTTGAATACAAAATTGAAGGAACTCCGAAATTTGCGGACTGAGCTGCAAAAAGCAGAGGAAAACAATGAGCAGTATAAAAGTTTATTAACCAAAAGGGATTCTATTGAGAAACAGATTGAGGAGATCAGATCCGGAATCATTTCACTCACCGAACAGCAAACTCGTTTGGAAGAATGGAAAAAAGTCTCCCCTATGTTTCAACAAGAAAAAATCATTCAAAAAGAATTGGTTCCTTACGATCATCTTAATTTTCCCGAAAATGGTCTTGAACAGCTTGAAAGACTCAAAATCGTGCAAACACAGCTTGAGAGGAAAATATATATTCTCAAACAACGAATGGATACGTTACAAGCAGATATGAAGGCTATTCAACCGAATTTCACTCTTCTTGAGAAGGAAAATGAAATCAATAGGGTCGTAGAGAGTTTATCATTGTTGGATAAATGGAAACAGGATCATAATCAATTACAGGTGAAATTGAGGAATATGGAGGAAGAAATTCAAAGGTTACAAAATAATATTCATCTTCCCCTTTCGACAAATGATCTATTAAGCGCAAATACAAGTGTTTTTATGAAGGAAAAGGTAGACAGTTTAAAGGCTAATCAGCAACGTTTAACTGAAAAGAAACGTGAATTGGATGAACAATTTCAGATAGAGAAAAGACGATTGGAGGAATTGGAAACGGAAGACGTTTTGCTGAAAGATCAGCTAATGGCAGAAACTGATCGAAAAGAATTAATAGAACGATTGAACAGCATGGAATCAAGTGATACTCTCGCTGAAAAACGCCAACAGATCAAAGAGCGGTTAGCTATATTAACAGCATCTCATATGCATGCTACAAATAAAGGGAAAAAGGAAAAATGGCAGTTTCTCTTTATGGCTATGTTGTTTATGATTCTCTGTGGATGGGGAATAGCGTCTCAAGAGCTCTTACTGGTATTGGTGGGTGGAATTGGTTTGCTCGTTTCTATTCTTTTCTATATAAAAAGTAAATCGGCCGTAAGTGATGAAGTTTTACAAACTGAAATTAAGAATTTGCAGGAGCAGGAGATTGAGCTTGAAAAGAAATGGAAGCAGCCGTTAGAGCATGTAGAGCTTCTCAATCAAAAACTTGAAAAGGATTCACTCCTACGGGAACAATTTATACATGTAAACGTGAAACTTGAAAGACAGCAAGAGCAATATCATCATGTCATTGATCGTTTTGAATTATGGGAACAAGAGACAGCCAACCTTCGAAAGGAATTGCTTAATGTTGGTGAACAATTAAAGATACCTGATGAGATAGCTAATAAGTATTTATTTGATGCTTTTCAAATGATTGATCGTCTGAAAAAGCTACACCAAGAGAAGTTTTATACCGTTGAACAGATGAATTTGAATCATGAGGCAATAAAGAAAATAATGGAACCTCTCGGTAAATTGTCACTGCAGTTTTTAAACGATGATCAATTATCTCCGCATGAGGTGACCCTCTCTTTAAAAAGGAAATTAAAGCTGGAGTTAGAAAAGCAAATTCAATTTAATGAAAAAAAGGATCAATTAGGTAAGCTTCAAGATGAACTAGAAGAGGATCAATTTGAATTAAACCGGGTCATGGATGAAATGGTCATTTTATATTCCAAAGCAAATGCTCAAAATGAAGATCATTTTCGAGAAATAGGAAAGAAAGCAGCATTAAAAGAGGAGTTAATGATTCAGTGGAATAGCATTTCGATTCAGTTAAAGTTGTCTTCTTTCACGAAAGAGGAGGCCAAAAAATTTTCAACCATCGAATCCATTGAGTTAGCAATTCAGAAAATCACGGAAATGAAGGATAAACAAAATAGTGAATTATCCCAATTACACGATGATTTTGCGTCATTAAAATACAATATACAACGGATAGAGGATGGGGGGACTTATGCGGACCTCCTACATCGGTTCAAACAGTTAAAATCTGAATTTGAGGATGAAGCTCGTGAATGGGCACGCTTTGCCACTGCAAAGGAGATTCTTCAAAGAACCGTAAATAATTTCAAGAAAGTGCGTTTACCTAAAATGCTCCATAAGGCAGAAGAATATTTGTCGTTTTTAACAGGCGGGAATTACTGCCGTATTTTGACAAAACAAGAAGGCAACGGTTTTTTAATTGAAAGTAAAGACCATTTACTTTATGAGGCAAACGAATTAAGCCAAGCAACAACTGAACAAATATATGTGTCATTGCGACTTGCGCTTGCGGTTACCATATATGAAAAATATAAGTTTCCGATTATCATTGATGATAGTTTTGTTAATTTTGATGGCTTACGGACTAGTAAAGTAGTGGAACTTTTAAAACAGCTAGATGGACAACAAATTCTATTCTTTACTTGCCATGAGCATTTATTAAAATATTTTCAATGGGCAGAAGTGGTTCATTTAAGTGAGAAAAGCCTAGTTGATCCTTCCCAACAGTAACATTCATGAAGGGTCAAATTGAAAAAATGATATGGTATACTTTGGTTGTGAAATGAACAAGCGGTCAAATGAAAAACGTGCAAAAGAAATATGAAAAATCTCGATAGATATAAGTAGAAGGGAGCTAGTAAGCATGGCAAAAGGAATTCTTCTTTATAATGTGGGCGAGTCGGCTGAACTTTTTTTACTCATTAAAAGTGCAGTTAAAGGAGTGGCAAGTAATGGAAAACCTTTTTTAACGATTGTTTTTCAAGATAAAAGTGGTGAGATAGAAGCAAAACTTTGGGATGCATCTGAAGAAGATGTACAAAGTTATAGGCCTCAGCAAATCGTTAAAGTCTCTGGAGATATTCAAAGTTATCGAGGGAGAAATCAACTTCGGATTAAACAGATACGTTCAACCACTTCAAACGATCAAGTCAGACTTGATGATTTTCTTGAAACAGCGCCATTAGGCACAGAGGAAATGTCTAATAAACTCACACAATATATTTTTGAAATGAAGAATTCGAATATACAACGAATCACGAGACATTTAGTAAAAAAGCATTTAAAGGAGTTTCTTGAATATCCTGCTGCAATGAAAAATCATCATGAATTTGTTTCAGGACTCGCTTATCATGTTGTCAGTATGCTTGATCTAGCAAAAGCAATTGCTGGTCTATATCCAAGCCTAGATACAGATCTTCTCTATGCAGGAGTCATCCTTCATGATTTAGGGAAGGTAAAGGAATTATCTGGACCCATTTCAACAACTTATACAGTTGAAGGAAACTTACTTGGCCACATTACGATTATGGTGAATGAAATTGATCGGGCTGCAGAAGAACTTAGTATTAGTGGCGAAGAAGTACTCATGTTACAACACCTAGTATTAAGCCATCATGGCAAAGCGGAATGGGGAAGTCCAAAACCTCCACTTATTAAAGAAGCTGAAATTCTCCATTATATCGATAATTTGGACGCTAAAATGAATATGCTTGATCGAGCATTAGAAAGAGTAAAACCAGGTGAATATACTGAACGCATCTTTGCTTTAGATAACCGAGCTTTTTATAAACCTGAATTTCATCAGTAATTAAGCGATCACCGATCGTTTTGATGGTTCATTAGACATAATCTTTACGAATTAACATAGAATGTATGGACAACCATTATTCGTAAAGAGGTGAAAAGGATGGATGTTCCATTTTGGATCTATTTCGTTGTTATGGGGATTATTACAAGTGCATATATGGTCGTTCGTACAGGGAAAGAAGAAAAACTCATAGAAGAAGAAATGATCGAGCGTGAGGGAGATATCTACATGCAAAGATTAGAGCAGGAACGAGAAGGTAAAAAGGAATCTGAAGAATCACTTGGTGTATAGGGAATTCAAGTTTGGTAAAAAAGAAAAGAGGCTGTCCCACTAAAGGTGTTATTGACCTTTTGGGACAGCCTTTTTTTAGGAAGAATGTTTTAGAGATAGCGATTATTTTGAATCACTCTTTGTATCTTCTGTACCTAAAACTCCTTCTAAATCTTTATCTTTAATGTCAACTTTGGCATTTTTCAATTCAGTATCAATTACTTTTTGAACCTTTGCGGGATCATTAAGTTCTGCATTTTTTAATTGCTCTTTCATTTCGTCTTTTACTTCTTCAAATGGTTGTTTTTCTTTTTTCTCTGTTACTTGAATAATGTGGTAACCAAAATCGGATTTAACGGGTTCACTAATCGCGTTTATTTCTAGGGCATAAGCAGCTTCTTCAAATGCAGGTACCATTTTACCAGGACCAAACCAACCAAGGTCTCCACCCTGTTCAGCAGATTGTGTATCCGTTGAATTTGCTTTTGCTAATTCTGCAAAGTCTTCACCGGCATCAAGTTTTGCTTTTATCTCTTTAGCCTTTGCTTCATCTGCCACTAAAATATGACGAGCTTTAATTTCAGGCTTGTAATTTTCTTCGTAATATTTCTTCACATCTTCATCTGTAATATTTTTAAGAACGGCTTTTTCAATAAGAAGGTTGGTTTTTAAAGTTTCTTTAAGAGCCGCTTCGTCTGCAAAGCCAGATTGAAGAAGTGCCATCTCGTAATTTTCACCAAGTTGGTCTTTCATTTCTTTCACTTTTGCGTCTACTTCTTTGTCTGTTACTTCATATTTATCAGCAAGAACTTGTGAATATAAAAGTTCTTGAAGGACGGATTGTCCAACTTTGTCTTTCATGGCATTGTAAAGATCATCTTTTGTAATATCTCCAGATTCTGATTTTACTACTACATCGCCATTAGCACCGTTACATGCTGTTAAAGCTAGCACGCTAGTCGCTAATGTAAGGCTAATTATCCATTTTTTCACTTATTAACACTCCTAATATTAGTTTAAATCGAACCATCAACTTTCATAACTATATCATAAATTAGAGTCAGAACAAATTATAAACATAGGCTCTCACCGTATTTTTTTGAAATGTGGGTGTTTGACCATCCCAGAAGGGGCAATCGGACATATGATAAAACAAAAGAAAAAGGAGGTAGGTTATAGGATATTCGCCAATGTCGATTTGTTAATTGTCGATCCATTCCTACTTAGAATCATTCTTAAGCCTGCTTTTACCTGAGACTTTAATTTCAGCTAACCTGTATATGGTTTATCCCTTGTAAAGGAGGTGTTACTATGGGCCAAACATACGGCGGAGGTTTTGCGTTAATCGTTGTCTTGTTCATTTTATTAATCATTGTTGGTGCATCTTGGCTATAAGTCCTTATCGACGAAGGTGGCTTGTTTGGCCACCTGCTTTAGTTTTTTTTACACGAAAGGAGGGTATTTCATGTCAGGAGTAAGAGGAAATTTTGGTGGAGGCTTTGCATTACTTGTTGTTCTATTCATTCTGCTTATCATTATAGGAGCATCTTGGCTATAGGTAAGTAAAGGTATGAAAAAAGCATTGAGATTGTTCTCAACGCTTTTTTCATGCTTATAATGGGATTTTAGAACCGAATTATGAAGCAAGTAAAATTTCCACATAAGAAGAGATTAATAAGATGGTTACGAGAATATTAATCGTATGAAAGACCTTAGGCTGTTTTTCCTTTGGAATCTCTTTTATTAAACAAAGAGAATTTGTCATCTTGTTAATATAGAATAATATAAATATCGCAAATATGATATAAAGGGAGATCATCAATGATTTCCTCCTTTTGAGAGGCTGATTGTATTTCTAATAATGGGGTAAAAATCCACCAAATGAAATCGTATGATATTTACATTAGCAAATATTCGTTAAAAAAGATAGGACTAAATTAATTTAAATAACTAGTTAAACGATATGAAAGCTAGTAAGATAATAAAATAAGGAGTAAGGGAATACAGAACAAAAAAGCGGGGAGCAGTAATGAATATGGACGATCTTTTAAAAAGAATTAAACGTATAGAGTATCACCAGACTCTATTGTTAAAAATGAGTCAAACTTCAACACAAGCATTTTATAAGCTTATAATTGAAAAATCGCTTGGAGAAGAAGACGTCAAGCGATTCCAATTACTTTGTGAGGAATTGAACAATGAATGGGAAGAACAGAAAGCGGAAGGATTTGTTTATTTTCATCCGCTTTTTAATAAACTAACTAAGAAGTTACATCCGGCACTACAAACTGAGGAAACCATTGAAGCTTGTATCGCACAGGGGATATATTTACCATTGATGACAGAATTAAAAAAGTATCTATAATCTAAAAGAATCAATATTCGATTAGATAAGTTCTGTTTTTATAGGGATCTTTCTTTTTAGTTTTCCCTCGTAATCATCGAAACCATTTTCAATATTGTTAAATGATTTTTCGAATATCTCCATGAAATCATCTCCGTAAATATTACGAACGATCGCCATCATTTCCATAATTTCAGGAAATTTACCATATAAATCTTTTAAGGGCATCGCGGCTGAATAAACTGCGTTTTGATTCGGATCATAAGATTCCATTATTTTCAGAAAAATAGTTTCCCCTTTTTCTGTCAGTTTAATATACGTATTCCTCTTATCATTCTCTTTTTTGGAGAATTCTAAAAAACCACGTTCCTCTAATTTCTTTGAAAAATTAAAAGCAGTTGAAACATGCATGACTCCGAATTTGGCCACATCAGAAATAGAAGCCCCATTTAATTGGTAAGCGATCCATAAAATATGGTGCTCATTAATGTTTAGATCAAATGGTTTAATCCATTGTTGCCAGTCTTTTTCAATTGACTTCCATAATGCTTTGCTAAGTTGACAGATTCTCTGACTAAATAATAAGGCTTCCTTCATTGAATACTCTTTTTCTTCCATCCTCTTAATCCCCTTTTTAATATCTCTCCATACTCATTATGCCAATAAAACAAAAATTAATAAAGTAAAAATTTACTAAATTTTTAGATATTATGTAAAGCCCTGAGCATAACCTTATATTATTTGCTTATAGTTTTTTACTATTCTATTTTTATAATACTCTGTTTTCGCTGAAAAAGAAAAAAATCCTTCTTAAAATCAGGATTTTTTTTAATTTTTCAATTATTTTGTATTCTTATCTGACTTTTTATAGATATTGGATTCAAGTTCTTGAATACTGTATTCAATTTCTTGTAGCTCTTTTTGAAGTTCTTGTTGATGTGGATGAATTTCTTGTTTCCAATCGGATACAACTGTCTTAATATCTGAAATGAAATTTTTTACTTCAGCTTTTCCTTCTAAAGAGGAGGAGGACAGGGTCTTTTGTAACTCTTTAATGCTGTCTTTAACTTCACTAAAATGTTTGATCCAAACATCAGTATTTGCTTTCATATTCATTCGTGTCTTTTCTCCAGAACTAGGGACAGTCAGCAGTGTGCTAATGCCTGCTGCAGCACCACCGATTAAAAAACCAACTAAGAAACTTTTTCCTTTCATCATAATCACCTCTATCATTTTTATCCCGTTATACCATTATCTTCTATATCATCTGATAAAACTCCTTTATCATTGTAGCCATATTGTTGATAAAGCACTATTTTTGTTGAGAGAAATAGGCTAGAAGGCCTAATTGGCTTTTGAACACCGTTATATATGAAAAAACTTTGCATACAATGTATCAAAGCATGTGTTGTGAAGGAGTGTAGAAGATTTTGACTAAAATGTCTGTTTTATTTTTTCTCTTAAGTATTTGTTTTTTTCTATCGTGCATGCATTTTATTTTGGCAATGAAGAGTAGGGGAATTTATCCACCAAAGTATATTTTAATTAAAAATGCAAAATTTATGGCAGTTATAGGTACTGGATTCTTTCTAATGGGATTAATGATCCATTTATTTCGTTAAAATGGGAATAGATCGATAAACAAAAGACCCGTCAAATGACGAGTCTTTAAAGGTGCAACTAATACAAGATGTATAAGCTTTTCTTATTGACTGATTGTTTGTGTTTCTGAGAAGTTGGTTTTCTTCAAAACGGTTGTTGCCACAGGGTATAACACGATCATTACAATCGTATTCACTACTGCTGCTGGTAAAACGGCTGCCGCAAACATACCAACGAATTGCCCAGGTAATCCAACAAGAAAATAGGCAGACCCTAAAAATACCGTACCTGAAATCAATGTACCAATAGCTGTTAATATAGCAACTGAAACAATGGATTTGTGGATTTTTGAGAAGAGCACAAATAAAGCTAAAAAGATAAATGCTGTAACAAATTTATCAATAATATTCGGAAATAATCCTCCAGGGAAAGAACTCGTTATTCCTGAAATGATCCCAGTTGTGAGACCAAGTAATAAAACGCTTTTCTTATCTGGAAATAAAACAATACCTAAAAACATCATCGTTAACATCATGTCTGGCTTCATACCAAGTGCAAATCCCGGTACAACAGCGTGTAATACAGTACCCATTCCAACTAATAGGGCAATGGTAACAAGTTTTTTTGTATTCAATTCTAATCTCTCCTCTGCTCGTCTAAAGCTATTTTTTAAACCCCTCCTATAGTACACTATTGTCTATAGCGAAAAGTTTCTTCTATTATAGCATACTAACTGATTTTTTCTAGTAGTTAAATATGGTTAATTATTCTTATAGAAAATGAAAAAGTTCTTTATGATTGATAAGAAAACAAAAAATTCTCCTAGAAGGAGAATTTAAAGATTATTGCTTATTTCTGCAGCAATTTTTTGTAGGTCTTCTGAACTGTATTCACTTTGATTATCTTTCCAAATAGCACCAAAGCCATCCCCTTTTCCGTAACGAGGGATTAGATGCATATGGAAATGAAATACAGATTGT
>C688J18823_10001670_pt1 | contig 13812 bp, 14 predicted proteins | sample HopSoiMetagenom1_FD_18823 | JGI IMG/M metagenome (IMG submission 18823)
GCCATTCGACGCCGCGTGGCAGACTGTCGACCGAACGGGCCTCCATCGCGAGCACGAAGGTCTCCTTCACGCGAACTCCTGAACTGGAACTTTAACATGGGGGCCGGCTTTCTGTTCCAGAAGCGATCGGAGAGACCCGTGATCAAGAAATTGCTCACCCGCTACCAAGCCAAACGGGACTTTGAAAAGACGGACGAGCCGCGCGGCACCAAGCGCGTCAAGGCTTCGAAACGCCTGCGTTTTGTCGTTCAGAAGCACGCAGCCTCTCACCTGCATTACGATCTTCGCCTGGAAATCGACGGTGTCTTTAAGTCCTGGGCGGTGACGAAAGGACCTTCGCTCGATCCCGCTGACAAGCGTCTTGCCGTCGAAGTCGAGGATCACCCGCTTGATTACGGTGATTTCGAAGGCACTATCCCGAAAGGCCAGTATGGCGGTGGCACGGTGATGTTGTGGGATCGCGGTTATTGGGAATGCGAAAACCCGCAGGGTAGCTACCGCAAGGGAAAGCTCGACTTTACACTTGAGGGAGACAAGCTGTCCGGAAGTTGGATTCTCACGCGCATGCGGCCGCGCCCCGGCGAGAAACGAACCAACTGGCTTCTCATCAAACATCGCGACGAAGCATCTCGCGAAGGCAGGAAAAACACCATTCTCGAAGACGATCGTTCGGTGGCCTCCGGTCGTTCCATGGACGAGATTACGCTAGGAAAAGGCGAAGGGCCCAAACCCTTCATGAGCGCCGCTCGTGCGAGGCGACCCGCCAAGGCGGTATGGGGTTCAAAAAGAGCCACTGCCGTTGCTCGCGCGGCAGTTAAGCGCTCATCGGGCAAACCAGCCAAGCGCGGCAAGAAGACGTCAGATCGCCTTCCGGCATTCATAGCGCCGCAGCTGTGTACCTCGGTCGATCGTCCGCCTTCGGGAAATGCGTGGGTTCATGAGATCAAGTTCGACGGTTACCGGATCCAGATGCGCGTCGCCGGCGGCCAAGCTACGCTCAAGACCCGTAAGGGCCTCGATTGGACAAGAAAGTTCCCGGCGATCGCCCGAGCTGCCGCTAGTCTCCCCGACTGCCTGATCGACGGGGAAATCGTGGCGCTGGATTATCGCGGCTCGCCCGACTTCGCGGGATTACAGGCAGCGTTGTCGGAGGAAAACACCGATGACCTGATCTTCTATGCGTTCGATCTGATGTTTGAGCGCGACATGGATCTTCGCCGGGAAGGACTAGACGAACGAAAGCAGGCCCTGCAGAAACTGTGGGTGAAGACTTTCGGAAAGAAGGAGCAGGAGATCCGCTATGTCGAGCACTTTGAAACTGGCGGCGATGCCGTGCTCAAGTCAGCCTGTCGTATGTCCCTTGAAGGCATCGTTTCGAAAGAACTGAATGCCCCCTATATATCTGGCCGCACTGCGCACTGGACCAAGGCCAAATGCCGGGCTGGGCACGAGGTCGTCATTGGAGGTTGGAACAGCAATGGCTCGGCATTTCGCTCGCTGATAGCCGGNGTCTATCGTGGGAAGCACCTCGTCTATGTCGGCAATATCGGCACGGGCTATGGCGGCGATAAGGTGAGCCGGCTTATGCCGAGGCTGAAGGCGCTGGCCTCAGATGTGAATCCTTTCGGCGGAAAGGACGCCCCCCGGAAGAAGGCGGGCATGCACTGGCTTAAGCCTGCGCTCGTCGCCGAGATCGAATTCGCGGGCTGGACCGGGTCGGGCATGATCCGCCAGGCCGCCTTCAAGGGCTTGCGGGAGGATAAACCAGCCACAGAGGTGGAGGCCGAAACACCGGCGCCGCTCGAGACGGTCGAGGTCCCCAAACCCGTTACAAAGCGGGCAAGCGTTCGCAAGCCTGCAGCAAACGACGTCGTCATGGGCGTGCCGCTAAGTCGGCCAGACAAAGTGCTGTGGCCTGACGATGGCGAAGGGGCGATAACCAAACTGGAGCTCGCCGAATACTACGCGGCGGTTGGCTCCTGGATGATGCGCCATTTGAAGGGCCGCCCCTGCTCCGTTATCCGCGCCCCCGATGGCATCGGCGGCGAGCGCTTCTTTCAGCGGCACGCCATGAAAGGCGGTTCGAACCTGTTGGAGCAGGTGTCGGTCGGCGGGGACCGCAAACCATACATTCAAATCGATCGCGTCGAGGGGCTCGCAGCCGTGGCGCAGAGCGCCGGCATTGAGCTTCATCCGTGGAATAATCAACCGGGCGACCCCGCTCTTCCCGGTCGCCTTGTGTTCGATCTTGATCCCGCGCCCGAGGTTGAATTCGATCGGGTTATTGAGGCAGCCCTGGAGCTCAGGGATCGATTAGCACAGCTTGGTTTGGTCTCGTTCTGCAAAACCACGGGCGGCAAGGGGCTGCATGTGGTGACGCCGTTGGTACGGCCGCGAAAAGGCGAGAAGCTCGACTGGCCAACGGCAAAGAACTTTGCCCGCGATGTGTCCACCGCGATGGCTTCGGACTCACCCGATCGCTTCCTTGTCAACATGTCTAAGGCGAAGCGAACGGGGAAGATCTTCCTCGACTATCTCCGAAACGATCGTTTCTCGACAGCGGTCGCGCCGCTCTCGCCGCGTGGTAGGCCGCATGCACCGGTGTCGATGCCGCTGACATGGGCGCAGGTGCGCAGTGGTCTCGATCCGCTGAAGTACACGCTTAAATCAGTCCCACAATTGTTGAATAAATCAAAAGCTTGGAACGATTACTGCGAGTGCGAACGGCCGCTTCGCGGGGCGATTTCGCAGATAAAAAGCGGCGCGAACAAGCTCGCTGCATAGCCACCAACGCAGATCTTTTATGTCGACGTCCTCGCAGACTAGCCGTGGCTTAGGATTTTGCGGTTCCGGGTTCTGCCATCTGGCGGTGTTGCTTGGCCAACCGCTCGGCCGGCGTCACATTGGCGACCGCCGACTGAATTTTGTTTTTGAGCCCGCTGACAACGTCGCCTTCGCCTTTCATCATCGCCTCGAAGCCAGTTTTGGCGACCATGGCGGCGTCATCCTTTGCTTCCGAACCCACTTTGGTATCGAGCATATCAGCGCGCGCGAAGAATTCGGTTTCGGTAGCGCCCGGCATNAGGCAGGTGACACTTACGTTCGTGTCGCGCAATTCTTCACGCAGCGCGAAGGAAAAGGAGTTCAGATAGGATTTGGTCGCATTGTAGACCGCCTGGAAACTGCCGGGCGTAAACCCGGCAATCGAGCCCGTGATCAGGATACGGCCTTGGTTGGCCTGGCGCATATCCCGGCCCACTTTATGGATGAGATAAGTCGTACCGGTTACGTTGGTATCGATGACTTCCCGGGCTCGCGGCCATTCCTGGTCGAGGAAGGCATGGCCGAGCCCTCGACCGGCGTTGGCCATCAACACATTCACCGGTCTGCCCTTGGCCGCTGCGTAAAGTTGATCGACGCCTTCCGTGGTGGCGAGATCGACGTGGAGGGCCTCAATGGCGCCGGCACCCTTTTCGTTTCGAAGCTTCTGGGCCGCATCGTGAATTTCGGGTTCGTCGGCAGCTATCAGCAAGTCATAGCCTTCACGGGCGCAGAGCCGAGCCAGTTCGAAGCCGATACCGGTCGAAGCACCAGTGACGATTGCCAATTGTCCAGCCATGCGCTGCCTCCACTATGTCCCGAATGCTTCGCTATCCTCTTTAATGAGCCCGAGACCGCAGCGTTCCCATCTTTTCGTTAGGAACTCGGCGCGAGAAGGATAGTTTTATCCATCAACCTTCCTAGGAGCACGCGCATGAAAGCCCTCACCTGGCACGGCAAAAGCGACGTCCGTTGCGAGGCGGTTCCCGATCCAACGATTCAAGACGGGCGCGATGCGATCATCAAGGTCACCACCTGTGCCATTTGCGGTTCGGATTTGCACCTGTTCGACGGCATCATGCCGACAATGGAAAGAGGTGACGTTCTCGGCCATGAAACGATGGGCGAAGTGGTCGAGGTCGGCAAGGACAACAGGAAACTGAAAGTCGGCGACCGGGTAGTGGTGCCCTTTACGATCTCATGTGGAGAATGCTTCTTCTGCAAGAATGGCTTCTATTCGGGTTGCGAGCGATCCAATCCGAACGCCGAGCAAGCCGAGAAGATGTGGGGGCATTCGCCTGCCGGTCTGTTTGGATATTCGCATATGCTTGGCGGCTTCGCGGGCGGCCAGGCCGAATACATGCGGGTGCCGTATGCGGATGTGGGTCCCTACAAGGTGCCGGAAGGCTTGACCGACGAACAGGTGCTGTTTCTGTCGGATATTTTTCCGACCGGCTACATGGCGGCCGATTTCTGCAATTTGAAAGGTGGCGAGACTGTCGCGGTGTGGGGGTGCGGTCCAGTGGGGCAGTTCGCAATCAAAAGTGCCTTCCTACTCGGCGCTGAGCGGGTGATTGCAATCGACACAGTGCCCTAGCGCTTGGCCCTGGCGCAACAATCGGGAGCCACCACGCTCGATTTCATGAAAGAGGACATTTATGACCGTATCCAGGAATTGACAGAAGGCCGAGGCGCGGACGCCTGCATCGATGCGGTCGGCACGGAGCCCGAGACCAAAGCGAGCTTGGATTCAGTCATGGACCGTATCAAAGTAGCGACATTCATGGGCACCGACCGCCACATGTCCTGCGCCAGGCCATTCAATGCTGCCGAAATTTCGGCACGGTCTCGATCGTCGGCGTCTACGGAGGCATGCTGGACAAGATTCCGATGGGCAGCGCGATCAATCGCGGCCTCACCTTCAGAATGGCGCAGACACCGGTTCAGCATTACATGCCGAAGCTGATGGAGCGGATCGAAAAGTGTGAGATTGATCCATCCTTTGTCATCACGCACCGCGCCACACTCGAGGAAGGACCGGAACTCTACAAGACGTTCCGGGCGAAAAAAGACGGCTGTATCAAGGTGGTCATGAAGCCATTCGGATAAGGGGTCGTGGCTATGCCCAAGGCAAAATCCGTCAAAAACGAAATCGCCGGCAAAGCGAAGCGTCTTGTAGGCGAAGTTCTGGGCGATCAGGAACTTCACGATGAAGGCAATGCGCAGGAGCGTCAGGGCCGCGAGGAGCGGAACGAGCCGGCCGACATCAAGCCTTTTGGTAACCTCGACAAATTGACCTGAGAATGGCCAAATCCATGGTCGGCTTCATGTCGACGCCAAAATCGAACTGGCGCGCGGTAGCTGAACTCGGTCTGGTCAGCAGCACATTCTCCACATTCGTCAGCTACCTCTTTGCCGCTCGAATTGGACGCGACGCGGCCGTCGACTGGATGACGGTCGCGGCGATCCCAGCCCGTGACTGGGCCATCAGCGCCGAGCCTTCCTGGAGTTCGATTTTCGTCGGGATCGCATTCCATCAATGGGCCGATTTCTCCTGGGCGGTGGTATTCTTCGGCGTTCTCGGACGCTGGACCGCCGGCCTTCGGCCGCTGAGGATTTTTTTGCTGGCGATGCCGTGGGCGGTATTCTCATCGGCAACCGAATGGCTCTTGCTGGTGCCACTGTTGCCATTCTGGCAGCCCCTCTTCACGTTGCAACAACCCTACTGGATAGGGCTATTGGTCCATATGGCCTCGGCGGCAATGTATCCGCTGTTCGGCTGGCTGCGCTATCCACTCGGCCACGCACCGGATGAGCCCGATGTCGTTACGGCCAAGGCCTGGGGATCGGCGGCACTGGCAGTAATGGCGCTCCTGACAGGCCTGGCAGTTTTGGGTTCGCTGGACCGCGAGCTGTAGGATCTTGGTCTGCAGCGCAGCGCCTAGTCCTTTGGCCTTCTTGACGCGGTCGTCCTCGACCGCGGCTTCCAGCTCGGCGAGCGAGGTGATGCCGAGATCCTGGTAGAGACGCAGCACTTTTTCGGGGCAGAGACCTGGCACGGCAAGCAATTCGAGCACGCCCTCGGGGATCTCCTTCCGGAGCTTTTCAAGACTCGGATGAGTACCGGAATTGCTTAGCTTGGTGATGATGTCAGCAATGGCGTCGCCGACCCCGGGTATCTCCGTGAGCCGGTCTTCGGCGACGAGCACATGCAGAGGTACGGCGAGCGCCCTCAAGCTATCGGCGGCGCGTCCATAGGCTTTCGCCCTGTAGGGATTGCCGCCACGTAACGCGGTTCGCTGCGCGTACTCTCTCAGGAGCCTTGCTACGGCGCGAGCGTCGAGGGACGGCACTCAACGAGCCTCCTGTCCAGCGTTCTACGGCCTCGGCGAGTCAAAGCGACCTTGAACAGTCGGACCGACATCCGCCCGACTTTCGAGAGATCGCTCAAGCTTCTGCGCTGCCCGGAAGTCCTCGAGGTGCTGCGTGTTCGGGCTATAAGCGGCTTCTTTCTTGAGCAGATTATATGAGCAGATTATAGATGCGGCCGGCCATCAGTTGCAGATGCTTCATCCTGCCATGCGGCATCGATCGCGCCTTGCAAAGAGCTCGGACGGCGTAGGCCCGGAGTAGTCAAATGCGTCTGACATATTGTTAGAACGCCAGCTCTGACCTTTAGTTCTGTTATGGTCGTGAGAATCGTAGACAGCCTGCTCCGGGGTTCAGGTCGGGAACTGGCGGGGCTGCCCTGAGCGATTCTGAATCCCGCGGATAGGCAGCTTGTTTGGAACTCCTCCGCGGCAGCTTGGCGTCTCCGGGCATTGCGGAAAGCCGGGTCCGCTGAGGTATATTTAGGGCCCGCTGCGCTGCTGTGCTGCTTCGAACGATCTCTGCTGCGGAATCAGCGTCGTGGTCTGCTCCGCCGTTGCTCGGCTCTCGATTGCTGTGCAAAATGGAAGCGATATGGCTGCGCTGAAAACCACTTCGAGGAGATCGACGACGAGCGCGGGCATTTTGTCCTATCGGAAAGGCGCTCGCGGGCTCGAGGTTCTGCTCGTTCATCCCGGCGGTCCGTTCTGGCGCAATAAGGACGCTGGCGCCTGGTCTATTCCGAAGGGCGAAATCGATGCCGCCGATGCTCCAGAGCAGGTCGCGCGGCGCGAGTTTTCCGAAGAACTCGGCCCGAGCGCTTCAATTGGCCCACTCCGGCCGCTGGGGGAGATCCGACAGCGCGGAGGCAAGCGGGTTATCGCATTCGCCGGCGAGGGCCATTTTGATCCGGCGGCACTGATCAGCAATACCTTTGATATCGAATGGCCGCCCCGGACCGGTCGACGGCAGAGCTTTCCCGAAGTCGACCGGGCGGAATGGTTCGATATCGAGCTCGCGAGGACCAAGATGCTGTCCGCTCAGGTAGAGCTTCTCGATCGTCTTTCGGCGATGGCGGCCGAGAGCAACATCGAATGACGTTCAGGATTGGAATCATTTCGGACACGCATGGGCTGTTGAGGCCCGAGGCGGAACGATGCCTGATGGGTGTCGATCACATCATCCATGCCGGCGACATCGGGCGCCCTGACATCGTCGACGCGCTTCGCAGGATCGCGCCTGTCACCGCCATCCGTGGAAACGTGGACAGCGGCGAGTGGGCGCGCGAATGTCCCGACACGAAACTCGTGCGGCTCGCGGGAAAATCTATCTACGTTCTGCACGACCTGAAGACGCTGCAGGCCGATCCCGGCGTCGACGTCATCATCTCTGGGCATTCCCACGTGCCGAAGATCGACACCGTCGGCGGGGTGCTTTACCTCAATCCCGGCAGCGCGGGACGGCGGCGCTTCAAGCTGCCTATCACGCTTGCGACACTTGAAGTCACGCCTGCGGGCATGCGACCGGCAATCCACGACCTTGGAGGCAGCTAGACTCGCTACCGCGGCGGGGAATTCACAGCGGAGAGGCGAATTCACAAATTCGTTCCGTCCGCCAGTTACGCAGAACGCTATTTGCGCGGACGTTCTCGCTCGCGCACGACATCCTTCGCCCGCTTGTCAGTCCGGAGCCCGAGATAGACCGGCTGGCGGAGTTCGCCCTTGCTCGTCCACTCTGCGAATTTGACCTCGGCAACTAGCGAGGGCTTGACCCAGGTCGTGTTGGCCTCGTCCTTCACTTTGGCAGGAAAGGGTGACTTCGAGGCCGTCAGCTTCACGAGCTTGACATGGAGGTCTTCCAGGACCTTGTGGCTGAAGCCGGTGCCGACATGTCCGATGTAGCGCCATGCGTCGCCTTCCCGCACGGCGAGGACTAGGGCGCCGAAGAACGGCCTGGTGCGCTTGGGCGCCGTGAAGCCGGCGATCACCACTTCCTGTCGCTTTGCCGTCTTGATCTTCAGCCAATCCGCCGTTCGGCTTCCGGACGCATAAACGCTGTCGGCGCGCTTGGCCATGATCCCTTCGAGGCCCTTCCGCTCGGCCTCGGCGAAGAATTTCGTACCGTCTCCTTTGCGGTGAGCGCTGAAGGCGATCAGCTTGTCGCGCGGCAAAATCGCCTTCAGCCGCTTCTTGCGCTCGAGAAGAGGCTGCTTGCGCAAGTCTGCCGCATTCTCAAACATGAGATCGAAGGCGCAATACAGCAACTTCGCCTCATGGCGCAGCGCATTTTGAAGCAACTGGAAATGCGAGACGCCGTCCTTGCCGATCGCGACAAGCTCACCATCGATCACGGCTTCGCCCTTCACGCCCTCCAGCGCTTTGGCGACCTCGATATAGCTGTGGCTGATGATCTTGCCGTTGCGGCTGTAGAGTGCAACCTTGCCGCGCCGGATTTCCGCGATCATCCGGAAGCCGTCATACTTGTCCTCGAAAACCCAGCCGGTGTCGTCGAACGGCGCGTCGGTGAGCGTAGCGAGCATCGGCTGTAAGCGCTTGGGCAGGGTCGACGTCCGGCTCATTCGCGGGACAATCCTTCAGAACTCGTTGCGTAAGGCATGGACGTCCTTCAAGGATTAGGGAACGCTCCAGGGCTGCGCCATGTTCCGTCATGAGCCGGACAACAAGGGCGCGGGCGTTCCTGATCCAGGAGAACGGCGAGACAGATGGCTAGAAAACTACGACCTACCAGACGTCGCTGGGCTGCTCCGACCAGGCAATCACTGCTACGTTGATAAAGCCGGCCTTACGCCTTTCCGTGAAGTTCCACTGGCTCAGAGCGCCCCTTTCAGACATTCGCCACAAAGCTCGGCGACACCTCGGCGGCACAACTTGAGGCTATCATGACTCGCTACTCACTGGATGAACTACGTCAGCGCTATGTTATTGAGGGTAGGCCGCTGAAGGCGAGCCTCGAAGAAATCCTGCGCGCCGACACCCGAGCGGGAGCGCGCGCTATCCTTGCTTCGATTGAAAAGCGCCACTTTGAGAACCGGTCTGAAGGGCAGCGGCTTCGCAAGATGCTGCGCTTTGAAACGCTTCTGTGGGATGAGGGGCATGATGCCGTTGCGGGCGTCGACGAGGCCGGAATGAGTCCGCTTGCGGGGCCCGTCGCCGCTGCCGCGGTTATCCTGAAGCCCGGCACGCGCATCACCGGTATCGACGACTCGAAAAAGCTGGATGCGAATTCGCGTGAGGCTCTTGCGAAGGAAATCAAAGAAAAGGCGGCTTCATGGTCTGTCGCGTTTGTCGAAGTCGAGGAGATCGACACCATCAACATCTACTGGGCGGGCATTCTCGCGATGCGGCGGGCTGTTGAAGGCCTGGGAGTAGTCCCGCAGCATCTCCTGATCGACGCGAAACGTTTGAAAGAGATAGCGATCCCGCAGCAGGCGATTATCAGGGGCGACGCGAAATCCGCCAGTATCGCTGCTGCCTCCATTCTTGCGAAGGTCTCGCGCGATGCGCTAATGCGAGCGCTCGACACGCGTCATCCCGGTTACGGCTTCGCCGATCACAAGGGTTATCCTGTTCGCGCTCACTACAATGCCTTAGCTCAGCTTGGTGCGTGCCCTGCTCATAGACGTTCGTTTGGCCCTGTTCGCGAGGTCCTTGGCTTGCCGCCGCTACCGCCCTGGCCCTTGGCATCGGATCGCGCCAGTGCCACGTCAGGGCCTGAGGCATAAGGCCTGCAGCCGCGAGTTGCACGGAAACGGCCGCGCCGGATCTGCTGTATTGTTAGCTCATCCTTTCTGTTTTTCTTGTGCGCTCCTTCCATCGGAGCTTTTAGAGCGTTCTTCGAAGCGATCAGCGCCCTTAGCTAGATCGTGTTCCGTCTTGCTCTCGTTTTTCGCTTCGTCCTTAGCAGTTGCCTCGCGCAAGCCTTCAGCGGCCCGTTCCCCCGCTTTTGATGATTTTCGCTCGTTGTTCATTTGATTTCCTTCCCTGATAAACACGCTTTCCCAAGAATACTTTCTTTTCTATCCCAGCAAAATTTCCAATCAGCTCGCTCGGATATTGTTCCAGTTCCGTTTCGTGGCCTCCCGGCGTAATTGAGTGGCCTCAGTCGAGGCGCGCGGTCCATGGTCGCTAAACAGCGGAAAACCCGACATCGAAGATTACAAGCAGCATCTCCCCTAAGACACTGGCTGGGTCAAAATCGGAGTCGAATGGGCCAAGCTCGATTTCCGCTTTGTCACTCAATGCAGACCACGGCCATCTTGGCGACCGTCCTCTTCGAAGGTCACGTCGCTGATCTGATCGGGTCACGATGCATACGACGTCATGCGGTCCTTGGCGACGAACACGGTCGTGTCGGCAGGCGTCGTCCAACTCGGCCCGTACTTACCCATACTTTCCTTTCCTTATTGCCGCGCACCCTTCAACGAGAGTGATCAAGTCGCCTCTCACAAGCGGAATTATGCCTGGAGCAAACCCGTCGACTAACCTCATCTACGCGGGGGAGTAGACCGTGAGGTGGTCCCGATCCGCTGTGTCGTCTTGGCACTTCGCAGCAAATTTAAGCCAGTTGGTTGCCAGCTGCTGAAAGCGATACTGCGCCATGAGGACGTAGGACCTTCCCATCAGTCGCAAGACCTCGTGGGCAGGACCTAAAACCCACGATTTTTAATCATCCCACTTCGAAGACTGAGAGTTGCTGGGGACGCCCTCGCCTGCCTCCTCCAATCATCGAGCCTGAGCCATTTCGATTCCGGTTGGGACGATTGTCGAGGCCAGAAGGCTTGAGCCGCGTGCTGCCGAGGCGCCTGCTGCTTTATTTTGCGAGCTGATACCGCGCGTCACCTTGCTGGTACTTCTGCTGGTATCGGCAGCAATTGACGGATAAAATGGCCCGGATTTCAAATGGTTACGCCAATAGGCGACTGCCGGCCAGGGGCACCAATTTTATTTTTCCTCTGTTTCGAATGAGGACGGTTTGGCCAACGACCTGCAGATGTGGGGAATCCACGGAGGGCGTACCGGCGACGCCAACACTCTCTTCTTAAAACAAGATTGCATTGCGCTCGGCTGGCACAACGTCGGAGATTTAAGCAAGCTCGCCGCGAATCGTGAGACCTTCAAAGCCGTTGTAGCCGAGACATTTCCTGAAAAAAAGGCGGGCGCCATTCCGGTAAGCGCCGGCCAACTGTTCCGCTTCGTTCATGAGGCACGGATCGGCGACCTCGTCATTTACCCATCCAAAGCAGACCGCCACGTTCATATCGGTCGAATAGATGGCAACTATGTTTACAGCTCAACTGGCGAAGCGACGTATCCTCACCGGCGCAAGGTGCAGTGGCTGAGTGAACTTCCCCGCACTCGATTTTCCCAAGGAGCACTACACGAGATCGGGGCTGCGATGAGCTTCTTCGCGGTGAAGACGTATGCCGACGAATTTCGAGCCGCAGTCGAAGGAAAGTCTGTAGCGACTCCCGTGGCCGACGATGAAAGTGTTGCGGCGGTAGCGGAGGAAATCGAAGAACAAACACGCGATTACGTTTTGAAAAAGCTAGCCCAAGAACTCAAGGGAGGACCTTTCGAGGACTTCATTGCACATCTGCTGCAAGTAATGGGCTACAAAACGCGGCAACCATATAGGGGAAAGGGCGCAGATGGTGGTGTCGATATCATAGCTCACAAGGACGAACTCGGGTTTGAACCTCCAATCATCAAGGTTCAAGTTAAGAGCAAAGAAGGAACTAGCGGCGATCCCGAAGTCTCGTCGCTTTATGGAAAATGCGACAAAGACGAATATGCGTTGTTTGTCACGCTCGGTGATTTTTCCGGACAAGCCACAAGCTTCGCACGTAGCAAACCAAACTTGCGATTGATCGCTGGTGACGAGCTAGTCGATCTAATTCTGCAGCACTACGAGAAGTTTGATAGTCGCTATAAAGGGCTTCTTCCTCTCAGACGTGTGTACGTTCCGGACCCCGAAGAAACGGAAGTATAAGTTCCGCCAAAGCCGTAATCTCGGCACATCCGAAAGCCCGCCCTCACCCCTCCCGATACCAGCTCGCGAGCTGCCACAGATCATTGTCCCAGCCGGAGATATGCGCGGTCAGCTTGCCGCCGAGGGCCGCGGCCCGGGTCCGGGAGAGGATGGGCTGGATGTAATTGTCTGACACGACGAGGTCGTTGAGCCTGATGAACAGCGCCGCGCGCTTCACCGCGTCGAGCTCCTGTTCGACCTGCTTGTAGATCTCGTCATATTCCTTGCTTTGCCAGCGCGAGACGTTGCGCCCCTGCCACTTGTTGTCCTTGTTCGCCACCTGCCACGACACATACTGGTTCATGAAGAACTGCGGATCGGCCTGCGGCATGGTGGTGTTGTACATCTGCGCGTCGCAATAGAAATGCGGGTAGGTGTCGGGATTGGCGGTGTCGGAAGAAAAGAACACCGATCCCACCACCGACTTCAGTTCGACGTCGATGCCCGCCTTCTGGCACGCCTGCTTGACGATGGCCTGGGTCTTCTGCCGGGGCGCATTGATCGAGGTCTGGAATACGAACTTCAGCGGCTTGCCGTCCTTGGCACGAATGCCGTCGCCGCCCTTTTTCCACCCCGCAGCCTCGAGGATCTGGTTGGCCTTCTCGACGTTGAATTCGAATTTGGTGTTCTTCGACCGGAATTTTTCCGGGTTGTTGAGGAAGTTCGCGGTGGCAAGCGCCGTGCGGCCATAGATGAATTTCTCGATCGAGGCGCGGTCGATCAGGAGATTGATGGCCTGGCGCACGGCCGGATCGCTGAACAGCGGATGTTTGGTCTTGATGCTGGCGCGCTCGCCGTCGACCTCGACGGTGGGATCGGTCGAATTGAGCGACATGAATTCGACATTGCCCGACGGCGTGATGTTGACCCTGCCCTTTCCGAGGGCTTCCATCTTCGTGAGGAGCTCGTCCTCGACCTGCATGTTCCAGGCATAATCATATTCGCCGCTCTGCAGCACCGCGCGCGCCGCCGACACCGCGTCGCCGCCGCCCTTGACCTCCACCTCATCGAAATGCGGCCGGTTGGCGACGTGGTAGTTGGGATTGATTTTGGCGCGGAGCATGTCGCCCGGCTTGAAATCCACGAACATATAAGCGCCGGTGCCGACCGGCTTCAGATTGTGCGGCGCCTCGCGCGACTTGGCGCCGACGTAATCCTTGAACAAATGTTTTGGAATGATCATGCCGTAGGCGCCGACAAAGGCATCGGCCCAGAATGGCGTCGGCTTGGCAAAAACGAGGCGGACGGTGAAGTCGTCGATCTTCTCGACCGTGATGTCCTTGTAGCTGGCGATCGAGACCGCCGCGGTCTCCGGCGTTCTGGCATATTCCCAGTTGAAGACGACATCGTCTGATGTGAACGGCATGCCGTCATGCCATTTGACGCCGCGTTTCAGCTTCCAGATCACCGAGCGGCCGTCCTCGGCCAATCCATCGTTCTCCTTGCTCGGAATCTCGGCGGCGAGGAACGGCACCAGATTGCCGTCGCCATCCCATCCCGCCAGCGGCTCGTAAAATATCCGGGAGCCTTCCTGGTCCTTGGTGCCGACGGCGAAATGCGGATTGAGCAGGGTCA
>C688J18823_10001671_pt1 | contig 13808 bp, 13 predicted proteins | sample HopSoiMetagenom1_FD_18823 | JGI IMG/M metagenome (IMG submission 18823)
TCATGAGCAAGGCCTGGTCGGAGAAGAACCGCTCCCAGCACATCCAGGACTACGCGAAGAAGGAAGAGACCTACGCCTCGCGCAACGCGAACGGCACCGGCCCCTACGTCATCAAAACCTGGGAGCCGGACAAGCGCATCGTCTTCGAGGCGAACAAGGCCTGGTGGGGCAAGCTCGACGGCAACGCCACCGAGGTGATCTACACGCCCATCAAATCGGATGCGACACGCGTGTCCGCGCTGCTCTCCGGCGAGGTGGATCTCGTCACCGACCTGCCCACGCAGGACGTCGAGCGGCTGCGCAAGGAGGCGAACCTGAAGATCCTCGACGGCCACGAGGTGCGAACCATCTTCATCGGCATGGACCAGCACAACGACGAGCTCAAGTACGCGAACGTCAAGGGCAAGAATCCCTTCAAGGACGTGCGTGTGCGCCACGCCCTCAACCTGGCGGTCGACCGCGAGGCGATCCGCAAGGTGACGATGCGCGGCCTCTCGCTGCCCGCCGGCATCATGGTCGCGCCCGGCGTGCATGGCTATTCGAAGGACATCGATATCCTGCCCAAGTACGATCCGGCGGCGGCGAAGAAGCTCCTCGCCGAAGCGGGCTATCCGAACGGCTTCGAGTTCACGCTCGACTGCCCGAACGGCCGCTACGTCAACGACGAGAAGATCTGCCAGGCGCTGGTCGGCATGTGGGCGCGCGCCGGGCTGAAGGTGCGGCTCAACGCGATGCCGTTCTCCAACTTCATTCCCAAGATCCTCAATTTCGACTCGAGCGCCTACATGCTGGGCTGGGGCGTGCAGACTTTCGACACGCTCTACAGCCTGCAATCGCTCGTGCGCACGAAGACCACGGGGGCCGACGGCAGCTTCAACCTCGGGCGCGTGAGCGACCCGCAGATCGACCGCATGGTGGACCAGGCCAAGATCGAGACCGACACCGCGAAGCGCGACAAGCTGCTGCGCGACGGCCTGGTGCGCACGCGCGACCAGCACTACTACGTGCCGCTGCATCACCAGATGCGGCCGTGGGCGATGAAGAAAAACGTCAGCATCACGTACAGCCCGGACGATAGGCCGCAGGCGCGCTTCGCCATAGTGAAGTGATGCTGCAGAAGGTCTGGGACCATGACCTGGCGTGGAGCTTCCGACGCTCGCCGGTCGCCGTCGTCGCGGCATTCCTGACGCTTGTCTGCGTCGGCGCGGCGCTCGCCGCGCCGTGGCTCTCGCCGCAGGATCCGTTCGACATGGCGACGCTGAACCTCAACGACGCCTTCACGCCGCCGGCGTGGGTCGAAAAAGGCAACCCGCAGTATCTGCTCGGTACCGATAACCAGGGGCGCGACATCCTCTCGACCCTGATGCACGGCGCGCGCATTTCGCTTGGCGTGGGCCTCGCCTCGGTCTTTTTCTCCCTGGTGCTGGGCGTGATTGCCGGCCTTCTTGCCGGCTACTACGGCGGCCGCCTCGATGCGGTGATCATGCGCATCGCCGACGTGCAGCTGTCCTTCCCGGCGATCCTGATCGCGCTCCTCATCGACGGCGTGGCGCGCGTCGCGCTGCCCGGCGACCGGCACGACGACCTGGCGATCCCGGTGCTGGTCCTCGCCATCGGCTTCGCCGGCTGGGTGCAGTACGCGCGCACCGTGCGCGGCTCGACGATGGTGGAGCGGCAGAAGGAATACGTACAGGCGGCGCGCGTGATCGGCCGTCGCCCGCTCTCCATCATGATCTCGCACGTGCTGCCGAACGTGCTCGGTCCCGTGCTCGTGATCGGCACCATCCACATCGCCACCGCGATCATCACGGAGGCGACGCTTTCTTTCCTCGGCGTCGGCGTGCCCGCCACGCGCCCCTCGCTCGGGACGCTGATCCGCATCGGCAACGAGTTCCTCTACTCGGGCGAGTGGTGGATCACCGTATTCCCCGGCGTCGCCCTCGTGATACTCGTGCTGTCGGTCAACCTCCTCGGCGACTGGCTGCGCGACGCGCTCAATCCCCGGCTGCGATGATTCTCGAGGTGCGGGACCTGAAGGTGGAATTCCCGTCGCGGCGCGGCACGCTCATTGCCATCGACGGCGTCTCCTTTTCCATCGCCCCCGGCGAAGTGCTCGGCGTGGTCGGCGAGTCGGGCGCGGGCAAGTCGATCACCGGCCTCGCCATCATCGGCCTGCTGGAGCCGCCCGGTCGAATCGCTTCCGGCGAGATCCGGCTGGAAGGCCGGCGCATCGACAACCTGCCCTACGAGGAGATGCGGCGCCTGCGCGGCCGCCAGATCGGCGTGATCTTCCAGGATCCGCTCACGTCGCTGAACCCGCTCTATACGATCGGCCGGCAGCTCGAGGAGACGATCCGCACCCATCTGCCGCTCTCCGCGAGCGATGCCCGCCAGCGGGCGCTTTCCCTGCTGAAGGAGGTCGGCATCCCGGCGCCCGAGACGCGCTACGAGCACTATCCGCACCAGTTCTCCGGCGGCATGCGCCAGCGCGTGGTCATTGCCCTCGCGCTCGCCGCCGGGCCGAAGCTCCTGATCGCGGACGAGCCGACCACCGCGCTCGACGTCTCGATCCAGGCGCAGATCATCGCGCTCATCAAGCGCGTGGCGCGCGACCATGGCGCGGCGGTGATGCTCATCACGCACGACATGGGCGTGATCGCCGAGACCGCGCAGCGAGTGGCGGTGATGTATGCCGGGCACATCGTCGAGATCGGCGCCGTGCAGGAGGTGATCCACGCGCCCAAGCATCCGTACACGGTCGGCCTGATGGGCTCGATCCCGCGCATCTCCGCGGAGAAGCACCGGCTGGTGCAGATCGATGGCGCCATGCCGCGCCTCAACGCCATCCCGCCCGGCTGCCCGTTCAATCCGCGCTGCCCGCACCGCTTCGATCGCTGCGTCGCCGAGCGCCCCGACCTGATGGCGGCCGGCGCCAGCCGCGCCGCCTGCTGGCTGCATGCCGCTGCTTGAACTAGACGGCGTCAGCCGCGACTTCGACGTGTCGCGGCCGTGGCTCAATCGCGTGCTCGAGCACGAGCCCAGGCGTTACCTGCGGGCCGTGGACCAGGTGAGTTTGGCCATCGAAAAAGGCGAGACGCTGGCGCTCGTGGGCGAATCGGGCTGCGGCAAATCCACCGTCGCCCGCCTGATCGTCGGACTTTATCAACCGAGCGCCGGCCGCGTCGCCTTCGAAGGGCGGCGCATGCAGATGATCTTCCAGGACCCGTACGCCAGCCTCAACCCGCGCTGGCGCGTGCGCGACATCGTCGCGGAGCCGATCCGGTTCCTTCGCACCTCGCAAAGCGTCGATGAGCTCTTGCGGCAGGTGGGCCTCTCGCCCGATGACGGCGACAAGTATCCGCACGAGTTCTCGGGCGGCCAGCGCCAGCGCGTCTCGATCGCGCGCGCGCTCGCCGGCGAGCCGGACTTCCTGGTCTGCGACGAGCCCACCTCGGCGCTCGACGTCTCGGTGCAGGCGCAGATCCTCAACTTGATGCTGGACCTGCAGGCGCGCTTCGGGCTCACCTACCTCTTCATCTCGCACAACCTCGCCGTCGTATCGCAGGTGGCCGATCGCGTAGGTGTCATGTACGCCGGGCGCATCGTCGAGCTCGCGGCGGCAGCGGAGATCTTCTCGCGCCCGCGCCATCCCTATACGCGCATGCTGCTCGACGCCGTCCCCGACCTCTCGATGGCCGGCAAGCCGCGCATCCCGGTCGCCGGCGAAGTGCCCAATCCCCTCGCGCTACCGCGGGGCTGCGCATTCCATCCGCGCTGCCCGCATGCGAACGAGCGTTGCCGCACCGAGACGCCGGCGCTGATCGACGGCGTGGCTTGTCACGCGGTGCACGAGAAGCGGATCTAGCGGAGGTTCGCGACCCCGAAGGGGACGTGACCGGCGGCGACGTAAGCACGCGCCGAGTCGATATGTCCGCGCTGGTCGTCGAAGTAGAAATCCGGCTCGAAGGCACGCAGGAACTCCCCCTTGTCGAGCCCGCCGAGGAACATCAGCTCGTCGACGGCAATGTTCCATTCCATCAGCGTGCGCACCGCGCGCTCGTGCGCGGGCGCGCTGCGGGCCGTGACGAGCGCCGTGCGAATTTTCACCGGAGCGGCTTTCTCGCTTTGCAGGCGGTGCAGCGCCTCGAGGAGCGGCTTGAACGGTCCCGGCGGCAGCGGCTGCAGTGCGTTGGCCGTCTCGTGCTGCGTAAACGCATCGAGGCCGTCGCGCTGGTAGACGCGCTCGGCTTCATCCGAGAAAAGCACGGCATCGCCGTCGAAGGCGATGCGCAGCTCGTCGGCATGGCGGCTTGCCGCCTGCGTCGATTCCGGATACACGCGCGCCGCCGGACACTTGGCCTCCAGCGCGCCCAGGACGTCGGCTTCGTTCGCCGAAAGAAACAGGTTGGCCTTGAGCGCATCCAGATACCGGTAAGGCGAGCGCCCGCGGGTGAACACGCCGCGCTCGATGCGCAACCCGGATTGCGCCGCGGACTTGAACACGCGCAGGCCCGAGACCGGGTCGTTCTTCGAGAGGACGACCACCTCGACGCGCTGTGACTGCAGCGTGTTGAAGGCGAGGAGCTTCTTCACCAGCGGGAAGGCGACACCATGGCGCGCCGGCACGTCGAGGCGGCCGAACTGAAGGGCGATGTAGGCGTCTTCGCCATCGCGCTCGAAGATGCGGTTCTCCTCCTCGAAGTCGAAGAGGGCCCGCGACGAAATCGCGACGACCAGCTTGCCTTCGACCGAGTAGGGCATGGGTGAATTATGCGCCATTGCCTCCATACATCAGTAATGATGTAAAATACATCAACTATAGTGTATGGAATGTCTTAACTGACGCTCTGTCCATGATCACCTCGCGCCAGCTGCGCGCCGCGCGCGCCCTCGCCGGCATCGACCAGCGCGCCCTCGCCAAGGCGGCGCGTCTGTCGCTGCCCACCATCCAGCGCATGGAAGCGAGCGACGGGGTGATCCGCGGCAACGTCGAGTCGCTGATGAAGCTGATCGCCGCGCTCGATCGTCTCGGTATCGATGTCATCAACGAAGGCGCGCCGAGCGATGCGGGCGGCCGCGGCATCCGGCTGAAGAAGAGGGGATCGTGATCCTCGACGTGCTCCTCGGGTGCGTCGTTGTGCTGCTGGGCACGGGCGCCGTCGGCGTGGCGCTCGGCCGCGCGACCTATTTCATCGCGCTGCTCGCCACGCTGGGAGCGACGGCAACAGCCGCGATGGCGTTGCTATCGCCTGGACTTCTCGGCGAAGGCTTGGTCCTGCCGATCGGTCTGCCGTGGCTCGGCGCGCACTTCAGGGTCGACGCGCTCTCGGCGTTTTTCCTCATCATCATCAACCTCGGCGGCGCGGCCGCGAGCCTGTATGGCCTCGGGTATGGCCGCCACGAGGAGGCGCCCGGCCGCGTGCTGCCATTTTTCCCGGCCTTCCTCGCCGGCATGAACGTCGTGCTGCTCGCCGCAGACGCGTTCACCTTTCTCTTCGCCTGGGAGTTCATGTCGCTCTCCTCCTGGGCTCTGGTCATGGCGCACCACCGCCGCGCCGGCAATGCGGCGGCCGGCTATCTCTATCTTCTGATGGCGAGCCTCGGCACGCTGGCGCTGCTTTTCGCCTTCGGCCTGCTCGCCGGTCCGTCGGGCGGCTATGAGTTCGATGCCATCCGCCAGGCGCCGCCGGGCGCCACCTTCGCCGCCGTCGTGCTCGTGCTCGCGACCATCGGCGCGGGATCGAAGGCCGGCCTCGTGCCGCTGCACGTGTGGCTGCCGCTCGCGCACCCAGCGGCACCGACGCACGTCTCGGCGCTGATGAGCGGCGTGATGACCAAGGTCGCGGTGTACGGCTTCGTGCGCATCGCCTTCGATCTGCTCGGCTCCCCGGCCTGGTGGTGGGGTGCGCTCGTCGCGCTGGTTGGCGGCATCACGGCCGTGATGGGCGTGCTGTACGCGCTCATGCAGAACGACCTGAAGCGCCTGCTCGCCTACAGCACCGTCGAGAACATCGGCATCGTGTTCATCGGGCTTGGCCTCGCGCTTGCATTCGAGGCGAACGACATGGCGGGCGCCGCGGCGCTTGCCCTCACCGCGGCGCTGCTGCACGCCTTCAACCATTCGCTCTTCAAGAGCCTGCTGTTCTTCGGCGCCGGCGCGGTGCTGGTCGCCACCGGCGAGCGCGACATGGACCGGCTCGGCGGACTGATCCACCGCATGCCGCGCACGGCGCTCGCCTTCCTCATCGGCGCGGCAGCCATCTCGGCGCTGCCGCCCTTCAACGGCTTCGTCTCCGAGTGGCTGATGTTCCAGGCGATCCTCCTCAGCCCGGCGCTGCCGCAGTGGCTGCTCAAGTTCCTCGTGCCGGCGGTCGGCGCGCTGCTCGCCCTTTCGGCCGCGCTCGCCGGCGCATGCTTCGTGAAGGCGTTCGGCATCACCTTCCTCGGCCGTCCGCGTTCGCCCGTCGCAGCCGGCGCGACGGAGGTCGACCGCTGGTCGCTCGCGGCGATGTTCATCCTCGCGGCACTGTGCCTCCTCGCGGGCATCTTGCCGGGCTTTGTGATCGACGCGCTCGGGCCTGTGATCGAGGCGATGACCGGCGCGCACCTGCCGCGCCAGGAGAGCGTGGGCTGGCTCACCATTGTGCCGATCGCGCAGAGCCGCAGTTCGTACAACGGGCTTCTCCTCTTCTTCTTCATCGCGCTGGCCGCGCTGCTCGCCGCCGAGGTCATCCATCGCTGGGCCTCCGCCGCCGTGCGCCGCTCCGCGGCGTGGGACTGCGGCTTTCCGGACCCGAGCCCGGCGACGCAGTACACCGCCGGCAGCTTCTCGCAGCCGATCCGCCGCGTGTTCGGCTCGGTGGTGTTCCGCGCACGCGAGGAGGTGCGCATGCCGCCGCCCGGGGATGCGACGCCCGCCCGCCTCGAGGTCCGCCTGCGTGACGTGCCGTGGGACATCCTGTACGCGCCCGTCGCCCGCGTCGTCGGCTTCGTCGCCGAGCGCCTCAACACGCTGCAGTTCCTCACCATCCGCGGCTACCTCACCCTGGTCTTCGGCGCGCTGGTCGGGCTCCTGATCGTTCTAGCGGTATGGCAGTGACCCTCGAGCTCGCGGTGCAGTTCTGCCAGATGACGCTGGTGCTCGCGCTCGCGCCGCTTCTGGCGGGCTACGTGCGCAAGGTCAAAGCGCTCCTCGTCGGCCGGCAAGGGCCGCCGATCGTCCAGCCCTATCGGGACCTGCTGCGCCTGCTGCGCAAGGAAGTGGTGCTGGCGGAGTCGGCGTCGTGGCTGTTTCGTGCTGCGCCGTACATCGTCTTCGCGGCGACCTGGGTCGGCGCGGCGCTGGTCCCGACGTTCGCCACGGGGCTCCTCTTCAACTACGCCGCCGACATGATCGCCATCGTGGCGCTGCTCGCCAGCGCGCGCTTCATGCTGGCGCTCGCCGGCCTCGACGTCGGCACGAGCTTCGGCGGCATCGGCTCCAGCCGCGAGATGATGATCGCCTCGCTCGCCGAGCCGGCGATGCTGATGGTGGTGTTCACGCTTTCGCTGCTCGCCGGATCGACGCAGCTCTCGTCCATCGCCGATTTCATGCAGGGCCCCGGTGTCGGCCTGCGCGTCTCGCTCGCCCTCGCGCTCGTCGCGCTGATCATGGTCGCGCTCGCCGAGAATGCGCGCATCCCCGTCGACAATCCCGCAACGCACCTCGAGCTCACCATGGTGCACGAGGCCATGGTCCTGGAATACTCCGGCCGGCATCTCGCGCTCATCGAGGCGGCCTCGTTCGTCAAGCTGCTGCTCTACATGTCGGTGATCACGTGCGTGTTCGCGCCGTGGGGTATCGCCGCCTCGGGCGCGGGAGCCGCCGCCTACCTGGCGGGGGCCGCCGTTTACATCGGCAAGCTGGCGTTTGCCGGCTTGCTGCTCGCGATGTTCGAGACCGCCATCGCGAAGATGCGCGTGTTCCGCGTCTCCGACTTCCTCGGGGCGGCGCTCATGCTCGGCGTCCTCGCGACGCTTCTGCGTTTCGTCTCCCGCCTCGGATGACGAGCTCGCTCGCCTTCGACGTTGCGCACCTGCTGGCGGGCGGCCTGGTGCTGGTGAGCCTGATGCTGCTCTACCAGGACCGCATGACCAGCCTCATCAACACCTTCGCGCTGCACGCGCTGGTCGTGTCGTTCTCGGTGGCGTGGCAGGCCTACATCCAGGACGCGCCGCACCTCTACATCACGGCGGCGATCGCGCTGGTGATCAAGGCGACGGTGATCCCGCTCGCGCTGCACCGCATCGTCGTGCGCCTGGAGATCCATCGCACGATCGAACCGGTGGTGGGCATCGGCCTGACCATGCTCGCCGGCATGGGGCTGATCGCGCTCTCCATGATGGTCATGCTGCCGATCGCCGCCCAGACCGGAGCGCTCACCCGCGAGGACCTTGCCTTCGCCCTGTCGGTCATCCTGCTCGGGCTGCTGATGATGATCTCGCGCCGCAACGCCGTGAGCCAGGTCATCGGCTTCATGTCGATCGAGAACGGCCTCATCCTCGCCGCCACCGGCGCCCGGGGAATGCCGCTCGTCGTCGAGATCAGCGTCGCGTTCTCGATCCTGATCGCGCTGATCGTGATCGGCATTTTTCTCTTCCGCATCCGCGAGCGCTTCGAGACGGTGGACATCCATCTCCTGCACCAGCACCGCGGAGAGCAGCCATGAGCTCGCCGGGCGAGCTGCTTCTCATCGCGCTGCTCGCCATACCGGCGCTCGGCGCCGCGGTGCTCGCGCTAATTCAGGACGAGCGCAAGGCGGCTTGGCTGAACGTCTTGTTCTCGTTCCTGACGCTCGCCTGCGCGCTCGCGCTGCTGCTCGAGCGGCCAGCGCCGGGGCTGTTCCTCCTCGTCGACGACCTCAATGCCGTGTTCATCATCGTCGGCACGATCGTCGCCTTCACGACCAGCGTGTTCAGCTCGAGCTACATCGCCCACGAGCTCGAAACCGGGCGCCTCACGCATGCGTACCTGCGCTTCTACCACGCCATGTACCAGATCCTGATGTTCGGGATGAATCTCGCGCTCCTCTCGAACAACATCGGTCTCATGTGGGTGGCGGTGGAGCTCGCCACGCTCACCACGGTGGTGATGGTGGGCATCTATCGCACCCCCGCGGCGCTGGAAGCGGCCTGGAAATACTTCCTCCTCGGCAGCGTCGGCATCGCCCTCGCGCTCTTCGGCACCATCCTCGTCTACCTCGCCGCGCGCGCGGTGATCGGCGAGGGCCGCGACGCCATGGCCTGGAACGTGCTCGTCGCGAATGCGCACTCGTTCGATCCGGCGTTCCTCAACCTCGCCTTCGTGTTCCTGCTGCTCGGGTACGGCACCAAGGTCGGCCTGGTGCCGCTGCACGCCTGGTTGCCGGACGCGCACGCCGAGGGTCCGACGCCGATCTCGGCGGTACTGTCCGGCCTGCTCCTCAACGTGGCGCTCTTCGCCGTGCTGCGCTTCAAGAGCATCATGTCGGCGAACCCGGCCGCGCTCGCGCCCGGGCCGCTGATGGTGACGCTCGGACTCGCCTCGGTGGTATTCGCGGCCTTCATGCTCTACCCCCGGCAGGACATCAAGCGCCTGTTCGCGTACTCGTCGATCGAGCACATGGGCATCATCACGTTCGCCTTCGGCATGGGCGGCACGCTCGCCAATTTCGCCGGCCTCCTGCACATGGCGCTGCACAGCCTCACCAAGTCGGCGATCTTTTTCTGCGTCGGCCATATTGCGCAGGTGAAAGGCACGCAGCGCATGGCCGACATCCGCGGGCTCACGGTTTCGCACCCGAAGCTCGGCTGGAGCCTTGGCCTCGGCGTGATCGCGATCGCCGGATTGCCGCCGATGGGCCTGTTCATGACCGAGTTCCTGATCGTCACGTCGACGTTCGCACGCTCGCCGGTGCTCGCCATCATCCTGGGCGCGAGCCTGATCGTCGGCCTGGGCGCGCTGCTGCTGCGGCTGAACGGTCTCGCGTTCGGCGATCCGGATGGCCGCGACCATCCGTCGCAGGCCTCGTTCCTGCCGATCGGCTTGCACCTCGCTCTCGTGCTCGCTGCCGGCATCTGGCTGCCGCCGGCGCTCGTCGGCTGGTTCCAGTACGTGGCGGCGCTGCTCAACTGACAATGAAGCGCACTTCCACCGAAGTCGACACGTCAGCCTGGCGGGCGGCCGGGGAGCGCCTGCGCGCCGGCGACGCCTCGCTTCTGAGCCTATGGGGTGAGCCGGGCACCGCTCACATGGCGTTGCTCGACCCTTCTGGCGCGGTGTCGCTCCTGCACCTGCGCTGCGCGGACGATCGGCTGCCTTCGATTGCGCGCCTGCACGCGCCTGCCACCCGGCTCGAGCGCGCGATGCGCGATCTCGCCGGTCTCGACGCCGAAGATGCGCCCGACCGGCGCCCATGGCTGCGGCACGAGGCGCCGTATGCGTTCCTGCCGGCCGCGGGGGAAAGCCTGCATCAGATCGCGGTCGGCCCGGTTCACGCGGGCATCATCGAGCCGGGTCACTTCCGCTTCACCGCCAATGGCGAGACGGTCGTGCGGCTCGAGGAGCGGCTCGGTTACGCACACAAGGGCATCGACGGCCTGATGGCGGGCGCGCCGATTGCGCGGGGCGCGACGCTGGCTGGCCGCGTGTCGGGCGACAGCACCGTCGCGTTCGCGCTCGCCTTCTCGCGCGCGCTCGAGGATGCGCTCGGCGCGCCGGTCCCGCCTCGTGCGGTCTGGCTGCGGGCGCTCGCCGCCGAGCTCGAGCGCCTCGCCAATCACCTCGGGGATATCGGCGCGATATGCAACGACGCCTCCTTCGTGCTCATGCACGCGAGTTGCGCCGCGCTGCGCGAGCAGGTCCTGCGTGCGGCGCACGCGTGCTTCGGCCATCGCCTGATGATGGACTGCGTGATTCCGGGCGGGGTCGCCCGCGACCTGACGGCCGACGGCGCGCAGCGCATTGGCAGCCTGATCGCCTTCCTGCGTCGCGAGTTTCCGCCGCTCGTCGAGCTCTACGAGAACACCGCCTCCCTCAAGGATCGCACCGTCTCGACCGGAATCCTTTCGCCCGCGCTCGCGAAGCAGTTCGGCGCCGGCGGCTACGTCGGCCGCGCCTCTGGCCGGCACTTCGACGCACGCCGCTCGCCCGGCTATGCGCCGTACGACGTGCTGCAGTTCGACGTGCCGGTCGTGCAGTCCGGCGACGTCAATGCGCGCGTCTGGATCCGCGTCCAGGAAGTGGAGCAGAGCCTGCGCCTTGTCGAACAGATCATTAGCGCTCTGCCGGCGGGTCCGCTCGCCGCGCCGCTCCCCAGCAAAGCGGGCGAAGGCATCGCGCTCGTCGAAGGCTTCCGCGGCGACATCTTCGCGTGGGTGCGTATGGGCGCCGACGGGCGCATCGAGCGCTCCCACCTGCGCGATCCTTCGTGGTTCCAGTGGCCGCTGCTCGAGGCGGCGATCGAAGGCAACATCGTGGCCGACTTCCCGATCTGCAATAAGTCGTTCAACTGCTCCTACTCGGGGCACGACGTCTAGCCATGCGCCGCATCTTCCTCAGGAACCTCGTCAATGGACCGCTTACCGAGGCCGCGCCGGCGCCGGATGAAGGCGCCCTCGTCGAGCTGGCGGAGCGCCTGCAGCAGGCGGCGCGCGCCCGGCTGGGACGCTCGCTCTCGATCCGCGAGGTCGACGCCGGCTCCTGCAATGGTTGCGAGCTCGAGATCCACGCCCTCAACAACGTGCTCTACGACCTCGAGCGCTTCGGATTGCGCTTCGTCGCCTCGCCGCGCCACGCCGACGTGCTGTTCGTGACCGGTCCCGTGACCCAGAACATGCGCGAAGCGCTCGAGCGCACCTATCGAGCCACGCCGGATCCGAAATGGGTGGTCGCCGTCGGCGATTGCGCGCGCGACGGCGGCGTCTTCTCGGATAGCCCGGCGATCGTGGGCGGCGTCTCGAACGTGCTGCCGGTCGACCTGCACATTTCCGGCTGCCCGCCGAACCCGACGGCGCTTCTCAAAGGCCTGCTCGCGCTCGTCGAGACGGTGAAGTAATCGGCTGGAGCGGGTGAAGGGAATCGAACCCTCGTATGCAGCTTGGGAAGCTGCCGTTCTGCCATTGAACTACACCCGCGCAGCCTGAATATTACACAGCGCGGCGCTAGAATTAGCCCGTGATTCAAGTGATTGTGAACGGCGCGACGCAGCGCTTCGAGCGTCCGCTCAACGTGCAGGCACTACTCGAGCAGCTCGCGATGGCGGGGAAGAAAGTCGCGGTGGAGCGCAACGGCGAGATCGTGCCGAAGAGCGCGCATGCGCACACATTGATCGACGACGGCGACCAGCTGGAGATCGTCGTCGCGGTAGGAGGCGGCTAATGAGCGACGCGTTGGTCATCGGCGGCAAGACGTACGCATCCCGTTTGCTGATCGGCACCGGGAAGTACAAGGATTTCGCGCAGACGCGCGAAGCGGTCGAGGCGTCGGGCGCGCAGATCGTGACGGTCGCGATCCGCCGTACGAACATCGGCCAGAACAAGGGCGAGCCGAGTTTGCTCGACGCGCTGCCGCCTTCCAAGTTCACCTACCTGCCGAACACCGCGGGCTGCTACAACGCGCACGATGCGGTGCGCACCCTTCGGCTTGCGCGGGAACTGCTGGACGGCCATGACCTGGTCAAGCTCGAGGTGCTGGGCGATCCGCACACGCTGTATCCCAACATGCCGGAGACGCTGAAGGCCGCGGCCGAGCTCATCAAGGACGGCTTCAAGGTGATGGTGTATTGCTCCGACGATCCGATCCAGGCGCAGATGCTGCAGGACCTGGGCTGCGTGGCGATCATGCCGCTCGCTTCGCTCATCGGCTCGGGCATGGGGATCCTCAATCCGTGGAACCTGCAGCTCATCATCGGCAAGATCAAGGTGCCGGTGGTCGTCGACGCCGGCGTCGGCACGGCGTCCGATGCCGCCGTCGCGATGGAGCTCGGCTGTGACGGCGTGCTGATGAACACCGCGGTCGCCGCCGCGCGTAATCCGGTGCTGATGGCGAAGGCGATGAAGAAGGCGGTCGAAGCCGGCCGCGAAGCCTTCCTCGCCGGGCGCATGCCGAAGAAACTTTACTCGGCGTCCCCCTCCTCGCCCACCGAAGGAACCATCTCGTCCAAGGCGGCTTGAACCGCCCCATACGCAGTTATGTCCTGCGCCAGGGCCGCACGACGGCCGCGCAGCAGCGAGCGCTCGACGAGCTCCTTCCCAAGTACGGCATCCCCTTCGGCCAACCAATACGGTCCGAGAGGCCCTTGGTGCTCGAGATCGGCTCGGGCATGGGCGAGACCACCGCCGCCATCGCGGCGACGAGGCCGGAAGTCGATTTCGTCGCGGTCGAAGTGCACGGACCCGGCGTCGGCAGCCTGCTCAACCGCATCGAAGCGGAAGGTCTGAAGAACCTGCGCATCGTTCGCCACGATGCGGTCGAGGTGCTAACCGAAATGGTCGCGGACGAGAGTCTCGCCGCGATCCATCTTTTCTTTCCCGATCCGTGGCCGAAGAAGCGCCACCATAAGCGGCGCCTGGTGCGCGAGGAAACCGCCGCGCTGATGGCGCGAAAGCTAGTCACGGGCGGCATCTTGCACGCCGCCACGGACTGGCCGGATTACGCGGAGCACATGAACGCGATCTTCGCGGCGGAACCGTTGCTCGAGCCCGCCGAGCGCGGCTTCGCCGAGCGCTCGCTTACGAAGTTCGAGTCGCGGGGCCGGCGACTCGGACACTCGATCCGCGACCTGTACTTC
>C688J18823_10001672_pt1 | contig 13806 bp, 10 predicted proteins | sample HopSoiMetagenom1_FD_18823 | JGI IMG/M metagenome (IMG submission 18823)
GGCTGGTATGCCTCCAGCCAGCGATACGGCTCGCCCACATCGTGTTCGTTCGTCGACGCAAGGCGCATTCCGGTCTCTGACGCGACGATCCAGCCGGCCGCCTTCGTGTAGGGCTGAAGGCCGTAGCCTTCGATCGGATGGCGCGAGAGGTCGATGCTGCCGTACCAAACGATCCCGACGTTGCCCGGATGCGTGCGGTTCTGCCAGCGGATGAAGCGCTCCCAGTCCTGGCCCCAGTCGAGATTGCTGTCGGTCGCGATCTGTTCGGGATGACGCGCCAGCTCGTTGAAGTACGGGAGGTAATCGGGATGCGCGAAGGCACCCGCCGCGACGAGCCATAAACAAAGCGATGCTAGAGCTGTGCGGCCGAACAGCATGCCGCGCGTCTCGTTCCACGCCGTGATGATGCCGAACGCGGCAACGATCGCGAATGCCGCATACAACGGCACCACGTGCCGCACGCCGACATTGATGTGGCTCGGCATCACCGACACGAGAATCGCCAGGCCGGCAGCGAGCGGAAGCCAGCCGCGGCGATGACGCGCGACCGCCACGACACCCCACGCGAACAACAGCAGGAACGCGAGCGGCGTTTTGTAGAAGAGGAGCACCGGAAAGTAGGAGCGGAAGCCGAAGCGGTTGTATTCGCCGAGGAGGTAGGCGAGCTGGCCGTGCCGGTTGTGGATGGCGAGGGCGCCGATCCCGGTGAAGAATTGCGGCGCCGGCAGCGGCACATGCCTGGCCATCCAATCGAAATGCGACATCTCCTCCACCACCACCGTCGGCGCGTTCGGATGACTGTCGATGATCGTGCCGAACGAGAATCGATAGCCGGCCCAGAGCACGAACAGCAGCACCACCGCGGAGATGGCGATCCCTTTGAGGTGCTTCACGCGCAGCCGGTATGCGTAGACGAGCGCCGCGACGATGAAGAAGGGGACGAACGAGAACTTGCCGAGCGTCGCCAGGCCGCAGACGGCGCCGAGCTCGATGGCGCGGCGGACGCCCGGCAATTCGATGAAGCGCTCGAGCACGAGCATGGCGACGGGAAAGAGTCCGATGATCGTGGCGTCGGTCGTCGCGAGGCCGCAATGCGCGAGCAGCGTCGGTTGCAGGGACCAGAGCGCGGCGGCGACGAGGCCGGTGATCGGATCGAACACGCGCCGTCCCCACACAGCGACGGCGATCACGCCGATGATCAGGAAGATGAGATTGCCGATGCGCGCGAGCTCGACGTTCCGCATGTACTGGCGGTCGTGGTAGAGCAGTTCGTTGCCGGCGACGACGTCCCACTGCGCGAGCGGCTTCGGCGCGCCTTTCAGCACGAGCGGCAGCGCGGCGAGCGCTTGCGCGAGCGGCGGGTGGAGGAGATCGCGCGGATACGGCGCGCCGGTGAGCCACGCGTAGCCGTTCGCGATGTGGCTCGGCTCGTCGGTGGTCGCGTTGAAGATGTGGAACGTGGCCGCGACGCGGATGACCGCGACGGCGCAGATGATGGTGAGGATCAGGCGATAGCGCACTCATTCGCATTATCTCCGAGGAGCGCGAGCGTCTCGCCCGGGGTTGCTGGGGCGGTGATCGCCGGACAGCAACTGGTGTGGCGCCGGCGACCTCGCCGGCGGATCCGCCGCCGAGTCGGCGGCGCCACACACGATGGACGCGGACGGTCCCGTTTTCCTACTGTCCGCTCTATCCAAATCGCAACTACGGCGATCGGGCGGGACGCCCGCTCGCTGCGGACGAGACGTCCGCGCTCCGCAGCACGCGGCCGGGCAACGCGGGGGTCATCGCGCCGTTCTGCAGCACCGGGGTGCCGTTCACGATCACGTTGCTGATCCCTTCCGAAAAATGATGCGGATCTTCGTACGTCGACACATCGCGGATGGTCTTCGGATCGAACACCACCACATCCGCTTTCATCCCTTTGCGCAGCAGACCGCGATCCTTGAATCCGGCGCGCGAGGCGGCGAGGGACGTCATCTTGCGCACCGCTTCTTCGAGCGTGAAGAGATGCTGATCGCGCGCGTAGTAGCCGAGGATGCGGGGGAAGGTGCCGTATGCGCGGGGATGCGCGCCGACTTCGCGCATCACGCCGACGACTGCGCCCGAATCCGATCCGACTGCGACCCAGGGCTGCTTCATCACGTAGCGCAGGTCGTCTTCGCGCAGACCGAAGTAGATCGCGATCGGCGACGCGCTGCTCATCTCGAACAGACGCAGCACTGCCTCCTGCGGCGTGGTGTTCATCAGCCGCGCGATCTCATCGAGCCGCTTGCGCTCGAACTTCTGCTTCGCATCGGCGGGCGCGTTCGGCAGGTTGCGCACGAGGATGCCGTTCGCGTCGGCGATGCGCAGGTTCTGCGCGACGCGCGCGCGTGTCGCCGGATCTTTCAGCGATGCGACGAACGCGAGATAGCCCTTCTCCTGCGCCCACGCCGGCACGATCGAGATCAGGTCCGTCGATGTCGCGGTGTACGGATAGATACTCCCTGCGACGTCGAGTCCGCTCTTCCGCGCCTCCTCGATTTTCGCGACGACTTCGGGCATGTGCCCGCGCATCGTGCCGCCTACTTTGATGTGGAAGATGTTGACCGGCACGTGTGCCTCGCGGCCGATGCGGAATGCTTCGTCGAGCGCGCTGATGATCTCGCCCGATTCGCTGCGGAGATGCGTCCAGTACGACGGCGTGTGTTTCGCGAGCGCGATCAGCTCCGGCGTTTTCGCGAAGCGTCCCGGCGGGTAGATGAGTGCGGTGGTCATGCCGACGGCGCCTTCGTGCACTGCCTGCTCGACGATGCGCTCCATCTGTTGCAGTTCGGCAGGCGTCGGATCGCGATCGACGGTGCCGATGACGATCTCGCGCGGATTCGCGGCGCCGATGTAGAACGCGAAGTTGATCGCGCTGCCACGTTTCTCGACGGTCTTCATGTAATCGGCGAGCGATCGCCACGTTGCTTCGGGGAAGCCGGCGATCTTCGTGCGATTGATCTCCGCCGCCATCGCGTCATTGATCGGGCCGGGCGAATGTCCTTCTCCCGTCACTTCCGTCGTGACGCCCTGCCGTACTTTCCCCTCGACGTGCGGATCGATCAGCACCGAGCCCTCGGAATGCCCGAGGAGATCGATGAAGCCGGGCGTGACGACCTGATTCTTCGCGTCGATGGTGGTGGTCGCGGTTTTATGCGAGAGATCGCCGATGTCGATGATCGTGTCGCCGCGGATGCCGATGTCCGCGCGGACGCGCGGCGCGCCGGAGCCGTCGATGACCTCCCCGTTGCGGATCAGGATGTCGAAGTCGCCGTGGAGGACAGGCGCCCCCGCCTGTCCGGATGGTTGCGAGCACGCGAGCACGAGCATGAGGAGCAAGTAACGCATGCAAGAACTGGAGTGCGGCGGCCATGCCGCCGCTGCTTTCCGAACCGCGGCCATGCCGCGGTGGCGGGGAGCGGCGGCAGCTATTCGCTCAGGAAGAGCTCGTTCGACCGGATGAACGCATTTCGCAGCAGCGAGATGTACGGCCGCTGGCTCTTGTACGTCTGCAGCAGCGCGTCCTTCTGCTTCTGCACCGTCGGCGTCAGCGGATACGTCGCCCACGAGTACGCGCGCATGCGCGACGGCGGCGAAAGCGGGCGCTCAGGCATGCGCACGAGCTTCGTCGCGATATGGCCGGAATGCACCAGGTAGCCGAGGCGGTGCGGGGAGATGTGCATGTCCTCGAGCGCGAGGTCGGTGAAGATCGCGGCGGCGGCGTGATCGGGATGCTCGTCGAATGCGACCGGCGCGATGACGGTCGTCGGCTGCGCGATGGCGATCACGCGCTCGATGTCGGTCATCACGCTGTCGTAGCGATACGCGCTGCCGGGCGACATCGCATCGCCGTACGGCACCGCGCGCTCTTTCGTCCCGCGCGAGCTGATCGTCGCGTTGCGATTGTCGAGAAGCGATTTGAGTCCGCGATCGGGATAACCGAGGACGAAGTAATGATCCTCACCGAGGCCGAGCATCTTCATCGCCTCGTGTGCTTCGGTGATACGCGTCTTGCCGACCGACAGGTAATTCGCCGCCGTCGGCTCGAGTGTCTTGTTGAGAATGCGCGCGGAGAAGCGGTTGCAATCGCCCGCCGTCAGGAACACGACGTACACCTCGGCGCCGTTGGCCAGCGCGTCGAATGCGTAGCCCGCGGCGCCGATCGTCTCGTCGTCGATGTGCGGCGCGACGATGAGGATTCGGTCACTCCGATCGGCGTGAACAATCCGCGGGTACTGCTTCACGTTCGCGTTTCCATTCAGAAGCAACAGACTCAGCAGGGTAATCAGACCAGGAACAAACATGGGACCGTGACAATAAATACCATGAAACGGCACCCTCGATTCCGTCGCGCGCTCTAGAATCGATGCCGATCGATGCACGAAATTAACAGGACGATCAATGCCTGCCGCCAGATCATCGCCGCCGGACAACGCGGCGTACTGGTGACCGTGCTCTCCACAAAGGGCTCCACATATCGCCGCGCCGGCGCGCGTGCGGCGATCGGAGAGCGCGGCGAATGCACCGGCGCGATCAGCGGCGGCTGCATCGAAAACGATCTGCGCGAGCGCGCGGACATCTGGTCCGAGGGCGCGGCGGCGCGGGTCGTGACATACGACGCCACGCGTCCCGACGACATCGTTTTCGGCCTCGGCCTCGGATGCCGCGGGGTGATGGAGCTGCTGATCGAGCCGTTCGATGCATCGCGTCCGCCGCGCATCGTCAGCGAGTTCCGCTGGAACGGACGCAAGCCGGTGAGCTGGTCGACGATGCTCGACGGCCGCGTGCTGCTGACGGAGACGATTCTTCCGGAGCCGTCGCTGGTGATCTTCGGCGGCGGTCCCGATGTCGCGCCGGTCGCGCGCATCGCGGAGGCGGTGAGCTGGCGCGTCGCGGTGGTGCGTCCGCGCGATGTGCATCCCGAGGAAGTGAAGGAGAAGGTCGACCTCAATGCGTTCGACGCGGCGGTGGTGATGACGCACAACTATCTCTACGACCTCGCGCTCCTCTCTGCGATTCTGCCGAGCAGCATCGAGTACGCCGGCCTCCTGGGACCGAAATCGCGCGGCGAGGAATTGCTCGCGCAGATCGAGCACGTCACCGCGGAGCAGCGCGCGAAGCTGCACAGCCCGATCGGCCTCGACCTCGGCGGCGACACGCCGGAGGAGATCGCGCTGTCGATCATCGCCGAGGTGCAGGCGGTGCTGCGGCAGCGAAGCGCCGCGTTCCTGCGGGAAACGACGGGACCGATTCACGAGACCGCGTGCGTCCAACCATAGTCATCCTCGCCGCCGGTTTTTCGCGCAGATTCGGCTCGCCGAAACAAACGTTCGTGTACGAAGGCGAGACGCTGCTCGCGCGTGCGGTGCGGATCGCTTTGTCTGTTTGTGACGATGTCGTGGTGGTCACGCGTCCCGAGTTTGTCGTTGACGGCGCGCGGGTGGTCATCAACGAGAACGCCGAGGAGGGGATCGCGTCGTCGATTCGCCTCGGTGTGTCTGCTTGCGATGATGCGGTGTTGTTGATGTTGTGCGATCAGCCGCACGTCACCGCATCGCACCTGCGCGCGATGATCGATGTGCATGCGCCGCTCGTCGCGACGGGATACGCGGGGGTTGTCGGTGTTCCCGCGCTGTTCGGACGCGAGTATCGCGATGCGCTGCTCGCGTTGCGCGGCGATCGCGGTGCGCAGATGTTGTTGGATGGGGCGGTGGTGATTCCGTGCGAAGAGGCGGCGGTGGATATCGACACGTCATCCCGAGCGTAGTCGAGGGACCTGCGTGGGTGGGTGGCTGGATCAGCGCGCCACCGCCCGCCCAGGTCCCTCGACTACGCTCGGGATGACGAAAACGCTAGAACCCGTAGCGCGCTTCGACGACCACCGCGTGTCCGTCCATATTCGGATCGGCACCCGACTGCGCGGCTGCGGGACGATCGCCCGTCACGCCCGTGAACTCCGCGCCGAGGCGCCAGTGCGAGGTCATGTCGTACAGCCACGCGAGCGTCCATGCGCGGCCATGCTCGCTGTTGTTCTCGGCGCGCGAGTGATCGCGCTCGAATGTCGCGAACTGTTCGATGCGCGCGGTGAAACGATTGCGTCCGTACTTGTGGGACAGCAGCGCGTACGTCGAATAGAAATCTTCCTGCACCCAGCCCCGTCCGAGGCCGCGGAAGCCCATGCCGGTGTTGCCGTCGATGTACTCGGCGGCGAGCACGGTCGAGTCCTGCGAGCCGAGCTCCGCGCTGACGAGATTGAAGCGCGTCTGCCACGAGTACTGATCGCGGTACAGCTCGCGCTCGCCGCGATTGTCGAGATGCGCGACCTGGATCATGCCGCGCTCCGGAATGGTGAAGCGGATGCGCTCCGCGAAGCCGGTGCGGCCGTCGAGATCGCGATCGAACGGCGTCGTGCCGTGGCGCTGATCGAGAAACGATTTCGGATCTTTGAACGAGAACAGCGGCGGCAGCGGAAGCGTCTCGCGAAATGTCGCGACCTTGCTCGATACCGCCCAGCCGCGCCAGCCGAGGAGCGTGCCCATCGTGTCGTTGCCGCGGAATGCGGTGCCGCCGATCGTGACCGCGGAAAGGCCGGCGAATTCGTGGCGGTATTCGAGGTCCGCACCGATCGGCCGCACTTCCTCCGCGATCCAGCTGTTCAGCGACGAGAAGGTGATCGCATACGGCGAGGTCCAGAGATTGCCGCGGTTTTCGCGCGAGGTCGGGAGGAAGAACATCCCGGCGCGCAATTTCAACTGATCGTGTGCGAGCGTCTGATGCGCTTCCGCATACGCCTCGGCGATGCCGGCGTGATCGAGATCGCGGTCTTTGCGCGCGATGCCGTGCACGTGGACGTCGAACCAGTTCGACGGCGTCCAGTCGGCGCCGAGCTGCGCCTGCGCGAAGGAGCCGTCGAGCCGGCCGAAGCCGCCGTCGAGCCACGACTTCGGGCCGTTCGTCGTAGCGCCGGCGCCGGAAAGGTAGCCGGAGAAGCGAAGCGTCTGAGCGTGCGAGACAGCGGACAGCAGACAGCAGACGGCGAGAAACAATTTACGCACGGGGCGGGAGTCTACCGCGAGGCGATGCGCGGGTCGCGCCACAAACCGATGACATGTTGACCGTAATCGATCGACACCAGGAATCGCGACAACAGCCGGTTGCCGACGTGCGCAACCGGGATGTTCGCGTAGCCGACATCGACCGCGCCGAAGTCCTGTTCCGCAATGCGCACGTGCGCGGTGCCGCGTCCCGGTGCTTTCGCGCGCGGCAGCACGACCGTGTCGGGCGACGCGGTGTCGACGATCGCCGGAATCGTTCTGCCATCGACGTCGATCGTGATCTCAGGATCTGCGCGGTAACGGAAGAGCGTCATGCCTTCCGGATGGATCCCCTCCTTCTGGTAGGTCAGGAGTCCCGCCCGGTAATCGATGGTGACCGCGCGATTGCCCCAGACATCGGCGCCGATGATCGCGTCGCCTGATTTGCCGAGGTCGAGCACGACGGGCGTGATGCGGATCGCTTCCTTCTGGCCGACGTCGAGCGCGTACGCCCTGCGCGGACCGATCAGCGCAACGAACTTCGGATCGAGCACGGAACGCGCACTGGCAGAGCCGAAGAAGAAACGGCCGTGGACGTTTTCGATGCGCGGCGTGGTGAGGAATAGCAGATTGTTTTGAATGGTGAAGGCGACGTTGACTTCCGTCCCGACCGGTTCGTCGTGCCACGGAAGAATGCCCGCGCATCCGATTGCGAACATCGCGGCGAGCGCGGTTGCGATCCCCTTCGTTTTCGAGTACATACCGACGCTCATCATGTAGGACAACCTGTCAGGTTGTCGGGGACAGGCTGAGAGCCTGTCCTACACCGGAGGATCTCAATTTCATGCTCAGCGAATTCAAGAACGAGCCTTTCACCGACTTTACCAAACCGGAAAACAAAGCCGCGATGGAGGCCGCCCTGCAGAAAGTGCAGTCCGAGCTCGGCCGCGAATACCCGCTGGTCATCGGCGGCGAGCACATCACCGGACTGAAGACCTACGACTCGTGGAATCCGTCGTACAAGGACCAGCTCGTCGGCAAGTTTCAAAAGGGAACGAAGCAACACGTCGAGCAGGCGATCGACGCCGCGTGGAAAGCGTTCGAATCGTGGCGCAAGCATCCGGTCGATGTACGCGCCGGACTGCTGGTCAAAACCGCTGCGTTGCTTCGCGAGCGCAAGCATGAGTTCTCCGCGACGATGGTGCTCGAGGTCGGCAAGACCTGGGTCGAGGCCGACGCGGACACCGCCGAGGCAATCGACTTCTGCGAGTTCTATGCGCGCGAGGCATATCGGTGGGGCGGCGAGCAGCCGATCACGAAGATCGCGGGCGAAGAGAACGAGCTCGTCTACATTCCGCTCGGCGTCGGCGCGGTGATTCCGCCGTGGAACTTCCCGCTCGCGATCATGGCCGGCATGACGACCGCCGCGGCCGTCACCGGCAACTGCGTGGTGCTCAAGCCGTCGTCGGACTCGCCGTGGATCGCGTGGCGCTTCTTCGCGCTGCTCGAAGAAGCGGGGATGCCTCCCGGCGTCGTCAACTTCCTCAGCGGTTCGGGCGGCGAGGTCGGCGATCCGCTGGTCACCCATCCGAAAATCCGTTTTATCTCCTTCACCGGTTCCAAGGAAGTCGGACTGCACATCAACCACGAAGCGGCGAAACCGCAGAAGGGACAGATGTGGATCAAGCGCGTGGTCGCGGAGATGGGCGGCAAGGACGCGATCATCATCGACCGCGAGACGAAGAATCTCGACGAAGCGGCGAGCGCGGCGGTCGCGTCGGCGTTCGGATTCCAGGGACAGAAGTGCTCCGCCTGCTCGCGGCTGATCGTCGATGAAGCGATCTACGACCAGCTCGTGCCGCTCGTGGCCGAGAAGACGAAGAAGCTGAAGCTCGGCGCGCCGGAGCTGCCCGACACGAACATCGGTCCGGTCGTCAACGAACGGTCGATGAAGAAGATCAAGGAGTACATCGACAAGGGAACGTCGGAAGGCGGCAGGCTCGTCGCCGGCGGCAACGTGCAGCCGGAGAACGGCTACTTCGTCGAGCCGACGGTGATCGCGGATGTCGATGAGAAGGCGACGATCGCGCAGGAAGAGATCTTCGGACCGGTGCTCGCGGTGATCAAAGCGAAGGACTTCGACGACGCGCTGCGTATCGCAAACGACACCGAGTTCGGTCTGACCGGCGCCGTGTTCACGGACAACGAAGAGAAGATCCGCCGCGCGCAGGAAGAGTTTTTCGTCGGCAATCTGTACTTCAATCGCAAGTGCACCGGCGCGCTGGTCGGCGTGCATCCGTTCGGCGGATTCAACATGTCGGGAACAGATTCAAAAGCCGGCGGCCGCGATTATCTCGGACTGTTCCTGCAGGCGAAAGCGATCTCGCGCAAGAAGTCGGGCGCCCCGCAGCCGGCAGGGGCGGGGGAGTAGGAGTGCGGCAGCTTGCTGCCGCCCTCCTGGTCAGTCCATCTTGAAATTCACGGTCAGGCTAAAGATCACGTCGACCGGCTCTCCGTTCAGCGTTCCAGGCTTGAAGCGCCACTGGCGCACCGCGCTGACTGCTTCGTCGGAGAGTCCCATCGGCAGGCCTTTCAGCACCTTCACGTCTTCGACTCTGCCATCCTTGCCGATGACCGCCTCGACCACCACCACGCCGGTGATGTGCGCGTGGCGCGCGGGCTCGGTGTACTTCGGCTCGGGCTTGGAGAGGGCTGTCGGCGCTTTCACATCGCCGCCGACGCGCAGCGGGGCGTTCTTGTCGCCGATCCCGTCACCCTGAGATCCGGAACCACTGCCGCCCGGCGTTCCGCCCACCACGCCTCCCACCACTCCACCCTGCACGCCTCCCACCTGTCCACCCACCACGCCGCCCGGGACGCCACCCGCGACGCCGCCCGGCACTCCGCCCGGCACACCCGCAGGCTCGTTGCTCGAGCCGCTGCCGTCACCATTGCCCGCGCTCGATGACGAGATCATCGGCTGCGGGAGCGACGTGGTCGCTTCCGCGATCTTCAGCTGCACTGGCTGTGTCGGCTGAGGAATCGGCGGGATCTCTTTCGGGATCTCGACCGGCGGTATCAGTGTCGCGACCTGCACCGGCTTCGGCAGTTGGAGTTGGGTCACTTGTTTCGGAGTCGCAGGCTTCGGTGAGCCTGCTGACTTCGGAGCCGCCGAGGCTGCCGGCGGTGGAGGAGGCGGAGGCGGCGGCGGAGCTGCGCCTTGTGCGATGTAGGCGCGAATCGGCTTTTCGTTGGCGTCGACGATCTTCGTCGTCGTGGCCGACATGAAGAGCACGAACGCGATGATCAGGCCGTGCACGACGACCGATCCGATAGATGCTTTCCAGCCACCTTTCCGCTTCGCAGAGCTCGATTCGATGAGGTTGTCCTGGAGGTTCATGACTCTAGTTATTTGCAATCGGTCCGCCACCAATTTGGCCTTTATTTTTCAGAGAGTTGCAGTACAATCGCCGGCGCATGACTTCCGCCGATGAGAGCTCGCAGAAGTCGACCGTCCGGGAGTACTACGAAGCGCTGCTGATCGCCGTCATCTTCGTCCGATTCGCGGCCATTTTTGTCTTCCAGGCCTTCAAGATTCCGACGGGATCGATGGAGGACAATCTCAAGGTCGGCGACCACATCATCGTCAACAAGTTCATCTACGGTCCCGGCCCCAGCCTCGGTCATCTGCTGCCTCTGCGCGACATCCGGCGCGGCGACATCATCGTCTTCCGTTATCCGCTGGCGCCGGAGACCGACTTCGTCAAGCGCGTGATCGGACTGCCCGGCGATACGGTCGAGATCCACGACAAGCAGCTCGTCATCAACGGGAAGAAGCTCGACGAGCCGTACAAGACGCATCTCGATGAGCAGGTCTATCCGGCGGGGCCGTATCTGCCGGAGCCGTATCGATCGCGCGACCAGTACGCGCCGTTCAAGGTCCCGCCCGGTCAGTACTTCGCGATGGGAGACAATCGCGATCGCTCGAGCGATTCGCGCTACTGGGGCACGGTGCCGCGCTCGATGATCAAAGGGCGGGCATTCATGGTGTATTGGTCGTTCCGCGGCACGCCCGCGCCGGCCGATGCGTCGTACCAGGATCGTGTGAGGGAGTTGTGGCGCGTGGTCGTGCACTTCGCCGGCCGGACGCGCTGGGACCGCTCGTTCACGATCGTGGACAGGAAGTACCACTACCATGAGCCGATTGAAGGCGACTCGGAACTAGGCCCGTAAAGTGTAGGACAAGCTCTCAGCTTGTCATCTGGTCGGGACAAGCTCTCAGCTTGTCCCGGACAATCAGTTATCGGGACAAGCTGAGAGCTTGTCCTACACTTTCAATTCTGCAATGAGCGACATACCTTCCCCCGAAGAAGAAGTGCCGGCGCCTCCGGTCGAGGACGTGCCGGAAGGCACGATCATCGATCGCAGCGAGCACTCCATCTCGCGCCGGCGCATCCCCGAAAACGTCCTCAAGGTTCTCTACCGGCTGCATCGCAGCGGCTACCGCGCGTATCTCTGCGGCGGCAGCGTGCGCGATCTGCTGATGAACCGGCAGCCGAAGGATTTCGACATCGCGACGGACGCGCATCCGACCGAGATCCGCCGCCTCTTCCGCAACAGCCGCATCATCGGCCGCCGCTTCCGGCTGGTGCACATCATCTTTCAGGATCAGATCGTCGAAGTGGCGACGTTCCGCCGCGAGCCGGAGCGGAGCTCGGTTGACGAAGAGAACGAAGATTTCCTGATCACGGACGACAACACGTTCGGCTCGCCGCTGCAGGACGCGCGGCGCCGCGATTTCACCATCAACGCGCTCTTCTACAACATCGCCGACTTCTCGGTGATCGATTACGTCGGCGGCCTGCGCGACATGGACGAGAAGCGCGTGCGGGTGATCGGCGATCCCGACATGCGCTTCCGCGAGGACCCGGTCCGCATGATGCGTGCGATCGAGTTCGCCGCGCGCCTCGGCTTCGAGATCGAAGGCGCGACGTACGACGCGCTCCTGCGTCATCGCAACGAGATCCTGAAAGCGTCGCCGCCGCGCGTCTCGGAAGAAATTCTCGAGCTGCTGCGCCGCGGCTGGTCGAAGGAAGCGCTCCGGCGCATGGTCGCATCGGGACTGCTCGAGCCGCTGCTGCCCGAGGTTTGCGGCGCGATCTCGGAGGATCGGGCGCCGTACTTCTGGAAGATGCTCGAGGTGCTCGATCGCACCGTGCAGGCGGGACGGAAGATCTCCGACGCCGTGCTGCTGTCGGTGCTGATGCTGCCGTGGGTCATCGCGGAACTGGAGCGCGAGGAGAATCGCCGCGATTCGCGGATGCGCATCAGCGAAGTGCTGATCTTCGTCCGCGATCTCGTGCAGCCGCTCTGCGCGCGCATGGCGCTCGCGGCGGGGACGCGTCACCAAATCGAGCAGGCCCTCGAAACGCTCTGGCGTCTGCTCGAGCCGCCAACCGATCGCCGCGCGCAATTCCGCGCCGTGCATCGCGAGCCGTTCAACGACGCGCTCGCGCTGCTCGAGTTGTACGCGCTGTCGTCCGGCAAGTACGTCGAGCAGTACCGGCAATGGCACGCGTTCGCTCGGAGCGCGAAGCGTGACGGCGAGCACGCCGCCCCGGTGGCGCGGCGGAGGCGGAGACGTAGGTAGGGACTTAATCGTTTCCGTCACTCCTTAAGGCGGAGGGTCCCAAACCGATGTCATTCTTCAAGCTGCCTGACGAGGCAATCGAACGCGGTGTGTCTCATCTCAAAGCGCTGGCCGAGGCAGTGTTCGAGAATCCTGCACACCGCGCGGTGGTCGAAGCGCATTCGGAGTACCTGCGCGCATCCGAGCAGAAGCTGATGGCCGCGCTGCGCGGCGAGGAGCCGTCGATCGACGGCCCCGGCTCACTCGAATTCGGCGCGGTGCTCTATCACCTGCACTCCATCGCCGGCATCGCATCGATCGTGGCGGAGGACATCGGATTGCCCGAGGCGCGGCTCACCGATGCGCATCTGCAAGCGGCGGACGCTGCCGGTCTTCTGCCGCGCGTCGCCGGTGACGGCTCGCTCATCGGCTTCGGCAAATGGGAAGCCTTCGACACCGGCTGGCTCCAGGCATTCGGCAACTACGTCCTGCTCAAGCTCGGCAAGATCAAGAAGCACGCGTTCAATGCCACTCCGGCGCAGATCCCGCTGCCGTCTTCGTGCACGATCGCCATCGTCGGCGACTGGGGCACCGGCAACTGGGACGACGGCTCCGAGACCGCGCCCGCGCTCGCGGTGATGCAGCAGGTCATCAAGCTGAAGCCGAACTACACGATTCACCTCGGCGACGTGTACTACTCCGGCACGCAGGCCGAGGAAGACGCGAATTACGTGAAGTTCTGGCAGGCCGCGACCGCCGGCTCGTTCATGCTCAATTCGAATCACGAGATGTACGACGGCGCGAACGGCTACTTCGACATCGGCCTCGCCGCGCCCTTCTTCAAGCAACAGAAGAACACCAGCTACTTCGTGCTGATGAATTCCGACATCGCGGTGATCGGACTCGATTCGGCGTACGGCGATCCGAGCACGCTCTTCATGCAGGGCGCGATTCCGTCGTCATCGCCGCAGGTGCCGTGGCTGCAGGGGCTGAACCTCGGATCGCGCAGAGTCATCGCGCTGACGCATCACACCGGCGTGTCGACCAGCGGCTCGTCCACCACCGGCCTCTGGCACGACATGATGAGCGCCCTCGGACGTTCACCGGACTACTGGT
>C688J18823_10001673_pt1 | contig 13806 bp, 9 predicted proteins | sample HopSoiMetagenom1_FD_18823 | JGI IMG/M metagenome (IMG submission 18823)
CNNTCGGCGTCGGTGAAGACGAATCCCAGCTTCAGACACGGCGCCGCCGCCAGCTGGCGGCGCAACTCGGTCATCATCGGCCGCCGCACCAGGTTCGCCCGCGCAACCACAATCATCGCGTCCACCGTCGCCGAAAGCGTCATCGCATCGCTGACTGCCAACACCGGCGGCGCGTCGACGAGCACCACGTCCGTCCGCTCCTTCAGGTCGGCGAGCACATCAGCCAGGCCTGGGCTGCTGGCGAACTCTGCCGGGTCGGGTGGGATCGTGCCGGCCGGGAGCACCTCCAGGCTGCCCGGGTCACGGGTGGCACGGCGCCGCTCCATCCCGCTCTCGTCGAGCGAAATCGAGGTGAGGGCCTCTTCCAGCGAGACACTGCCAAGCACCACGTCGGTCACACCCGGTTGGCCCTCCAGGTCGAAGAAGGAGGCGAGGATCGGCCGCCGCAGGTCGAGATCGACCAGCGCCACCTGCCGGCCCGATCGTGCCAGCGCGACCGCGAGGTTTGCGATCGTGGTCGACTTGCCCTCCTGCGGCAACGCGCTGGTGATCATCACCGTCTGAGCTTGGTGGCGCAGGTTGGCGAAGTCGAAGCTGGTGCGGAGCTTTCGGTACGACTCGGCATGGACACCAGGCGCCTCGGACATCATGGCAAGGTCGTTCGCCCGCTGCAGGCTCCTGGGCGGAGCCGAGATCCGCGCCAGCAGCGGTAGGCCGAGGATCTCAGCGAGATCCTCAGCCGAGCGGATTCGGGTGTCGAGGGCGTTTGACAGGAACGCAAGGCCCACGCCGACGATCAGACCTAGGATCGCGCCGATGATGCCGGTTTTGACCGGAGTCGGGCGGATCTTGGGTGCGTCTGTGGCCTTGTCCGCGACGGCGGCGTTGTTCGCCGCCAATGTTTCTCCTGTGGTTAGCTGGTTGAGCTGGGCCAGAAGTTGGCTCTTGACAGCTTCAGGGAGTTTTGGGGGAATGGGCTGATCTGGTGTGGGTATCTGGTTGAGAGCGTTCGTAATCTGGTTTATCGCCGTGGCGAACTTTGCCTTGTCAGCTCTCGTCCTCGCTGTCACGTACGCCTGGGCGTACTGGTTCGCCAGCTGGGTCGCCAGGTCGGGATCGTGATTCTGCACGTCGAAGACGAGGACATCAGCGTTCGTATCCGGCGTCACGGACGAATCGGCACTTAACTCGTCCGTCGTAACGGACGTGTCCTGCACAGCCTGCTCTAGCACGGGCGCCGTCTGGGCGAACAGCGCCTGCGTCTGCATGTCGCGGTCTGCGGTTTGCGTGTTGGACTGCGGGGTGATGCCCTGCAAGGTGGCTATCAGGCTCTGGTTGTTCACCAGCACCGATGCCGTCGCCTGGTACAGGGACTTCTGTGAGAGCGAAAACGCCAGGGCAGACGCAGTCGTAACGATCGCCACAAAAACGATCATCCACGCTCGCCTCCGCAGAATGGCTACGTAGTCGCGAAGCGATCGCGACTCTTGCTGCTGCTCCACCACACTCCCTGGAAAGGGGCCATTGGGGTCCATCAGAGGCCCGCGGGGGCTTTCGACTTGACTGCTGTTATACCTCTCTGCGACCCAAAGTCAACTTGCAAAATCCCCCCGAGGAACGCTCTCGGACCGACGACCCGCGCCCTCATCGCGTCAGCAGTTGGGCGATGACGAATCCCGAGCCGACGGCGACCGCGAGCACGGCAGCATAGCCCGCCAGGTTGCCGCGTTCGCCCACCAGGTGAGGGTGTCGTCGAAACCGTCTGTTGCCGACGAGAAATCCGCCTGAGAAGACGGCTGCCGTGCGCCGTCGCCTCCACCGCGCGCGGAGCCCGATCCGGGCTTTACCAGTATCGAACCGCCACCGGTGCAACCTCCGCGCGGGTTGACCGCGCCGCAGCAAGGGCTTCGGCAGGCCCAGCCGTCGTCGCCCGTCGGGCGGAGGCGAGAGGGTCGGCTCTGCTCGTTGCGGCGGACCCGCCTCAGCCCCGGCCCATCGCCGGCGGTCGCGAAGCATCCGGAAGCCGGGGCTCGACAACTCGAGCACAAGCAGGCAGATCGCGCTACCCAGCAGCGCGAGCGCGGCCGCCAGCGCGAGCATGCCGCCCGGATCGCTGCCCAGCAGGTCCAGCCGCCCGTTCCAGCCCGAAGGCCGGACGGATGCCGTCGAGCACCTTGCCGGCACGGTCGAACCCGCCCCCCGGACGGCGAGCAGGGCCAGCACCGAGGTCGCATCGGCCGGCCGATCGACCGCGCTGCAGCTGACCGACTGGCCGACTTCACCCCACGCGTGCAGCTCGTCCAGATAGGTGGTAGCTGTGAGATCGGTGGCGGCACTGTTGCCGATCACGCCTCCGAGGCGGTTGGGCGAACGCAGCGTGAGGGACAACGGCTCCAGCACGGCTGCGCCGATGGCTGCGAGGCCGTTCAGCTGCCGCTGCTCCGGGGAGGCGGTCGAGTTGTCCTGTTCCTGACCGTACAGGTAGGCATCAGTCAGCGGGCCCCGTAACCGGATCTGGCCGGCGTCGAGCGAGAAGCTGCGGCCGGAGGGGTCAAGAAGGGTGACCGCGGTCGGGTTGGTCACCGCCACGCCGCCCAGAGCGTCGATGACCGTGCCGACTTCGCCCGGCTCCACCAACAATACGTGGTTGACAGGGACACCCTCCTGCCAAAGAGCGCCGATCAACGCCGTCACATCGCCGCGGGTGGTCAGCTTACCGACACGGTTCGCCCCCACCTGCTCCCGTGAACCGAGTTCCACGGTGGTGGCAGTCCCGGTCGAAGGGTCGACCCGTATCAGCACCGCTCCCGCGATCCCCCCTTGGGGCGCAGCGATCAGGAACGTGCCGGAGCCGGTCGACGGCGCCGCCCCCGACAACATCGAGCCCATCCTGGCCGGCAGCCGCGCATTGCTACCGGCGAGGTCGCCGTGCAACTGGTGAAACGCCCTCCAGCCGAGGGCCATGGCGGCCGAGACGATGGCGAGGGCGATGGCCAGCGACCACAGGGCGATCCGCCACCACCTGGCCCGACGCCCACGTTCGGTCGAGGATGCGAACGTTTCCATCTGGTGACAACCGTATCACCGCGCCACTAAGGCAACGCGGTGGCGCGAGCCCGGCAGTGGTCGTAAACACAGCGTGCTGCGGGTACAGTGGGAAGGTCGTCGGAGCAGGGAGGGCCGTGAAGCCTGGTCTCACGTTCGGAAGAGCGATGCGTATGCTTTCCGCCCGCTGGTGGGTGGTGCTGATCTGCACGGTGCTGGTGACCGTGCTGGGAGTGTCCCTCGCCAACAAGCGGCTCTCCAGCGCGACGGCGTCGGCGCGCGTGCACGAGCAGGACACGTCCGTGGCGTTCAGCGCCCAAACCGGACTGCCGCAGGCATCCACCGAATCGCGGTCGGTCAATGAGCTGACCCGTGGCGACTTCATCGATCCACAAGTCGCGGCCACCGCAGCCGCGAAGCTTGGTGGCGGCATGACGGGACCGCGTCTCAGCGGCGCGCTTGGCTTCACGCCGCTGAACGGGACCGATGTGGAGCTCAGCTACTCCGGCGGCGGCTCTACGGCAGAGGCCGGGCGAAAGCTGAAGGCCTATGTGGACGAGCTGATATCGACCCGGATCGCCACCCAGCGGCGACAACTTCAGCGCGCGGTCGCGAATCTGAACGGTCAAGGCGGACCGCCGGTGACGGCGGCCGCCACACGCCTGCAGGCTGCCGCCGACGGCCTCGACCAGCAGGTCTTTCAGGTCGGCTCGATCACGCTCGCCAAGTCACGATCGATTCCTTCGAGCGCGATCGTGGCCGGCAGCGCGGTGGCTGGACTGATCCTCGGCATCCTGGTGGCGCTCGCACTTGGGCAGTTCGACCCCCGCATCCGCCGGGCCGCCGACCTCAGGCTCGCAGGACTGCGCGCGCTGGACGTCGACCGCGAGGATGCCGAGTCGATCGAGACGGTGCGGACGGTGGCCGAGGTCGCAGGCCTGGACGCGACCGGCGGTGCCGTCGCCGTGGCGCCGTCCTCCGGCGGCGAGACGCCGCTCAGCCGTGAGTTGGCGGAGTCGTTCGCCGCCTCCGGGCGTCCCACCACCCTGCTCTCCGACCAGGGCGTGTCCCGGTCTGGCGCAGGCGACGAGGCGTGGACGCCAGTCGATGCCGAGCCGCGCCCGCTGCAATCGCTGTCGCGGTTGCACGCCACGCTCGCCGACGGACGCATCGGCGACGTCACAGTGATCGCCGCCCCTGGCGTGCTTCAGCACCCGCAGGCCCTGATCGCCGCCGCCGCCGCCGACATCACCATTCTGGTGCTGCGGCGCGGCAAGAGCACGTGGGCGGAGCTCGAACGCAGCCTGGAGATGCTGGAGGACGCGGCCGTTGCCGGCAAGGTTCGCATCTGCCTGGAGCGCAGCAGCTTCCTTGCCAAGGGCGGCGACGCCATCCTCCGGCGCGGCCGCACCGGAGCGCGCGCGCCGGCCCGCTCCTCGCCGTAGCGACATGACCTCCCCTGCCCTCACCGGATCGCGACCGCAGCCCGTGGTTGTGCCGCGGGGGCCGTGGAGCGGTGCGACGGCGGGCACCTCGGGCGGACCGCTCGTCTGGCTGACGGCGCTGGCGATGGCGCTCGCGGTGTACCTGGTCGCGATCGCCAGCGGGCGCGGCGACCTGCTGGTGGCAGGCGGTCTGGCGCTTGCCGTCCCGCTGCTGTTTGCGGTCCGGCTGGAAGCCGGCGTGCTGCTGATCGTGGTCACCCGCCCCACGCTGGACATCTTCGCCGATCGGTCGTTCGCATCGGTGGGTGGGCTACAGCTGAACCCGGCCTCGGTACTGGCGCTGCTCGTGATCGCGATCGGCGTGCCGTACATGATCGAGCGGGCCGGCGACCTGCGCCGGGCGCCGGGGATCTACCCGTATCTCGGCTTCGCGGCGATCGCCGCGATCGGAATCCCGGTGGCGCCGGTGTTCGGTTCCGCCGCCACCGAGTGGTTCAGGCTGACCTCGATCCTGGTCATCTACGCACTTGCCTACCTTGCCGCCACGACTCGCGCCGCGGTGGGGCGATTGCTGGCCGCGATCCTGCTCTCGGCCTTGCTGCCGGTCGCCGTCGGTCTGGTTCAGCTGGAACGTGGTGGGACGCGCCAGATCGGCGACTACCATCGCCTGACAGGCACCTTCGTGCACCCCGACCCTTACGGCATCTATCTCGCCCTGATCGCCGTCGCCGCCGCGGTCGTGGCGCTCGGCAGCCGATCGGGGTGGCGCTGGCTGGCGGCGTTGGCGTTTTTCGCCTCCAGCGCCGCCCTGATCGGCTCCTACACCCGCACTGGCTGGGTCATGGTTGGCCTCGGCCTGTTCGCACTCGGGCTCGTGCGCTACCGGTGGCTGCTGCTGGCGATACCGTTGGCGGCCATCCTGGCGCTGACGGCCGTCCCCACCACCAGCGCCCGCTTCAACGACATCTCGAACCCCAAGGTGCAAGCCGCCACACGCCGGCCAGGCAACTCGTTCAACTCCCGCATTCAACTCTGGAGGGACAACCTGCCCTACGCGAGGCAGAAGCCGGTCACCGGTCAGGGCCTCAACTTCATCGTGGAACGAACCAGTGACAACGCCCACGTCCACAGCGATTATGTGCGCGCGCTGGTCGAGACCGGCATGTTTGGGTTCGTCGCCTATATCGCCCTGCTGCTGACCGCCCTCGGCGGCAGCGTCTGGGCGATGATGAAGACGCGGCGGGTGCGATCGCGGCTGCTTCGGGTCGCGGCACTGGTCGGCGTCGCCACCAGCGTCTGCTACATCCTGGCCAGCGGCGATTCCAACCTGATGACCCAGGTCGCGGTCAGCGGCACCGCGTGGGCGCTGTTCGCCTGCGCGCACGCGGCCGGCCGGGTCGCATCGGATCTGGCCCAGCCGCGGCCGCTCTCCAGGCTCAAGCAACGCCGGATGGCGCTCCGCTCACCCGCCGGCATCAGGTCGTGCCCGCCACCTGCAGATCGGACCTAGCGCCCTCGCCCGCCCGGCCCGAGGGGTTAACCGCCGGCCGAGCGGTCGTCAGCACCGCCAGGCACGCAAGCACCGCGACCGTAACCCCGCTCACATCCCACGTCCAGTCGAAGGCGGCCTGCAGCAGGAATCCAGCCGATGCACCAGCGGCGGCGGCAACCACCGGCGACGCCGGTAGACTGATCGCCCGAAACGGCACCACAAGCACCGCCAGCAGCAGTGCCAGCCCGACCAACCCCAGCTCCGCTGCCGTCTCCAGGTAGAGGCTGTGGGCCGCTTGCACCGGAAAAGACCGGCTGGGGTCGGCCGCCCACAGCTTCGCGAAGGTGCCGTCCCCGGACCCGATCAGCGGATGATCTTGAACATCGTCCCAGGCCAGGTGCCAGATCGCTCCGCGCCCGTTGTCGGACAGGCTGAACAGCCGCAGGTTGAGGTCGCCACCCTGGAAGTGTGGCGACGACTGGCCGCTGGTCTTGAGCACGCGGACGATGCCGGCGGCGACTACGACGGCCATTACGCCGAGCAGCGCTGCGCCCGCCAGAACGATCGAGCGGCGACGCGCTGCGGCCGCGGCGGCTCGGTGCAGAATCGTTCGCCACCGCATCGCCGCCCAGCCACAGATCGCCATGGACGCCAGAATCAGTATCAGCGCGGCACCGCCCTGTCGCACCTGGTCGGCGTGTCGAGGATAGGCGCTGGTGAGGGCGGGAAACGCCTGCAGAATCACCACCGGCATGACCGCAGCGGGCACCAGCGCCGATGCATCCAGCAAGCTGCGGGCCCGTCCACCAACGAGGGTCACCGCGAGTAGGAGCCCAGCAACCAGCGCGAGCAGCGCGCCCCGGCTGAAGGTCAGATACAGGGCCAGGCCAAGCGGCGTCGCGGCCAGCGCACAGGCTAGGCGGAGATGGCGAGCGGCGCCCACGACGAGTCCCGCGGCCAGGATCAGCCCGATCATCGCCAGCGAGCCCAGCGCATTCCAGTACCCGACCGGCTGATCGAGGCGGTTGACGCCGGGCGAGGCGGGTGAGCCAGGCAATGAGGGAAGCAATCGCATCACCACCGCGTACGCACAGATCGTGGTCGCTCCGACGGTTACGCCGACGAGCACAGCGCGTCCGCCCCATACCGACGAGACGGCCACAAAGCAGGCGACCGCCGACGTAATCATCAGCCAACGCTGCAGCTCGGTTGTCGTCGCCGACGGGTCGCTCGACCAGATATGCGAGGCAGCCGACCACAGCGCCAGTCCCGCGAACCCGGCGATGCACCAGCGCGCGGGGTTTGCGATCGCCGGGCGGGTGCGCCAGAGAACGACGGCCGTTACGGTGAGGAAGCCGATCGTTGCCAGATCCAAGGCGATGCGACTATTCCCCGACGCCGCGCACAGGCCGATCACGGCGAATGCCGGCACGGCGGCGGGAACGATCGCGTCGGCCGAAGCGTGGTCTCGTACGACGGGAATCATGCTGTTGTGCTTTGACGCACCCGGAGGCGACGTGTACCGTCGATGGGATGGCTCAACTGCCGGGACGGGAGGCGCTCGAAGACGTTGCATGGAGCGTGCGGACACGCTGGTCGGAGCACCGGTCGTATCTGACCTACTCGCGTTATCTCCATCCCCTCAACGTGCTGAACCACTCCACACAACTCGTCATCGAGGCGTTCCCGCGATCGGCCAACACCTTTGCCACAGTGGCGTTTCAGATCAGCCAGCCGGCTCCCGTGCGGGTTGCACACCACCTGCACGCACCGGCGCAGGTGATCGAGGCCGTCCGGCGTCAAACGCCGGTGCTGCTGCTGGTCCGGCATCCTCGCGACGCGGTCGTCTCCCAGGTCGTCCGGTCGCCGGGGATCTCGGTGAGAGGCGCGCTGGTCGCATACGAACGGTTCCACGCCCACGTACTGCCCGTCCGGGCAGGCTGCCACGTCGCGACCTTCGAACAGGTCACGAGCGATTTCGGCGCCGTGATTCGCGAGTTGAACCATCGTTTCGGGACGGACTTCGGAGTGTTCTCCCACACTGACGATGCGGTCGCCGAGGTCTATCGCATGATCGACGACCGCGCGCGCGAGCCGCGTCTCGCCGGCGCGGTCGCAGCCTACCGCTCGGGTGTGTTACCACGCGGTGAACTCGACATGTTGGTAAACGGGTTGGCGGCGAGTTCGGGGCGCGAGGCGGTTCCCCCACACCGGGTGGCGCGGCCGATCGACCAGCGGCGTGATCTCCAAGACATCGTCCGGCGTGCCTACGACGCCCCGCAGATCAGGGCGCTTCGCGGCCATGCGGAGGCCGCCTACCGCCAGATCACCGCCGCCAACCGCTAAGCCTCACCCGGGCCCGGGATTCGCGGTCTGGCCGGGCGGCGGTGGGCTGGACGAGCTCCTCGACACCCCGCCCTCCTCGCCGACACTGACCGGCCGATGGTTGGTCGCCGGCACGCTTGGTTCCTGCATACCGCCGCTACCCCCCTGGCCATACCGGCCGTAGCCGCCGTAGTACTCGTCGGATTCCCGTTCGGCGCCGGTTAGCACGAAACCGACGCACATGGCCTGGCACGCGCCCAGCGCCCGCTGCAACTCCACCATCACGTTGCGCTTGAGGCCCGAGGCAACCACCAGCAGCAGCGCATCAACCTTCGAAGACAGCGCGATCGAGTCGCTGACCGGAAGCAGCGGTGCCGAGTCGATCAGCACCAGGTCGGCCCGCTCCTCAAGCTCCGACAGAACGGCATCGATCGCCGGTGACTCGAGAAAGTCGGCGGGACGGGGCGGGATGCTGCCAACCGGGACGACGTCGAGCCGGCCACTCGCTCCCACGATCGGTACGTGGTACAGGGCGTCCTCGAGGTGCACGTGGTCGAGCGCGATCTCGGTCAGCCCGGCCGCCCCCTCAAGACCGAAGAATGTGTGCAGCGAGGGCGCGCGCAGGTCGAGGTCGACGAGCACCACGTGCCGGCCGGCACGGGCCATCGCCACCGCCAGGTTGGCCACCGTGGTCGACTTGCCCTCCTGCTCCAGCGCGCTCGTGACCATGATCTTCTTCGCCCCAAGCCGGATGTTGGCGAAATCAAGGTTGACCCGGACCTTGCGGTAGGCCTCGCTGTAGTGCTGGTCGTCGTCGTCGACCATCGCCAGCCGGCCCTTCTGGTTCCGGCGCGGTGTCGGGATCCGGCTCAGGAGCGGCACGCCCAGGACCTCGCCGACCTCGTCCGAACGGCGGATACGGGTATCCAGCGCCTCGACGATGCCCACGATCACGAGCGCGAGGATCAGGCCGAGCCCCAATCCCGCGGCGAGATTGCGCCCCGTGCGAGGCCGCACCTTGGTGGAGTCGTTCGCAGCACTCACCTGCCGGTTCCCGTCGACCGACTGTAGGAGACTCTTGGCAGCCGAAATCTTGTCTGCCGTGCCTCGCATCAGCAGCACCTGGGCCGTAGCCTGGCTCCCCGTCAGCTTCGACAGCTGCGCTTGCTGGCTCTTCTGGAGCTTGTTGAGTTGGGCGAGGGCATCGCTGAGCGCAACCTTGTCTCTGAGATCGGCGGCGTCCTTGTAGGCAGTCGCCCAGTCGTTTGCAATCTCGCGCGACTTAGGACCGTTCGAAGCCTCGGACGAGAAGGTCAGAACGGCGCTGGTGGGATCGCCCGTCACGCTGTCGTGGGAGAGGAACTGCTGCACCGTCTCGTTCAGGCCCGCCTTCTTCGTCGTAGCTGCGATCACACGAGGGTCCCGTGCGAAGAGTGTTTCGCTCGCGACCGTGATCGCTGCCAGAGTCGGCGTCACGATTTGCGGATTGTTCAGAACCTGCGTGATCGATTGCGAGTTGAGACGGACGTCGGAGTTCGCACGGTACGCCGGCGATTGATGCTTCGAGTAGGCATAGGCCGAGACCAGCGCGATCAAGACGACGAGCGCGACGATCCACCATCGCCGCCGCAGAATCTGGACGAAATCGCCCAACGTGGTGAGATTAGTATTGTTCAAGCCACCTGCCCTGTCCGGGGGGCCGACGATGGATCGCCGATTTCCGTCCCTCTGAGATACCTTCGATCCACCGCTCAGTCAACCTGCTGCGTCACTACGACCGACGCCGACTTGGCGGCCGCGTGCTCCTCGAGCACGGCATTGTAGACGGATTCCAGTTCAACGGCCGCACGCGACGGGCTGAAGCGAACGCTCCAGCTCTGGTGCGCCGCCGCGCCCATTCGCTCCGAGACGCCATCATCCAGAAGGTGGGAGACTGCGGCCAACCACTCGTCGCGCACTGCCGGTGCTGCGAGCATGCCCGTTACCCCATGCTCGACGATGGTCGGGATGGCACCGAGACGGCTGCCGACCACGGGGACGCCTGCGGCGAAGGCCTCGACCACAGTCCGCGGCGCGCCCTCGTAGCAGATGGACGGCAACACCAGCGCCCGCGACTCTCGCAGCAGGTCCGGCACCTCGCTCTCGGGCACCGAGCCGACAAAGCGCACGTTGCCCGGCGCACCGCGCTCGAGCCCGGCTCGCTCGGGGCCGTCTCCCACCACGAGCAGGCGAGCCGGCACGTCGGCCCAGATCGGCATCAGCGCCCGCAGGCCCTTCTCGACGGACAGCCGGCCGAGATACAGGAAATCGCGGCCCGGTCCGTGCCGCTGCTCGGTGGCCGGCACGAAGTTGGGCTTGACCACGATCCGGCCGGATTCGAATCCGGCTTCCATGTACTTGTCACGGACGAACTCGCTGACCGCGAGAAACCTCGCCACATGATCGAACGTCCGCATGCGCCGATGCAGCGAGATCGACACCGCTAGCGACGCACTGCCGGCAACCGACCCTCGGTAACAGCGGTGCGCCACGCCGCGCCAGGGCACACGGCCAAGACAGTCCTCGCATGTCGTGCCGTCCCGCAGGAACGTGGCCGGTAGGCATAGCAGCCGGTAGTTGTGCAGCGTGAGGACGACCGGCGCCGCTGCGGTGCGCATGATTGCCGGCGACAGCAGCGGAAACAAATTGTGCACGTGGATGACGTCAGGGCCGTCCGACCGTACCAGCCTGCGCAGCTTGCGCCGCGCGGACGGCGACCACACGGCGCGCGGACCCAAGAGCGCCTGCCCGGCACGGCTATCCGGCGGCATCGGCGACCAGTCCGTCACATCGTGCCCACGTTCGCGCAGCAGCTCCACCTCGTCCTGGACCACGCGGTTCTCTCCTGACGAGGAGCCGGTCGCGTACCGGGAGTGGAGTACAAGGATCCGCACGAGCTCAGCGCTCGAGCAGGACGGCGTTGCGTCGTCGCTCCGCCGACGCGGCTACGGCGGGAACGTCCTCGGTCTCGGCCGACGACATGCCGACGGCGAGGCCGACGAGAATCCCAAGCGGCGCCATCTTCACGACCTCGATCAGCGGGTTGTCGACCAGCATGGTGAGTCCTATGCCCGAGAGCGCGAGAAACGCGGCACAGCAAACCTGCGCCGTGGGGGTGTTCATCGCAAGTCGCTCACGCCAGCGTTTCCACATCAGCCGGATCAGTGATGCGTAGGTCAGTACCCAGATCGCAAGGCCGACCACGCCGAAGTCGACGAGGATGCGTAGATAGTCGTTATGCGGGTGGCCGACGGTGGCGCCGCCGATGCCCGGCGGCAACGCCCCGGTCATTCGATCGGCTGAGCCGGCTCCCCACCCGATGATCGGCTTCTGCTGAAACCATCCCCAGTTCTCGGACCAAACCCGGTCACGACCCATCACATTCAGCGTCACGCCACCGATGCTGGTGACGTCGCCCGTGAACACCCTGTCACGCAAGGGCGCGTAGAAGAGCACAGCCGAAACGCCGAGCGCGAGCACCGCTCCCATCACAAGCCCGGTGCGGGCGAAGGTGCGGAAGTTCCGGATCGACCCCAGATAGGCCAACGCGATGCACACAAACTGGGCCGCCAGTCCAGACCTTGACAACGACAAAGTGGTCACCAGTAGCGTGGCGACGACGAACCACTTTGCCGACCGCTCGCCGCGGAGGTGGGCCGCGGTAAACCAGGCAACCAGGATCACCCCGAACAGGGCGAACGGCCGCGGCGACATGATCAACCGGGTGCCGTTGGGATTCCCCCCGCCCTCAATAACCACGCTCAGGGAGTACAGGCTAAGCCCAACCACGGCGGCGATCCGAAACGCGATCGACACCGCCAGGAAGGTCTCGCGCGGACGCCAGCGGCCGACGGAAGCGCCGATCACGAGCATCCCCAGGAAGGCGGCGTAGACGGCCACGTTCTGGATGCCCTCCTGGTTCACGCCGCCCCACGTGAAGGAAGCTATACACCAGGCCACGAATAGCGCCAGCGGCCAGAAACGTGCGCGATCGGGGACGCCGGCAGCCGCATAGCCGTTCAAGCAGACAAGCACCATGATGGCTATCAGGGCCAGCGTCTCAACGCCCTGGCCGGTCGTCGGCCCCACGTGCAGGCGCTGCGGCACGTCGTTCAGCGCCGCCACCAGCACCACCGCAACCACCAGCACGAGGCCGGCCGGCTGGCGAGCACTCGCGGCGAGCAACCCGGCGATCACGAGCAGCGCGGCGATGCCGTACGTCGCCGTGGCCGAGGTGGCGACCACCGGGCCGATCAACACCGCGCCCAAGCAGCCCACCAGAATCGCCAAGACGCCGGCGCGGCTCAGTCCATACGGGCGCGGCGCACGGGCAATCATCAGCGACGAGAGCGCATGGCTCCCGGAGCTTCCAGGACTTTTCTCGACCAGTGACGCATCAGTTGGGGTGTGGCGCGGACGACGAACTCGCTGTTGGTGGAAGCGTACCGCCACCCGAGCCGGCGGGGCTCACTGGATACGCGGTGCAGCCATTCCAGGCCGCGGCGGCGCATCCACATCGGCGCCCGGGGCTTCGTGCCCGCCAGGAAATCGAAGGCGGCTCCCACTCCCAGTGCCATGCACGGCGTCAGCCGGGACGCATTCCGCCACATCCACTCGTCCTGTTTGGGAAGGCCGAGCCCGACCCAGACGATGTGGGCGCCGCTCGATCGGATCTGGTCGGTGATTTGCCGCTCCTCCTCGTCGGTCAGCGGGCGGTAGGGCGGCGACATGGTGCCAACGATTTTCGCCTGGGGATACCAGCGGTGCAGGTTGTCGCCGAGCCGCTCGAGCACCTCAGGCGTTGAGCCAAACATGAAGTGGCGCAGACCGTGGGTTTGCCCAGCGTCGATCACGCTCGGCATCAGGTCGGGCCCGGCCACCCGCCGTGCCGTCTTCGCACCCAGCCGGCGCATCATCCACGCCACCGGTTCACCGTCGGCCAAGTTCGCCCAGGCATCATCGAGTGCGCTTTTCAACTGCGGCCGGTGCTGCGCCGTCACGACACCATGCACGCCGGCCAGCGAGGCATAGCCCCCCTGCCCGCTCAAGGCACGCTCGACCACGGCCGTAGTCGCGGCGGCCATGTCGGCAACCACGTACTCCACTCCGAGCACCGTGCACCTGAGATTGGCATCCGCGCCCATAGTCAATGCCCGGGTCTTCAGCAGGGCGCCGCACCGCCTCGACTCGACGCGGCTCTTGCCGAACGGCACGACGACGGGTCGGCCGGGTGCCCACCTTGCATCGCCACAATCCTCTCCTCGCTACGCCTCTGCGGCGCAAATCGGTGGCGCCGCCCAAACCAGGGCGGCGCCAAAAAGCACGACGCCCCGAGCATCTGCTTGACCGCTGTGAGCCTTCTCTCGCGGGTAGCACCTGGATAATCCAGCAGGGCCCGGTTTCTGTCAACCGCGTAACCGGTATCCGTACGCGGTCAGCATGGGCCACGTGAGTCCCGCG
>C688J18823_10001674_pt1 | contig 13806 bp, 13 predicted proteins | sample HopSoiMetagenom1_FD_18823 | JGI IMG/M metagenome (IMG submission 18823)
CATACCGAACACGGAAGTTAAGCTTCTCAGCGCCGATGGTAGTTGGGGGTTCTCCCCCTGTGAGAGTAGGACGTCGCCAAGCAATCAAAAGAGTACCCATAACGGGTACTCTTTTTTTGTTATATAAATATAAATGAAATGGTGATTAAATACGATGTGCGTTTGAGAAAGAGTTAAAATGGGAAAATTAATAAAGTCGCTTCATTTGCAAGAGACCATATTGATCATGTATAATTAAAGTCAAATATAGTCAAAGTCAGATAGAAGGAGGAGGGCTTTGTGAAAAATATTTCGGATATTATTGAAAACTACTTAAAGCAAATAATGAAAATGAACGAAAGCGAAGTAGTAGAGATCAAGCGCAATGAAATAGCCGATAAATTCCAATGCGTACCCTCACAAATAAACTATGTTATCAATACACGTTTTACAATTGAAAAAGGATACGTAATTGAAAGTAAGCGTGGTGGAGGTGGATATATACGTATAATAAAAGTCCATTCATACGACCATGCCCATTTAATCGATCAACTGCTTTTACTTATTGAAAATAGAACACCCCAAAATAATGCAGAAGATGTTATTTTTCGCTTAGTTGAAGAAGAAGTGATTACGAATCGAGAGGCACGAATTATGATGAGTGTTATTGATCGCTCTGTCTTATATATCGACCTTCCCCATCGTGATGAATTACGAGCAAGAATGTTGAAAGCTATGCTTCAAACGTTAAAATATAAATAAATGAGTAAGTAGCTTAAGAGGTGATAACATGGTATGTCAAGAATGTAATCAACGGCCAGCAACACTGCATTTTACTAAAATAGTGAATGGTGAAAAAGAAGAATTTCAACTTTGTGAAAAATGTGCTAAAGAGAAAGGCGATATGTATTTGATTAATAATACGTCTGGTTTTTCTCTTAATAATTTATTAGCGGGTTTATTTAATATAGAACCCAATTTTGAACAATCACAACTAGATCCATTTGAAAAACAGGAAATATTACAATGTGAAAACTGCTCCATGACGTTTAACCAGTTCATCAAAGTCGGTAGGTTTGGATGTTCTCATTGTTATACAGCATTTAAAGAACAGTTAAAACCGATTTATAGAAGATTGCACAGCGGAAATGGTCATCATAATGGGAAAATACCCAGTCGAATAGGTGGCACGATGCATATTAAGAAAAATATTGATGCCTTAAAACTTCAATTAACAGAACTGATTACAAAAGAAGAGTTTGAAAAGGCTGCAGTGGTCAGAGATGAAATTCGCTTACTTGATCAAAGGTTAAGCGAAAGTAGCGAAAGTAGCGGAGGAGGGGAATAATTTGTCACTAGAACACTTTTTAAACCAAGCACTAAGTTCTTGGATGAATGTCAAAGGTCCTGACTCCGATATTGTACTTAGTTCAAGGATTCGTTTAGCGCGAAATATGGATCAATATAAGTATCCATATGCTTTTTCAAATGAAGAGGCCAGTGAAGTGATTCAAACCATTAAAAATAGAGTAGCAGATGCGCCCTTGTTGAAAATGGGTGAAATGGATTTACTTATTATGGACAGCATAAAGCCTCTTCAAAAAAGAGTCTTAGTTGAAAAGCATTTAATAAGCCCTAATTTAGCTGAACTTCCAAGCACGGCGCATGTTTGCTATCAGAAAATGAAGAAGTTAGCATAATGATAAATGAGGAGGATCACATTCGGATCCAATGTCTTTTTCCTGGACTACAATTGCAAGAAGCCTTATTTACAGCCAATGAAGTGGATGACTGGATCGAGGAACGTGTTGACTATGCTTTTGATGAAACGGTAGGTTATTTAACCAGTTGTCCTACCAATGTAGGAACTGGGCTAAGGGCTTCAGTTATGATGCATCTCCCAGGACTAGTTCTTACCCAACAAATTAATAGAATTATTTTAGCAATTAATCAATTAGGTCTAGTTGTTAGAGGAATTTACGGTGAAGGTAGCGAAGCTTTAGGTAACATCTTTCAAGTATCTAATCAGATTACATTAGGGAAATCTGAAGAGGATATTGTAAAAGATTTAAATAGTGTTGTTAGTCAAATTGTTTCACAAGAAAGATCGGTACGTGAATCATTAGCTAAGACTTCAAACATACAATTAGAAGATAGGGTCTATCGTTCTCTCGGAGTATTATCAAATAGCCGAATCATTGAAACAAAAGAAGCGGCAAAATGTTTATCCGATGTAGGACTTGGTATAGATATGGGATATATTAAAAATATTTCCCGAAATATTTTAAATGAATTAATGATATTAATCCAGCCTGGATTTTTACAACAATATGCCGGAGGTCCTCTAAGGCAAAATGAACGGGATATTCGCCGGGCTACATTAATAAGAGAAAGACTAAATATGGAAAAACAAGAGTAGGGAGGAAGTGGATATGATGTTTGGACGATTTACAGAAAGAGCTCAAAAGGTGCTAGCTTTAGCCCAGGAAGAAGCCATACGTTTAGGTCACAATAATATTGGTACAGAGCATATTTTATTAGGCCTTGTACGTGAAGGTGAAGGAATTGCAGCAAAAGCATTATATGGATTAGGACTTAGCTCAGAGAAAATTCAAAAGGAAGTTGAAGAATTAATTGGCAGGGGAACAGATGCCAATGGGTCCATTCATTATACACCTCGGGCAAAAAAAGTAACGGAGCTTTCGATGGATGAAGCACGTAAATTAGGCCACTCGTATGTAGGAACAGAGCATATATTACTTGGACTTATTCGTGAAGGCGAAGGAGTAGCAGCAAGAGTTTTAAACAATCTTGGAGTTAGTTTAAATAAAGCTCGTCAGCAAGTTTTACAGTTACTTGGTAGCAATGAATCTGGTAATCATCAAGGGAGTTCAGCTGCAAGTGCCAACACCCCTACTCTTGACAGTCTTGCTCGTGATTTAACGGTAATTGCCAGAGAAGGTAGTTTAGATCCCGTTATAGGCCGTAGTAAGGAAATTCAACGTGTTATTGAAGTGTTAAGCCGCCGTACAAAAAATAACCCAGTCTTAATTGGTGAACCTGGTGTTGGGAAGACCGCTATTGCAGAAGGTCTTGCACAACAAATTGTTAATAATGAAGTACCGGAAATACTTCGTAATAAACGTGTTATGACCCTTGATATGGGAACGGTTGTTGCGGGGACGAAATACCGTGGCGAATTTGAAGATCGCTTGAAAAAAGTAATGGATGAAATCCGCCAAGCTGGAAATATTATATTATTTATTGATGAACTTCATACACTTATTGGAGCAGGTGGAGCAGAAGGGGCAATAGATGCCTCTAATATTCTAAAACCATCTCTTGCACGCGGGGAACTTCAATGTATAGGTGCTACTACGTTGGATGAATTCCGTAAATATATTGAAAAAGACGCTGCTTTAGAAAGACGTTTCCAACCGATCATGGTTGATGAACCAACTGCTGATGAATCCGTACAGATATTAAAAGGGTTACGTGACCGATATGAAGCGCATCATAGAGTTTCTATTACAGATGAAGCGATCGAAGCGGCTGTTAAATTATCTGATCGTTACATCTCAGATCGTTTTCTCCCTGATAAAGCCATTGACCTAATGGATGAAGCAGGATCAAAAGTTCGACTTCGTTCTTATACCACTCCACCAAATTTGAAGGAACTTGAAGTGAGACTTGAGGGAGTGAGACAAGAGAAAGATGCGGCTGTTCAAAGTCAAGAGTTCGAAAAGGCTGCATCATTAAGAGATTCGGAACAACGACTTCGTGAAGAATTAGAAGCCACAAAGAAAACATGGAAACAAAAGCAAGGCCAAGAAAATAGTGAAGTGACTTTTGAAGATATTGCCAGTGTTGTATCCAGCTGGACAGGTATCCCTGTTACAAAGCTTGCACAAACAGAAACGCAAAAGCTATTGAATTTAGAAGAAATTCTTCACTCGCGTGTCATTGGACAGGATGAGGCTGTAAAGGCCATTTCAAAAGCGGTTCGTCGTGCACATGCTGGTTTGAAAGATCCAAAACGACCAATCGGATCATTTGTTTTCCTTGGACCGACTGGAGTTGGAAAGACAGAACTAGCCCGTGCTCTTGCTGAAGTTATGTTCGGTGACGAAGATTCAATGATTCGGATTGATATGTCCGAATACATGGAAAAACATTCGACTTCTCGACTTGTTGGATCTCCTCCAGGATATGTAGGATATGAAGAGGGCGGACAGTTAACAGAAAAAGTGAGAAGGAAGCCTTATTCCGTTATCCTGTTAGATGAAATTGAAAAGGCCCATCCAGATGTTTTTAATATTCTTCTTCAAGTATTAGAGGATGGAAGGTTAACAGATTCAAAAGGAAGAACTGTTGATTTCCGAAATACAATTGTGATTATGACATCAAACGTAGGGGCATCTGCTCTAAAAAGAAATAAATACGTGGGCTTTAATATTCAAGATGGTGAGCAAGATTACAAAGATATGAAAGGAAAAGTAATGGAAGAGCTGAAAAAGGCTTTCCGTCCTGAATTCCTTAACCGTATTGATGAAATTATTGTGTTCCATTCATTAGAGAAAAAGCATCTGAAGGAAATTGTTTCTCTTATGGCTGGTGAGTTAACAAAACGCTTAAAAGAACAAGACATTGCTCTTGGATTTACAGAAGCTGCAATGGATAAAATTGCTGTTGAAGGTTATGATCCGGAATACGGAGCAAGACCACTTCGTAGAGCGCTGCAAAAACATATTGAGGATCGTTTATCTGAAGAATTATTGAGAGGAACTGTCCTATCTGGTCAAAATGTAATGATTGATGTTGTAGATGGTGAATTTGTTGTCCATACAACGGAATCAGAACCAGAGTCTCAATTACAAAGTTAACAAAAATAAACAAAAAAGAGGTACACGAAAAGATCCGTGTACCTCTTTTTGAATTAGGTTAGGTTCGTGTATTTTATGGATAAATCTAATTTCTTTTAAGCATAGTGTGAATCAATTAAAAAACTCCAGCTAAGATAAGTCAGAAAATCAGCAAGAATACTTAATAAAGCTTTGAAGTAAGTTATGATTTGAAGTTATCCTATATTATACTTTAAAATATCTTTAATGAAGGAAACATGAGGAAGTGAAGAATGACAAATGGCTAAAAAAAAGACAAAGTTTATGTGTCAAGAATGTGGATATGAGTCTCCGAAATGGATGGGGAAATGTCCAGGATGTGGTTCATGGAATAAAATGGTGGAGGAAGTTGAAAAGATAACGACAAGAAGAGGTGCTTTTGCACATTCAGAAGGGACAACTGTTGCAGCAAAGCCAACAGCGATTACTGCCGTTGAGGTTACGAATGAGGCACGTATTTATACAGACTCTAAAGAGTTTAATCGCGTTTTAGGTGGAGGTATTGTACGAGGGTCTCTCGTTCTTATCGGAGGCGATCCAGGCATTGGAAAATCGACTCTTTTATTACAAGTTTCCTCTCAATTAGCGAATAAAAATCACTCTGTTTTGTATATTTCAGGAGAAGAATCCTTAAGGCAGACAAAGCTACGAGCAGAACGTTTAGGAGTAGTGTCAGACCAACTGCTTGTGTATGCTGAAACGAATTTAGAAGATATCAGTTTGACAATTGAGAATAGTAAACCGGATTTTGTTATCATCGACTCCATCCAGACTGTTTTTCATCCCGAAATCACTTCTGCTCCCGGAAGCGTATCACAAGTTCGAGAATGTACATCTGAGCTTATGAGGATCGGAAAGACAAAAGGAATTGCTATTTTTATCGTTGGTCATGTAACGAAGGAAGGTTCGATTGCAGGTCCTCGTTTGTTAGAGCATATGGTAGATACTGTTTTATATTTTGAAGGTGAACGTCATCATACGTATCGTATTCTAAGAGCTGTTAAAAATCGTTTTGGATCGACGAATGAGATGGGTATTTTCGAAATGAAAGAGTCTGGGTTAGAAGAGGTTGAAAATCCATCAGAAATATTTCTCGAAGAACGATCAAGAGGGGCATCCGGTTCAACCGTTGTTGCATCAATGGAAGGGACACGTCCAGTTTTGGTTGAAATTCAAGCATTAATATCACCAACAAGTTTCGGAAATCCACGTCGAATGGCGACAGGAATTGACCATAATCGAGTGCCTCTTTTAATGGCCGTTTTAGAAAAGAGAGTAGGGCTATTGCTGCAAAACCAAGATGCCTATATCAAAGTAGCTGGAGGAGTAAAGTTAGACGAGCCAGCAATTGATCTGGCAATTGCGGTAAGTATTGCTTCAAGTTTTCGTGATAAGCCAACGAGACCTACAGATTGCATCATTGGAGAAGTAGGCTTAACGGGTGAAGTAAGAAGAGTCTCTAGAATTGAACAACGAGTACAAGAAGCAGCAAAGCTTGGATTTGAAAGAGTGATCCTACCAGCTAATAATCTTAGTGGATGGAAATGCTCAGAGAGAATAAAATTAATCGGAGTCTCATCGGTGAGTGAGGCTTTAAAAGTAGTGTTTGAAGAGTAAAATGATTTATCAATAAAAAATTGGGGAAATAAAACGATAAGGACTATTTTCGCATTTGCGCACCGGAACATTTGTTTGAATATAAGAATTATGTATTGTTTGGCAATTAAATGAAAAAAGACAATTGAACTAGGATAAGTATTGTGATAAAATGATTGGTTTATTATTTGACAAATAATGTCTTTAGATGCTAACCTTAAAAGAAATATAAGCGTTATAAAGATTAAAATTCAGAGAACTATTTCCTTTGTTTAGTCTTTTTTTATTGATCTTTTATAAAAAAGAGGAAAATATCCCCCATAATATGTTTCAATTTTCGTAAACTGTTTATAATGATTAAAAGGAGGTGAAGGAATGTTAAGACGTATTGTTCAAGTGTGTTTCCTCATTACTGGTGGAACATTAGGGCTTTTCTTAATCCCGGACTTATTTAATTTAGCTAGAATAGACATTCCTCTGATTAATAATCCATATGTAGCGGTTATTTTAGGCTTAATCATTTTTTACCTTATTACTTTTTGGGCTATTGATCATGTGGTTAATTTTATCAAATGGATTGAGGAATCCTTAGTAAAAGCGCCTATTACAGATCTTATATTTGGTAGTGTTGGCCTGGTCTTTGGACTTATTATTGCCTTTTTAATAGGATATGCTCTAACCGCAATTGAAGTTCCAATTTTAAACACCATTGCCCCCATTTTACTTACGCTATTATTTGGTTATTTAGGTTTTCAAGTAGGTTTTAAAAAACGCGATGAATTATCAGGATTACTCACGAATAAAAAGAAGAAAACAGGGGATGAAGAACCTGAAAAGGCCAATAAAAATGTTTTGAAGATTCTCGACACGAGTGTTATCATCGATGGTAGGATTGCCGATATATGCCAAACGGGGTTTTTAGAAGGCACCATTGTGATTCCCCAATTTGTGCTTGCTGAATTACAACATATAGCGGACTCTTCCGATGCCTTAAAACGAAATAGAGGCCGTAGAGGATTGGATATTTTAAATCGTATTCAAAAGGAACTTGCGATTAAAGTAGAGATTTATGAAGGGGACTTCGAAGAAATTCAAGAAGTTGACAGTAAGCTCGTTAAATTAGCTAAGGTCACAAATGGGATCGTTGTTACAAATGATTTTAATCTAAATAAAGTGTGTGAATTACAACAGGTATCTGTATTAAATATTAATGATTTAGCCAATGCAGTTAAGCCGGTAGTACTACCAGGGGAAGAAATGAACGTACATGTGATAAAAGATGGTAAAGAATATAATCAAGGTGTTGCTTACTTAGATGACGGTACGATGATTGTAGTTGAAGAAGGTCGTAACTACATAGGCAAGCATCTTGATGTACTTGTAACAAGTGTTCTCCAAACATCTGCGGGAAGAATGATTTTTGCAAAACCGAAATTACTTGAAAAAGCATTGTAGGCTGAATCAAAGGAGTGCGGGCTATGACGTATCAAGTCATTATCCCTGCAGCGGGACAGGGAAAACGAATGGGAGCGGGCAAAAATAAACTACTTCTCGAGCTCGACGGGATACCAGTGTTTATTTATACTCTAATGGTATTTGAGGATGATGAGTTGTGTTCTGGAGTCATTCTTGCAATCAATGAGCAAGAAAAACAGGAAATCAAAAATCTATTAAACCATTATGGAATAAAGAAAGTCATTCGATTGGTGCCAGGTGGTAAGGAAAGACAAGATAGCGTTTATAACGGAGTGAAATCACTAGCTGGCGATGGAATTGTATTAGTGCATGATGCAGCACGTCCTTTTATTGATTCCAAACAGATTCAGGAACTAGTTTCAGCAGCTGAGCAAAATGGCGCATCTATACTAGCTGTACCTGTAAAAGATACAGTGAAAAAGGCAAAGGATAAGAAAGTTGTTGAAACGGTTGAGCGTTCTAGCTTGTGGGCAATACAAACCCCACAAGCTTTTCGTATGTCTCTTTTACGTATGGCACATGAAATAGCGTCGAAAGAGAATTATTTAGGTACGGACGATTCAAGTCTTGTAGAGCGGTTGGGGAAAGATGTTATAATCGTAGAAGGAAATTATGACAATATAAAATTAACGACACCAGAAGATTTATTTTTTGCCAGAACGATTATTCATAAACGAAGAACAATATCGAAATAAAGGAGATAGACTAGATGTTCCGTATAGGACAAGGGTATGATGTGCATCAATTAGTAGAAAATAGACCGCTTATTATTGGCGGAATCGCCATTCCTTTTGATAAGGGGTTGTTAGGCCACTCGGATGCAGATGTATTATTACATGCAGTAGCAGATGCTTGTTTAGGTGCAATTGGAGAAGGGGATATTGGTAAACATTTTCCGGATACAGATCAGGAGTTTAAGGACGCGGACTCAGGGAAGTTGCTTCAACATGTTTGGAATCTTGTGAAAGAGCGAGGATACGAGCTAGCTAATGCCGACTGTACAATCATTGCCCAACAACCGAAAATGGCTCCATTTGTACCTGCAATGAAAGAAAATATTGCGAGTTTATTAGAGACTGGGCTAGAAAATGTTAATGTTAAAGCAACAACCACAGAAAAACTCGGATTTGTTGGACGCGAAGAGGGAATCGCTTCACAGGTAGTAGTTTTATTGAAAAAGGTAAGCCAATAGATCTTGATTGTGAATCGTGATTGAAGGTATAACTATTGAGTGAGAGATTGCATTCGATATGAGCAAGATTAATCAGTTAATTGGAGGATAACGGAATTATGACAAACGAAATTCGTGTAAGGTACGCACCAAGCCCAACGGGACATTTACATATTGGTAATGCACGTACTGCATTATTTAACTACCTATATGCTCGAAGTAAAGGTGGAAAGTTTATTATCCGAATTGAAGATACGGATCAAAAACGTAATATTGAGGGTGGAGAAGAAAGTCAGCTTAAATATTTAAAATGGCTTGGAATGGATTGGGATGAAGGGGTCGATGTCGGTGGAAAGTATGGCCCGTATCGTCAATCAGAACGGAATGATATTTATCAAAAGTATTATAATGAACTTCTTGAAAAAGGGCTCGCCTATAAATGCTATTGTACAGAGGGAGAGATAGAAAAAGAACGAGAAGAACAGATGGCCAAAAATGAAACCCCGCATTATTCAGGTAAGTGTCGTCATTTAACGGTTCAAGAACAACAACAATTAGAAGCAGAGGGAAGACAACCTAGCATTCGATTTAAAGTGCCTCAAGGAAAGATCTTCTCATTTGATGATATGGTAAAAGGACAAGTTTCGTTTGAAAGCGACGGAATTGGTGATCATGTTATTGTTAAAAAGGATGGAATACCGACTTATAACTTTGCTGTTACAATCGATGATCATTTAATGGAAATATCACATGTATTACGTGGGGACGATCATATTTCCAATACACCTAAACAATTAATGATTTATGAAGCGCTAGGATGGACACCTCCTATTTTTGGCCATATGACATTAATTGTTAATGAAAGTCGTAAAAAGTTGAGTAAACGTGATGAATCGATTATTCAATTTATTGAGCAATATGAAGAGCTTGGCTATATTCCAGAAGCCTTATTTAACTTTATTGCTCTTCTAGGTTGGTCTCCTGAAGGGGAAGAAGAAACCTTTACTAAGGAAGAATTTATTAATATTTTTGATCCTAATCGTTTATCCAAGTCGCCTGCTTTGTTTGATAAACAAAAGCTTGCTTGGATGAACAATCAATATATGAAACAAATTGAACTTGACCGCGTTGTGGAATTTGCTTTACCACATTTGATTAAATCAGGATGTGTAAAGGAAACGAGAACGGAAGAGGAAAATGCATGGGTTCACGAGTTGATTGCACTTAATCAGGAGAGAATGAGTTATGGAGCAGAAATTGTTGAGTTATCTGAACTCTTTTTTAATGAAGAGGTTCGTGTAGATGAAGAGGCAAAAGAAATCCTAGCAGAAGAACAGGTTCCTGAAGTGCTTTCTGCCTTTTTAACTGAAATTGAAAACTTAGAGCCTTTCACTGCTGAGGAAATTAAAAAAGCAGTAAAAGCGGTACAAAAGTCAACTGGTCACAAAGGAAAGAAACTATTTATGCCATTGCGGGTAGCGACAACGGGCCAAATGCATGGTCCTGATTTGATGAAAACAATCGAACTTTTAGGAAAAGAAAAAGTAAAAACACGTGTATTAAACATAATTTGATTAACATATTGATGAAAATGTAATATAGTAAAAGTAACTGAAAATATCAAAAGTGTTGATGAGAAAGAGTAAAAAAATGATGCTTTAAAGGTGTATAAATGAAAGTTGAAAATCTTAAGATCTGTCTTTTTTCCGTGTAATAGTCAAAACGAAACAAGGAAATTCAGTTCTCAAGCCATTTTCGCGATCATATTACACTTTATTAGAGAGAACCATCCGTGGCTGAAAGTGGTTTAAGCCTCTCATTTTTTGAATGCATCTCAGAGTCTTATGTCGAATAACTAGTAGATATAGGCGGAATCCCCTCCGTTAAAAGGGTAGAGTGGAGGTCTCCTAAGGAGGCTTAAACAGAGTGGAACCGCGCAATATTTGCGTCTCTGTCAATAATGACAGGGGCGTTTTTTAATTTTTTTTGGGGGTGGGAAAAGCAATGTTTAGAAATCTTAAAGAGGACATAAAAGTAATTTTTGAACAGGATCCAGCAGCTAGGAGTTATATTGAAGTAATTCTGACTTATTCAGGGCTACATGCTATTTGGTCCCACCGTCTTGCTCACACTTTGCATAAAAGAAAATTTTATTTCCTTGCCCGAGTGGTATCACAAGTAAGTCGTTTTTTTACTGGAATTGAAATTCATCCAGGGGCCATCATTGGAAAAAGACTTTTTATTGATCACGGTATGGGAGTAGTTATAGGGGAAACGTGTGAGATTGGCGACAATGTGACGATTTATCAGGGAGTTACATTGGGCGGTACAGGAAAAGAAAAGGGAAAGCGTCACCCGACCGTTCAAGATAATGCCTTAATTGCAACAGGGGCAAAGGTGCTTGGTTCCATTACAATTGGGGAGAATGCTAAAATAGGTGCAGGGTCTGTTGTTCTTCGCGATGTCCCATCTAATTCAACAGTGGTAGGTATTCCAGGAAGAATAGCAGTGCAAAATGGAGTTAAGGTGAATAAAGACTTTAATCATGCTAATATGCCTGATCCAGTGGCGGATCGACTAAAAGAATTGCAAGATGAGATCAATAAATTGAAAGTAGAGTTAGATAATCATAAGCAGGAAAGGAGTAAAGACCATCATGACTATTCAAATTTATAATACACTCACAAGGAAAAAGGAGGAATTTATCCCTCTTGAAGATGGAAAAGTAAAAATGTATGTGTGCGGACCAACTGTTTATAACTACATTCACATTGGTAACGCCCGTCCAGCAATTGTGTTTGATACAGTTAGAAGATATTTGGAATTTCGTGGCTATGATGTTCGCTACATCTCTAATTTCACGGATGTAGATGACAAACTGATTCGAGTAGCGAATGAGGTTGGTGAGGATGTTCCAACTATTGCTAATCGGTTTATTGAGGCTTATTTTGAGGATGTTACCGCATTAGGATGCAAAAAGGCCGATGTTCATCCACGAGTAACAGAAAATATGGATAACATCATTGATTTTATTCGTATTTTAATTGAAAAAGGATTTGCGTATGAATCAGAGGGAGATGTGTACTTCCATACACGTCGGTTTGAAAGTTATGGAAAATTATCACAGCAATCAATTGATGAGTTACGTGTGGGTGCCCGTATTGCTGTTGGAGAAAAGAAGCAGGATGCTCTTGATTTCGCTCTTTGGAAAAATGTGAAAGAAGGAGAAATTTATTGGGAAAGTCCATGGGGAAAAGGAAGACCTGGTTGGCATATTGAGTGTTCAGCAATGGCGAAGAAATACTTGGGTGAAACAATCGATATTCATGCAGGCGGTCAGGATTTAGCCTTTCCACATCATGAAAATGAAATTGCTCAAACAGAGGCGTTAACCGGAAAAACTTTTGCGCGATATTGGATGCATAATGGCTATATCAATATAGATAACGAAAAGATGTCAAAGTCNCTAGGGAACTTTGTTCTTGTTCATGACATTATCAAAATCCACAACCCTCAAGTATTAAGNTTTTTTATGTTATCTGTGCATTACCGCCATCCGATTAATTACACGAATGAACTGTTAGAAAATACTCGCGCAGGTCTAGATCGAATTAAAATCTCTTATCAAAACTTAAAACATCGCAAGGAAGCAAGTGCAAACTTATCGGATTCAAGCAACGAATGGTTGGAGAGAATAAAAAATTTGCGTGAGGCTTTCATTCAAGCAATGGATGATGATTTTAATACCGCTAATGGAATTTCTGTACTGTTCGAATTATCTGGTCTTGCCAATCATTATTTACTTGAAATGAACACAGACTCACATGTAATTGATCATTTCTTACAACAATTTGAAGAAATCTTTCATGTGCTAGGACTTGAACTTGGTCTAGAAGAAGATCTTCTTGATGAAGAGATTGAGGCATTAATTGAAAAAAGAAATCAAGCACGTAAAAATCGTGATTTTCAATTGGCAGATCAAATTCGCGATCAATTGAAAGAAATGAAAATTATTTTAGAAGACACCGCACAAGGCATACGTTGGAAAAGGGGCTAACACGAATGCTTCATTATGAGCAAAAAATAAATGAAAAGCAACTGAATAGTCTCGCTCTTGCTTACATGGGCGATGCAGTACTTGAAACGTATGTGAGGTATCATTTAATTCAAAAGGGTCAAGTGAGGCCAAATCAACTTCATAGAGAAGCGACTCGTTACGTTTCTGCCAAAGCACAATCGAGTGTACTACACAGGATGATGAAAGAAGGTTACTTTTCTGATGAAGAGATGGCTATTATTAAAAGGGGGCGGAATGCAAAGTCAGGTTCTGTTCCAAAAAATACAGATGTTCAAACTTACCACTATAGCACGGCATTTGAAGCATTAATTGGTTCGTTATATTTAGCTGGAAATAGGGAGAGGTTGGAGGAAATCATCCTTTATGATTTCCAAATTGTTGAGGAAATGAAAGGAGGAAGTAAACATGAGTGAAGATTATATAATGGGTAAAAACCCTATAATTGAGGCGTTAAAGGCAGAACGTGATATTCATAAGATTTTAATAGCGGAAGGCTCCCTACGTGGACAGATGCTAGAGATTACTCAGATGGCAAAGGAAGCCCATGTAATCGTACAATTTGTACCGAAGAAAAAACTTGATGGAATGATAGAGGGAAATCATCA
>C688J18823_10001675_pt1 | contig 13805 bp, 17 predicted proteins | sample HopSoiMetagenom1_FD_18823 | JGI IMG/M metagenome (IMG submission 18823)
ACGCACGACCAGCGTCGCCGTCTTCTCGTCGAGCCGGTAGCTCTTCTCCGGCGTTTCGAGCGAGATCGTTCCCCGAGCAGCGTCCTTCAGGTTCCGCTGGCCGTCGACCACGTTCTGCCAGGTCGGCGAGCACGAGTCTTCAAAGTCAGCCATGAAGACGCGCGCGCCCGAGTTCAACGCGTTGATCATCATCTTGCGATCGACCGGCCCGGTGATCTCGACACGCCGGTCGGCCAGGTCGTGCGGCGGCGGCGCAACGTGCCAGTCCCCCTCGCGGACCGAGCGCGTCTCGGCGAGAAAGTCAGGCCGCCCGCGGCGCTCTCGTCGCAGCGACAACAGCTCGGCACGCCGCGGCCCGAGCTCCCGCTGCAAGAGCGCGACGAAGTCCAGCGCCTCGGTCGAGAGCACGTCCCCGTCGGCGGGGGCGAGAAGGGTGATGCCGCTCATGCTCTCGCGAGCGTAAAGGAGATCTACGCGGACTCTTCGATCGGGGCGGCGTCGTCTTCGGCCACCCCTTCTGCGCTCGTGACGAGCGTCGGCTTCAGATGATTCGCGATCGTCTCCTTCGTGATCACGCACTTGGAGACGTCGCGGCGCGACGGCAGCTCGAACATCACGTCGAGCAGCGCCGTCTCGATGATCGAGCGCAGTCCCCGCGCACCGGTCTCGCGCTCGAGCGCTTTGTCGGAGATCTCCCACAACGCGTCGTCCGTGAACACGAGCTCGATGCTGTCGTAGCCGAAGAAGCGCTGATACTGCTTGACGAGGGCGTTCTTCGGCTCCATCAAGATCTGGACGAGGTCCTCGCGCTGGAGCTGATGAACCGCCGAGATGACCGGCAGCCGTCCGATGAACTCCGGAATCAGCCCGAAGTTGAGCAGGTCCTCGGGCATCACCTTCGCGAGCAGCTCAGACGCCTCGATCGAGCTCTTCGAGCGCACCTGGGCGCCGAAGCCCACCGCGCTCTTGCCGATGCGCTTGCCGATGATCTTGTCGAGGCCCGCGAACGCTCCACCGCAGATGAAGAGGATGTTGGTCGTGTCGATCGAGAGGAACTCCTGGTGCGGATGCTTGCGCCCGCCCTGCGGAGGCACCGACGCCACGGTCCCCTCGAGAATCTTCAGCAGCGCCTGCTGCACACCCTCGCCCGACACGTCGCGGGTGATCGACGGGTTGTCCGCCTTGCGCGCGATCTTGTCGACCTCGTCGATGTAGATGATCCCGGTCTCGGCCTTCTTGATGTCGAAGTCCGCGGCCTGGATCAGCTTCAACAGAATGTTCTCGACGTCCTCACCGACATAGCCGGCTTCGGTGAGTGCGGTCGCGTCGGCGATCGCGAACGGCACGTTGAGGATGCGCGCCAGCGTTTGAGCGAGCAGCGTCTTGCCGCAGCCGGTCGGGCCGAGCAGGAGGATGTTCGACTTCTGGAGCTCGACGTCGCCCTCCTCGGTTCCCATCTGCACGCGCTTGTAGTGGTTGTAGACGGCGACGGCGAGCGTGCGCTTGGCCTCTTCCTGTGAGACGACGTAGTCGTTCAGGACCGAGTAGATGTCCTTCGGCCGCGGCAGGTTGTCGAGATCGAGCGCGGCCGGGGCCGTGAGCTCCTCGTCGATGATCTCGTTACAGAGATCGATGCATTCGTCGCAGATGTAGACGCCGGGCCCGGCGATCAGCTTCTTTACCTGACGCTGGCTCTTTCCGCAGAAGCTGCAGAGGAGCTGCTCATTTCCGTCTGATGCTCGGGCCACGACTCTCCTTTTAGACGGTCAGCGCCCCGGCGTCTAGCGATGGGCGATGACGTTATCGATGATGCCGTACTCCTGCGCTTCTTGCGAAGTGAGGAAATAGTCCCTTTCCATGTCCTTTGCCACCTGTTCGGTGGGCTTTCCGGTGTGCTCGGCCAAAATCTCCTCCAGGCGCCGCTTGAGGTTGATCGTCTCGCGGGCCTGGATCTCGATGTCGGTCGCCTGTCCCTGGAAACCACCCGAAACCTGATGGATGAGGATCTTGGCGTTCGGCAGGGCGACGCGCTTTCCTTTCGCGCCGCCGGCGAGGATCACCGCGCCCATCGACATCGCGATCCCGATGCAGGTCGTCTGGATGTCCGGCTTGATGTACTGCATCGTGTCGTAGATGGCGAGACCGGAGTACACCTGGCCGCCGGGTGAATTGATGTAGATCTGAATGTCCTTCTCGGGGTCCTCGGACTCGAGGTGGATCAGCTGCGCGATGATCAGATTCGCGATCTGGTCGTCGATCGGCGTGCCGAGGAAGATGATCCGCTCGTTGAGCAGACGCGAGTAGATGTCGAACGAGCGCTCACCGCGCGAGGTCTGCTCGATCACCATTGGAATCAACGGACTCATTTCAGGCTGGCTCCTTGCTGCCGGGGGTCCACAGTTTCGGCTTCTCGGTTGGGTTTTCCTTGTCGGGTGTCCAGATCGCGTCGCGTGCGGCAGCCTGCTCGGGCGGGATGCGCTCGACTTCATCGACGATGCGGTCGAGAGCGCGGGCGAGCCGCATGTTTTCGCGCTCCGTGTCGTACGCGCCTGCGGCGCGAGCCTGCTCGATGACCTTGTCGGCCTCCTCGAAGCGGTCGCGGAACGCCTCGTCGACCTCCTCCTCCGAGACCTCGATTCCGAGCTGATCCGCAGCGGCCTCGAGCACGAGCTCGCCGGCGACCGAGGCAGCGGCCTGCTCCTGCAAGCGCGCGACGAGGTTCTCCGGCGAGTCGCCGGACATCTGTAGATAGGCGTCGAGCGAGCCGCCGCTGCGCTGCAGCACGGCGTCGAGCTCACGCAGAAGAGTCCTGGTGCGCGCGTCGACGAGCGGCCCGGAGACCTGCACGTTCGACGCCTGGACGAGGCGGTCGAGGGTCACGCGCCGGAAGGCCTCGTCCACCTCGGCCTCGATCTGGTCACGGATCCGCTGCTCGATGTCCGCCCGGAGCTCCTCGAGTGTGTCGAACTCGGAGGCGGAGCGCGCGAGCTCGTCGTCCAGCTCGGGCAGCACCTTCTCCTTGACCTCCTTGACGGCAGCCTCGACCTTGACNGGATCCTCGTCGCCGACNCGGTCGAGCTCGATCTCCTTCGTGTCGCCGGCGCTCATGCCGACGAGCTGCTCCTCGAGCTCNGAGATGAGCCGGCCGGAACCAAGCTCGACGACGTAGTCGCGCTGACCACCACCNTCGTCGGCNACGAGGTCGAGGACGATCGTGTCTCCGAGCTCGGCGGGACGGTCTTCGACCGGCGCCAGCTCCGCCACCGTCGAGCGCAGGACGTTCAACTCGTGGTCGACGAGATCGTCCGGAACCTCGGGCTCCGCATACGGAACTTCGAGCTTTTTCCAGTCCGCGACGTCCGGCTTCGGCAAGACGGGAACCGTGGCTGTGAACCGCCAGTCCTCATCCTCCGAGTCGGGGAGCTCGTAGTCGAGCTGGGGCTGGTCGGCCGGCCTGATGCGCGAGCTCGCGACGGCGTTGCTGTACCAGCCCGAGATGTGACTCTCGATCGCCTCCGAGTAGATGCGCTCCTTGCCGATCCGGTTGACGAGCACCGGCATCGGCACCTTCCCCTGGCGGAAGCCGGGGATCTTCACGCTCGACGCGAGGTCCGAGGCCGCATGCTCNACNGCGTGGTGNACGTCNGCCTTCGGAACGTCCACGGTGAGCCGGACCTTGTTGTCCGGCAGCTCCTCGACTTGGGTCGCCATCGAGCCATTAGACCAAACGCCTCCCAAGCTGCGGCGCGCGTCTTCGCCCAAAGGGGGCACCGGGATAGCCTGAGCCGCATGGAGCTCTACGTCCTGGCCCGTCACGGCGAGTCGACCCTGAACTTCGAAAACCGGATCAACGGGGACTTCTCGCTGCCCGTGGCCTTGACGGAGAAGGGCCGCGACGAGGCTCGGCTACTCGGCCAACAGCTCGCCCAGATGAGGATCGACCTCTGCCTCCACACGCGCTTCGGCCGAACTCTGGAGACGGCGGCGGAAATCGCCCTCGCCGGCCGGGACGTCCCCATCGAGGTCGAGCCGCTCCTGGACGACATCGACGTCGGCGACCTCGAAGGCGCGACCATCGAGGGCTACCGGGCGTGGAAGCGGGAGCACAAGCGAAGTGAGGATTTCCCGGGAGGCGAGTCGCTGGACGATGCCGCCCGGCGTTATGCGCTCGCCTTTCGGAAGCTGCTCAAGCGCTCCGAGCCCTCGGTCCTGGTCGTCACTCACGAGATCCCGATCCGGTACGCGCTGAACGCCGCCGACGGATCCGACGACCTCGATGGGCCGGCGCACCAGCTCGCGAACGCGACGCCCTACCTCTTCGACGAGGACGCCCTGACGAGGGCGGTGGCAGGCATCGACCGTCTGACCTGATCGAGCGATACGATCGCGCAGGGGTCGCGTCACGTCGCGAAAGGATTGAGTCCCATGAACCTGATCGAGCGAATCGACGACGCCCGGCGCCGCTGGAACGTCCTCGACCATCCTTTCTACCTGCGTTGGGAACGCGGTGAGCTGACCCGCGCTGACCTCGCGTTCTATGCGGGCGAGTACCGGCACGCAGTCGTCGCCCTCGCAGAGGCAGCCGCACTTGGAGGGGATCCGGAGCACGCCGCCGAGGAGACGGCTCACGTCGCTCTCTGGGACGATTTCGCCGCGGCGCTCGACGCGCCACTCGACCGCAAGCCGACGACCGAGACCGAGGAATGCATCACCGCCTGGCAGGCCGACGATCCACTCGGAGCGCGAGCGATCCTGTACGCCGTCGAGTCCGGCCAACCCGATGTGTCCAGAACGAAGCTCACCGGCCTGGTCGAGCACTACGGCTTCAGCAAGAAATCGAAGAGCACGGAGTATTTCGAGCTACATGCCGAGCGAGACCACGAGCACGCAGCCGCCTCGGCCGATGTACTACGCAACGCGCACCCGGAAGAGGGAGAGCGTCTGTTCGCCGCCGCCGAAAAAGCATTGAAGGGGAACTGGAAACTCCTAGACGGCGTAGACGCGCACTAATCGCCGTGAAGGCCGGCTTCGCCGGCCTTCACCACAACGGCCGACCGGCAGAACGCGACCCGTTCGAAATCATCATGGCGAAGCCGGATTTCGAACGGGAGAGTGCGGGCGAGAGGACTTGAACCTCTAAGGAGCAAAGCCCCACCGGGACCTAAACCCGGCGCGTCTACCAATTCCGCCACGCCCGCGAGGGTGCTCAGGGTAGACCTTTCATCCCCGGCACGCGTACGATCAGACAGCCGGAACGCCCATGAAACGCGCTGGATTCATCGTCTTGATCGTTGTCGGGCTTGCGACCGCTGCAGCGACAGCCGCAGGTCATGAGACCGCGACGCCGAACGCCGCCCGCTGCGGCGGCACACTCTGGCGCCTCAAGACGTTCAGCGACACCGGCCGGCGGTTGGTGCGCCTGAGTCCGGAGGTGACGACCATCGGCGACATCGGCAAGCGGGCGTTCCCGCGCCCGGTGCCCCACCTTCGTCGTACTCCTTTCCAACGTCAGGCCTGGGAGGTGGTCGCCCAGGTGACGCAGTACCGACTCGAGAACGGAGGCCTGCGCCTCGTGCTCTACGACGCCGGCTCCTATCTCAACGCCGTCATACCGCTACCGAGCTGCCTCACCGCGAAGACACGAGCCCGACCGCAGCTCGCAGCGGTGTGGAAGCAGTTCGTCGGCGCGTGCGCGCAACCCACGTCTTCCTGGCAGCCCCTCGGCGCGATTGCGTATGTCGGCGGGGTCGGCTTCTGGGGTCAGAAGCGGACGATCAAGGGAGCGGCGCGAAACGGCGCCGAGCTACATCCTGTGACCGACATTCGCATCGTCGCCGGCTGCTAGCCGGTCCCCGCGGGGCAGGGCCGCCGGGAGTCGGAACCAGAAGGTGGAACCGGCCCCTTCTTCGCTGTCGAACCCCACCTCGCCGCCGTGCGCCTCGACGATCTGCCGGGCCAGCACGAGACCGAGCCCGGTTCCGGGTATGCCGCGCTCCCGACCGACGTCTCCGCGGAAGAACTTCGTGAAGATCCGGTCCTGGTGATCCGGCGGGATACCCAGCCCGGAGTCGTTGATCAAGACGAGTGCATCGGTTTCCACGAGCTCGGCTGAGATCTCCACTCTCCCGCCCTCGGGCGAATACTTGATCGCGTTCGAAAACAGGTTCCCGATGACCTGGGCAAGCCGGTCACGATCTCCGCGGATCAGCAGTGGTTCGCTCGACGGCGAGAAGTGGAGCTCGTGGTCATCGCTCTGAGCGGAATACAACGTCACTTGCGTCGCGAGGAGATCGTTGAGGTCGACGTCGTCGAGACGAAGCTCCAGGGTCTGCTGCTCGACTCGCTGCAGGTCGAGCAGATCGTTCAGGAGCGCAGCCAGCCGGCGCGCCTCCGTCCGGATGACTTCGAGATACCGCTGCATCTCGTCCGGCGGACATCGCGTTCCAGCATCAGCGCGGAGAAGCCCAGGATGCTGGCGAGCGGAGTCCGCAGCTCGTGCGAGACATTGCTGACCAGTTCGGTCTTCCCCTCCTCGCTCTCGACGAGCGCTCTGTTCCGCCCCTCGAGATCAGCCACTGTTCGCTCGAGGGACGCGGCCATCGTGTTGAACGCGCGTTCCAACTCGCCCACTTCGCCTGGGCCGCCGGTAGGTAGGCGCCCTGAGAAGTCGCCGCCCGCGATACGAGCAGCGGCGTCGGCTGTGAGTCGGAGAGGCCTGGCGATTGCGCGGTGCAAGTAGAGCGCGCCCACGGAGATGAGGAGTAGTGCGGCGCCGAGCCCCACGCCCCCGATGATCATCGCGTGCTGCGCCGTTGCGCGCGCGCGATCGTTGCGAGACTCGCTCAGCAACCGCTCGGTGTTCAGGAAGCGGTCGAAGCCCTGGCGGATGGTCTCGACCTGCTGCCTTCCCCGCCCCGACGTGACGACCGTTGGCGCCGCGCTCGGATTCCGTCGCATGAAATTCACAAGGGGGCGCGAGTACGTCGTCAAGTAGGTGTCGACAGCGTCCCTGATCGAGACTGCGCGCCGGTGCTGTAGTGCATTGTCGGTGGTCAGGCGCAAGAGCGTCGCGATCGTCGCCGGATACTGCTTCTGGGCCGCACGCCACGGATCGAGATAGCGCTCGTCGTGCGTGATCACGAAACCGCGCACACCGGTCTCGAGATCGATCACGAGCGTCTGCACACGATTCGCGGTTGCGATCACCTGCTGCGAATGCCGCGCCTCACCGACCGGTGCCGCAGGCTGACCACGGCAAGAAACAGAACAGCGAAAACGATCGCGAGACCGGCGCCGACAACGGTCGCGGAAAGAGCGATGCGCGCGAGCAGCCCGCCGTCAGGGCGGGGCTTTCCGGCACCACCTGTTGCGCTCGACCGCCCGTCGGGCATCGCGCCATTCGCGACACGCTGACTCATCGTCGGCCCGCGAGTACCTCCTCTACCGCAGCCGTAATCTCTTCGGGCTCGAAGGGCTTCACCATGACGATGTCAGCCCCGCAGCGCAACGCTTCCTCCTTGGTCGAAGGCTGCGCCGTCAGAACGATGACGGCGGTCTCCGCAAGCGCGCGGTCGCCTCGAATCTCGCTGAGGACCTCGAGACCACTCAGACGCGGCATCATCATGTCGAGGATGACGACGTCGGGCCGGAGGCGTCGCGCGATCTCCAGCGACTTCTCGCCGTCGTCTGCCTCTGCGAATGAGTACGGGCCGTCGAGGCTGATCCTGATCAGCTCGCGGAGTGACGGCTCGTCGTCGCAGATGAGCACGGTCGCTAGGAAACCGGCCATCCGGCTTCATGGAAGCAGATCCTGACCGAAACACATAGGTGACGGCGTTCCGTAGGATGGCGCCGCCTTGGCCGAGCCCCCCGAAGAAACCATTGAGCCGAAGGCGTGCCCGCGCGGCCATGGCCCGATGCGGCTGCGCACACGCTGGGCCGGGCAGCAGGCGCACCCGGGCCGCAGCGGATCACGGGGGGAACCGGTCACGGAATGGGTCTGCCCGCGCTGCGGGCGCACCGCTCCCGTCGACTGAGCCGGCCCGGCTGCCGGAGCTTGTGAGCTTCGCAACGACTTGCGATACTGGCCGCGCGCCTTGACCCCGCGCTGGGATCCGCCTTGCAACGCCGCCGGTCCTGTCCCTGGGACGAGTCGCAGGTAACGGCGCCGAGCTATGGCCCCGGGAGGAGTCGAACCTCCGCGCACGGATTCGAAGTCCGTCGCTCTATCCGCTGAGCTACGGGGCCTTGCGGCCGGAGGGTACCCGCCTCTAGGACGAGGGGAGATTGCATTTCCGCCCTAACTGGGAGTGTGGGCGACGGGGGCGTGATTCATCTCAATCGGATGAGACAAGACTCCGTTTCTCACTCCACACTCCGAAGTACAGACGGATAACCGCGCACTGACTAGGAGGAATCATGTGGTGGGGAATTGGAATCGGGGGCGCAATCCTGTATTTCGTCGTGGCGTTCACGCTCGGACTGATGACGCTCAGGAACGGCCATGGATGGTTGTTCTTCTTCGGAATTTTCTTCCCGCTCCTCTGGATCTTCGGCGCCTTCATGTCGCCGCCCGAGAGGACGGCACCGGCCTAGGGCCAGATCGAGTCGGCGCGGCCCAGGTCCAACCTGCCGTCCTGACGACAGTCGGCGGACCGATACGCGGGCAGCTCTTCACCGTAGTGGCGCCAGTACGCATGGACGAGCGACGCGGCATACGCAGCGGTTGCGCCTAGCCTGATCGCGGTCGAGTTCGCCAGTTGAATCGCGTTGCATTCCGCAACGGACTCTTCGGCGATTCCCTTGCTGTGCTGTGGTTCGTGGCTCAACGTGACGATCGCCGCCGCGAGCATCAGTTGCCCGGCATCGTCCACCGGTCGGGCGTTCTCGTAGGCCAGGTCGACGAGTCCGTCGCACACGGTCGGGCCGAGATTCACGCGGCTGCCGCCGATACCGGCAAAGCCGAGCGTGTCCGGCCGGAGCTTCCCGTTGGTGTAGCTCCCCTCCTCGCGCATCAGTCGAGCCCAATCGCCGGTCGACCAGCACCGGACCTCGACGGGCTTACCTGCCAGCCGGCTCGCGATCCGGGCGAAGCGCGGCTCCATCCGGCTCTGCTCTGCTTTGCCGGCGATCACCGGCAGCACGCGTACTTCGCCGGGCGGAAGCATCTGATCTGCCTCGAGCAACACGGCCGCTGCCTGCTTGGCCTCGCGCTGGGCCTCGGCGATCTTCGCAGCCCGGCGTTGAGAGACGGCGAGCGTGATTGCGTGGTGGAAGCGCTGCAGGTGCGCGCATGCAGTGCGGAAGGTGTCGTATGCGCGCTGAAGACGAGCCGTCGGCGCAGAGCCCACCTTCGTCGTCAGATCCGAGTCGCACGAGCCTGCNGGCTCGAGCGCGCGNGCGTGAATGACCATCGTCCTGTCGTCACGGTGCAGCAGCTTNTCGGCNAGCCCNGGTGTGCTCTCGACGCGCGCNGCCGTCTGGAGCCCGCGCAGCAACCGCGTGTCCCAGGCGCCNAGCTTNCCGAGCCAGGCGATCTCGACGGGCGAGGCCCAGGAGCCACTCTCCACCCCGGCCCCGAGGACGCGCCCCTCCGTGCTCCGCTGGTGAACCGCGCAGCCGACNGTCAGGACGACGGCAGCCAGACTCGCGGCCAGACCCAGGAAGAAACGCAAGAGGAAGCCCTCGGAGCTCACGCCTACGGAACGGGCAAGCCTTCAAGGCNGGTACGNGACAATCGCCGCGAAGGCGGGCTNNGCCCGCCTTCGCCGCNACCGCTCTACGAAGCCGCGATACCGACGAAAGTCAGGCGCCGCAGGCGCGACTTTCGTCGGTGAGGTGGCTGATGGGACTCGAACCCACGACCACCTGGACCACAACCAGGGGCTCTACCAACTGAGCTACAGCCACCGTGCTCGGCTCAGGATAGCGGGGTCTCGTCGAGCTGCTTTCGCAGCGCCTCCGGCGATTCAAACACGCCGACCGCGCCCGCGTCCTTTAGCTCCTGCTCCGAGAAGCCACCGGTGATCACGCAGATGGTCTGAATTCCTGCGCGGCTGGCAGCTTCGACGTCCCAGGGAGTGTCGCCGATCATGACGGCGTCCTTGCTTCCGGCTTTATCGAGCGCTGCCTCCACGAGGTCGGGCTCCGGCTTCGTCGCCTCGACATCGTCCTTCGTCGTCCAGCCGTCCGTCAAGTCCTGCGCGTCCAACAGCTCAAGAAAAAAGTCCAGGTGCTTCTGGATCGCCGAGCTGGCGAGCACGACAGCGTGACCGCGCCGCTTCAGCTCGGCCAGCAGCTCGTGGGCGCCTTCGAGTGGAGCGACCTCCTCGATCAACTCGTCGAAGAGCTTCTCCCAGCGCTCGCGCAGCTCGTCGCCCAGTCGCCCTTCGACGTCGTTACCTGCAACGGCCGCGACGAACTTGTCGCCGCCCATGCCAACGTGCCGGTGCAGGCGCCAGACCGGAAGCACGATGTCGTGCTCCCGGAAGGCGCGATACCAGCAGAGTGCGTGTTGGTAGTTCGTGTCGACGAGCGTTCCGTCGACGTCGAGGATTGCAGCGGCGGCTATGACGTTGCCGCCGCGGTCTTCGACGCCTGCGCTTCGTGACGCCCTTCCGCGAATTCTTCGATCAACTTCTTGTTGAACGCGGGAATGTCGTCCGGCTTGCGGCTTGTGACGAGCCCGTTGTCGACCACGACCTCCTGGTCGACGCGGTTCGCACCGGCGTTGCGAAGATCGGTGGTGAGCGACGGCCATGAGGTGAGCGTCCGGTCGCGCACGACGCCTGCTTCGATCAGCAGCCAGGGCGCGTGGCAGATCGCTCCGACGGGCTTGCCCTGCTCGAAGAACTCGTGCACGAACTCGACGGCGTTCTCGTCCATCCGCAGCGCGTCGGGATTGCCGACGCCGCCGGGCAGAACGAGCGCGTCGTAATCGGAAGCGCTCGCCTCCTCGACACTCCGGTCCACCTTGAAAGTGTCCGCCTTGTCGTAGTGATTGAACCCTTGAATCTCGCCGTCCTCGATCGACACGAGGTCGAGCTCAGCCCCAGCCTCGGTCAATGCCTCCCAGGGCCCGGTGAGCTCAACCTGCTCCACCATGTCGGTAGCGAGAAACGCAATCCTCTTGCCCTTCAATTCATCAGCCATTAGTAAGCCCCTTCGAGTAGGTGTCAAAGAAACGCCTACCCGATCAAGAAGGGATCAATCGCCGCTAATGCCGACTCAGCCGGCGTTCGCCGCAACGGCTCTCCGAAGGACGCGACCCGCGGCAAATCATCATGGCCGCGCGTAGCGCGGGCGGATTTGCCGCGGGAGTGCGCCTGGGAGGATTCGAACCTCCGACCCGCGGCTTAGAAGGCCGCCGCTCTGTCCACTGAGCTACAGGCGCCGGAGGGACAGGGTATCGCGGAGGTGGCTTAGCGCCTGACGCCGAAATCGGCGGTCACGATGGTGACCTCGCGTCCGCCGTATGCGCCGGATGCCGATGCGACGTGGACTGCCGAGAGGCCGATCTCACGCCAGCGAGCGGTCAGCAGGATCTTGCGATGTTCGGGGCTGTTCAGCCACATGTTGAGCGCACCGAGTGCGTCGACGTCGGGGGACGACCAGAGAAGGTTCTCCCCGACCGACCAGTAGCGCTTCCCGGAGATCGAGTAATAGCGGGAGATGCGCTTGTCGAAGGACTTTCCGTTCGCCGAGTCGTGACTGAAGTAGCCACGCTGCGCCATCTCGGCCGAGTGTTCGCAGGCGGCCGCTGCGAGCTTCGAGGAGAACCGAAGAGAACCGAGCCTGTGGTCGTGGCGGAAGTTGTTGATGTTCGTGAGCACGCCGCGCTCGAGCGAGCTCATCGTGCTTGCGGGCTGCTGGCTCGTCGCACCGGCAGGGGAGGCGACGGCCCACAGTCCTACGACCGAGGCAACGAGGACGAGGCAACGAAAGGCGCGGGCCACGTTTGTGACATCGGCGTCTGTCTTCCCCGCTTAAGGGGCGCACCGTCCCTCGAACGAGGGACTCGGGTCAGGTTGCTGCCGCGGGGTCAGCGGCGCGGCGATGCCGTAGCCAGTCTGCGAAGACGACCTGCAGCGAGCCCGCGACGGGGATCGCTGCGAGCGCCCCGAGAACACCGGCCAGCTCGGCCCCGATCAGGACCGAGATGAGGATGACGAGCGGCGAGAGCTGCACCGTGCGCCCGTAGACGATCGGCTGCAGCAGATGGTTCTCGATCTGCTGGTACACGATGAAGAACACGACAACCACGATCCCCGCGGGGATGGAATGGAGAAACGCGACGCCCCCCACGATGATCGCAGCGATCGTTGCACCTGCTAGCGGAATCAGATCGAGGATGGCCACGATCAGGCCGAGCGCCACGGCAAACGGCACGCCCATGATGAGGAGCACGATCGTCGTCAGCGAGCCGGCAACCAGGCTGATGAGGAGATTGCCCGTCACGTAGCCGCCAACGGTTCGGTAGATCTCGTGGCCGACCTTTCGCCAGCGGCGCCGCGGCTCGTCGGGCAGCTGACGCAGGAACGAGTCGATCCACGCGGGCCCTTCGAGGAGCATGAAGAAGGTCATGAAGGCGATCGTCACGGTCGCCAACACGGCGTTGACGACTCCCTTGGCCACCGCCAAGGCGGCACCGGAAACGCCGAAGAGCTTCGAGGCCCCGCCCTCCCGCAGGGCCTTCCTCGCCTTGTCGACGAGGTGATACTTCTCCTGCAGAAAACCGAGTCGGCCGCGGCCCTTGGTCAGGTCATGGAGGTAGTCCGGCACCTTCCCTGCGAAGTCGTTGACCTGGTTGATGAGGGTCGGGACGAACAGGTAGGCGACCCCGACGATCGCGACGAGCGCAGCGAAGAAGACGATTGCGGCCGCGGCTCCGCGGCGATTGATTCTCCGTTCGAGCCAGTCGACTGCCGGGTTGAGCGCGAGCGCGAGAAAGAGCGCGATGAACACCCATGAGAGGACGTGCCGCGCGATCCAGATCACCTCGAGGACGATCGCGGTCGCGATCAGGATCCCGATGACACGAAAGATCGTTCTCGGGCGGAAATCGACGACGCGCACGGGCTGGTCCGCCACGGCCGCAGCATCGCGATCCCGCCGGACGGTACAGTCCGGCCGTGATGCAGGCGATCATCCAGACGAATCACGGGCCGATCCACGTTGAGCTCTTCCCGGACGACGCGCCGAAGACCGTCTCGAACTTCGTCAAGCTCGCGAACGACGGTTTCTACGACCGCGTCATCTTTCACCGCGTCATTCCGGACTTCATGATCCAGGGCGGCGATCCGACCGGAACCGGGACGGGCGGCCCCGGTTACTCCTTCGAAGACGAGTTCAACGATCACAAGATCGAGCGCGGCGCGCTCGCGATGGCGAACGCCGGCCCGAACACGAACGGCAGCCAGTTCTTCATCGTCACGACCGACGCGGCGCCCTGGCTCGACGGCAAGCACACCGTCTTCGGCCGTGTGACCGAGGGCATGGACGTCGTCGACAAGATCTCCGAGCTTCCACGCGACGCGCGGGACAAGCCGCACGAAGACGTCGTGATGGAAAGCGTCTCGGTCGCCGACGGCTCCGAGTAGCCGGCGGTCACTCTGATCTAAGCGCCCGACCGGGCTCGAACCGGTGCCATGACCTTGGAAGGGTCAGGTGCTACCACTACACCACGGGCGCGTAGCTCGGCAGTAGCGTAGCGACGTGGATCCGCACTCGTGGTCGCTGCACTGGGACGTGCTCCTGGCGATCGGCGTCCTCGCCGGCGCGTACCTGTGGAGCCAGCGGCGTTGGCC
>C688J18823_10001676_pt1 | contig 13803 bp, 15 predicted proteins | sample HopSoiMetagenom1_FD_18823 | JGI IMG/M metagenome (IMG submission 18823)
CAGATGTCGCTTCATCTAACACGAGAATAGGTGGGTTTTTCAAAAATACACGAGCAATTGCTACCCTTTGTTTTTGTCCACCAGAAAGTTTTACACCACGCTCACCCACCTTCGTATCATATCCGTTTGGTAAATTCATAATAAATTCATGAGCATTGGCCGCTTTAGTTGCTTCATACACTTCTTCATCCGTAGCGTTTGGATTGCCCAATAAGATATTTTCCTTTACGGATTCACTGAAAAGAATATTATCTTGGAGAACCATCCCTATTTTATCCCTTAAGGACCTCACCTTAAATGAACGAATATCCGTACCATCTAGTAAAATTCTCCCTGCTGTTACATCATAGAAACGAGGAATTAAGCTTATTAGGGATGATTTCCCGCCGCCACTCATACCTACAAAGGCAATGGTTTCACCTTGTTGAACATCTAGTGTAACATCTTTCAGAACCATTTCATTCTCATCATCATAGGAGAAATCAATATGGTCAAACACAATATGTCCCTTTACATTTTGGCACTCAACGGAATCTGGTCCGTCTTCAATGTCATATTTTTCATCCATTAATTCAAAGACACGGTCCATCGACGCAAATGCTTGCGTTAAGGTTGTTGAAGAATTGACAAGACGTCTTAGCGGTTCATACAACCGATCAATATAGGCAATAAAGGCGGCCATCTCACCAATTGAAAGACTTCCATTAATGACTTGATAACCGGCAACACCAATCACAAAGAGTGGTGCAATGTCAGTAATCGTATTGACCACTGCAAAGGATTTTGCATTCCATTTTGTATGGACAATCGCTTTTTCCAAAAAGTTTTGGTTCTGCTGATCAAACTTTTTTTGTTCAAAGTCTTCGATCGCAAAACTCTTAACCACAGACATCCCTGAAACACGTTCGTGCAAATAGCCTTGAACCTCCGCCAATGCCTGCGAACGTTTTCTTGTCACTGAACGCAAGTTACCAAAAAAGTATTTAACAGAAATCGCATAGAAGGGAAATAATAATATCGAGACAAATGTTAAAGTAATATCCATCGTAAACATGATCGTCATGGCAATTAAAATCGTAGCAAGATCAAGCCACACGTTCATCAAGCCAGTCACGACAAATGTTTTTGTTTGTTCAACGTCATTAATCACCCTTGAGATGACTTCACCGGTTTTCGTATTGGAGTAAAATTTAAAACTAAGTCTTTGAATGTGGCCATATAACTGTTCACGGATATCATATAGGATTTTACTTGATGTCCATTGTGCATAATATTGCCGGAAATACTCAATAGGTGGTCGCATAACCACAAAAACAATAATCATGACGACCATAATGATCATTAAGTGTTCAATTTTATCCGCTTTTGCCATTGAGCTATTCCCAACGATATCATCTAAAACATATTTTATAAGCAATGGAATCATTAAAGGAATGGCAAATTTGATAATCCCAATAACTATGGTAGCGATGATTTGGAAGCGATATGGTCTTACAAAATGAAGATAACGTCGTATACTATCCAAGTTTCCCCCACCTTACCTTTTTCTTTTGTACAGAAGGTTTTAAAAAATTCACGTTTGATCGTTTTACTTAAATAAAACCTGTTGATGAAATCAACAGGTGGCGATTTATAAAGAAAACTTCCATCAGTGGGGGTTCTCTCATCCCCCACTGATGGTTAGTTGCACTTATCGATCGGGGTTTTACAGCCTGTTCATCCCCCACCTATCCTTTTTGTTCTTTCTCAGGAGCCTCGAGGTGGGGGTATTACAGCCTGTTAAACCGGGATAAATAAACGAGAGAATATGTTTCCAAACTTAAGCTGATTCATCCAGTTAGCGTCTATATGTTAAATATCTTTCATACCATATATCGATAAAATCAGGTGAAAAAGGACCTTTACGTTGACGAATCCAATGGATCAAAGTATTTACATTTGCTTTTAATATTTTATCTATCGCTTCGGGATAGTTCATCTCGATTCGATGTCGTTCATACTCATCCTCATCCAGTAAATTAAATGTCATATCCGGAAAGACTTTTATGTCCAAATCATAATCAATGTATTTTATTGCTTCTCCGTCATAAATAAAGGGTGAACTTAAATTACAATAATAATAAATGCCGTCTTCTCGCAACATCCCTATAATATTAAACCATTGTTGAGCATGAAAATAAGTAATAGCCGGCTCTCTCGTCAGCCATGTTCTACCATCCGATTCTGTTACGATGGTACGATCATTTCCGCCAATTACTAACTTTTGCGATCCTTTTAATACCGTGGTTTCGTCCCACACGCGATGGATGTGCCCATTATGCTTAAAACTATGAATTTGTACTGGTTCTCCTACGATGGGTACGCCCATAATTTCCCCTACTTTCATGTTCGGACGCTTTGCAACCTATCAATGTTTCATGCATATAACTTTGCAAAAGATAGTTATACTCCTCTAAAAATATTAGGCTTTTTTTAGTCGATTCTGTTGATTAACCTGTTTTTCTGACTTAGCCAAATATAAAGACAAAAGGCAACAAAGAACAATTCCTATTTTCTATTATTTATTATTATAACGGTTAATGAAAGAATTTAAAACAAAACAACCATTGAATTTAGCAATGGTTGTTTATTTTTTATCATTATAGCTATTATTATGGAGTTGAATAATGGGTGATCGCCTCTCTTATCCTGCTGTTACTTTCATTTCCTGATAGGAACGAATCACGTCCTCAGTTTGCATTTCAAACACTTTTTGAAGTTGCTTTAATTCATCTTTCATTTCAGACAATTCCATATGCACACTTTCAAGCTCATTTTCCTGCTCCAACTTTCTTATTTGTATCTCAATATCCTGGCATCTCTCTAATTCACTCTGTAGAAATAAAAGCTTATCCATAGTTTTCATTTGTTCGGTTACTAAACGGTTGAATTCTTCCACTGTACCGCCCCCGCCTACTTTATTTTTCCACCAGTACAAAGATTAACCTGAGGGATTTATTCTCTCTTATGTATTCGCTTTTTTTTACTGCATTCCTTTGAAAAATATTGTTGAAAATAGGAAGATTTTGACGGAATAAAAAAATTAAGGCACTTTCTCTTCGAATCTATTTTTGAATAGAGAGTGATTGTTTTGAATCAAATACGCCTTGACGTCTTTGCGCCCAGATAATACCTGAGCTCGCTCGGGTAAAATTCCTTTTAAAATTGAATGTCTCCGCCGGAGGCTTTAACTTCATTCAGTCGGAGTTTGAACCCACACTCAATTAATAAAAGCTAGCAATCACCTCACCACTTATAGAAGTGGGAGACTTCTGCTGAATAAAGTTAAACAACATAAGAAAGGCACTCTTTTCGAATCCAGAGTGCCCTTCTTAATTTTTCAATTAGTTATCTGCTTTGTCCGCCAAATTGGCCAGAGTTTTTCGCTTTGTTCGCTTCTGCTTGCTGGTTGCGTTGTCTTACTTCTTGTACATCTGTTTCACTAGCAAATTCTGTACCGAATTGACCTTGACCAGCAGCACCAGCGCCTGCAGATTGTGCATTTTGTTGTCTCACTTGTTGAATATTTGTACCTGATTGAGTTTGATTTGGTTGTTTTGCCATGTTTATCACCTCCACGCTCTTTAATGTAACCACGCGCGAGGTGTACTATCCCAAAAAAATTTAATTTTTTGGGGGCTTCATTCAAAATCCCGAATAACATTAGTATATAATGGCCTTCCAAACGCAATCAGACGCACAACCTTTTTCTCATCAACCCAAAATCACATTAACAGGGATATTCCACCGTCAACAATAATCGTTTGCCCACGAATCATGCTTGATTCATCGGAAAGTAAGAACATGATCGCATTCACCATATCCTCAATTTGAACCATTCTGCCAGCAGGTGTTCTTTCTTCTGATTCAGCTAGCATTTCTGCTCGATTTGGAAAATGCTTCAAAGCCTCGGTATCAACAACTCCACCAGAAACGGCATTAACCACTATATTCTTCTCAGCCAATTCAACGGCCAAATAGCGTGTCAATGCTTCAAGAGCTGCTTTTGATACACCCACGACTGTATAATTCTCTATGACACGAATGGAACCAAGGGAACTTATACTAACAATTTTTCCACCTTGATCCATTAGTTTTGCCGCTTCTTGAGCACAAAATAGCAATGCTTTACTATTGATGTTCATCGTCCAGTCCCAATGAGATTCCTCAAGTTCCATTAGAGGTCTTTGAACCCCTGAAGCTGCATTATTTACAAATACATCTAGACGGCCAAATTCCTCTTTAATGGCTTCAAACAGTTTTTTAATTTTATCGACATCACCCACATTTGCTTTTACTACGAGCGCTTTTCTACCTAACGCTTCAATTTCTGCGGCTGTTTCGAGTGCCGCTGTTTTGCTGCGCGCATAATTAATGACAAGATCATACCCTTCTCTTGCCAGTTGTAGTGCGGTTGCTTTTCCGATTCCTCGACTAGATCCTGTTACAAGTGCTACTTTTTGTGTCATAACTCTTTCCTTTCTTATACTGAATTTCTTTTATTTTAGCTTTTCTATGTATAGTTGGCAATGAAGTAAAAATAATAGAAAGGTAATACTTTTTAGAAGGAAGGTAGAATCTTATGTATGATGGAAGAGATATGACGGAACTATCCATGATGTCAAAAACAGATTGGGAAGAAAATGAATTAAACTTTTACCACCATTCTTTTCAGCAGATATTGCCCTATTTAAATGCTGAAGGACAAACACTGTATAGAGAAGTCCTCGAAGAAAAATACAACCGAAGAAAATAATCGTAAGCAATGTTAGGCACCGCAAAAAGGCAAATGTCCTTTTGCGGTGGATTTTATTCTAGATCTTCCTTTTTTAAGAAGTTTTTGATCATTTTTTGATGTGAAACAGGAAAAGGAAAAACCTCTATTTCTCGAATCGATACCCTTTTCAAACCTTCATTCTCTTCTTTTAATTCAACAAGTTTCCCTTCGTATACATCGACATTCCAAGTTAAATGTGAAAAAACATGTTCAATTTTCCCAACCATTTCTCCAAGCTCAATCTCTGCTCCATATTCATTTTTCAAAGCTTCCTTCAGTTGTTCCTTTACTGTTTTAAATGGTAGATGGATTTCGATATTTGGAAACTCCCAAAGATTGGCTAATAATCCCTTTTCAGATCTTTTATGAATGAGCGTTCGGCCTAATGAATCCCTTAAGACGACAGCAGCCAAATGAACATCACGCTTCTTTTTATTCTTCGTCTTTATAGGTAATTCATTTTGAACACCTTCATGAAAACCCACACAATATTCACGCACTGGACATAATAAACAAGAAGGAGAAGTTGGAGTACAGACCATCGCACCCATTTCCATTAGTGCCTGATTAAAATAGGAAGGATTTTCATGTGAAATGAGTTTTCTGACTGCTTGTTCAAATATTTTTCTTGTAGAAGACTTGGCAATATCCTCTTTAATTAATAAAATACGTGATAAAACGCGCATGACATTTCCATCAACAGCAGGTTCTGGAATTCCATAAGCAATACTCAAAATTGCCCCTGCCGTATAGGGACCGACCCCTTTTAATGTAGAAATTTCTTTTGGATCTGCTGGAACTTGTCCACCATACTTCTCATGAACCTCTTTAACAGCACTATGCAAGTTTCGCGCCCGAGAATAATAGCCAAGACCTTCCCATGCTTTTAGAATCTTTTCTTCTTCTGCCATAGATAATGCTTCAATCGTCGGAAACTGATCAATAAAACGATTAAAGTAAGGGATCACTGTATCCACTCTTGTTTGCTGAAGCATGATTTCCGATACCCAAATTTTATAAGGATCTTGATCTTTTCTCCACGGAAGATCACGCTTCTCATCATTAAACCATCCAATTAAATCTCGACTGAACCCTTCAATATCCATTTTATCTAGATGTATTAAACTACTGTTTGTCACTTTTGTTCCTCCAAGCTATTAATTCTTTATAATTAGGAGATATTATTAAGGTTGAATAAAGTTAAAACTTAATTGAATTGAGACANTATCTCNTTAATTATCGTAAAAAATACATTTTTTTAACTGCATAGGTAAGAATATTTTGGTAAACTAAAATTACAGAAAGCCGAAATCCTTTTTTAGAAAACGATCCCTTATAGGATTCTGTTTTGAAACTGGAATTTCAGTAAGTAGCACTGGATATTCTTCACCAATGGAACACCCTATTAAGGAGGTTTTTTCCTTGGACACAGGTACACATATTGTTATGGGTCTAGCACTCGGCGGCTTAGCTACGCTTGATCCTGTGGTTGTCGATCATTCCCATACCGCCACGAGTGTGTTAATCGCCGTCATTGCAGGCTCCCAAATTCCTGATATCGATACGGTGTTAAAATTTAAAAATAATGCTACCTATATTCGAAACCACCGTGGAATTACACATTCCATCCCGGCCGTACTATTATGGCCCTTAGTAATCGTGGGGATCCTTTACCCATTTTATCCAGAAACAAATTTATTGCATCTATGGCTTTGGACCTTTTTAGCCGTTTTTCTGCATGTTTTTGTTGATATTTTTAATGCGTACGGCACACAAGCCTTAAGACCCTTTTCTTCAAAATGGGTGGCACTTGGTGTGATTAATACATTTGATCCGTTCATTTTCGGCATACATGTTTTCGGATTAATCTTATGGGGTCTCGGTTCTGATCCTGGTTACACCTTTATCGGCATCTATGCGATATTGGTGTACTATTATATCCTAAGATTCATGGCCAGAAGAAACGTTTACAAAAAAGTTACGATGATGATCCCTGATGCAACTGAAATCCTGATTTCTCCTACAATGAGGTTTCATCAATGGAAAATAGCTGTCATGAATGAGCACCAATTCTTCGTTGGACGATCTGACAATAAGCAAGTGACCATTTTGGATCAGTTCAATCGAGTTGAAGTGCCACAAACACCTGTTTTAGATGCAGCAAAAAAAGATGCAAACCTTTCCGCATTCCTCTCCTTTTCACCAGTATACCGTTGGGAAGTAGACGAATACGATGATTTTTATGAAGTGCGATTTATTGACTTGCGTTATCGAAGCAAAGATTATTACCCATTTGTCGCTGTTGTTCAGTTAAATTTAGATTTAGATATTAAAACATCTTATACAGGCTGGATTTTCAGTGAACAAAAATTACGAAAAAAACTCGATATTCTTCCAAATTAAAACGATGTCACTGATTGACATCGTTTTTTTAGTTGAAAATGCCAAAGTCATCGTATTATTTCATGGACCTATCATCTGTTTTCCATATATTTCGCTCTATTTGATAACATAACAATTAAAAGCTCGACTCATACTATACTTACGTGGTTATCAAAGCGCTACACTTTGATAATCACGGTAGCTTCGATCATCGCATTCAGGAGGTTTTAACCATGCGTAACAAAGCAAAAGATTTCCCTAATCAGAGTAGCAATAAACTTGAAGGCGATGGGCCTCGCGCTAAAGCCGAATACGCCTCCAAGCGTGCAGATGGAACCATTAATACCCATCCACAAGAAAGAATGCGTGCTTCCAACAACAGAGATAGCGGTACATCTGATTTATTTTAAACCATGAATTCTGCAATTCATACAGTGAGGATGTTAGGATCCTCACTGTAATTTCGTTAACATTGAAATCGGAAGAGCTTCTTCTTCCTCTACACCTCTTAATCGATGACCCCATGCAAAAACACCATTTAAATAGTTTATTTTAAAATAGGCCCCTGGGTCTCCTGCAATTTGATATATTTCACCAGGAATAAATTCATTTGGATTTAATAAATAAGCTTTTGCCATTACTGCTTTTCTTTCTAAAACAGCAAACTCATTGACCATTCCCATTTGCTCTGCCTTTCGAGCCTTCTCATGTAATTGAGCAATTTCCTGATTTAATTCGTAAGCAGATAATTGACTATATCTTTTCTCTCCCATAAAAACATCCCCTTCTTTAACCGCAAAACCAATCTTTTTATGTTAAGTATAATGAAAATAATACTAATAATAAAGACTGCTGACTCAACCAAACCTTATTGCTTTTAGATTAATCATCCATCATGCCTTTTTAACTAAAAGCTATCCTCAAGCGGTCTTTGACTGAGGTACATTTCAATTTGCTCCATAGCAAAACCTTTTCGATACAAAGCACTTTTCATTTTCTGCTCATATTCATACCCGGTATATTTTGCATATTTACGTTCCAACTTTTCAGCTTGGTAACGTAACGCATCCATCACTTCGTCTCTTCTATCTATTTTCGTTTCTGCTAGAGCATCTGATATAATTTCAAAGCTATATCCCTTACGGACCAGCATTTGTTCTATTTTTTGCTTTAAAACAAGATCAGAGTCCTTTTTATTCTTATTAACCATTTTCACACAAAGCTTTTGGGCTGTCTCCAATTGTGCCTCATAGGAGTACTCTTGTAATGCCTTCTCGATTAAGCCATCGTTAACTCCTCTTTCTTTTAGTTCACGCTTAATTACGATACTTCCTTTATCTGTCGTGTTCTTTTGCGTTCGCACATAGGCGATTGCGTATTGCTCGTCATTAAGAAATTGATAATGATAAAGCTTCAATATCACCTCTTGAATAATAGGCGCATCTATTTCTTTTTCTAATAAATAGGTACGTACCTCACCCTCAGATCTCATTCTTCTTGATAAATAATGAAGAGCACGATTATAAGCCTTTCTTACATCATCTTCATAGTGGATTTCGGTTAAAAATAATTCATCCAATTCCATCCCTTTTTTTAATTGGAACTTTATGAGAACGGCCTCATCCACACTAAAGGCATACTTTTCTCCCTTTCCTTCATCCGTAAATATATTATATCGGTCTTTATTTTTTTGCTGAGTTGTGATTTTCGTTATAATCGGCATTTACTTTCACCTCATGTTAAATGTAGCATATTCCATTACTACAGTTGAACCAAAATATTGAAAGGCATTCAAATCTAAGTATGAAAATTATCTATTGGGGAAAAATAAGGAAGAAATAAACTCACGAAAGGTTGTGTTCATATGGGAAAAAAAACAGACAAAGAAAAAAGTGCTTTAACCAGTATGCAAGCAGTAAGTTATCAGCGTGATTTTAAAATGGCAGACCGTGCCGCAGGGTTTACAGATCGAAAGGGCAGAAAGTAATAACTTAAATTCCCATTTTAATCTTGTAACAACTTCCTATGATATTCATTTGTTACTTGAGCATAATAAAGTATGGAGCCAATTCTCCATACTTTATTTTAATTGTTGAAAGGGGTTTTTCGATATGGGACGTGCTCAAGGGCATCCATCACGCGGTAAAAATAAAGCATCACTTCCACAAACACCAAAAAATATGAAATATGATCGTATGAGCGAAGAATATGCGGCGGAACTAAATAATCAAGTCAGCCTGGAAGAACAAGCATGGGCAAATGCCGCTAATCAAAGAGTCCAAGGGAATAAAAATAAATAAAAAGGCTTTTTTTCATCTAATAGTACTTTTTGAAAGGGGTTTTTGAAATGAACCGTAATCAAGCAAATTCTACAGAAGTCACATTTAATGAATCATCCCGCCAGGTTTCTAGTCAAATCCTATCAGATGGGATAGACGAGGAATTTTCAGAAGAACTTGCGGATCATGCAGATATAGAAGCACAATCGCGTGCGAAAGCTGCCAATCGAAGGTCTAAAAATAAATAACACTTCATATCAAATGCGCCTCGGCGTATTTGCGCCCAGATAATATTTTCGCTCGCTCGGGTAAAGAAGACTTCCATAAGTGGGAGACCTCCCACTTATGGTTAGTCACGCTACGCCTGATTGACTTTTCTAAGGGCTGAAGCCCTAAGAAAAGATCTTATCGGATCTTTACAGGCAGTTGACCCTTTATGATTTTGATAAGGGATCTTATTGCTCGTTAAGATGGGGCAAACTTCCTTTTAAAATCAAATGTCTCCGCTGGAGGCTTTAACTTCATTCAGGCAGGGTTTGAACCCCCACTGAATGGATAAAAGCTGGCATTCATCTCACCACTTATAGAAGTGGGAGACTTTAGCTGAATGAAGTTAAACTGTTAATAAAGTTATCCCCATTTTCATGAACATTGTGGAGAACAGATCATAAACTAATATTATCAACCTTTTAAAGTAGGATATCCTGTGGATAAAACGATCTCTACACCGTCCGAAATCTGTGGATATTGTGGGTAAACCTGTGGAATACTTCAGATTAAAGATTCCAGGCCTGTTGATAACTGATATAAAATATTTGGTGTCAGGCACCAAATATGGATATTTGTATTTATGTGGAGAACTACAAAAGCCGGGTGGATTTATTATCCAGCCCGGCTCTATTATTTTACCTCTTATTTCATTAAGAACAAGTTAATTGTCCATCATATAGCTTTTCACTGTGAAATAGGTTTTCCATCTCACAGGCAGGTAGAGGTCTACTAATTAAATAACCCTGTATCCCATTGCAATGATTACTAAAGAGGAAATCTGCTTGTTCTCTTGTTTCCACACCTTCTGCCATTAATTCCAAACGTAAATGATGTCCAAGAGAAATAATCGTTTCGACTATCGCTTCATTTGATTGATCAATCGTTAAATTTCGAACAAAGGATTGATCGATTTTCAACTGATCGACTGGAAAGAGATGAAGATAACTAAATGAACTATATCCCGTTCCAAAATCGTCAATCGCAATGCGTACCCCTAACTTTTTCAATTTTGTTAGCATTGAAATGGCACGGTCCACATCCATTGTCATACTTTCCGTAATTTCCAATTCTAAATACTGGGGTTTCACCTTATACTTTTTTAGACCTTCGGCAATGATTTCCACGAGATCTTCTTGGAAGAATTGTCTCATCGAAAGATTAACTGATACCCTCATGAAAGGAAAATCATGATCAAGCCATAACCGAATCTGTCTACAAGCTTCTTTAATCACCCAGTTTCCAATGGCTATAATTAGACCTGTTTCTTCCGCTAATGGAATAAAGATTCCTGGAGAAATCATTCCTCTTTCTGGATGATTCCACCTTACAAGCGCTTCTACCCCCATTAATTTTCCAGTTTTTAAATTAACTTGTGGCTGATAGTGAAGCACAAGCTCATTTGCGTCTATCGATTTACGCAGTTCATTTTCAAGGATAATATTTTCATATAATTTCTTGTTTGAATCTTGATGATAAAACGCATAGGGCTGAGCCAGTCCTTTTGCCTCATGAAGGGCAATCGTAGCTGACCGCAAGAACTGTTCCCCATTTTCAATTTCCTGTGTATACTGTGAGATACCGATCGTTGCATCAATATGGAATTTAAATTCCTTTTCTTGTATTGGCTTTTGAAGCAGTAGAAGAATCCTTTTTGCAAATTCCGCTATCCGCTGTTCATCTCCTGGATTAGTCAGGATAATCGCAAATTCATCTCCACCGACTCTAGCAACCAAAAGTTGTAGCGGTTTGCATAATTGATCCAACCTTTCAGCGATTATAGCGATAAAGGCATCTCCGACATCGTTGCCTAATGAATCATTCACCACTCTAAATCGGTTCAAATTAATTAACAGCAAGGCAACATCCTCAAAATTGCTCATTTCTGATAAAACTTCCTCTAGTCGTTCCTTTATATAATAACGATTGGGTAAACCGGTTAGCTCATCATAATATGCGAGATAATTCACTTTTTCTTGGGCAGTCATTAACTCCGTTATATCACTAAAAGAATAAATGGTATTCAGAAGTTCTCCCTTTTCGCCATACATCTGCGCGAAATCAACCGCTAAAAAGACTTTTTCTCCATCTTTTCGTGTATAAAGACTAACAAGACCATTCTTCTTTTCAGACTTGTGGATTCGTTCAAAGTAAAAGCCGACGATTGGAAATTCCCTTTCGTTTATTGCTTTCCATTTTAATTGATGTTCACCCATTTTCTTCATCAGCAATTCATCACCAGGTAGATCTAGAATCTCTTCTGCTTTTTTATTGACATAATTAATACGATCATTTGCGTCAGCCATCATGATTCCACTCGCAACTGTGCTGACAATGGTATTCAACCGTTGCTCACTTTGTTCCAATTCCTTTTGGATAATCTTTTGTTTTAAAAAAGGCTCCTCAAGGGTAGATGAATAAAGCCCTTTCATTAAAAAGTAATAGCTCACAGCCTTATAGATGTGGCCAAGAAAATTATCAAAATCAAATACACTTTGATAAAAAGTAAAGATAATTTCTGAAAATAGGGAAAAACTGATCGCTGAAATCAACATCAAACGGGCAGCATCTTTCTTTATCCGATATTGAACCAACAGCAATACGATCAAACACAAGAAGATAAAACTAATACAATACTCAAGTCCTATTTTGAGAGGAGTAACACCAACACCTTCAACCACAAGCACAGGTAAATGATCTCCACCTAAATAGACCACTCCTGCAATTCCTAAAAATAATGCGATTGATAAAAAGAATACTAAAGGGCGATACTTCATAGCTATTGCTCGATCTTTTTGGGCAAGAATCACAAATAGTGAAATCGCTAAAAGGAATCGCGAAATAATCCAAAACCAAGTGGGTCTTAATACTGCGTTTTCTGTGATAAAAAAAGGCATGCCATTAAAGGATAATACATGGACAATATCTATAAGGGCGATACATAAAAACAATGCACCAATATACAACCGATGTCTCGATAGGGTATGAATAAAAATCATCCATCCTTGGATAGCAATCGCAGAAGCAATTGAAATGCTAATTAATTCTAATAATATATGAATGGAAAGATAATTTTTTGGATTATATAATTGTTCAAAACTCGATGAATAATAATGAGTAAGAACAAGAAAAAGTAATCCAACTAACACGATTATAATTGTGCGTATTTCTCTTTTTCTGTCCATTTTATTGACTCCCCATTACATTTATTCAAATTTGAATATTTAATAAAGAATATAGGCTAAATTCCACAAGAATAATGTGAATTTTTTAATTTAAACTTAGTCTAAAAGTCACGCATTGTCAATGGACAGAAAGTGACTCATTGATTCCCTTCTAGCCTAAAAGGAAGGTTAAAAAAATCATATAAATAATAAGATTGATCACCACTAAAAAACTGCCCTATTCAAAATAAAGTGTCCGCCCCACACAGATAAAGAAGACTTCCATCAGTGGGGGTTTTTCTTCATCCCCCACTGATGGTTAGTCGCACTTATCACGCTACGCCTGACTGACTTTTCTAAGGGCTAAAGCTCTAAGAAAAGATCTTGTCGGGTCTTTACGAGCAGTTGATCCCTCACCTATCTTCTTTCGTATACTTAGAATTTCGAAGCGGGGGTCTTATCTTACTACCCGTTAAGACGGGATAAATCCCTAGGACTGTCTTCGAGTGGTGCCTGACACTAGTACACTTCCTAGAATAAAGGTTATGAGGGATAGAAAAATAGGCAAGATGACCGTGTGTAATCCAAATGGATTGGCAAAGAAGCGGTCAATTACGATATATGAGCCCATACCCACGACCATGGAGATACAAGCTCCATATTTATTTCCCCTGCTCCAGTACAGTCCAAAAACAATCGGCCAAATAAATACCGACTCTAAGCCACCAAAGGAGAATAAATTTAACCAAACTAATAAATCTGGAGGATTGAGCGCAAATAATAAGACTGCTAGTCCAATAATCGTCGTCACAACAAGACTCGTATTTTTGATCTGTTTCTCTGTGGCATCCTTTTTGATAAAATTCAAATAAATATCCTTCACAACAGTTGAACT
>C688J18823_10001677_pt1 | contig 13801 bp, 14 predicted proteins | sample HopSoiMetagenom1_FD_18823 | JGI IMG/M metagenome (IMG submission 18823)
GCGCTCATCCTCGACGGCCGCGCGGATGGCGGCGATCTCTGCGGGCGTCGTCCCGCAGCAGCCGCCGATCACGCGCGCGCCGAGGTCGCGTGCGTGCGCGGCGAACTCCGCGAAGTACTCGGGCGCGGCGTGCGGGTAGATCACGCGTCCGCCCGAGAGACTCGCGAGACCGACGTTCGGGAGCGCGGCGAGGGGCTTGCCGTCCTTTCCCATCTGCTCGAGCGCGGCAAGCGCCGCGAGCAGGCCGGCGCCGTGGTTCGCGCCGAACGCAGCGACGTCGAGGTCGGCGAGTCGGTGCGCCGCTTCGTCCGCGGTGATGCCTGCGATCGTCTCGGCACCCTCGTCGAACGTGAGTAGCGCGACGATCGGCAGCGACGACGCGTTGCGGACGGCGAGGACCGCATCCTCGAGCTCGCTGAGGTCGTAGAACGTTTCGAGCATGAACAGGTCGGCGCCGCGACCCTCGAGGATCGAGGCCTGCTCGCCGAAGATGTCGCGTCGGATCCGCGACGCGAGCGCCTCGCCGATCGGGCCTATCGAGCCGGCGATGAAGACGTCGCGCCCGGTGACCTCCCGCGCGTCGCGCGCGAGCTTCACCGCGGCCGAGTTGATCTGCTCGAGGTCGTTCTCCAGGAAGTGGTGCGCGAGCTTCCGGCGGTTCGCGCCGAACGTGTTCGTCTCGATCAGCTCGGCGCCGGCGTTGATGAAGCTGACGTGGAGCGAGACGACGGCGTCCGGGGCCCGCAGGTTCGCCTCCTCGGGACACCGCAGCCGCGGAACCGCGGCGCTCAGCAGCGCGCCCATCCCGCCGTCGGCGACGATCGCCGGGCCATGCTGGAGCCGTTCGAGGAAGCGGGTTCGGGTCTGGGTGGCGGACACTGCGTCTCCTTCGTTCGCTCGACACATCCGTCCGGGCGACGCCCGGGCCGGGTTTGGCACCTTGCTCCGTCGGAGCAGGTTGCCGAGGCGTCACAGGGCCGGTTCCCTCAGCCTCTCTCGATGCGGAGCGGGCGTGCCCGCGTCCGTCTCCGAGTGTAACCGACGGTCCGGAGACATGTCCCCGGCAAATCCGAGAACCCTTCTCGATGCAGGGGAAATGTCTGTTTCGGACCCCATTTCGGGTCTGACCCCACGGGGGGTCGAAAACAGACAGGTGTGGCGCGTCGAGGTGAACTGCACCGGTCAACCGAGTTCGGGTGATGGATGAAGTAGCTCCCGCTATCGATACTCAGCATGCATACCGAGTGGGGCCCCGATGCGGCGGGGGCAAACCTCGGAACCTTCTCCTCAGGGAGACCCAAGCGGGGCCAGGCGGCGGCCCCGCTTGTGATTTTTCTGGGGGTAAAGCAAGCGACGTCCTCTGCCGATACTTCGGGTGGCTCCTTGGCCAGGGACTGACGGCAATCTTTCCTGCGGCTGCGGAGATGCGGAGGCGGCCGCCGAGGACACGGCCGCCTCTCTTACTTTCCCTCGTCGTCGTGCACGACGCGGCCCTCCATCCCGCCCGCGACCGTGACCACCTGGCCGGTGACGTGACCGGCGAGCGTGTCCGACGCGAGGTAGACGACGGCGCGGGCGACATCGTCCGGCTGGCCGACCTTGCGCAGTGCCATCGTCCGCGAAATCGCGCGGATCTGCTCGTCGTCGACCATCCCGCGTGTCATCGGCGACTCGGTCCAGCCGGGCGCAACGGCGTTGACACGCGCAGTCGGCGCGACGCGCGTGACCTCGTTCTTCAGGCTCAGCAGAAGCCCGCCGAGGATCGCCGACTTCGCGGCCGCGTAATCCGCGTGACCGGCCTCGCCGAAGATGCCCGCGGTCGAGCCGACGAGCACGAGCGACCCCGACTGCTGGCGCGCGACCTCTTGCAGGAACGCGCGCGCGGTGAGGAAGGACGCGGTCAGGTTCGCGTCGACTGTCGCGCGCCACCGCTCGAGCGGCAGATCCCAGACGGGGACGTCCTCGGACGGCCACACGCCGGCCACTGCGGCGCAGACGTCGACGCGGCCGAGCGCCTCGCGCGCGGCGACGAATAGCTGCGCGACGTCGCGCTCGATCGTCAGGTCTGCGTTGAAGATCGGCGCACCGCCGAGCTCTTCTGCGACCGCTTCGGCGCGGTCCCGGCCGCGGTGGTAGTGCAGTGCGACGCGGGCGCCTTCGGCGGCGAAAGCGCGCGCGCACGCGCTGCCGATCCCGCCCGACGCGCCGGTGATGACGACTGCCTTTCCGCTCAGACCGGCATCCACGGAGCCGGAGCATATGACGCCGTCGAGCTGCTCGATTAGGCTGCGCGCCCGATGAAGATCTTCATTGTCAGCGACATGGAGGGTGTCGCCGGGATCGTCAAGTGGGCGCAGACGGACGGCGCGGAAGGCGACGTCGCGTACCACGAAGGCCGCAAGCTCTACACGGAGGAGATCAACGCCGCCGTGCGCGGTGCGAAGCGCGCTGGCGCGACGGAGATCGTCGTCATGGACTGCCACGGTGCCGGCAAGCACTGGTCGTTCAACTCGCTCATCCCCGAGGATCTCGACCCCGACTGCGAGTTCGTCGTGCAGCAGGAGTGGACCGAGTACACGGAGTTCCTCGAGCAAGGCTGCGACGCTGCGCTCTTCGTCGCGATGCACGCGAAGGCGGGAACCCCCGACGGCGTCATGTCGCACACGGTCTCCGGGCAGGCGTGGCGTGAGCTGCAGTTCAACGGCACGTCCGTCGGCGAGACCGGCATCAATGCCGCACTCTGCGGCGCCTGGGGTTGTCCGGTCCTCCTCGTGACGGGCGACGACGCAGTCTGCGGCGAGGCGACCGAGCTCCTCGGCACCGGGCTCACGACCGTCTCGGTGAAGCGCGGCCTCGGCCGTTTCAGCGCGCGCAACCTGACACCGGCGCGTGCACGCGAGGCGATCGAAGCCGGTGCCGCGCAAGCGCTCGCGAATCTCAACGCGGTCAAGCCGTACGACCCGGGCACGCCGTGCGAGATCCGGATCGAGTTCACGACGCCGGACCGTCTGGTCGAGTACCGGAACCGTCGCGGGGTGGAGCAGGTCGACGGGTTGACGCTCGTGTCGCGCGCCGACGACTGGTGGACGGCGTGGTCGCAGTTCTACTTCTGATGCCTGCGGTTTAGGTCCAGAGCACCGGGAAAGCAGAATCACATGGACAGACGCGACGCACTCGCCGAAGACCTACGCGCCGTCGCGGAGGACCTGAAGAGCCTGTTCGAGACCGCGACGACGGACCCGAAAGAGCGTCAGCGCAAGGAGCGCATGTGGAGCATGCTCGTCGGTGCTTTCGGTCTCGCCTCGACGATCGTCGCGCGCCGGCTTGCGACGAAGGCCTGGGGGATCCTTACCGGGGAGACTGCGCCCGTGAAGGGCGGGCCTCCGCAGACGTCCGGCTCGCGCTCGGATGAGGAACGATCCCCAGCTCGTCCAGCAGCGTGAAGTAGGCGTTCCCGAACGGCGACTCCTTCGTCCGCTCGTACACCTCGCTCCACTCGACCTGCTCCCGGAGTGACCGCGCGAGCTCGAGCACGCTGCTGAAGTCGGGCTCCTGCTCGCTGAGCGCGAGCACCTTCTGCACGAGCACATCCTCGAGTCGTACGACCTTCATCCGCATCGCGTGTACCTCGAGGTCTTCGCAACGGTCGAGGATCTCGTCGGTGATCGGGCCGCCCTGCGGGTCGAAGATGAGGTCGACGAGGACGTCGTCGTCGGTGTACGCCTTCAGCAGCCATCCTTCGGGCGGCGTTTCGGTGCGCATGCCGGCCGCGGCAAGCGCCTGCTGCGCCCGCTCTGCGTCCTCGGGCTTGACCAGCAGGTCGACGTCGTGCTCGGTCTCGGGCCCGCCGCGCGCCCACGCGGCGAGCCCGCCGCCGAGGGCCCACGGGATGTCCGCACCGTTGAGCACGCCGCCCGCTTTCTTCATCCCGGCGAGCAGCCGCTCGAAGCTCTCGTCGTCCACGCGCGGCATAGGCCGCCCGTTTCCCATCCCGCCGCGAAGTGCAACATGAGCGTGATGGTGCGGATTGCCGCCGCAGGCGACGTGCACGCGTCGGACGCGACGCGCGAGCGGATCGCCGCTGCCTTCCGCGCCGTCCAGGAGGACGCCGATCTCGTCCTGCTCGCAGGCGACCTGACAACGCACGGGGAGCCCGAGCAGGCGCACGCGCTCGCCGATGCCTGCGCCGGCCTCTCGATCCCCGTGTGTGCCGTGCTCGGCAACCACGACCACCACGCGGGGCGCGGCGAGGAGGTGGCGGCGATCGTCCGCTCGGCCGGCGTGACCCTGCTGGAGCGCGAGACGACCGTCGTCGACGTCGACGGCACGCAGGTGGGCATCGTCGGCGTCAAGGGATTCGTCGGCGGGTTCCCCGGCTCGGCGCTACCGGACTTCGGCGAGCCCCTGCTCCGTCGCGTCTACGCCGAGACGACCGTGGAGGTCGAGGCGATCGCACATGGGTTGCAGGAGATCGCGCATTGTGCGCTGCGCGTCGTGCTTCTCCACTACGCGCCGACATCGGACACGCTTCACGGCGAGCCGGAGGGGATCTGGACGTATCTCGGCTGCGACCGACTCGCGGCGCCGATCGCCGAGTACCGGCCCGACGTCGTGCTGCACGGCCACGCGCACGCGGGAAGCTTCGAAGGCGCGATCGGGCCTGTGCCCGTCTACAACGTCGCGGTGCACGTGACCGGGCGCGACTTTTACGTCTTCGAGCTCGGTACGCGCGACGTGACCGTGGAGACGCGGGCGTGAGACCGGTGCGGCCGGTCTGACCTGGTCTACGCTTCGCGTCATGGCCGTCGTCACGCGGATCTCGATCGCGCCCGTCAAGGGCCTCGCGCTCGTCCACCCGGACGAGGTCATGCTGCAGGAGACGGGCGTCGCCGACAACCGCCGCTTTCACATCGTCGATGCCGACGGCCGGCGCTACAACCAGATCCGGAACGGCAAGCTCGTCACGATCCGCCCGTCGTACGATTCCGACGCCGAGCGCCTGACGCTCACATTCCCGGATGGAACGGTCGCTGACGGCGACGTCGTCCCGGGTGCGGAGGTGCGGACCGACTTCTACGGCCGCCCCGTCGCCGGCCGGTTCGTGGAAGGCCCGTTTTCGGACGCGCTCTCGCGCTGGGCGGGTCGACCGCTCCGCCTGGTGCAGTCACCGCCCGGTGCCGCGGTCGACCGTTCGCGCGGCCACGTGTCGTTGATCTCGGAAGCGTCGCTCCGCGCGCTCGCGGACAGCGCAGGGCGCGACGAGGCGGTCGACGGTCGGCGGTTCCGGATGCTGTTCCAGATCGACGGCGTCGACGCGCACGGCGAAGACGCATGGCTCGGACGCCGCGTCAGCGTCGGCGATGCGGTGATCGCACTCCGCGGCACCGTCGGCCGCTGCGCGATCACGACGCAAAACCCCGAGACCGGCGTTCCCGACTTCGACACACTGCGCACGATCGAGTCGTACCGCGGCTTCACGGCGAAACGCGCCGGCGCGCGCGAACTCGACTTCGGCGTGTACGGCGGAGTCGCCGAGCCGGGAATCGTGCGGATCGGCGACGAGGTTCAGCCCGTGGAGCTGAGCCTCCTCGATGCAACTGCGTAAGATCGGCGAGTGACTGCGGTCGTCCATCCGGCGGATGTCGCGCCGCTCGCCTTCGACGGCGCAGAGGTACGGACGACGTTCGACTCGGCCAACGGGTGCGAGCTCCTCGAGCAGGCCGTGACCACGATCCGTCCCGGGCGGCTCGAGCTCCCGGCGATGGGTGCCGGACAGGCCGTCCTCTACGTCGTGTCCGGGCGCGGCACGCTCGAGCTCGACGGCGAGATGCACGAGCTCGAGCCGGACACGGGCATCTTCATCCGCGCGAACGAGCGGCCCACGTTCGCGAATCCGGGGCCGGACGACCTCGTCATCGTCGGAGTGCGGACCACCGAAGCATCCGAGACGCAGGGAGAACGGAAGGTCACCGTCCGCTTCAGGGACCAGCCGGAGGAGGAAGCGTCGGTCGAACGGAGCTTTCGCTACCTGATCAACGAGGACGCCGGTTGTGTCGACGTCACGCAGTTCATCGGGATCGTCCAGCCGTCGAAGGCGCCGTTCCACAGCCATCCGTACGACGAGGTCGGCTACGTCGTCGAGGGGAACGGCGTCGCCTACGTCGAAGGGCACGAGATCCCGCTCCGCGCCGGCTCGTGCTTCCACCTCGCCCCGAACCAGGTGCACTGCATCGAAAACAGCGGCCCTGGAGCGATGCGGATCATGGGCGTGTTTCACCCGTCCGACAGCCCTGCGTCGCGCAACTACCCGGACAACAACTGAGGCGGGGGGACGTCATACCGTCTGGCACGTCGTCCAAGGAGGAGACAGAGTGAAACGAAGATCAGGGGTGGTCGCGGCGCTCGTCGCGATGGTCGCGGCGCTTGTTGCGATCGTTGCGACGACTGCGACTGCCAAGTCGAGCGCGCCGGCTGCGAAGTCTGCTGCAGGCCGTGCGCTCGTGAGTTGTAAGCGGGGTGCGACGATCGGGTTTGCAGTCCCGGCGACCGGCCCTGCGGCGTCGCTCGGCCAGCCGCAGCGACGTTGGGCGCGGTTCTTCGTCACGCGCTGGAACGCCACGCACAAGAAGTTCAAGATCACGATGCGCGAGGGTGATACGCAGCTGCCGAACGTCGCCGAGGCGACGAAGGTTGCGCAGTCGTTCGCGTCGAACTCGAGCATCCTCGGCGTCGTCGGCCCGGCCGGCTCGCAGGAGGTCGTCGGAACGACACCGATCCTGCAGGGGGCCGGTCTCGCTTTCGTCTCGGGCTCGGCGACCCGCACCACGCTGACCGACGGGAGCCGCACCGGGTTCTTCTTCCGTGTCGTTCCGCCGGACGCGGTTCAGGGCCCCACAGTGGCGCGCTTCATCGTCAACAAGCTGAAGAAGAAGAACGTGCTGATCATCGACGATCAGGAGACGTACTCGACCGGTCTGGCAGCGGACGCCGCGGGAACGCTGAGGAACCTCGGCGCGACCGTCTCGCGTGACTCCGTCAGCCAGTCGGCGTCCGACTTCTCGGCGCTGATCTCGCGGATCTCGAGCAACGTGCAGGTCGTGTACATCCCGTGGCAGCTGCCGCCGAAGGCACAGCTGTTCGCACAGCAGATGCGCGAGCAGGGCAAGCGGCAGATCCTTCTCAGCTCGGACGGGACGTTCGATCCGTCGACGTACAAGCCTGCACAGGAGGCGTACGCGTCGAACTTCCCGGTCGCTGCGAAGAGCAAGCTCATCACCTCCTACAAGCGGACGCACGGCGGGGAGCCCGACTTCTTCGGCGCCCCGACCTACGCGGCGACCCAGGTCGTCGTGAACGCCGTGTCGAAGGCGTGCGCGAACGGGTCGGCGACCCGCGCCGAGGTTCGCGCCAACATCCGGAAGACGAACATTCCGGCAGCCGCGTCCGTGATCGGCCTCCGCCTCCGGTTCACCGCCCGCGGTGACCTGAACGGCGGCCGCTTCGGCCTCTTCAAGGTGACGAACGGCAACTACACGCCGGTCGGATAAGACCCGAACCCTCGTGTGACCAGTGCGGCCCACTTCGGTGGGCCGCACTGCTTTTGTGAGAACCTTGCCGCCCATGAACCTGCGTCTTGTGCGGGGCCGGGCTGCGGACGTCCTCTTCTTCGCGGGTATCGCTGTGGCCGTCGTGCTGCTCGTGAAAGAGGCGCTCACCACGCCGGGCCACTGGTCGCTGTTCTTCCAGCTCGCTGTCGCCGGGGTCACCCTCGGGAGCGTCTACGCGCTGATCGCGCTCGGCTACTCGATGGTGTACGGGATCCTCAAGCTGCTCAACTTCGCGCACGGCGACGTCTACATGGTCGGCGCGTTCATCGGCTACGGCATCCTCACGCTCTTCGGCGGCGCGTCCAACTGGACGATTCCGGTGTGGCTCCTCGTCGCGCTGATGTTCGGCGCAGCGATGCTGGGCAGCGGCCTGCTCGGTGTCGTGATCGAACGGTTCGCGTATCGGCCGCTGCGCGACGCGCCGCGGCTCGCCCCACTGATCAGCGCGCTCGGCGTGTCGTTCTTCTTGCAGAACAGTGCGCTCCTCCTGCTCGGCGCGCAATTCCGGTCGTACCCGTTCGGCCTGATCGGTCAGGGCGGCGTCACGATCAGGACGGTGTTCATCTCGGCCACGCGGATCTTCGTGATCGCCGGCGCCGTCGTCCTGATGATCCTGCTGACGCTGTTCGTCAGCCGCTCGCGGCTCGGCAAGGCGATGCGCGCGACATCGTATGACCGGGAGGCCGCGATGATGATGGGCATCGACGCCGACCGCGTGATCGCGTCGACCTTCTTCATCGGCTCGGCACTTGCCGGCGCCGCAGGCGTGATGTTCGGTCTGGTCTTCACCGAGATCTTCCACTTCATGGGGTTCACCGCCGGCCTGAAGGGATTCACGGCCGCCGTAGTCGGCGGCATCGGGAGCATTCCCGGCGCGATGCTCGGCGGGCTGCTGATCGGGCTCGGCGAGGCGTTCGCGACGGGGTACGTCTCGTCCACGTACCAGGACCTGATCGTGTTCGGGATCCTGATCTTCGTCATTCTCGTNCGGCCGAGCGGCCTCCTCGGGACCCCGGCGGTGCAGAAGGTCTGATGGACGGCGGCCGCGAGATCTCGCCNGTCCCCNCTCCGCCNGACGGNGNCGCGCACACGCGCATCGGGGTCGACGAGTGGGTTGCCGAGGCCGAGGAGCGCCGGCGCGCACGTCACCCNCTCGTCAAGGCGGCCGAGGCNATCCCGCGNCCGATCCANCTCGCCGTCTTCGTCGCNGTCCTCTCGNTCCTGCCGTTCCTGTTCAACGAAGGGAACCTGTTCCGCTACGGGCTGTTCACGCTCATCTACGCGCTGCTCGCGCTCGGTCTGAACGTCTCCGTCGGCTTCGCCGGGCTCCTCGATCTCGGGTTCATCGCGTTCTACGGGTTCGGCGCGTACTTCTACGCGATCCTTGCGTCACCGAAATACGGCATCCACTGGCAGGCGGAGATCGCGATCCCGGTCGTCATGATCGGCGCCGCGCTCCTCGGTCTCCTGCTCGGCCTGCCGTCCCGGCGGCTGCTCGGCGACTACCTCGCGATCGTCACGCTCTTCTTCGGCCAGGCGTTCGTCGTCTTCGTGAACACCGCGAACCCGAAGGGGCTGACCGGCGGTGCAAACGGGATCGCGAACGTGGATCCGCTCAACTTCTTCGGCTTCAAGCTGACGACGACGAAGGACTACTACTACTTCACGCTGATCGCGTTCCTCGGCGTGATCGGTGCTCTCTACTTCATGAGCGAATCGCGGACCGGGCGGGCATGGCGCTCGTTACGAGAGGATCCACTTGCCGCCGAGCTGATGGGGACGCCTGTGAACCGGCTGAAGATCATGGCGTTCATGTTCGGCGCCGCGATCGCGGGCTTGACCGGGACGATCTTCGCTGCGAACCAGACCGGCGTCTTTCCGGGCGACTTCGACGTGTCGATCCTGATCACGATCTATGCGGTGATGATTCTCGGCGGGCTCGGCTCGTTGTTCGGGATGTTCCTCGGGGCCGCAGTCATCAACGTCTCGTTCGAGCTGCTGTCGGGGAGCAATCCCAATCCGTCGCTCGCGAGGTGGCTCTTCTATCTCGCAATCATCACGATCGTGATTGCGCGGATCCGGCCGTGGTTGCGCGTTGCAGTAGTGGTTCTCGGAACCGTCGTCTTCGGCTTCGTCGTCCATCTGATCGCGCATGCGCTCGACGCGTCCGCGACACGGGGGGCGGTCACGAACGGCGGCAGCCTGACCGGTGTCGTGAAGCACTGGGCGGTGATTCCGCAACATCCCGGCGACGCCGCCAAGTGGGCGTATGTCGGCCTCGTCGCCGGGATCCTCGTCCTGACGCTGATCCGCGGCTGGTGGCGTGCGCTCGCGCTCATCCCTGTCCTGTACCTCGCAACGTTCGTGTGGGAGAACCTGCTCGCCGAGCAACCGGCGGTGACCCGCCTGATCGTGTTCGGCGCGATGCTGATCGCGCTGATGGCGGCGCGGCCGCAGGGCCTGCTCGGGACGGCACGCGTGGAGATCGCCTGATGGCCGACGCTTTGCTCGAGCTGCGCGGCGTGACGAAGGCGTTCGGGGGCCTCACGGTTATCAACGATCTCGACCTGCACGTCGACGAGCGCGAGATCGTCAGCGTGATCGGGCCGAACGGCGCAGGCAAGACGACGTTGTTCAACCTGATCACCGGCATCTACGCGCCCGACGACGGGGAGATCCTTCTCGGCGGCGAGAGCCTGCTCGGGCTTCCGCCACACGACATCACGCGTCGCGGCGTCGCGCGCACGTTCCAGACGTTGCGCCTGTTCCTGAACATGACCGTGAAAGAGAACGTGATGGCGGCGGCGTACGGGCACACGCGTGCCGGCGTCCTGCGTTCTGTGCTGCGCACGCCGGGGATGCGGCGCGAGGAACGCGAGATCGAAGAGTTGGCGAAGGAACGGCTGTCGTTCTTCGGTCAGCGCCTGATGGGATACCGGTGGGACCAGCCGGCGTACTCGCTCTCGTACGCCAACCGTCGGCGGCTCGAGATCGCGCGCGCGACGGCAACGCGTCCGCGGATCCTGCTCCTCGACGAGCCGGCCGCCGGGATGAACCCTTCCGAGACGCACGAGATCACGGAGCTGATCGCAAAGCTGCGCGTCGAAGCCGGCTACACGATCCTCGTGATCGAGCACGACATGCACGTCGTCGAGGGCATCTCGGACCGCGTGGTCGCCCTCGATCACGGCGTCAAGATCGCCGAGGGCTCGTTCGAGGCGGTGGCGACCGACGAGCGCGTGATCGAGGCGTACCTGGGCCTGCGACGGGCGGAGACGAAATGACGCTGCTCCGACTCGCCGACATCAACACGTACTACGGCGAGATCCACATCCTCCAGAACCTCAACCTGGAGGTGCGCGAAGGCGAGCTCGTCTCCCTCCTCGGCGGCAACGCGTCGGGCAAGTCCACGACGTTGAAGACGATCCTCGGGCTCGTGCGCCCGCGGACCGGCCGAGTCGAATTCGGCGGCGAGGAGGTGACGCAGCGGCCGACGTCGTACCGGATCGGACGCGGGATCGCGATCGTGCCCGAGAACCGAAGGCTGTTCGCGCCGATGACGGTGCTCGAGAACCTCGAGATGGGCGCATACCTCAACCGGAACGGGAAGGGGCGCAAGGAGGACTTCGAGCGGGTGTACACGCTGTTCCCGCTGCTCCACGAACGCCGCACACAGCTCGCAGGGACACTGTCCGGCGGCGAACAGCAGATGGTCGCGATGGGGCGGGCGCTCATGTCGCACCCGAAGCTGCTGCTGATGGACGAGCCGTCGATGGGGCTCGCTCCGATCCTGGTCGAACGGAGCTTCGAGATCATCCAGCAGGTGCACCAGGCCGGCGTCGCGATGCTCGTCGTCGAGCAAAACGCGAACATGGCGCTGTCGATCGCCGACCGCGGCTACGTGCTCGCCACGGGGCGCCTGGTGCTGGAAGGGCCGGCGAAGGACCTCCTCGAGGACGAGGATCTCCGGAAGGCGTACCTCGGCCGGTAGCGCGCGGCGTGAGCGCGACGTGAGGCCGCATGTCCTTGCTCCCGGCCTCTGGGCGTGGTCAGCGCCGCATCCGGACTGGACGCCGGACCGGGCGGGCGTCGGCGGCTGGGACCGTGACGTGTGGTCGTGGTTGTTGGAGGCAGAAGACCGCGTGGTTCTGATCGATCCGTTGCTGCCCGCGGATCCGGACCTCACGCGGTGGCTCGACGAGCGTGTCGACGGACGGCCGGTCGATGCCCTGGTGAGCGTCTACTGGCACCTCCGGAGCGCCGATGCCATGCACGCTCGCTACGACGCGACCGTCTGGGGCAACCCGAAGACGCGCGAGGACGTCGAGCAGGTCGTCACCGGCGTGATCGCCGACGGCGACGTCCTGCCCGGCGGCGTTGTTCCGTTCACGCCGATCCCGAGCAACGGCGACGAAGAGGAGACGGCGTTCTGGTTGCCGCGGCAGCGTGCGCTCGCGGTCGGCGACATCCTGATCTCGACGACCGCGGGGGTCAAGCTCTGGTGGGAACAGAAGACGGATGAGTCGCGCGACGAGTACCGCCGGCGCGTGCAGCCCGCGCTCCGTCGATTGCTCGAGCTGCCGATCGCCATGCTCCTCGTCCCGCACGGCGGGCCCGTTGCCGATGGACACCGCGCGCTCGAGGAAGCCCTCGAGGCACCGACGTGGGAGCGGCCGCCGGAGGCCGGGTAGCTCCTCGCGTCGGCCGCGGATGAGAGCGCAGCTACGAAACGAACCTACAATTCGAACGTGAACGTTCCCGATCAGCGAGTCGCGCAGGGTGACACGACGCCGTACAACGGCCGGCGGCCGCTGCGGTACGGGCCGCTGCCCGATCGCATTCGCCACCGGTTCCCGATCTTCGACCAGCGCGTGTACATCAACTCGTGCTCCCAGGGCGCGCTCTCGGACGCCGTCCGCGGCGCGTACGACCGGTACCTGGCCGACTGGGACGAGAAGGGCGCGCCGTGGGAATACTGGGTCGAGCGGCAGGAGGCGGCCCGCGCGAGCTTCGCGAATCTGATCAACGCCGCGGAGGACGAGGTCGCCGTCACGACGTCACTGTCGGCCGGCGTCGCCTCGCTCGCGTCGGGCCTACGGTTCGCCCGTCGCTCGAAGGTCGTGCTCACCGACTGGGAGTTCCCGACGATCGGCCAGATCTGGCACGCACAGGAGGCGCGCGGCGCGCGTGTCGTGCACGTGCCGGAGGCGGCCGACGGCACGATTCCGATCGAGCACTTCGAGCGCGCGATCGACGACGACACGTTGCTCGTCTCGATCACGCACGTCTGCTACCGCAACGGCGCGATGGCCGACGTGCGCAAGGTGGTCGAGCTCGCGCACGAGCGGGGTGCGTACGTGCTCCTCGACGCGTTCCAGTCGATCGGGTCTCTGCCGATCGACGTGAGGGAGCTGGGCGTCGACTTCCTCGGCGCCGGCGTGCTCAAATACCTGCTCGGCTCTGCGGGCCTGGGCTTCTTCTTCTGCCGCCGCGAGCTCGTCGACAAGGTGTGGCCGACGGCAACGGGGTGGTTCGCCGACAAGAACATCTTCGCGATGGACCACACCGACTATTCACCCGCGACGACTGCCGCGCGCTTTCAGTCCGGGACCCCGCCGGTTCCGGCGATCTACGCCGGTATCGCCGGGATGGAGCTGATGAAGGAGATCGGGATCGCCGAGACACGGGAGCACGTCAACGCGCTCAACTCGCATCTGATCGCCGGCCTCGACGAGCTGAAGGCGACGGTCGTGACGCCGAGACGACCGAAACGCCGCGGCGCGCTGATCTGCGTCAAGTCGACGGACTCGCACGCGCTCGTCGCAGCGCTCGGTCGGGAGGGGATCGTCACCTCCGATCGCGACGAGAACCTGCGCATCTCGGCGCACGCCTACAACAGTGTCGAGGATGTCGACGCGGTCCTCGCGTCGCTGCAGCGTCACCGCAAGTTGCTTGCATAGCAATCGTGCTATGATGCCCGTATGGCTCAGCGTGTGCGCCGCGCAAGCGACAAACGGCCGCTCGAGCGGCTGCACGAAAAGATCGTCACGCGCGACCGCGGCTGGTTCTTCGCGCAGATCGCCGACAGGGTCGCCGCGCGAAGGGTCGAGCGTGGCCTGTCGCAGCGCGAGCTCGCCGAGCTGGTCGGAACGACGCAGTCGGCGATCGCCCGACTCGAGCGCGGCGGCCGGCCG
>C688J18823_10001678_pt1 | contig 13796 bp, 15 predicted proteins | sample HopSoiMetagenom1_FD_18823 | JGI IMG/M metagenome (IMG submission 18823)
TATTCGCAGGCCGAGTGGGTGCTGCTCGACTACGTAGACTTCGTCGTCCATATCTTCAACGAGCAATCCCGCAAGTACTACGACCTGGAGCGCCTGTGGAAGTCGGCGGAGAAGGTACGCCCCGAGCAGTTGCTGGTCGGCAAAGCGAAACCTGCTGCATCGGCACCGAAGAAGCGCTCCAGCTCACCGCGTAAACCGGTCGCTCGCAAGAAGGCCGCCCCGCGAAGGCTTGCAACCGCGAAGAAGAAGAAGTAACTTCGCGCGAGCGTGCAGCCCGAACCCGCCAAATCGAAGCCGCTTCCCATCTGGATCGCGGCCGATCCCAAATCCGGAACGCTGCTGGAGCAGGCGCAGAAGATCGCCGCCAGCCGCTCCACCGTCCTTATCCGAGGCGAGAGCGGCGTCGGCAAAGACCTGCTCGCAGCGGTGATCCACTACCTTGCGGTCGGGCTGGAAGGTGAAGACCCGCTGGTCAAGATCGATTGCGCCAGCCTTCCCCACGAGCTGATGGAGAGCGAGCTCTTTGGCTACGAGCCGGGCGCATTCACCGGCGCCACCCACTTGAAGCACGGGCGGCTTGAGCTCGCCGGAAACGGAACCATTGTTCTCGATGAGATCAGCGCGCTAACCCTACCCATGCAGGCAAAGCTGTTGCGAGTGCTCGAAGAAAAGCGCTTCCACCGGCTCGGCGGCGAATCTGCAATCGGAATCGAGGTTAACGCGCGCATCATTGCGCTTTCCAATACCGACCTCGAGCAAGCTGTCGCGCGTCGCACCTTCCGCGAAGATCTTTTTTATCGCCTGAACGTGATCCCGCTGCTGGTGCCGCCGCTGCGCGAGCGCGCTGCCGACATCCGACCACTGGCGCAGCATTTGCTTGCTCAACTGAACGGCGCTCAACGCGAGTCGAAGCAGCTTTCCGCGTCAGCAATGGAAGCATTGGAGCGGTACGCCTTCCCCGGCAACGTGCGCGAACTGCGCAATATCCTGGAACGCTCGCTTCTGCACACTAGCGGTTCGCAAATTGAAGTCGAAGACCTTCCTGCGAACGTAGTGCACGGCAAAAAAATGGAAACCATGAAGAATCTGGAAGAGATCGAACGCGAGCACATCGCCGCTGTCCTTGATCACACCCGGGGGAAGAAGTCGAAAGCCGCCGAGATTCTCGGCATCAGCCGTAAGAACCTGCTGGAGAAGCGCAAAAAGTACAAACTCGATCAGTGAGCGCTCATTGCGGCGCGGTTCTGCACCATCCAGCGCTCCAGCTTGATCATGTCGTCGAGTGTCTCGATCTTTTCGATCGGCAACGCCGGCAGCTGCTTTTGCTGCTGCGATTTCCTCACCGTGCTCATCACCATCTCCCCAAGTTCCTGGATCCCGAAGTCGGCCAGCCGGTCGTTAGGAAGCAGCAGCTTGTGCGGCACGTGCGCGCGGCTCGCGAATAAGAACCGCGCAGCCGTGACCAGCGTCTGCTCGGTATCGCCGTAGTAGCTGGCGTGGAATTCAGAATCGCTGATCTCCTGACGTCCCGCCAGCATCTGCATCTTCGCCGGATCGTTTCCGCCAACGGCTCTGAAGATTCGAAACAGCAACTGGATGATCGTCAGAGCGATGAAGGCACCGATAGCGATGATGATGAGATGGTCGCGAGCGAAGTCCATGGGCACGGATTGTACTGCGCTTGGCCGCGGAAAGCCCGCGTGTGGTAATCCTTATATGTGAACCTGAAAGTCTGCTGGATCGGCAAAACCAAAGAAGCTGCCATCGCCTCGCTCACCGCTGAGTACATGAAGCGTATGGGGCGCTACATTCCCTCTGACGCGCACGAGCTTGCGAGCGAAGAAGCGCTGCTCGCGCTGATGGAAAAACTCGCCGCCCGCACCCGGCCGATCCTGGTCCTGCTCGACCAGCGCGGGCGCCAGTTCACCTCCGAAGAATTTGCCGAGCTGCTCAGTGCGCAGCAGGAGCGCGGCGCGCAGAACGTGATTTTCGCCATCGGACCGGCCGACGGCTTTGCGCAGTCCACCCGCGATGCCGCCGACCTTGTCGTCTCCTTCGGCAAGATGACCCTGAGCCACGAACTCGCCCGCGTCGTCCTGCTCGAACAGCTCTATAGGGCATTTACAATCCTCAAGGGACATCCGTACCACGCGGGACACAAATAATTGGCAGACGAACGCAAAGGCCTGATCATCGTGAACACCGGCCCCGGCAAGGGCAAGACCACGGCTGCCATGGGCACGGCCCTACGCGCCGTGGGAAACGGAATGAAGGTCCTGATGCTGCAATTCCTCAAGGGTTCCTGGCACTACGGCGAGCTCGATGCGGTGAAATCCTTCGGCGGCAACTGGGTGATGAAGCAGATGGGACGCGGCTTCGTGAAGGTCGGCGGCGCGGAAACGGATCCCGAAGATGTGCGCATGGTGGAAGAAGCATGGAACGAAGCCGAGAAGGCCATCCACTCCGGCGAATGGGACCTCATCATCCTCGACGAGATCAATTACGCTATCGGTTACAAGATGCTCGACCCCGCAAAGGTCGTCGCCGCGCTAAAGGGCAAACCAGAGCAGGTGCATGTAATATTGACGGGACGCAACGCGCATCCGTCCATCGTTGAGATTGCCGACACGGTCACCGAGATGAAACAAGTGAAGCACGCGTATGAGAAGGGCGTGCTAGCGCAGCGCGGCATTGAATACTGAGCTTTTGCCGAATGTTAAGCATTTGCCGTTGCCTTTGACTTCAACCAGCAACTAACAACTAGCAACTGACCCTATGTCCTGGTTCAAGCGCGAAAATAACGAGATCGAATCCACGGCGGAGAAGCGCGTCCGCACCGAGGGCCTGTGGGTGAAGTGCGACGATTGCCGCCAGGTCATCTGGAAAAAAGATCTCGATGCCAACTGGAACGTATGCACGAAATGCGAGCGCCACTTCCGCATTGACTCGCACGACCGGCTGGCGTTGCTGCTCGATGGCGGCGAGCCTGGCACCGACCGCGACGATTTCTACACCGTCTTCGATTTCAATCTCGCATCGACCGACCCGCTGAAATTTACTGATACCCGTGCTTACAAAGATCGCCTGCGTCAGACGCAATCCGCCACCGGATTGAAAGATGCCGTAGTCAACGCCGAAGGCAAGCTCAACGGACGCGACGTGATCGTCAGCGCGATGGAATATTCCTTCATCGGCGGCAGTATGGGCTCGGTCGTCGGCGAGGCCATCACCCGCGCCATCGAACGCGCTACTGAACAACGCAAGCCGCTGATCATCGTCTCCGCCTCGGGCGGCGCGCGCATGATGGAAGGCGTCGCATCACTGATGCAAATGGCCAAGATCTCCGCCGCGCTCGCACGGTTGGACGAAGCCGTGGTTCCGTACATCTCTGTGCTCACAGATCCCACCACCGGCGGCGTCACCGCATCATTCGCGATGCTTGGAGATTTGAACATCGCCGAGCCGGGGGCGCTCATCGGTTTCGCCGGCCCGCGCGTGATCGAGCAGACCATCCGCCAGAAATTGCCTGAGGGCTTCCAGCGCTCCGAGTTCCTGCTCGAGCACGGCATGCTTGACGCGGTGGTCCATCGCAAGGAGATGAAGAACTTCATCTCCCGCGCCCTCGACTTCATGGTCGTCAATTAGGCTCCGAAACTGATGTGTGGCACAGCCGTCCTCGGCTGTGCACTCTTGCCCATGCCAGAAGTTCACCAGATCGAGACTGTCGCGACGCCCTATCAGCGCGCCGTCCAGCATCTTCTCGCGCTGGGACACGAACTCGGAACGAATCGCAAGTTCGACCTCGACCACATGCGCGTGCTCGCCCAGGCTCTCGGAAATCCGCAGCGCCGCTTCGCGAGCGTCTTGATTGCGGGCACAAATGGCAAAGGGTCCACCGCCGCGACGCTTGCCTCCATATTGCAAACGGCGGGACACCCCACGGGTCTGTACACGTCACCTCATCTGCAACGGGTTAATGAACGCATTCGCGTCAATGGCGAACAAATCAGCGACCCTGAGTTGGCAGAGATTCATGAGCGCGTCGAGAATGCCGCGACCGCTCTGGTTGCGGATGGAAAGCTCCCGCACCCGCCAAGCTTCTTCGAGATGCTCACCGCCATGGCTTTCGAATATTTCGCCAGCACCGGTGTAGAGATCGCGGTCCTCGAAGTCGGCATGGGCGGGCGCCTGGACGCCACCAACATCGTTGACCCGTGCATCTCGGTGATCACCGACGTCGCACTCGACCATCAGCAATTTCTCGGGAACACTGTTGGCGAGATTGCGAAAGAGAAAGCCGGCATCATCCGCGAGAAAGGCACCGTCGTGATGCTTCCGCAACATCCCGAAGCCAACGACGTGCTCGGCAACATCGCGATGGAGCGCCACGCTCACGCGGTCAGCGCCGTTGAATACGTGCCCGATGTCTCCCCCGCCGGAAATCTGCCGTCCCGCGAACACAACCCACATAACGAAGGTCATCCCGAGCTGAACGAGCGTAACGCGAGTGCAGTCGAGGGATCTGCATTTTCGTACCAAGTCAACGTGCTCGGGAAAGAGATCACCGTCGCCTCTCCGCTCATAGGACGCCACCAGCTGCGCAACACTGCACTCGCTATCGCGGCGGCCGCGGAAGTGAACAACTGCGGCTTCAAAGTCACAGCGGGTGATATCGAACGCGGCATCCGCGAGGCGCGCTGGCCTGGACGCCTGCAGCTCATTCCCGGCTCGCCGCGCATCCTGCTTGATGTCGCGCACAATCCCGCCGGTGCGTGGGCACTGCGTTCGGCCATATCAACTTATTTTGAAGACGTTCCGCTCACAATCCTGTTCGGCGCAATGCGCGATAAAGCGATTGCCGAGATGACGCAGATCCTGTTCCCGCTCGCGGGTCGCGTTATCGCCACGCAACCCGAGAATCCACGGGCCGCAACACCCGCCGAGATCGCGGAACTCGCCGCATCCACCGGCGCCGAGATCATCATGGGGCCCGATATCGCCGCAGCTCTCGAGCGCGCCCGCGCTGCAACTCCGGCTAATGGCCTCGTCGTCGTGACCGGCTCTATCTACCTTGTAGGCGCGGTCATGGGAATGTTAGAAAAGAATTCTCTGTGAGACATCTGCTCAGCCGCCTGCGCGGGTACTTCATCTTCAACCCGCTGATTTGGNTCTACACCATCGTGCTCGGCACGGTGTCTCTTATCGTCTCGCTGTGGGACCGCGATGGTCACCAGCAGCACCGCTTCGCACGCCTGTGGTCGTGGTTGATCCTTAAGACGATCGGCTCGCCTCTCGCGATCAGCGGCCTTGAAAAGATTGATACGTCGAAACCGCACCTCTATGCCGTCAATCATCTCTCCGCCATGGATATCCCCGCGCTCTACGTGGCGCTGCCCTTCCAGTTCCATATCCTGGCTAAGAAGAGTTTGTTCCACTATCCATTTTTAGGATGGCACCTGCGCCGCTCCGGGCAGATCCCCGTCGACGCCGAGAGCGCGCTCGCCTCTATGCGCAGCCTGAATCGCGCGGCTGAAAGTTTGAAGAGCGGAATGCCGCTGGTCATTTTTCCTGAAGGCGGCCGCTGCCGCAATGGACACCTGCAGCCCTTCATGCCCGGCGGCTTTTACGTCGCCATCAAATCCGGCGCGGACATCATTCCCATGGCTCTCGTCGGCACATTCGAGCTGCTGCCGATGAACACGTATCACATACAGCCGCGTCCTCTTCAGTTGTTGGTTGGTGAACCCATCTCGAGCAAGGGATACACATCACGCCAGGTTGACGAGCTCAGCGCCGTCGTTCGCAAGGCTATCGCAGATCTTTATTATTCAAAAGCTGAGGTCGGACCGCGTTCTGCGGAGTCGCAGCCGCAAGCTGCTGGCTAAATGGGAGAGGCTGCGGGCTTTTTCACGTGACCTGAGCCTGCGGGCAGCGCGTCGCGCAGCTCGCGCATGCTGCGTTTGAACACGGGATGCCGTAGCTCGGGCGCGATCTCCACCATGGGCTCGAGCACGAAGCGCCGCAGGTGCATCGCCGGATGCGGCACAGTCAAGCCTTTCATCTCTATGATGGATTTTCCGAACAGAAGCACATCGATGTCGATGGTACGCGGACCTTTTTTCTTCGTCCGCTTGCGTCCCATCTCCCGCTCAATGTCGAGCACTGCGGCGATGAACTGCTTGGGCATAAGCTCCGTCTCGAGTTCCACCGCAGAATTCAAGAACCAAGGCTGGTCGGTGATTTCCATCGGCTCTGTCTCATAAAAAGCAGAGCGCTTCGTGACCGTGCCTAGCTTTGCGAGCTGCGCGATTGCTTGCTCAAGGCTCGCCTGCCTGTCGCCGACGTTCGATCCGAGCGAGAGATAGACCGTCTTCTTCACGAGCGCATGTTACCAAATCAGGATGGCAGTTTAGCGGGGGGCTTGGATCAGATCAGTAAGCGCTTTCACCACGCGCTCACCCGCCTGCTTTCCGTAAAGCGAGGAGCAAGCTTCGTAGTGCCCTTCCGCGAATTCGCCGGGAGAGGTGAAGTAGCCTTGATATCCATTCGTGAGCCCCAGCACCCAGCCGTTCGGTGCCGCGCGCTTCAGGTCGAATCCCAACGTGGTCGTCGGCTCGCCCGGCCACGCCAGCATGCGTACATCTCCGAGTTGAAGGTAAGTAGCGGTGACCGAGTGCGGCACGCTGTCCCCTAGTCCGAGCACGATCCAGTCGCCAATCCGTCTGTGCCAGCTCTGCGGCAGGCAAGCTCCGATGGTGACGGCTGGATCCCCGAGCTGAATCGTCAAACTTCGCACCGTCCATGTCGGCCGAAGCGGTTTGGCTTGCAGCAGTGCCTGCATCGCCTGCTGTGCAAAAGACTGACTAATCTTCTCAATTCCTTCGAGCCCGCCCTCAGCCGGCGAAACATCTCCTTCTGCTCCGTTGATGAACATCACCGGTGCGTGCAACTGCTCCTCGAGCGCACGTTCGATTCCGCCAGGAACATCGGCGCTCAGTTCGAGATTGTGAGCGTTCAGCGCGGTGCCATGGATAGCGAAGTTCACCATCCCTCCGAGCCACTTCCCCGACGGTGACCGCGCCAGCAGAATGTTCGCGGTCGGATCGAACCATCCTTCACGATGCCGGCGATTGCGCTGTAGCCCCTTTGTCGGGAATGAGACGCTAAACAGCTGCGCGGGTTGCGCCGCATTTTCTGCCGACGTGACAGCTGTGATGGCCTCATCTCGCACCTGCGAGTAGTAGCCCGGCTGAAATTTGTCTGCCGCGAGAGCCTGCCACAAGAAGCGGTTGCTCAATGTGCCAGGGCCGCTGTGCGTGTGCGTCGCGGAGATGAACACCGCGTCGCGTGCATAGCCCAGCTTCGCCAAATGTGCCACTAAGTCCTCGTACATCTCGTTCGTGACCGCAGCAAGATCGATGCTCACGAACAGCAGTTTCCTCCCGCCACTCAAGACCACCATCGTTTTTACTCGGACTGCGTCATGCGTTCCGGCCGAAGGTTTGAACCAGCTGGCGTATTCGTAACGATGAACAAACGGAAATGTGCGCCGCACTCCGCTGCCGTATCCGGCCAGGGGGAGGCCAGGAACTCCTATTTGCGTGTCGGCAAAACCTACCCGCAGATCTGATTGAGATTGGGAGAAGCAGAAGGAAGCTGATGCCAGCACCAGCAACACAAGTCGTAGAGACTTTGGCATCAGCAAGAGTGTAGCAAGGACTTACAGCGTAGCAGCGGAGGGATGCAGCGCGGGGACGGCGGCCGCCGGCTCTTCGACCGTGGTCTCTTCCCACGCGCTCTGGTCGCGCAGTAGCCGGCTGACAAGCGCGGTATGCATGGCGTGTCCGGCGCGATCGGCAACAATGCGTCCGAGAATGCGATGCCCCAGCAGCGCGAGATCGCCGATCAGATCCAAAACTTTGTGCCGCACGAACTCATCGGGATAACGCAGCGGCCCGTTTTTCACGCCGTCGCGTGTAAGCACGATCGCATTCGATTCGCTCGCCCCGCGAATTAGTCCCATGTTGCGCATTGCTTCCGCCTCGTGCAGAAAACCGAACGTGCGCGCCGGCGCGATGTCGCGCGTGTACAGGTCGCGTGACAAGTCCACTTCGAAGGCAGTCTTTCCGATCAGCGGATGCGGGAAGTCGATCGAGTATGTTACGCAATAGCTGTCGTCTTCGACCGGATAAACACCGATGAATTTGCCGCCCTCGCGCACTTCCAGCTCTTTGCGGATGCGCATGTAGCTGCGCTTGCGGCGTTGCTGCTTGAGTCCTACGCTCTGCACCATGTCCACGAATGGCTTCGCGCTACCATCAAGGATGGGGAGCTCAAGGTTGTCGAGCTCGACGATCGCGTTATCAACGCCGGTGCCGATGAATGCGGAGAGAAGATGTTCGGTGGTAGAGATGAGAACGCCCTGCTTCATCAAGCTGGTGGCGTAGCTCACGCGCGCAACATTTCGACCGGTGGCTTCGATCTCAAAATTGTCGAGATCAACGCGGCGAAAGATGATACCCGTTCCCGCGGGTGCGGGCAGCATGCGCATTTTCACTCGAGCGCCGCTGTGCAGGCCGATGCCTTCGCATCCGACTTCTGCCCGGATTGTTTGCTCGTGAATCAAGCTTTCCCGCCTAATCTGCTCTCTTAGACGTACTGATGCGGTTCCGCGATGACGCGCTATGTGCCTGTAAATGAATACATTACGCCTGGATGCGCCAATGGCGTATGTGGCTGATTTGCCACAGTTCGCGGAAGAACCGCCACACTACTTCGCGGCTAAGGAAAGGTCGAACTTGGAATCGGGCACTCCGGTGTTGTACTTCACATCGCTGATGAAGCGTTGCGCCGTCATGATGTCGTTCTTGTAGCGCGTGATCCGCGTAGGCGTTTGCACGCCTTGGAGCAACCTGTAATTGTCGAAGCTTTCGGCTTCTTCCACGCGGTCGCCGGTCTCAGGATCGCGCGTTGTATATGTCTTGCGCAGCGGCAAAAACGAATTCGCGTCGATAAAAAGTGTGACGCCGCGGTGCTCACGCCCGATGATCGAGATTTTTTCCGCCTGCTTGCTTTCCGAAATCGTCTGCCCGTCGTAATAGAGTGCGACAGTTGGGTCCTTCAGCCATTCGCGGATCACGTACTCCAGCGAATACGACCTCCGCTCCAGGTAACCTTTCAACGCTTTCGCGTCCATGGGATGCGGGCCATGGTAGGTGATCTCGTTGGCATCGTTTCCGTTATAGACCAGGATCCAATCGCGATGCTTGAGTAGCTCGAGGCGATCTTTGTCCGGCCACTTCCAATAGCGCACGAACGGAGCGCCGGCGTCGGCAGCGTCACCGTTGTGATCGAAGCCATACACCCGGCCGTTCTGCTCCATATCTTGAATATTCAGGTACGCGGGGCCGCCAAGTGCGGCGATCATTTTGTCCAGAACAGCGCGCGCCTGTCTCGCACTGGCAAGATCTTCCGGAGTTGCGGTTTGCGGTGCAGCCGCGGGCGGCTGCTCCGGCGCATTCGGCTTCGGCAGCGGCGTGCCGATCTGCGCGGGCAGCATTACAGCAGAAAGAAGGATTAAGGCTAGATATCGCATCGAGAACCAGTTTATTAGACGCAAGAAATATCGAGGTAGCTGCTTTTTCACTGTGGTTCTACGGATTTGCTTCTTTGTTCAACTTGCTATCGGTCAGCCTGATTTGGCTGATCAACTCGTGCGCCGCATGGAAGAACGGCGATAGCGACTCACGGTTTTTTCCCAGCTCATCGGTCTCGGCTTCGGCGGTCAGCACCTCCCGGCCTCTCAGAATAAAGAACCTGGTACGCGCTGGTTCTGGAAGGGCAAAAGTAGTGGTAGGGTGGCAGAATTGCGTAAAGTTCGGCGCCGCTTGCAGTAGCGCTCTCGCAGCTTGACTTGGCCCTTCTTGCGTTCCCATACCGATGAAACCGCCGCCGTTACTCAAATAAAGACTGACTGTGCCATCTGCTATGGCTACGAGAGTCGCGACAGCTTTTTCATAGCCACTCTCCATTACCACACCCCAAATTCCACCGCCTCCGATGCCTAACTTTTCGGGAGAGGTCGTCAACACCATTTCACGGAGGCTGGAGTAAGCCTCGGTTACTTGGTACTTCGTCGTTACGGGGCGGCGACGAAAAATTCGTGAGATTAACCCCATGGCGTTTTTCAGCCCACCAGCACAGCTCCGCCGTTCACGTTGAAGATCTCGCCGTTGATGAAGCCCGCGTAATCCGAGCAGAGAAAAAGTATAGGCCCGGCGATCTCCTCCGGCGTTCCCGCCCGGCCCATGGGGATCTTCGAAACGATTGGGCCGCGCGTCTTCGGATCGTTCAATACGCCCGCGGTCATATCCGTATGCACCCAGCCCGGCGCAACACTGTTTACGCGAATATTGTCCGTCGCCAGTTCCGTGGAAAGGCTCTTCACCAGGCTGATGACTGCCCCCTTGGTCGCTGAGTAGTCAGCATGAAATGCCTCGCCCCTCTGGCCTGAGGTTGAGCTCACCAGCACAATGCTTCCACCGCTCTTCTGTTTCTTCATCTGCGCTGCCGAGTGCTTCACCAGACCGAAGACGCTGTCGAGGTTGATCGCCATTGTGCGCCTCCATTGTTCGTCCGACATTGTGTCGATCCCAACATCTGCCACCGGCCAAATGCCGTGGTTTCCCACCAAAGCATCCACGCGTCCGAATCTTTCGACCGCCGCTGCTATGAATGGCTCTGCCGATTCGGCAGAAGAAAGGTCCGCCTGCACGGAGTAGCAAACCTCCGGCCCTAACGCCCGCACCAGCTCGTCTGCCGCCCGGCGATCTTTTCGATANTTGAATACGACCTTCGCGCCCGCTTGGACGAACATCCTGACGCAAGCCGCGCCGATCCCGCGAGAGCCTCCGCTGATGAGTGCGACTTTGTTTTGAAGTGTGAGGCTGACAGACATTCGAGGTTGGATTATAACGGTGCCGACTAAAACATTCCGAGCGAGCCCAGCTTTACATTTCTTCCTTTTTGCCAAAACATCGTAGGGGCGCGGCTTCAGCCGCGCCGATTACCCTTAAAGTTGATGAGGGCTTTAGCCCCGGAGGTAATCAGGTCGCGGATCCAGAACAGTTCCGGGAAAAGCTGAACAATATTTATACTTTTCCGCCTTCTGAACCAAGCCGCGTTTTATAGCATTCTGCAAAATATACTTTTGGTGGTTCGTATAATCATTGGCATCTAGAATGCGATGGTCTCCAAACCTGCTTGCCAGATTTCAGCCTTCGAGCCAAGCATCTTGCCGGCTTCAAACGAATATCCACCCTTGATGAATTGAGCGGCTTTGGCAAGACTTGTTCCTTCCGCGGTTGTCAAAAGTAGGTGGCAATGATTAGGCATAAGTGTGTATTCGTGCAACAAGTACTTTCCTTGAGTCCGATATCGCCGGATGATTTCGAGAAATAATGAACCCATCCGTTCTGATTGTAAAAGATTCCGCTTACCAGCCGCATTCGCAGTAATGAAGTAAGTACCCGGGCGGCTGCTCAAAGGATCTCGTGGTGGGCGCGCCATCGTTATTCCCCAGGGGCTAAAGCCCAAATCATTTTCAGCAGTGACAGCGCGGCTGAAGCCGCGCCCCTGCAAATAGTTTCGGCTGAAACACCTTGTTTTTCTGGTTACTGGCAGCTGCTACTTTTTAGCCGCCGCGCGTACGAATGCATTCAGCAACGCCTGCGAGGGAGCGTCATCGTCGATCCCGCGCTCAGGGTGCCACTGCACACCGACGACGAAGTGACCGGGCTGCGTGCCTTCAACGGCTTCGATCACGTTGTCATCTGGGCAGCGCGCGACCACCCGCAATCCGTCGCCCGCACGCTCAACGGCCTGATGATGGCTCGAGTTCACCGGCAAGCCGATTCCCTTCAGCTCCGGCGTCACCGCGATCTGCTCGCAACTGCTGTTCGAAAGAATGCCCGCGAGGTTAGAAACGGGATCCACCAGTACCTTGTGCGCCTTCGCGACCTCGCGTCCGGCGGAGTGATCGATCTTAGTCTTAACCTGTGTCGGAATGTCCTGCACCAACGATCCGGTCCGCCATACATTCAACGACTGCATGCCATAGCAGATCGCCAGGATAGGCTTGTGCATGTTGTGGGCGTCTTGCAGAAGCAGCTCGTCAGCGGCGTCGCGCAACTTGTCTCCCGCATTGGTCAGCGGATTCCGCTCAGCGCCGTACTTCTGCGGATCAACGTCGGCCGAGCTGCCGGGAAGCAGCACGCCCTGGCACGCGGTAGCTTGCCTCGCGATCGCCTCGGAAGTTTGATCCAACTGTATGACCACTGCTTCGCCTCCAGCCGCCTCCACCGCGTGAACATATTGCGGCAGTGAGCGCTGCGCGTAATCGGGACGATAGGAATGCGGAACGGGAATCGCTATTTTCGGACGGGGCATTTTTCTGACGATTGCTGCTGAATCTAATTCTACTTCCACCTCATTCTTCCACGGCCTTAGATTCGGAGGTCATCGCGAGCGAGCGAGCCGGGGGCGAGCGCAGTCGAGGGATTTGTATTTTCTGCTTTGCCTACCCCTACCTCCTACTTCCTACCTCCTGTTCCTAGTGTTGCTCAACTGTACAATTCATAGGGGTTTTCAGTGCCTTACTCGATAAAACCCCCGTCGCCACAGGGTTTTCCACAGCTTTGTTGAAAAAACCCGCATAAAATCTGCTTGCAATCGTGTGAGCTGATGTACACTGGCTCCGTTTGAGCCCCTTCGCTCACAATTCAAGGAGGAAATTCTAATGGCAGCAGGCATGACAAAGACGCAACTCGTACGCCATATGGCAGAGAAACTCGAGACCAACAACAAGACCGCGGCGACGTTCCTCGACACACTCGCCGAGACCGCGATCAAAGAAACCAAGAAGTCCGGCATCTTCGTCATCCCCGGCCTCGGCCGTCTGGTGAAGGCAAACCGCAAGGCCCGCATGGGACGCAATCCTCAGACCGGTGAGCCGATCAAGATTGCTGCCAAGACCGTCGTGAAGTTCCGCGTCGCCAAAGCCGCGAAAGACGCGATCGCACCTAAGAAATAGTTTTGCTTTTAAAGATTCAAGGCCGGCATTGCGCCGGCCTTTTTCATTTGCTGTCGGTTTCAATTGTCCGCCCGTCCGCCGTGTGATAAAAGCTCTTCGGGAGCTTGTCATGTCGAGCGCCAAGTTCAAGATTTTTCTGGCTTCGCTTCTCCTGTGTTTCACTTCGCCTCTACCGGCGCAGAACCCGCCCGCAGCCGCACAGCAGATTTCTTCGTTCGACCGCGGGCGCACCCGCATGATGCTCGAAAACATCGCGAACGACATTCGCAAGCACTACTACGATCCGAAGTTCCACGGCATAGATTGGGAAGCGCGGGTCGGGGACACCAAGCAAAAGATCGATAAGGCCGCGGGTCTGAACATGGCCTTCAGCAACATCGCAGGCGCGCTTGATTCTCTCAACGATTCGCACACTTTCTTTCTGCCACCTTCACGCCCTTACCGCCACGACTTCGGCCTCGAGCTGCAAATGATCGGCGATCGTTGCCTGGTTTCGCGCGTGCGTCCCGACACCGACGCCGCTGCCAAAGGTCTGAAACCCGGTGATGAGGTCCTGGCCTTCAATGGGTTCAGACCCACGCGGCAAAGTCTTTGGAAGCTGGAGTACGTCTACAACACTCTGCGCCCCGCGCCCGGGGTGCGGCTGGTGGTGCAGAGCCCGGAAGCAGCTCAGCGGCAGGTGGATGTGCTTGCCAGCATGCGGCAA
>C688J18823_10001679_pt1 | contig 13791 bp, 9 predicted proteins | sample HopSoiMetagenom1_FD_18823 | JGI IMG/M metagenome (IMG submission 18823)
CTCACGCCGCGAGACCTGTCGGCGACCCGACCGGAACAGTGCAAGTACGTGCTGCTGTGCGCNCCNGACGGCGGCATCGTGAACGATCCCATCCTGTTGAAGCTCGCGGAGGATCATTTCTGGCTCTCGCTCGCCGACTCCGACGCGCTCCTGTATGCGAAGGGCGTCCAAGCGTTCGCGAACATGGACGTGGAGCTGGGAGAGCCCGACGTCAGTCCTCTGCAGATCCAAGGACCGAAGTCCAAGCCGCTCGTGCGGAAGCTGTTCGGGGATGAGGTCGCCGATCAGCGGTACTACTGGCACAAGCAGACCGAACTGCTCGGCATCCCGGTGGTGGTATCGCGCACGGGTTGGACGGCCGAGCTCGGGTATGAGGTCTACCTCCGAGACTCGGCGCGGGCGCTCGAGCTCTGGGACGCCATCCTCGATGCGGGTCAGGAGTTCAACCTCCGCGTGACGGCGCCGAGCGATCAGCGGCGCCTCGAGGCGGGGATCTTCAACTACGGCAACGACATGGACATCACCAACGATCCGTACGAGGTGACCGGCCTCGAACGGCTCGTCGAGCTCGACAACGACAACGAGGTCGTCTCGCGGGCGGCCCTCGAGAAGATCAAGGCCGAGGGCGTGTCCAGGAAGCTCGTCGGGGTCACGATCGACGGTCCGGCCCTCGGCATGTGGCTGGAGGACTTCTGGCCGGTGCGCATCGATGGTGAGGTCGTCGGGCGGCTCACGTCGGCCGGTCACTCACCCCGACTCGACATCAACATGGGATACGCATGGGTCCCGATCGAACACGCGCCCGCCGGCACACGCGTAGAGATCGATTCGCCCGAGGGCACGATGACGGCGACCGTCACGACGATCCCGTTCCTGGATCCGAAGAAGGAGATCCCCGCGAGAAGCTGAGGCGATCACCCCGAGATCGCCTGTCCTTGTCCATCGCCTCGCGTGCGTATCCTGCGAAGCGGGAGATGGAAGGGCGAGGTGCACGATGAAGGGGATCCTCGAACGGTTGGCCGAGGGGCCGGTGCTCGGTGACGGTGGCTACCTGCTGGAGCTCGAGAAGCGAGGCTACGTGCAGGCCGGGCCGTTCACTCCGGAGGTGGTGATCGAGCATCCGGACGCGCTCGCGCAGTTGCACCGCGAGTTCTTGCGCGCCGGGGCCGACGTGCTCCAGACGATGACGTTCTATGCCAGCGACGACAAGCTCGCGACCGTCGGCCTTCAAGGCAAGGTGGATGAGATCAACCGGAACGCGGTGCAGGTCGCGCGCAACGTTGCGGCCGAGGGCGACGCGCTCGTCGCGGGGAACCTCTCCCTCACGTGGGCCTACGATCCCGGAGATCCCGCAAGCGCCGACCATGTGCGAGCACTGTTCGACCGGCAGTTGCAGGACCAGACCGACGCCGGCGGCGTCGACTTCTGGATCGGTGAGACGTTCTCGTTCGTGGGGGAGGCGCTGTTCTATGTGGAGCGCGCGAAGCGCACCGGTCTCCCCGTGATGGCAACGATGTGTTTCGAACAGCCCACTCCGCGTTCCTATGAAGGTGACACGCCGGCCGATTGCGCTCGGAAGCTCGTGGACGCGGGTGCGGACATCGTCGGGGTCAATTGCCTGAACGGCCCGGAGCAGCAGTTGCGTATCGCGACCGAGATGCGTGAAGCCGTCTCCGGCTACCTCGCAGCTCAACCGGTCGCGTACAGAACCACGGACGAAGAGCCCGACTTCACCGCGACCTCCAACTTCCCATACGCGCTCGACCCGCTACAGCTCTCGCGCCAAGACATGGCCGGCTACGCACGCGAGGCGATGGACAAAGGCATCAACTACATCGGCTCGTGCTGCGGTTCCGTCCAGGCGCATGTGCGCGCGATGGCGAAGGTGCTCGGCAAGGTGCCCGTCGACGAACGTGAGTGGAAGTCATCGACCGGCAAGGTCATGTCCGCCTATGAGTACCGCGATCACTCTGAGACCGAGGTCGGCGGGGGCGGAACATGAGCGCCGAACGTTTCCTGGACTGCGCTCCTGTGACGCGTTGAGCCGATCGTGGTCGTGAGCAGCGCTCAGTGAGCGGTCGTATCAGCTTGACTTTGCCACGGTCAGGAGGACGGCGGCGTCTTCCAACGCCTCGAGCGTGTGGCGCGCGTCGGGCACGATGAGGACGGTCCCTTTGCGGCCTTCCCAGTTTGAGTCACCCGCCGACAACTTGACGCGTCCTTCCAAGACCTGGACCGTTGCCTCGCCGGGGCTCTCGTGTTCGTTGTGTACCACGCCCTTCATCATGGCGATAACGGTCTGCCGAAGCACCTTCGCATGGCCGCCGACGATGGTTTCCGCGCTCCGGCCACTGTCGGTGTTCGCAGCCCGCTTGAGCTCCTGACGAGCGAGGGCGTCGAGTGAGAGCTTCTGCATCGCCATCTCCTTAGGTCTGCCGGAATCGTGTCGGCCGGCGCTCACCCGTGTCAACCCGATCGGGGAGGCGCGACCGGAAGACGTCTCAGGGAACGCTGTTTCGGCTCGAGTGCCCCGCACGTACGCTCGATGGGTGAGCGAGGGACCGAGAGCACGCCCGCGCAGAGGCGGGGGGAAGCGCTGGCTGGTGGACGGGATGAACGTGATCGGCTCTCGGGCCGACCGATGGTGGAACGATCCCGATCGCGCTGTGCGGCGATTCATCGACGAGCTCGTGAACTACGCCGAGGTCACGGGCGATGAGGTAGTCGCGGTGTTCGATCGTCGGCCTCCGGATCTGACGCCGGGCACGCGTGGGCCGATCGAGGTGATATTCGCGTCACGGACGGGACGCAACGCGGCCGATCACGACATCGTGGAGCTCGTCGCCGAAGCGGAGTCTCCAGAGACGATCACCGTCGTGACGTCGGATCGAGCGCTCGTGGAGCGGGTCAAGCAGCGAGGCGCTAGGGTGGCGTCCGCCGGTTCGTTCCGCCGCCGCATGGATGCCATGCGCGATCCACGGTGACGCTGCATCACGCACCGTCCCTCAACCTCGAACCGGTGGGGGGCCGGCACCTTTGGCGTCGCGCTCCGACGCCTCCGATCCGGGAACGGTGAAGATGGTCCGGCAGTCGCGACACGTCCAGCATGTAAGCCGGTGGATCCACGTCCCATGTTCGAACACCCCGGAGGAGATCAGCGACGCTGACCCGCACTCCGAGCACACGATCTGTTCGCTCACGCGCCGAGCATCAGCTACATGGGCGTCACCTATCAAGCCTACAGAGGTCGAATCAGACCATTGCCAGAGGAATATCGGCCGCTGTGACTGTGCTCGGGGGATGACGGTTGGGTCCCTTATGGCCGGAAGTCATGACAACGACCAAGGGGCAGAGTCAAGAACAAGACAGCCTTCGGTTCCGCTCCTGGGTGCTGAGGCGCCGGGGCAGAGCACCGTCGGGCGACAGTTGCGCCATGATGGCTCGTGGCTCTCGAGCAAGAGACCGCGGGGTGAACCGGATTGAGCGCACAAGCGCGACCAAGCACGCAGGAATTGAAGGACCGGGCCCGAGATTCGCTGGAACGTCAGTCCTGGCAGGAAGCCTACGAACTCCTCTCGGAGATCGATTCGGCGACGCCCCTGGCCCAAGATGAGCTGACCACCCTCGCAACCGCCGCCTATCTGTCGGGCCACCCTGAGACCTCGCTCGAGGCGTGGGAGCGCGTACACGAGCAGGCTTTGGAGCAGAACGATCCGCAGGAGGCCGCGGCCGCGGCGATCCGTGTCGCCCACCTCCTCAGGGACGCTGGTCAGGAGGCCATGTTCCATGCGTGGGTTCGGCGGGCCGAGGCGCTTCTCGACGGTCTTCCCGAATCCGCCGTGCACGGTCATCTGGTCGTGGCCCGGGCGGTCGGCACCTTCGTCTGGGGTGATCTCGCCGCGGCCCGGGCCGACGCCGCAGAGGCGACGGAGATCGGGTTACGGCACGAGGAATCGGCCGTCGTGGCATTGGGCAAGAACCTCGAGGGTCGAGCGCTCGTCCTCATGGCGGAGGGTGAAGAGATCCTGATGAGCAGCGCCACGGCGGAGGCGGCCGGTGACGCGTTCGCCTATTCGGAGTCACGCGTCGTCTCGTTGAAGGGCCTGTCGGAGCCGTACGAGGTGCTCGCCGTCCAGTGGCGCTGAGGCTGATGTGTCGTCCGATGGGCTAGACGACCGCTTAGCGGAAAGAGGGCAACCAACCTATCGTTGCGTCGCGATGGTGACTTCGGGGGTCCGCACGCTTCGGCGGAGGTGCCTGGCCTTCGCCACGCTCGCGCTGCTGGCGCTGCTGCTCGCGTGCACCAACGGCACACGCTCGCCTGCTGGTGCGTCTCCTCGGCTCACGGTCGGGGCCACCGAACTCACGGATGGCTGGGCGCTTCAGGCCGCGGATGAGGTCACTGATCCGGGGGACTCGATCGCGATGGCTGGCTATCCCGCAACCGGGTGGCATCCGGTCACGCTCCCATCCACCGTCTTGGCCGGGCTCGTCGCCGACGGCACCTATCCGGACATCGACCGCGGAACGAACCTCGCCGACGTGCCCGACCTGACCACGCAGCAGTGGTGGTACCGGGGGGAGTTCGATGTCCCGCCGGCGGGCCCCGGCCAGCGCGAGTGGCTGCGGTTCGAAGGCCTCAGCTACCGGGCGCAGATCTGGATGAACGGCGTCGAGCTCGACCCCGACGCCGAGGGCACGATGGTGGAGCACGAGTACGACGTCACGGACGTCGTCAAGCCCGGCGCCGCGAACGCCGTCGCGATCCTCGTCACGCCGCCGCGCCATCGCTGCAAGGATCTGTCGTTCTGTACGGTCGACTGGAACCCCGAGGCGCCGGACATGAACGCGGGACTCTGGGGCGCCACGCTGCTCGAGATGACCGGTCCGGTCGCGCTGCGAGATCCGTACGTTCGTACGGAACTCCCACTCCCCAAAACGAACAGCGCCGACCTCACCGTCTACGTCGACGCAGTCAACGGCACCGTCCAACCCGTCACGACCAAGGTCGAGGCGACGATCACGAGGGCCGGGCACGATCCGATCACGCTCGCGGAGACCGTGACGCTCGATCCCGACGAGCGCCGAGAGGTCGTGTTCGATCGGGCGCAGTATCCGGCGCTCCACGTCGAGCACCCGGACCTGTGGTGGCCATCCCAGTTCGGTACACCGGCCCTCTACCGGCTCACGACCACGGCGGCCGTAGACGGAACGACGTCGGACCGGCAGGCGACCGGCTTCGGGATCCGACAGTTCACGGATGCGCGCCAGACCGTTCGGGGCACCTCGTTCGTCCGGTATTTCATCAACGGCCGTCCGATCCTGATCCGGGGCGGCGGGTACATGTGGGACCTGATGCAGCGACTGAACCCTCGGGACGCGGCCGCCACCGTCGCGTACACGAAGTCGATGGGGCTGAACACGATCCGTCTCGAGGGCACGCTTGGGAACCAGGCCTTGTACCGAGCGGCCGACCGGGCCGGCGTGATGATCATGCCCGGGTTCGTGTGTTGCAGCATCTGGCAGAACGACCAGCGCTGGACCCCGACGCAGGCTGACGTCGCGGCGGCGTCGCTCGACAGCCAGATGCGGGAGCTGCGCGCTCACGCGAGCGCGTTCATGTGGGCCTTCGGCAGCGACTGCCCGGTCGACGGGCAACATCTGCGCCGGTACAAGCGCATCGCCGCTCGATTGCATTGGCAGAATCCCACCGTGGACGGCGTCGCGACATGGTGCGATGCGAACGCCGGGATGAAGATGGACGGGCCGTACGCGTGGGTACCGCCGGTGCTCTGGTGGGACACGGGGCGCGCGGGCAGCGCGTTCGGCACGACGGCCGAGGAGGGCACGCAGTCACCGCCACCGCTCGAGACCCTGCGGGGCTTCCTGCCGCCGGCGGACCGATGGCCGATCGGAGACACGTGGAACTTCCACGCCGGGCGGCCGGGCAGCACGTTCGACACGTTCCACTGGACCACCCACGCGATCGACGCCCGGTACGGACCGGCCACCGGCCTGGCCGACTACTCGGCGAACGCGGAGCTGCAGAACTACGAGACGGCGAGGTCGTTCTTCGAGGCGTGGAACGCGCACGAGTTCGATGGGTGCTCCGGCCGATGCGCCACGTTCGGGACGATCTACTGGATGTTGAACGCGGCCTGGCCGTCGGTGAACTGGAACCTGTTCCCCTCCACGTTCCAGCCGGGTGGCGCGTTCTTCGGGACGCAGGCGGCGAATGAGCCGGTGCACATCGCATACGACTACGCGACGCGGCAGGTCGACGTGACGAACAGCACGCTCCACGACCGTTCCGGGCTCACCGCGACGGCGACGGTATACGACGTGCCGGATCTGCAGAAGCGATCCACGGTCAGCGTGCCGGGCGTCGACGCGAGCGCCAACGCGTCCGAGAGCGTGTTCCGCCTGCCACGGGTCAAAGGCGGGTCGCGGACGTACTTCCTGCGGTTGCAACTCCGCGGTCCCGCCGGGCGGACGGTGAGCGACAACCTCTATTGGTACTCGACGCAGCCCGACGCGCTCTCAAGTCACCATTCGTGGTTCCGGACGCCGGTGAACCGGTACGCGGACCTGCGCGGCCTCCGCCGCCTGTCGACGAACACCGACGTCACCGCGGTGGCGCGGTCTCGAACGGACGGCAAGTGGGAGACGGTTCGCATCGCGATGCACAACGAGAGCCCGACCGACATCGCGTTCTTCCTTCACGCCGGGATCACGGCCGGGCCGAGCGGCGGCGAGGTGGTACCGATCCGGTACTCGCGCAACGACGTGTCGCTGTTCCCGGGTGAGTCGACAACGACCACCGCTCGGTATCGGCTCTCTGACCTGGGGGGTGGGGTCCCTCGGCTGACGCTGCACGGCTACAACGTTCGCGAGCAGTCGTTGCCCATCGGTTGAGCCAGGGCTCGGCGGTCAGGAAGGCCAGTCGGCTGCTCCGACTCGGCCAAGGCGATCGGGTGCCACGGATGCCGATGGCCGCTAAGCGACCCCCTCTCTTGGGGGCGGAGCGCCCGAGTTCTACGGACCCGTCGGGGCTAGAGCCGGGCCGGCGTTCGATACCGATGTCGACGACCCACTCGACGACTCCCCGAGACCTGTGGTCGCGGGTAGCGCTCCTGAGGGGGTCGATGAGACCCCGTCCGACGTCACAGCGACGACGCGGTAGTAGTACGTGGTCGCTGGTTCCAAGCCCGTGTCGGTGTAGGAAGTGACACCTGCGAGGGTCGATCCGATCGGGGTCCACCCGTTCGTTTCGTCAGTCGAGCGCTCGATCCGGTACCCGGCGTCACCCTCTACGTCGCTCCACAAAAGGCCGACGGAGGTGCCGGAGCCCGTCGCCGAGATCAACACGGGCGCGGCCGGTGTATCGACAGTCGTCGTGGCGGAGACCATTTCGGAGTGGGCGACGTCGTCGCCGACCACCGCTGCGACGCGGTAGTAGTACGTCGTCCCTGAGTCCAACGCCGCGTCGGTGTATCGCGTCTGTCCTCCGCTCGTTCGGGCGACCGGCTCCCAATTCACGGTATCGGTCGATCGCTCGACGTGATAGCCGGTCGCACCGCTGACCTGCGCCCACTGCAACTGGATCGCTGTCGCAGACGTCGCTTGAGCGGTCACTGTCGAGGGCGCACCTGCGTCGCTTCCTCCATGCGCCGTTGGTGCATCCGACGAGGCCGGTGATGCGGGGGAACCCCCGCCACCATGCGTCGTCGCCGGTTCCTCTGAGGGGGTGCCCGTGTGGTGGGTGCCCGAGTTCGTGCCGGACTGGACGACGGGCGTGTGGGTCGGCGCGCTCGAAAACGGCGAACCCTCGGTGGAGGCGAGGATCCGCCCCGCCAGGGGGCCGGGGAGCACCAACGTCGCGACGATCAACCCCACCACTCCGACGACCCCTGCTCCGACGAGCGGCAAGAGGCGGCGGCGGTCGCGTTCGAACGGCCCGTTGCCCACGAAACCCATGCGATCCAGCGCATGTCGCGTTCGCGCGATCTGGAATCGGCGGATCAAGCCGACGAATATCAGCACGATCATGGGCAGGACACACACTGCGAGCACTGCCACGAGCGCCAAGACGATGGCTCTCACATAGAGAAGGTACACCGCCGGGGCCACCCTTCACCTCAGGCCAGGACCGCAGTGCAGGGGTCGCCGAGCCGCCGCGGTTCATGGGTAGCGGTTACAGGCCGAGGCTCGCCCAGTCTCCCGTGATCGCGCACGTGATCCCGGGGACCTGGATGTTCACGAACAACCACGTTCCGTCGGGGCTGAAGCGTGGCCCCGCGAACTCCGAATAGCCGAGCCCGTCCGCCGGCGAGAAGTCGTCGTCGGGCACCGACGGGTCGTAGAGCTTTCCCGACGCATCGATGATCGACAGTCGCATCGGCACCAGGTTCCGCGCGACGTTCACGATCGTGCCGTCATGCTTGAGACCGCGGACGAAGCTCCGGTTCTCCTTGCCGTCCTCCGCGATCACGACCCGGTCGTTGGGGCTCGTGCAGAGGTTGTCGGGCCCGTCGAGCACGCTGCGGTCGGTCGATTCGTAGAGGAGCTCGAGCTCACCCTCCTCGTCGAGATCACCCATGTTCACCGTGGGCGTGTACCTCCAGATCTGGCCGAGGCCGGCGTCTCCACCGTCGGAGGAATCGAAGACCACGCTGTTGCCGACCATCGTCGCACCCTCGCCGCTGAGGAATCGAGCCGCACCGTGGGAGCGGGCGATCAGCTCGACGGTCGCCGGGTGCGCCTCGGCTTCGGCGCGGTCCGGGTTCGGGACCGTGACCCAGTTGACGGGAAGGACCTCTCCGACCGTCTCGCCCCGGACCGTGTTATAGCGCGGCTGTCCCTTGACCCGCAGTGCCTGGAGCGTTCCCGAACGCAGGTCGCCGAACGTGTCCGCGACGAACCGGTAGAAGCAGTCGGGATTGTTGTCTTCCGTGAGGTAGACGACGCCCGTATCCGCATCCACGGCGGCCGCTTCGTGGACGAAGCGTCCCATCGCCCGCCGGCGTTTCCCCGGCGCCGACCCGTCGCTCATCGCGTCGATCTCGAACACGTAGCCGTGCGGCTTCTGCCGGCGCGAGTGCGTGCCGATCGTGGTCTCCTCACAACTCAGCCACGTGCCCCATGGTGTGGCGCCTCCCGCACAGTTGGAGTCCATGCCGTTCGCGCTCACGAAGCTCTCGATGAGATCGGCGTTACTGTCGACGACCATCGTCGTCGTGCAGCCGGGCCCGCTCGGGTCATAGGCGCTGTCGGGGAGTCCGTAGACGGATGGATGCACGACGTCGTTCCCGTCGCCCAGCTCGTGGTTGCGCACGATGCGGACGTTGGCGCCGTCGGCGAACACGCCCATCCCGTCAGGGATGGGCGGTGTCGTGAACCCGTCCTGCATCGGTGAGCCGAAAGCCCCGAACGTCTTGTAGGTGAAGCCGGGCGGCAGGGCGAGCTCGGGGCCGGCGACGACGAGGCCGCCGCCAACCGACGCACCGACCCGGCCGGAGGCCGAGCCGTTCCGTGCACGGTCGTGCGCTCCGGCCGGCGTAGTCGAGCCGACGCCCGCCGCAACGCCCGCTGCTCCCGCGACGCCTGCCTTGATGAAGTCCCGTCGCGTGAGACCGCGCGACGTCGAGCTGTCCCGCTTCCGATCCATGGGCCCCTCCCGTATCGGTACGATCCGCGAAGCCGGACGCCGCGCGGCCGCGTAGATCGGACCGTAGGTTGGGCGATTGTCGACTGTCAACAGCGCAGGCCGCGGCGGTTGCGTCTCGAATAGAGAGCCCCTCGTCGATCAGGTCGGACCGCAGGGCGGGGCGCCGGCGCCGCACAGGACCAGATCGTCGTCCTGGTCGACCGCCGCGACGAGCTCGCTCCGATCCATCAGCCGCAGGCCGCCACGGTCGTCGAACGACGGCACAGAGCCCGGCTCGGTCCCCGGCGGCACCTGATAGGTGACACAACCGCCCTGGACGGGGATGGTCTTGACCGAGGCATCGGTCGGGCAGGTCGCCACCAACGTCACGACCACCGCGTTCGTGAGGTCGGACCCGATCCCGACCGTGAAGGTCGCCTTGTCCTTGACGACGGACGCCTGCTCGGTGCCCCATCCCACGGGGAGCTCGTCGATGCACGGCAGCTGGGCCGCCGTCGGGACCGCTTGTGCCATCACCTGCATCGTCCTGCTGGTGCCGCAATCCGCGTTCCCCACCTCGCCGCGCGACGGGATGAACAGCGCGACGCCCATCAACACGGTCAGGAACAACAGCAGCAGCGTCGCGAGGATCAGCAACACCCGCCGGAGACTCCACCGTTGGATGCCGATGGGCTTGCGCGCGGGCGCGAGCGAGCGGAACTTCTCGAGTAACCCGCGGCCGTCCGCCTTCATCGATGCTCGTAGCTGCGACGGGCTCGCGACGCCCCGGGTCGCGGCGAAGGCCTCGGCCAGCTCGTCGGGCGTGAAGTACTCGAGCGCCTTCTCGTAGACGTGCTCGGGATGCGACCGGAGGGCGAGCACGAGCATCATGTTGCCGAGGTCCACCGCCTGTCGCCACGGTGAGGGCCGCACCTGGACGAAGAACACGTCGATCAGACGCAGGCGTCCGTTCTGCACCATGAGGTTGGCCGGCTTGATGTCGCGGTGCGAAAGCCCCGTGTCCCACATCTTGCGGATCAGCTGGAGCCCGTCGTCGATGATCTGGTCGTCGACCTCGGCCTCGCTGATCTCGACGGCGTCTTCGAAGAACTCCATCGCGATCAGGTACTCCCGCTCGGGCGTGATCTCGACGATGTCGAGCGGCTCGGGCGTCGAGAAGCCCTTCTCACCGAGCAGCCGAAGCGTGTAGTCCTCGTATTCGACGAAGCGCCGGACCGTGCTGAACGGCGTCTCGTCCTCGAGGCGGCCGTAGAGCATGCTGCGCCCGAGCTTGTACCAGCGGTCGGCGCGCACGTGGTTCTTCGCGTAGAGCTTCGCGAAGATCGACCGCTCGTCGCCGCGCTCGTCGACGACCCGCATCTTCAACGGCGTCGAGCCGCCGGAGCCTTCGAGGCCGACGGGCTTCATGCTCAGTACCTCGTAGCCGAGCTGCTCGCGCATCGCCAGCTTGATCGCCTCGCCGCGCCGGCCCGTGACGTCCAGGTGCGCAGACTTCGCGTGGCGCCCGTACTGCACCGGATAGACGTCGTTGGGCGCCCATGCGCGGAAGAGGGCAACCGGGATGGAGACGCCGATGAGGATGCCGAACAGCGCGTCGGTGAAGTGGTCGATCCCGAGGTAGATGCGCAGGAACGCCGCGAGGATGAGCGCGGCAGCGACGATGACCTTCGCGTACATACGGGGACGGCCTGGCTCGACGAGCATGTACACGATGCCGACGGTCGCGACCGCGAGGCCTCCCATCGGGAGAGACGGGGCCGAGAAGCCCTCCCACGATCCGATGATCGTCACATCGAACGGACGTGGCCGCGAGGCGAGCAGCAAGAGCCCCTGTGCCACGAGACCCGAGAGCGCAACGCTGATCAGGAACATCGCGAGGTGGCGCCACCGCTTGAACCACGCCACGCCGGCGATCGTGCAGAGCATCAGGAGCCCGAGGCCCCAACGTGAGCCGAACGTGTTCAGCGAGCGGGCGACGGTGTCGAGCCAGCCCACGCGGAGCGAAACCACCGCATCGGTGATCGCGTCATCGAACCGATCGAGCGGCGCGGGGTTGACGTGCAGCCAGATGCATCCCGGGAGGACGACGAGCACGAGCAGCGCGAGGCGAAGGGCGCCGGTCGTGCCGATCTTCTTCGGCAGCGGCGGTGGCGCTCCGGTCGGGCGCCGATGGCGCCGGCCGCCGCCAGCAGAAACGTCGACGACGCGATCGGTTCGGGGCGTCTGTGCACGTTGCTCCACGGTCGGATCCCCCCTTCGGGGGTTGATCCTCGCATGATCGGCCGGCGAAGCGCTGGTCGGCGGCGCACCGGAGGCGACGCCCCCACGCGACTAGCCCTGGTTCGTGCCCCAGTCGCCGGCCGAGCAGTTGCCGAGGTCGCCTTCGGGGCACCCGCCTACGGTGAGGTTCGACGTGAGCTCCAGCATGTTCGACCCGTCGGGGTGCATCGACCACAGCTCCACACAACACTCGCGTGGGTAGTTGCGGTCCGTGGTGAACAGGACCTGCGTCCCGTCCGGCGAGAAGGTCGGCCGGACGTCGTGGTAGCAGCAGCTTGCGTCCGTCAGCTGCGTCCGGCCGGAGCCGTCGATGTTCATGATCCAGATCGACGACGGCAAGCGTCCGTTCTGGTTGTCGCTGAAGACGACCTTCGAGCCGTCGGGCGAGACGTCGGGGAAGCCGGCGCGAAGGGCGACGGGTGTGAGTCGTTCGAGGTTCGACCCGTCGACGTCCATCCGCCAGATCGCCGCGATGATCCCGTCTCCCGAACGGTCGAAGAGGATCGACGAGCCGTCTGGCGTGAAGGTGGCGCCGACGGCGTCCGTCTGCGCGTCGGTGATCCGCTGCAGGTGCGACCCGTCGGGCCGGATCGACCACAGCGCCGCCATGTCGGTCGCGCGCGACACGCGCGAGAACACGATCAGGCTGCCGTCCGGGGACCACGTCGGGAAGAGATCGTCCCGCCCTGGGTCGGCGAAGAGGCGGTGCATCTGCGACCCGTTCGCCCGGATGAGGTACAGCCGCGCGTGCCCGGTGACCGAGCTCACGAACACGATGCGGTGACCGTTGGGCGACCAATCCGGCGCGAGTGACAGATCGCTGGATCCACGGATGTGGGTGAGTTGCCGTCGGTCGGAGCCGTCGGCGCGCATCGAGTAGAGCTGCCAGCCTTGGGCCCGGCTGAGGCGCGCGGTCACGGCGATCCGCCCGTTGATGCCGGGATACGTCGCGGAGGCCGGTGGCATGGCGGTCGCGACCAGCCACGTCGTGACCGAGGCAACGAAGACGGCGAGCGTGCGGCCGACGCGCATGTCAGCCGCTTCCCCACGTGGGCGAGTACGCACGGCCGACGAGCCGCGTCACGTTGGTGCCGTCGGCCGCCATCACCCACACGCCGTAGTGCGCGAAATCGGGAGAATCACGTTCGAAGACGATCGAGTCGCCGCTCGGCGAGTACGTCGGCCCGAAATCGAGCGCCTTCGCGGGGCTCGCCAATATCGCCAGCCCGGAGCCGTTCGGGGCGATCGTCGCGATCCCACTGGGTTGATCCGGGCAGCAGTGGGTCCGCACGACGAGCGTCGACCCGTCGGGGGACCAGTCGGGGTCGGCCGCTCCCAATCCCGGCGTCGTGATGCGCGTCAGGTGTGAGCCGTCGGCATCCATCACGTACACGGCCCCGACGACGCCATCGCGCCCGAACCCGGCGAAGGCGATCTGGGACCCGTCCGGCGAGAAGCGCGCGCGTAGGTCGTAGAACTCGTCGCCGAACGTCGTGAGACGGTGGCGGTTCGTTCCGTCCGCGTCGGCCGACATCAGGTCGCACGCGCGGAAGTCCGGGTAGCAACGCGAGAAGACGATCGTGGAGCCGTCCGGGGAGTAGCTCGCCTGCTGGTAGGAGAACCAGTCGTCCGCGACCAACTTGTGCGCGTTCGTCCCGTCGGCGTCGACCGACCAGATCGAACTGGTGGCGTTCCTGCGGAAGGGGCTCTTGGTGAACAGGACGCTGTTGCCGTCGGGAGCCCAGAACGGATCGAACGCGCCGGCATGTCGCACGGATGTGAGCTGCTGTCTGTCCGTCCCGTCGGGCTTGATCGAGTAGATCTGCGGCAGGCCGGTCCGCTCC
>C688J18823_10001680_pt1 | contig 13790 bp, 12 predicted proteins | sample HopSoiMetagenom1_FD_18823 | JGI IMG/M metagenome (IMG submission 18823)
GGATCGACGACGACCGTGTGGTGGATTCTCGGGCGGCCGACGCCGGCGAGGCGATCCGGCGTCGGCGCCATTGCAGCAACTGCGGCCGGCGGTTCACGACCTACGAGCGCATCGAGGACGTCGGCTTGGTGCTCATCAAGCGGGACGGGTCGCGCGAGCCCTGGGACCGCGACAAGCTCGAGGCCGGCATCCGCAAGGCGCTCACCGGCCGGCCGGTGACCAACGTTCAGATCGATCAGATGCTCGACCGGATCGAGGCGCGGATCCGCAAGAAGGGCCCCGAGGTGCCTTCCAGCTTGATCGGTGCAGCGGCGCTCGTCGCTATGCAGCGGACCGACGAAGTGGGGTATCTCCGGTACGCCAGCGTGTACAAGGACTTTCAGGTGGCCGGCGATTTCGAGCGGGAACTCGGTCTGCTGCTCGAGAAGAAAGAGCCCGCGAAACGCCGCAAAGGCTAGTTCGGGCGGACCATCGCGCGAGCGGCGCCCATCGTTCGCATGCCGGCCTGGGACACTAGATGTTGTGGTCGACGAAAAGCTTGGCCACTACCCCTTGACCTCTCGGGGTGGTGGGTTCATCATGCGCGGGCTGCGAGTTACACGGTTGTAACTCTCTCCACATCGGTTCCACAGGTTGTCCACCGAGGGAGCCGCCCGGAGGGTGCGAGGGACGTCGAGGGGAAGGCAAGGAGGGGGTCCAGTTGGTCATCCGCGAGGGGGACGTCGAGGTCATCCGGCAAGGTTTGACCTTCGCGCGCTACTTCACGACCGAGGGCGTGCACCCGTTCGACCAGGTCGAGTGGGAGACCCGCGACGCGGTGATCCCGAACTTCAAGGAGGGCGGCAACGCCTTCGAGCAGCGCGACGTCGAATTCCCGGTCTCGTGGTCGCAGAACGCGACCAACATCGTTGCGCAGAAGTACTTCCGGGGACCGCTCAGCACCCCCCAGCGTGAGTCCTCCGTCAGGCAGCTGGTCGGCCGGGTCGTCGACACGATCACCGGCTGGGGCACCAAGAACCGCTATTTCGCGACCGAGCAGGATTCCCGCGTCTTCGCCGAGGAGCTTGCGCATCTGCTGGTCAACCAGAAGGCCGCCTTCAACTCACCGGTCTGGTTCAACGTCGGCGTCCCCGACACGCCCCAGCAGTGCAGCGCGTGCTTCATCCTCGCCGTCGACGACCACATGAGCTCGATCCTCAACTGGTACGTGGAAGAAGGCACGATCTTCAAGGGTGGATCGGGCTCGGGCATCAACCTGAGCAAGATCCGCTCGTCGAAGGAGCCCCTCGCGGGCGGCGGGACGGCCAGCGGCCCGGTCAGCTTCATGCGCGGCGCCGACGCCAGCGCGGGCACCATCAAGTCGGGCGGCAAGACACGGCGCGCGGCCAAGATGGTGATCCTGAACGTCGATCACCCCGACGTGCGCGAGTTCATCTGGTGCAAGGCGACCGAGGAGCGCAAGGCGCGCGCGCTCCGCGACGCCGGGTTCGACATGGACCTCGACGGCCGCGACAGCTACTCGATCCAGTACCAGAACGCGAACAACTCGGTGCGCGTCACCGACGAGTTCATGCAAGCGTTCGACAACGACGCCGATTGGCGGCTCAAGGCGGTCAAGACCGACGAGACGATCGACACCATCCGCGCGCGCGAGCTGATGCGCGAGATCGCACAGGCGGCGTGGGAATGCGCCGACCCCGGCATGCAGTACGACACGACGATCAACGAGTGGCACACGTGCCCGGCCTCGGGGCGGATCAACGGCTCGAACCCGTGCTCGGAGTACATGCACCTTGACAACTCCGCGTGCAACCTCGCGAGCCTGAACCTGATGACGTTCCTGGACGGTGAGGGCAACTTCGATGTCGCGAGCTTCCGCCACGCGGTCGAGATCATGTTCACCGCGCAGGAGATCGTCGTCGGGGAATCGGATTACCCGACGCAGAAGATCGGCGACAACGCGCGGGCCTACCGTCAGCTTGGGCTCGGCTACGCGAACCTCGGTGCGCTGCTGATGGCGCGGGGCCTGCCGTACGACTCCGAGCAGGGACGTGCGTGGGCGGGCGCGATCACGTCGTTGATGACCGGCTGGGCCTACCGGACGAGCGCGCACATCGCCGAGGTCACCGGCCCGTTCGACGCATACGCGCCCAATGGCGACGCGATGCTCCGCGTGATGCGCAAGCACCGCGCTGCCGCCGACGACATCGATCCGGAGTTCGTGCCCGAGGCGATGCTCTCCGCAGCCAAGCAGTCGTGGGACGAGGCGGTCGCGCTCGGCGAGCGGCACGGGTATCGCAACGCGCAGGCGAGCGTCCTGGCCCCGACCGGCACGATCGGGCTGATGATGGACTGCGACACGACCGGCATCGAGCCGGAGCTCGCGCTCGTCAAGACGAAGAAGCTGGTCGGCGGCGGGACGATGCAGTTCGTCAACCAGACCGTGCCGCGGGCGCTGGCGAAGCTCGGCTACGCACCGGACCAGGTCGAGGACGTCGTCGCCTACATCGCCGAGCACAACTCGGTGGTGGAGGCGCCGCACCTGCGCGAGGAGCACTACCCCGTCTTCGACACCGCGATGGGTGACCGTCCGATCCACTACATGGGCCACGTACGGATGATGGCCGCGGCGCAGCCCTTCATCTCGGGCGCGATCTCGAAGACGGTCAACCTGCCCGAAGAGGCCACCGTCGAAGAGGTGGAGCAGCTATTCATCGAGAGCTGGAAGCTCGGCCTCAAGGCGGTCGCCATCTACCGCGACAACTGCAAGGTCGCGCAGCCGATGTCCGCCGACAAGAAGAAGATCGCCGAGGAGCCCGAGCAGATCCAGCTCGCGTGGTCGGCCAAGAAGCGGCTTCCGCAGTCGCGGCCGGCGCTCACGACGTCGTTCCGGGTCGGCGACGCCGAGGGTTACGTCACGGCAGGGTCCTACCCTGACGACGGGCTCGGCGAGATCTTCCTGAAGGTCTCCAAGCAGGGCTCGACGCTGTCGGGGATCATGGATGCCTTCTCGATCGCGGTCTCGGTCGGATTGCAGTACGGCGTGCCGCTCGAGGACTACGCCTCCAAGTTCATCAACATGAAGTTCGAGCCGAGCGGCATGACGAATGACCCCGATATCCGGTTCGCCTCTTCGATCGTCGACTATGTGTTCCGGCGTCTGGCGCTCGACCACCTCACGCCCGACCAGCGCGAGACCCTCGGTGTTCGATCGATAGAGGAGCGGAAGGTCGAGGCCGAGCAGAAGATCGGCGAGCTCGAAGCCGGGGCCGCGGTGCCGACCCGATCCCCTTCGGTGCAGCCGCAGGTGGTCGAGATCGCGGAGATCCCCGGAGCGAAGATCCTCGATGCGCCGCTGTGTTACCAGTGCGGGTCGAAGATGCAGCCCGCAGGTTCGTGCTACGTCTGCGGGACGTGCGGTTCCACCAGCGGGTGCTCGTAGACTTCGGCCGTTCGGACGACCGACCACGGGCCGGGGGTTCGCCCCCGGCCCGCTTCGTTCCCGCGAAGGAGATGCGAGGGTGGGGAAAAACTCCGCGAAGCTGCTGGGACTGCATCACGTACAGCTGGCGATGCCCACCGGAGAAGAGGAGGCAGCCGTGCGGTTCTACGGTGCCATCCTCGGCCTCACGCAGGTCGACAAGCCGCCGGAGCTTGCGCCGCGCGGCGGCGTCTGGTTCCGGGACGGCACCCTCGAGGTGCATCTCGGTGTCGAGGAGCCGGAGTTCATGCCCGCGCGCAAGGCGCACCCGGCGTTCCTCGTGCGCAACCTGTCGACGCTCCGCGAGCGGATCGAGACCGCCGGGTATCGCGTGACGGACGACGTGCCGCTGGAAGGGTTTCACCGGTGCCACGTTCGAGATCCGTTCGGCAATCGGATCGAATTGGTCGAGCCGGTCTGATCGTGACCGACCTCCCGTTCCGGAAGCTCCGCCCCGAGGCGACGCTTCCCACGTCGCAGCACCCCGGTGATGCAGGGCTGGATCTGCGTTCAGCCGTCGACTCGGTCGTCGGCCCGGGCGAGCGCGTGATGATCCCGACCGGCGTCGCCGTCGCGATCCCGGAGGGACACGCGGGGCTTGTGTTGCCGCGGAGCGGCCTCGCATCGAAGCACGGGCTGACGATGGCGAACTCGCCGGGTCTCATCGACGCCGGCTATCGCGGGGAGGTGATCTGCGCGGCGGTCAACCTCGATCGCGAGCAGCCGGTGAAGGTTCTCGTCGGTGACCGGATCGCGCAGCTCGTGATCGTTGAGCTTCCGGCCGTTCAACCCACGTGGGTAGAGGAACTGCCAGAGAGCGCCCGCGGCGAAGCCGGGTTCGGGTCGACCGGTTCGCGCTAGGCGATGAACGCGGCGAGCGCCGCAGCTTCGTCTTCGACCTTGCGCCGGGCGGCTTTCGGGAGCGGTTCGAGGGCCGACGTAGCGACTCGTCCGCCGTCTGTGCGCCAGGTGCCGGCGACCTGTCCGTCGACGAGGAACGTCCCGATCGACTGCGGCGTCTTGGTGCTGAAGATCATCGGCCGGAATCGCTCCGGGAGGATCTGCGCCCGCCGCGCATGCACGAGGAGCGTCGCGTCGAACGTGGGGAGGAATCGAACCGGCGTCGGCGCGTCCGGCGGTGGGAGCGGCGCGCCGCGAACATCCAGGAGGGCGTCGCCGGTCTCAGCCTGGAACGAGCGAAGCGGTAGCCGATGCGTCACGGCGTCGACCGTCTTCACGGGGAGGCCTGTGAAGCTCGCGATGTCGGCACGCGAGGCCGGCCCGAAGGCCGCGAGGTAGCGCCGGATCAACAGCTCGCACCCCGCATCGGGGCTTGCGTTCGGAGGGCCGACCCACGTCTCGGCGAGCCCGTAGAGATCGGCGCGACGGTTCTCCCACGTGCCGGATGGCGGGATGCGCACGAGCTGTGACCACAGGCCGATCGCAACGAAGTCACTCGCCGGGATGCCGACAGCATCGAGGATCTCCTTCTTCCTCTTCGGACCGTCGATGAGCAACGCGCGGCCTCGTTCGTCTATCGCGCGAAGCCGTCCTTCTTCCGGTCGGCGCTTCGTCGAACGCAGCCACCAGTCGCGCAGCGGCTCGTCGATGGCGGACGCGAACGGCCAGAAGTCGCGCTTCGAGACGAGGTGGATCGTCGCGCGCATCAGGGTCGCTTGGATCGCGGCGCGACGTTCGAGCGCGCGAGTGAGGTCGTCTCGACGGAACCCTTCGAGCCGCGTCCACAGGCCGATGTAGCCGCTCGGCGCATACTGGTCCTGGAGGCCGCATATCCGCTCGAGCGTTCGCGGGATCGGCAGGCGCACGCGCTCCAACAATAGTTGGCGCGCAAGCAACGCACGGTTGAGCTCCCGCTGCGACAGGACTCGTTGCGAGCGCATCGGCGGGAGTCTAGGGACCCTCGCCCGTTGAAGGGTCCTCTCTTCGCTCCTAAGATGTGTGGAGCGCGGACGTGGCTCAGTTGGTAGAGCACCACCTTGCCAAGGTGGGGGTCGCGGGTTCGAATCCCGTCGTCCGCTCCACGAATCAACTGCAGAAACAGCGCATCCGACGGCCGAGATCCAGTCCAGGTCGGCCCTTCTAGGGCGTTTTCGGATCCGTTACGGAACGCCGTTGGATTAGGCGGTGTCGCACGGCTTCAACACCGTGGGGGTCGCTGACATCTTCCCGAACGACTTCACCGCTCTCCTAACGCACGAGCGCCGAGCCGATCGTGCCCGCGTAGACTGTCGACCGCTCACAACAAGGGAGGGTCGTTGGCGCGGGACGATTGGGATGCGATCGTCGTCGGCGCGGGACACAACGGCCTGGTGGCGGGCTTCTACCTCGCGCGCCGCGGTCTTCGAACGCTGATCCTCGAGCGTCGCGAGATCGTGGGCGGCGCGTGTGTGACGGAGGAGTTCGCTCCCGGTTTCCACGCGTCGCCGGGCGCCTACGTCCTATCCATGCTGCGCGACCCGATCTGGCGCGACATGCGGCTCAAGCAGCGCGGGTTGCGCGTGCTGCAGTCCGGACCGTCGTTGAACGTCTTCCCGGACGGCGAAAACTTCACGCTCCATGGTGATGCTCGCGCCGCGATCGAGGCGATCCGGGAACGGTCGCCGAAGGACGCGATCGCGTACCCACGCTTCGAGTCCTACCTGGAGACAGCGGCGAAGTCGCTGATGCCGCTGTACGACCGCCAGCCGATCGACCCCGAACTGCGGCACGCCGAAGATCTCCGTGAGGCGGTGCTGATCACGTGGCTCGCGCTGCGTAACCGCAAGTCGCTCGCCGACGTCGCGTACCTGTTCTCAACGTCGGCGACCCAGCTGTTGAACGAGTTCTTCGAATCACCCGAGCTCAAGGCGGCGCTCGGGTGGGAATCGATCAGCAACACGCTGTCGGGGCCGGCGACGCCGGGCACCGCCTACCGGCTCTTGCACGAAGCCGCGGTGTCCGGCGGGGCCGGTGGTGGCGTCGGCTGGGGGTTCGTCGAGGGTGGCATGGGGACCGTGACGCGGCTGATGGCAGACGCAGCCCGCGAGGCCGGCGCCGTGATCCGAACAGGCGGTCCGGTCGAGCGTGTCATCGTGCGCGACGGCCGGGCCGTCGGTGTCGCGATGGAAGGTGGCGAGGAACTGCGCGCCCGGGTCGTGCTCTCCAACGCCGACCCGAAACGGACGTTCCTCGGTCTGATCGACGAGGCGGATCTGCCGCCGGCGTTCGTCGGGCGGATCCGCGCGTACAAGTCCGACGGCGCGAGCATCAAGATGAACCTCGCCGTCGATGCGCTTCCGCGCTTCCGCGACGACACCACCGGCGGCGACGCCGTGCAGGACTACCACCGCGGGCTCATCCAGATCACGAAGCCGCTCGAGGAGCTCGACACGGACCAGCAGGCTGCGTCCAGCGGCGTTCCGGCCGAGAACCCCCACGTCGAGCTCTGCATCCCCACGGTCCACGACCCATCGTTGGCGCCCGAGGGCAAGCACGTCGTGACGATCGGCATCAGGTCACAGCCGTACACGCTCGCCGACGACGGCTGGGACTCGATCAGGGACGCGGTCGCCGACCGGCTGATCAAGCAGCTCGGCGCCGTGATGCCGAACCTGCCGGACTCGATCCTGCACCGCGAGGTGCTCACGCCGCTGGACCTGGAACGGCGACTCGGCCTCACCGGCGGCCACCACATGCACGGCGATATGTCGCCCGACCAGCTGTTCTTCCTGCGCCCGGTGCGGGGTTCCGGCGGCTATCGAACCCCGGTCCGGAACCTCTACCTCTGCGGCGCCGGGACGCACCCCGGGGGAGGCGTGAGTGGCGCGAACGGCATGAACGCCTCGAAGGTGGTTCTCAAGGATCTGAAGGGCCGTCGCGGGTGACGTCGCTCGAGGACTTCCGCGAGCTTGTCGACGGCGTCAATCATCCCGAAGGCATCGCGTGGGATCCGAAGGCCGGCTACCTCTACGCGGGCGGTGAAACGGGCGAGCTGTATCGCGTGGATCGCGCCGGCAGGGCGGAGTTGCTCGGCTCGACCGGCGGATGGATGCTCGGTCTCGCGGTTGATGGCGACGGCCGCGTGTACGCCTGCGATCACGGTCGCGGCCGGATCGCGCGCTACGACCCGGCGACCGGCAGGATCGAGGACTACGGACACGGCCGCGACGAGCCCTTCGACACGCCGAACGTCGCCGTCTTCGACGCGGCCGGCAACCTGTATCTGACCTGTTCGGGCGAGGAAGGCCGGCCCGAGATCGCCCGCGTCGATCCTGGCGGTGCGATCACGACGTGGACCACCGATGTGCCCGGCTATCCGAACGGTGCCGTCGTCACACCGGATGGTGGGGCGCTCCTCGTGGTCGAGGCGAAGGGCGAACGGGTGGTCCGGATCGAGATCCGAGACGACGGTTCGCCGGGCTCGATCGAGACGTTCGTCGAGCTGCCGCGCACCGATGCGGACGGGCTTGCGCTCGACGCCGAGGGACATCTTTGGGTCACGCTCTATCGCCCCGACGGTCTCGTTCGGGTGGCGCCGGACGGCACCATCGTGGAACGGATCGAGGACGTGCTCGCGGACACGCTTAACGCGCCGACCAACATCGCGTTCTACGGCGACGAGCTTGAACGGGCTGCCGTCGCAACGGTGGGGAGCCGACACATCCTCGAAGTCGACCTGGGGGCACGAGGCCAGCCGCTGTTCTACCCAACGGGTCTTCCGTGAGCCGGTTCGACGGCAAACACGTCGTCGTCACAGGGGCCGCGCGGGGGATCGGCCGGGCGATCGTCGAAGCCTTCTTGCATGAGGGCGCGTCGATCGTCGCGATCGACGTACTGCGCGATGAACTCGATGCCATGCGGAGCGAACAATCCGCTCCAAGTCGGGTCGAGGTGATTCCGGTCGACCTGGCCGATCCCGACGCCGCTCGCGCGGCGGCCATCGACGCGATCGCACGCGCCGGCCGGGTCGATGCGCTAGTCAACTGCGCCGGCATCATGACGAGCGGACCGATCCTCGACATGCCGGTCGAAACGTTCGACCGAACGATCGCCGTCAACACCCGCGCGCCGCTCATCACGATGCAAACGATCGGCGCCCACATGGCCGAGCACGGTGGCGGCGCGATCGTGAACGTCGCCTCGGCCAACGCCTTCAAGAACGAGTCGCCCGAGGCCGCCTATAACGCGTCCAAGGCGGCGCTCGTCGCGCTCACGAAGGCGATGGCGCACGAGCTCGCGCATCGCAACATCCGGGCGAACTGCGTCGCGCCCGGTCAGACGATCACCAAGGAGAAGGGCGCGAAGACCGACACGGATCCGGAGCAGGCGCGGATCCAGCGCGACTACCTGCAGCGGATCCCTATGGGTCGCGCCGGACGGCCGAGCGAACAAGCCGCCGCGGTGCTGTTCCTCGCGTCGGATGATGCGTCGTTCGTCAACGCAGAGACGTTGATCGTCGACGGCGGCGAGTTAGGCGGCGGCGATTGGTACGACCGATCGGCGGCGCCGCCGATCGCGTAGGACTAGACACGGCATGGGAGTTGTTGACGGTTGACAGTCTGTCGGGCGCTCACATAGCGTCGCGCAGAGCACGCGGGGGCCGGGGGAAGCGAGGATCTCAACCACATCGACCGCCACGCACGTACCACGGGGCAAGTCACACCGCAGCTCGAAAGCGAGGGGGTCGTTATGGGTTCGGGTGTTCGTCGTGGCGTGTTGGTTCTCGTGTCGCTCGTGTTGATCACGGCGGCGGCGTGCAGTTCATCGAGCAGCTCCGGTTCGAGCAGCTCCGGCTCACCGGGCGCGTCACCAGGCGAGGTGTCCGGCGATCTCCGCATCTTCTCGTTCGAAGACGAGCTCGTGCCGCAGGTGCTCGGGCCGTTCAAGGACGCGAATCCGAACCTCAACGTTCAGACGGCGACGTTCACCAGCTCGGATGAGGCCGTCACGAAGCTGCAAGCCGGCTTCCAGGCCGACGTGGTGAACGTCTGCGTGCGCGACACGCAACGGCTCGTGGACCTCGGGCTGATCCAGCCGATCGACACCAGCCGCGTCACCGATTGGGACAGCATCATCCCGGCCTTCAAGGACTTCGCCGGCGTCAAGGTGAACGACCAGGTGTACATGGTGCCGAACGAGGGGGGCGTCGCGGGCCTGGTCTGGAACCCCAAGCTCGTGCCCGACGGTCTCACGTCGTGGAAGGACGTGTTCGAGAACCCGGCACTCGCCGGCGCCGCCACGATGGAGGACTCGCCGTACTACTCGATCGCGATCGGTGCGCTGGCCCTGGGCTACACCGACCCGTACAACCTGACGCAGGACGACCTGGACAAGATCCGCGACTACTTCCTGGCGCACAAGGACCAGTTCCGGACGTTCTATGAAGGCGACAGCCAGTTCCTGAACCTCTACAAGAGCGGTGAGATCGCCGGTGGCATGGGCTTCAACGACTATCCGATCACGCTCGCCCAGAGCGGCGAGAAGGCCGATTTCTTGCCGGTTCCGAACGGGACGCTGACGTGGACCTGTGGCTGGGCGATCCCCAAGAGCGCGAAGAACCTTGACGCCGCATACGCGATGATCAACAACTACCTCTCGCCGCCAGCGCAGGACTACTACGCGGAGAACTACAACTACTGGATCTCGAACCAGAAGTCGATCGACCAGCTGCCGTCGAAGGTGGTCAAGGACCTGAGCCTGGACAACCCCGAGGTGATGTCGACGGCGATCGCGACGCAGATCGCGCCCAACTACGACGAGTGGCTGAAGACCTGGGCGGAGATCAAGGCCGGGATGAGCTAGCGGTCGACCTGCTGGATCGCGTGAGCGAGCGGACGTGACAGCGGAAGCGGTCGACGTCGAGCGGGTCGCCGACCGTCGGGTGCTGGTGTCCGCACGGCGCCGAGAGATCGCCGGCACGATCGTCCGCGGCGCGTTCCTGGTGTTCATCGGCGCCGTCCTGTATGGCCCGCTGCTGATCCTGGTGATCTTCTCGTTCAACGATTCGATCATCATCGCGCTGCCCCTGGAGGGGTTCACGACCAAGTGGTATCAGCAGGTATTCAGCGACCCGCTCGTGGTCGAGGCGCTGAAGAACTCGATCATCATCGCCCTCGTCGTCACGCCGGTGTGCATCGTGTTGGGGACGCTTGCGGCCGTCGGGATCAGCCGCTTCCGGTACATCCTTCGCGCGCCGGTGGCGGGTCTGGTCGGGGCGCCGCTCGTCGTGCCGTGGCTGCTCATCGGGGTCGGCGGCCTGCTGTTCTTCAGCCGGCTTCATGTGCCGCTGTCGCTGAACACGATCGGCGTGATGCAGGTCGTATCGATCTTCCCGTTGGTGACGGCGATCGTGGCCGCGCGGCTGGTTCGGTTCGACACGAGCCTGGAGGAGGCGGCGCGCGACCTCGGCGCGACGCAGTGGGAGGTGCTTCGGTACATCGTGCTGCCGCTGATCGCACCGGCCCTGGCGGCGTCGGCGATCTTCGCGTTCAGTTGGTCGTTCAACAACTTCACGATCAGCTATTTCACGGCCGGCTTCCAGTCGACGTTCCCGATCTGGGTGTTCTCGACGCTGAACCACGCGAAGAACGTGCCGATCGTCAACGCGATCTCGACGCTGGTGGCGGCCGTGCAGGTCGTGATCCTGTATGCGGCCTGGCGACTCAGCCGCCACTGGCAGGCGCGCACGGGCGACAACGCGTTGACCCCGGAGATGGTGATCTGACCATGCACGAAGTCCTCGATCAGGAGCCGCAGGTCCGTCGTCGCTCGCACCAGCGCGGCCGGATCGTCGCGTACGTCACCAGCCCGGTCGTCGTGCTGCTCGTGTTCTTCATCGGCCCGATGGCCGTGCTCGGCTACATGAGCTTCCTGAAGTTCGGGATCGCCGGCGTCGGCGGCTACACAGGCTTCGAGAACTACCACGACGTCCTGACGGACACGACCTTCTGGCAGGTTCTGTGGACAACGTTCACGATCGCAACGGTTGCCATGATCGTGATGCTCGTCTTCGCGCTGCCGCTTGCCTCGGTGCTCGCGTTCAAGATCAAACGGTTCGAGATCCAGCTGTTGCTGCTCCTCGTGCTCGCGGACCAGCTGAATCCGCTGATCCGCGTGTACGCCTGGCGGATCCTGCTCGGCAAGAACGGGATCATCAATTCGGCGTTGGAGTTCCTCGGGCTGATCAACCAGCCGATCGCATCCCTGCTGTTCAGCAAGACGGCGGTCGTGATCGTGACGTCGGCCGAGTACCTCGCCATCGCGACGATCCCGATCTACGCGGCGCTCAAGGCGGTCGATCCGAGCATGCTCGAGGCGCGAACGACCTCGGCGCCGGCATGTTCACCCGCTATCGGAAGATCTTGATCCCGCTTGCCGCACCCGGCATCTTCGTGGCACTGATCCTGGTGTACATCCCGTTGTTCACGGAGTTCCTCACGCCGGCGCTGGTCGGCGGGACGAGCGGGTTCATGATCGGCAACTACATCGAACAGCAGATCCTGAAGACTGGGAACTGGGGCGTCGGGTCGGCGATGAGCTTCCTGCTGCTGATCTTCTCGGTCGTCTTCGTTGGCATCATGTATCGGCTGGGAAGGATCGGACGGTTGCAGACGGCGACCACGACGAGCACATGACGAGCACGGAGGAGGCGTAAGTGCGGGTCGGAGAGGTCAAGGACGACGCGGATCCGATCGCTCGAGGCGAGACGCCGGCGATCGTGCTCGAGCGCGTGACCAAGCGCTTCGGCGAAGGAACCGTGGCGGTCAACGACATCTCGTTCACCGTGGGCAAGAGCGAGTTCTTCTCGCTGCTCGGACCGAGTGGGTGCGGCAAGACCACGACGCTGCGGATGCTGGCCGGATTCGAGACGCCGACTACCGGCCGGATCGTGATCGACGGACAGGACGCCGTCACGCTGCCCGTGCATAAGCGCAACACCAACCTCGTGTTCCAGAACTACGCGCTGTTCCCGCATATGACGATCCAGCAGAACGTGGCGTTCGGGCCCGAGCGGAAGCGTCTCCCGCGCAAAGAAGTGCAGGAGCGCGTCGGTGAGGTGCTCGAAGCGGTGCGTCTGCGTGATTACGCCTCGCGCTATCCGCGCGAGCTGTCGGGCGGCCAGCAACAGCGCGTGGCGCTCGCGCGTGCGCTCGCCAACCGGCCGGCAGTGCTGCTGCTCGACGAGCCGCTCGGTGCTTTGGACCTCAAGCTGCGCGAGAACATGCAGTTCGAGCTCAAACGGATCCAGCGCGAGGTCGGCATCAGCTTCGTGTACGTAACGCACGACCAGGGCGAGGCCCTCACCATGTCGGACCGGATCGCGGTGATGAACCTCGGCAAGGTCGAACACCTCGGCGCGCCCGAGGAGGTCTATCTGCGGCCGAAGACCCTGTTCACCGCGGGGTTCATCGGTCAGGCGAACCTGTTGCCGGGTGCGATCGAGACGCAGGACGCATCGGGTCTCGGTGTCCGGCTGGGCGACGGCAGCCTGCTCCAAGCCGAGACCGCAGCCGACGGGTGCGGTGTCGGCGGAAACGCGATGTTGATGATCCGGCCCGAGCATCTGCGCCTCGAGCTCGAACGACCGGGCGGTGACCCGGCGATCCCGGTCCGGTTGAAGGATGAGACGTTCCAGGGTTCGTGGGCGCGGTACACGGCGGAGACTCGCGACGGCGTACGGATCGTGCTGCTCGTCCCCTCCGACGCTCGACCGGATCCCGGCGTGTTCGAGCGCGACGTGTGGGTCTCGTGCAAGGCGGAGCACGCGTACGCCCTGCCGCAGGACGACGACGTCGATGCCGCGACAGCGCAGGCGCTCAGCCCGAGCGCTTGATCTCCTGGATCGAGTTTCCTCCGTCAACGATCACCGACTGCCCGGTGACGTAGCTCGCGCGATCGCTCGCGAGGAAGGCGACGACCTCGGCGATCTCCTCCGGAGTGCCCGAGCGCCCGATCGGACTCGCGAGACCGTGGTCGACCTCGCCCTCCTCGTGCGGCGACGTCGCGATCCATCCGGGCGCCACTGCGTTCGCGGTGACGCCGAACGGTCCCAGCTCGAGCGCGAGCCCGCGCATCAGTCCCTCCATCCCGGCCTTCGCAGTGCCGTAGCCGGTCGACCCTGGGTTGGTGACGACGGTGCCGGTCACCGACGAGACCATCAGGATCCGGCCCCAGCGGCGCTCCGCCATGCCGGGAGCAACCGCACGCGTGACGTTGTACGCCGTCGCAAGGTTCATGGCGATCTCGAGATCCCACGTCGCATCGTCCATCTCGAGGAAGTCCAGGAAGTCGAACGCCGTCAGGCCGACGT
>C688J18823_10001681_pt1 | contig 13788 bp, 13 predicted proteins | sample HopSoiMetagenom1_FD_18823 | JGI IMG/M metagenome (IMG submission 18823)
TGGGGGCGGGGGCTGGGGGAGATCCGACGGCTGTCGCCGTCGTGTCCGATGTCATGTTTGTGGCGGAGGGGATCGCTCGGGGCAAGAAAGACGTAGCAAGCTACGTCTCTACGGCAGGGGTCAGTGCTGATTTTTTGACGCCTTGGTATCTGAGATTTTTTGTGCGGGATCAGCCTGGGATTGTGGCGCGGCTGGCACAGATCCTGGCGGATCATCATCTGAATATTGATTCGCTGTTGCAGAAGCCGGGGTTCGATAAGAATTCGCTGCCGTTTGTGATTACGCTGGAGCCGTGCCGGGATTCGATGCTGCATCCGGCGCTGGAGAAGATGGCGGGGCTGGAGTTCATGCTGCGGCCTTGTTTGTGTCTGCCGATACTGAAGTGAAGCACTCAGTACCTGGTTTCGTCATCCGCCAGCGTCAGGGTGAAGCCGATTGCCTCCGAGTATGGCATCGCAGGCAACAAAAAACCGCCAACCGATTTGTTGGCGGCCGGCGGTTTTCTCAAGCGCTGTACAGCGAAATTAGTTCCAGAAGGGGTTGTTGAGGCCTGCGGGGGCCAAGGCGCTTTCGGACTTGGTTTCGGTGCCCGATTCGTCGGAAATCTTCTCGTCGATGAAGCGCGAAGGAACCGGCTTTGCTTCTTCCTTCTTCTTGCCTGGGGACGGGATAAATGGCACTTGTGAGTTCATGGCAACTCCTTCAACGTATGATCTACGGGCTATTAAACACCCTGAAGGGGGATCCGAGGGCGCAATAATTTTGATGGGAGCTATCAAAAAAATTGCGGGGCATTGGAAGAGAGCAAAGGCTTTCACCACCAAGGGCACTAAGGTCCACGAACGACTTCTTCTGGATATATTCTGTTGATCGAGGTCACGCGCTCTTCATAGGACGGATCATGAAATATCGAAAGCTGGGACGGACTGGGTTTGAGGTTAGCGAGATTGGGTACGGGCTTTGGGGGATGAGCGGGTGGAGCGGGTCGGAGGATTCTGAGTCGCTGAGCTCGATGCAGCTCGCGACTGATCTAGGCTGCAACTTCTTCGATTCGGCGTGGGCCTATGGCGACGGGAAGAGCGACGGGTTGCTGGGCGAGATCATGCGGCGGAATTCGGGGAAGCGGCTGTATGCAGCGTCGAAGATTCCTCCGGCGAACCTGCAGTGGCCAGCGCTGCCTTCGTACAAATATCGCGAGGTGTTTTCAGCCGAGCATGTTTTCCAGTATGCGGATCTGATCCGGAAACAGCTTGGGGTGGATACGATTGATATCCTGCAATTCCACGTGTGGTCGGATAGCTGGGCCGATGAGCCAGACTTTCGGTCGACTGTGGAGAAGTTGAAGCGGGATGGGGTCATTCAGTTTTTTGGGCTGAGCATCAATCGCTGGGAGCCGGAGAACGGGATCAAGGCGCTGCGGACGGGGCTTGTGGATACGGTGCAGGTGATCTACAACATCTTCGATCAAGCGCCGGAGGACGAACTCTTTCCAGTGTGCCAGGAGTTGAATATTGGTGTGATTGCCCGCGTTCCGCTCGACGAGGGCAGCCTCGGCGGGAAAATGACGTTGGAGACGCGGTTTCCTGAGGGAGATTGGCGGGCCGGATATTTTGGTCCGGAGAATCTGGCGAACACAGTGCGGCGCGTGGAGGAGTTGAAGAAGATTGTGCCGCGCGGGATGACGCTGGCGCAGATGGCGTTCCGGTTTATTTTGTCGCATCCGGCGGTGAGCACGACGATTCCGGGGATGCGAAAGCGGCAGAACGTGGAGCAGAATATCGCGACGAGTGATGCTGGGCCGCTGGATGCAGGTTTACTGGCGGAATTGAAGAAGCATCGGTGGGACCGGCGGCCGGCGCGGTGGTCGGATTAGCTACCTAGTACGCAGTAGCCTAGTACGCCGTTGCCGGTGGTCAGTTGTCAGTACGCCCTCGACTCTTTCAAGGCGCTAACGCGCCGGTCTTCCAAGGTACCGACGCGCTGTTTGGGCTACGATGGCTGGTAGTAGCGTCTTTCTGCACGATAACCTCACTTCCTAATTGGTCATCGCTTTTCCTCTCTGACCTAACTGCTGCAAATAACTTCGACGCGAGGGATTTTGTGTTTCGACGAGCGACGTTGGTCCTTATTAGTGTAACGATCATGTTGGTGGCGGGATTTGCGCAGAATCCGCGAGGGGCGCTGCGCGGGGCTGTGCAGGATGCGAGTGGGGCACGCGTTGGTTCGGCGACGATCACCGTGCAGTCGGCGGATGCTTCGATGAAGCGTGAGGCGAAGAGTGAGGACCGCGGCGAATTTCGTGTGGACGATCTGGCTCCCGGAAATTATGAGGTTGTGGTAAACGCGGGCGGATTCGCCGAAGCGCGTGCGAGCGTTTCGATTGCGGTGAGCTCGGTTCGCGAAGTGGTGGTGACGTTGCGGGCGGTGGGTGCGCGGGAGAGCGTGAATGTTCAGGGTCAACCTTCTTCGATTACTACGCAGCCGATTGATCTGGTGAGCGTAGTGCATCAGGGGATTGTCACCAATCAGGATTTGCAGACGTTGCCGCTGGCGAATCGGAGTTTCGCGAATATCGCGTACCTGGTGCCGGGGACGGAACCGGTGGAGCCTTCCGATCCCACGAAGGCGCGGATTACGGCGGTTTCAACCGGAGGAAGTTCGGCGCTGAACAATGAGATGTCGGTAGATGGCGGGGACAACTCCGATGACTGGATTGGAGGGTTCCTGCAAAATTTCTCGCCGGATGCGATCCAGGAGTTTGCGCTGCGGACGGCGCAGGAAGATGCGGATACGGGCGGGACTACGGCGGGATCGGTGGTCATCACTACGAAGCGCGGGTCCAACGACTGGCACGGGACAGGAGCGTTCTATCATCGCGCGGCTGATTTGAATGCGCGTTTTCCGATTGAGAATCCAGCGCAGAGTTGTGACGCTTCGGGGTGCGTGAACAATCCGAAGCAGCCCTTTTCGCGGCAGAACTATGTGGCGACACTGGGCGGGCCGGTCGCGCGGGATAAGGTGTGGTTCTTTTCGTCGTTCGAGTACGTGCATGAGAACGCGAGCATCGCGTACAGCCCGGCCAACACGACGGAGTTCCAGGCGTTGTCGCAGCTTGCTTCGGGCGGTCTGATTCCCGGCGTTCCGTCGATTGCGGTTCCTGCCAGTGTTCCGATTCCCTTTCGCGACTATCTGGGCTCGCTGAGGCTTGACTGGGCGCAATCGCAGAAGTCGCAGTGGTTCTTGCGCGTGTCGCAAGACAGTTATCTGACGCGGAACAACCTGGTGCAGCAGGCCACCCTGCCTTCGACGGGACTCACGACGCACAACAACTACTGGAACAGCGTGGTCAGCAACACGTACGCGTTCAGCCCGACGTGGGTAGGAACGTTTGTGTTCGATGCGAGCAGGCTGCATCTGACGCAGCAGCGGAATTCGACGTTGGGATTTGCGCTAGCGTTTCCGTTCAGCGCAACTTCGCTGACTGTCTCGGGATTCGAGACCTACGGCGACAACCAGTTTGCGACACCGATCACGTTCTTTCCCTCGGTTCGGAACCAGGAGAAGTATCAGTTCCGCTATGACGTGGATCATGCGACCGGGGATCATTCGTTCAAGTTCGGCGTCAATTTCATACACGAACCGGTGCTGGGGGGGACGTTTCCGGGGAATGAGGAGACATTGTATTCGTTCCCGGAGGATCCGACGTTTTACGTGGCGCACCCAGGACAGTTTGCGATCGACTATGCGGCGGGAGCGGAAACCACTCCGGCGAACGATGGGCGGTTCTCGCAGAATGTGCAGCGGCTGGCGTTGTATGCGCAGGATTCGTGGAGAGTCTCGCGGCATCTCACGTTCAATTACGGATTGCGTTGGCAGACGACGTTTGGATTGTTCACGGCGTCGGGGCGCAGCCAACTGGAGAATCCGGCGTATCTGACTCTGCAGGCGTTGGGAGTTGGGCTCGTGAATGGAGCGCCACATGATTATCGGCGGCAGTTCGGACCGCGGTTGGGCATTGCGTACTCTCCGGGGGAGAGTGGGAAAACGGTGTTCCGCGCGGGATTTGGGATGTTCTACAGCGATCTGGCGCAGGGTGGATGGGCTCCGGCATTTCAGGGGGTCAACAATTCGCACGCGGGTGTGTGTTGCTTGAATCCGGGGGATCCGGGGGCGCTGATCGATCCAAATTACAAGACGCCTTATGCGATTCATGCGACCGGAGGAGTGCAGCACGCCATCAATTCAAATTGGGTGGTCAGCGCCGACTACACGCATGAGCAGGGGAATCATGGGTATCGGGGATACAGCTTTACTCCGGGCGTGAACATCGATGCGAATGCACCGAGCCTGTCGCTGTTCAAGTCGGACAACCGGTCGAGCTATGACGCACTGATGATCGTAGCGCAGGGGAACGTCAACCGGCGGTTCAATCTAATCGCGCACTACACGCTGTCGAGCGCGAAGACGTGGGGATGCTTTCTGGGCGAGCTTTGGGATTACGTGAATGGCGTGTGCGATCCGCTGAATGCGTTTGCGCCGGGGGACTATGGACCATCCGGGGAAGACGTGAAGAACCGGTTTGTGCTGGCGGGGACGCTGCATCTGCCGGGCGGGTTCGATGTGACCACGATGACGCAGGCGGAAGGAGCGCGGCCACTCACGCTGACGACTCCGGTGGGAGATCGGGCAGTCGTGAACGGAGTGAAGACGGCCATGGATCAGTTCCGCGGCAAGGCATTTATTCAGGCGGATCTGCGGGTGGCGCGGCCGATCCGGTTTCGCGAGCGCTGGGAAGTGATTCCGTTTGCGGAATTCTTCAACGTATTCAACCGGAATAATCCCGGGGCGAATTATGTGACAGATCTTTCGGCGCTGCCGTGTCCGGTGGACGATCTTGCGAATGTGACCGCGGTGTATACGGGGCCTGGTTGCTCTGCGCTGGTGCCGGTAACGAATCCGCAGAAGCAGTTGCTCTTCCCTTCTGGAGCGCTCGGGGATTTCTTTGGGCCGGGAACTACGGTGGGGATTCCGTTTGCGGCGCAGTTGGGCGTGCGGGTGAACTTCTAAAAGCACTCACGACAGAGGCAATCCAAAACGGCTTCAACACGAGGAACACAGGGGCCCATAGAGGAAATCTACACCGCGTGCTAGTGCATGAGCCACTCTGTGGCGGTGTGAACTTTTAGCAGTAGGTGGCTATAGGTCAAGGCGAACAGCGTTACGGTTGCCACTCCCACCAGGAGCGCGTAGGGCAGTGACAGGTGCGAAGCTGGGACGCGCTCGCGATTCCAGTGAATCAGGCGTTCTACGCGGGCGTTCATCATTAAGCCGGGAGTGTGAACTAGCGCTGCACTGAGATCGGCCGCAGGTTCGGCTTGCGCAGAGCGCGACAGCTTGATAAGGGCGGCGGCGAGATCGAGAGCTTCTGCTTCGGTGGAGACGGCGGCATCGTCGGCAGACATCTCGATGGCTTCGAGCCAAGCCTGTTCGAGGCCGGTCATCCCAGGGAACGGGACGAATCGCAGGAAGAGCTTCTTCAAATTGTCGCGGCGGCGTACGTGCGCGAGCTCGTGATTTACTGAGGCGCCGAGTTCATTTCCATTCAGAAGAAATTCCGTGGTCGCCGAAACCAGAATCTTCGGGTGAATGATGCCGGCGGCCGTCATCGGGGGGACGCTCCGGCGAATGCGCAATACCGGGATTGGAGCACTGGTGCTAGTGGGTTCGGCTTCACGGGTCCAGTCGGAAACTGTGCGCGAGGCGCGGATCATGGCGACGAGCGCGTTACAGAGTCCGGCAATACCCAAGATTGCGCCCAAGATTCCGAGAGCGAGCGGGGCTTCCATGGGCTCGTCGACAGCGCGCGGTTCGAGCAGTAGAAATGACGGGACGGTGAACGCCGCCGTAATCACGGCTGCGGTGACCAGCGGGAACATGCGCAATGCGAAGAGAAGAGTCGAGAGACGGTGGACGGAGTAGTGCTGCGTCCAGGCATAGACTCTGCGCCAGCTCAGTGCGACCGCGACGGACAGCACCGCGTAGATCATCACAAAGACTGAGAAAGAGACAGCGAGGCCGCGGAGGACGAACATTCAGTTCTTGTCCTTAGGCTGGGATTCGTTGTCGGCGGTACGGAGTTCGGCGCGCTTGGCCTCGATGGCATCGTGAAGGCGATCGAGCAGTTGAGCGTCCTTTTCGCTGACGATTTCGACGAGATGGGACAACGGCAGCGACGATGCAGGGCTGGCGTTGAGCATTTGGCGGAAGGCTTCTCCGGCGGCATCGCGATGGAGTTCCTCGCGAGTGAAGCGCGGAGTGTAGCGGAAGGCGCGGCCGTCCGTTTCCCTGGAGAGAAGATTCTTTTTGAAGAGGCGGTCGAGGGTGGTCATGACTGTGGTGTAGGCGAGGTCCGGGCAAGCTTCGTCGAGCAGTTCGCGGACCGTGCCGCCGCCGCGCTGCCAAAGGGTTTCGAGCAGGCGCTCCTCAAGAGGGCCGACCTCGGAAGAAGTGGTGCGGAAGTGAAAAGTGCGTTTCATGTAAAGACGGAATTCTATCGGAGGGGGGAGCCGGGCGCCAGAAGGATTTCAGATGGGGCACAGGGCCACAAGAATTTTCCCCGCGGAAGCCGGGAACTCTGTCTTGGTTCCGAGACGTTCGGCGGCGGGTTACGAGTCAGTTGGCCAGCTGCAGTTCCCTGGTCGCAACGACGTCGATGAGTTGGCTGAGCTGTTCCCGGATACCGGGCTGATCCTCCAAGACGACAGCCTCAAGGAAGTCAAGAAGTTGATCCTGGCGCTGGCGACTGTCTTCTGCCGTGTACCTTCTGCAAATCGTATCTACGAGTGCCGTGTTGTACATGCCGTTCTCCGGTAACAATCGCCCGACAACTCACAGGGTGACACGATAGCGGCAGAATGCCATCGGGGTAAGAGTCCAGCTTTGCGGAAAGGAGAATGGAGGCTGAAAAGCCGGACTAGGTAGATTGCTTTACGAGTGTTCGCCCAGTCGTGCCGAGAGGATGGTACAGCCAGGAGATGCGCGTGGCGGCCCCGGAGGGGCTCGAACCCCCAACCCTCGGTTCCGAAGACCGATGCTCTATCCAATTGAGCTACGGGGCCGGTGATACTGCTGATCTTTGATCGTAGATTGTAGATTGCACGTCCCATTATTGGCTAGCGTTCTGGGGCTAATCTGGAAGCACGATCTGAGTCTGCAATCCGTGTTCGCTGTCGAGCTACCTCGACCGGACAGCCGAGGCGGCTGTCGCCAAATGATCGGCTGCAAGAAAAATGGGGTGGGAAACGGGAATCGAACCCGCAACCGTCGGAGCCACAGTCCGGTGCTCTGCCAGTTGAGCTATTCCCACCGCAGGATTTTTATTATAGCAGCGGTTTTGGAGTGCTGGGCTGCGTGAGCTTCGCTGCATGGGTCGCTTGAGAGCTGTGGAGGACGGACGAGTGCGGTGGTGGGGTAGGGATTCCTCGTGTCCTCTCCGCGCTGCGCGCGTCTGCGGAGCTCGGAATGACAGAACGTAGAGGGCTGATGCGCTGCGTTCGTCGGAATGACAGGGCTCATGGCGCGACGGTTTCAAGAAAGGCACGCCAGCGGGACCTCGGTAGGACAATGCTTATGGGGACGTCGAGTAACGATCGTGCAGGGAGGATGCAGCGCTTCCGATTAGCCGCGGCCTACGCCTACGTATTCGAAGCCCAGGGCGCGGAGGCGGGTGGCATCCAGAAGATTCTTTGTGTCGACGATGACCGGGTTCTTCAGCAGCGTCTTAATTTTATCGAAATCTAAGGCGCGAAATTCGGGCCATCCGGTGCCGACTACCAGGGCGTCGGAGCCTTCGGCGACGGCGTATGCGGAATCGCAATATCGGACTGAGCCATTGAGATGCGTTTTCGCCTCGGGGATGGCGACGGGATCGTAGGCGCGCACGTGGGCGCCCCTGGAGACGAGGGTTTCGGCTAAGCGCAACGAGGAGGATCCGGCGACGGAGTTTGTATTGGGCTTAAAGGCCAGGCCCAGGATTCCAACTTCTTTGTTCTCGACCGAGTTCAACGCATGCGAAATCTTCTCGACCAGGCGCTCGGCTAGGTAATGATTTACGTCGCGCGCGGCACTGAGCACTTTGAGCGATACGCCATTGGCCTGCGCGAGTTGAACGAGAGAATCCATGTCGGACTCGGCGAAGACTCCGCCCATGCCGGCTCCGGGCTGCAGGCAGCGCGGGGCGATTTTCTTGTCGAGGCCGAGTGCGAGAGCGAGATTGACGGCGTCGGCATTAACCCGTTCGCAGAGAGCGGCGACTTCGTTGATAAAAGAAATTTTGGTGGCGACGAAGGCGGTGGCCGCTTCGCGAACGAGTTCCGCCGTGGAGTTGTTGGTGACGATGACGGGAACTCCGCGCATGACCAGGGGATGAAAAATCTGCTTGAGCATTTGAACGGCTTCGTTGGAAGAGGATCCGAGAATGAGGCGATCGGGCCAGTTGAAGTCTTCGACGGCGCAGCCATCCGTGAAGAACATTGGCTGCGAGACGATGGTGGCTTGCAGATTGACGTCCTTTAACGCTTTTTCGAGGGAGAGGGCTGTTCCGACTGGAACCGGAGTGACGACCGTTAAGATCGGCGGCTTCGGAGCCAGCCGAGCGATGCGCAGGACGATGTCACTCAGGTTGTCGGATTTATCTTCGGCCAGAAAAATGATGCCCGTCTTACGGGCGAAAGATTCGATATCCGTGGAGTAGGCGAGGCGTCCGGCACGAACATTGCGGCGGATGATTTCCTTGAGATTCTTCTCGAAGAACGGGATGTTGCCCTGGGCCATTTCGACCATGCGAGTACGGTCGGGATGGCAGCAGGAGACGGGAGTGCCGAAATCCGCAAGGCATGCTGAAATGACTGTCCCCAGATAGCCCGAACCGTAGACCCCGATCTGCATGTGCGCTCCGTCCTGTCGGAAATCTCGTGAAAAGCGGCGTCTGGCGGGGGAAGCCGGATGCGTGCCTACTCCTTATCTACAGGCGCGGGAGGCGCATTTCAACGCACGGGAGGGAGATGTACCTAGGGCCATGCGCGTGTGGCGAGAGTAATGGCGAACAGTAACAGGGGCCTCGGTTACCACGCGGTCTAGCGGGAGACCAGGCTGCCACCGAGGACAACGGCGGCGAGATCGGTCCAGTGATTGGGGGCGTCTTCGCGAACGAAGGTGAGCTTTTCGAGGAGAATGCGGCGGGTGCCGCTGAAGTCGTGCCAGCGCTCGCTGGCGATGGCAAAAGCGGAGCGGGCGGGCTGCTCATCGCCCATCTTAGCGATGGTCAGATGAGGGATGTAGGGCCAAGGCTCCTCGAATTCGAGGACTTGCGTGTTGAGTTTTTCGTGGAGCTCGGACATGCGGAAGGCATCGGCGGCGATCCCTATATAGATGGTGGGGGTGACGGGAATGAAAGTCTCGACTGCGCCGAGAGTGACATGGAAGGGCTCCTGCTGGCCGCAGATGCGATCGAGAAGCTGGACGGCGGCGGCTTCGGTACCGTGCAGCGGGCGCGGAGGCAGGATGGTGAGATGGGCGGAGAGATGAGGGAGGTCGGGATGCAGCTCCCGCCGGAGGGTTTCGACGAACTCTCCCGCAGGATTTCGCAGATACGCGACCAGCGCATAACGGGGGTTCTGCATACCTGGAGAAAAATTATACAGCGAGGGGAAATGCGGGGACAGAGTGCGACAGGGTGGAGGGCGGAAGCGATTCGTTCATTTATAATCGGAAAGTCACACGAGAGTCGGGGCGTAGCGCAGCCTGGTAGCGCACCTGCCTTGGGCGCAGGGGGTCGTAGGTTCAAATCCTATCGCCCCGACCAATTTTCCCTTCCTTAGTTGTAATTGTGCTAAAGCCTCGGGTGCGTCCTCAAGCCCGGCAAACAGATCGGGGGCGTTCCGTGGGTCCATGTTCCCCCTCCTTGTTCTCGAAATTGGATGGAGAGAAAGTCAAAGTCCCCCGCCCTCTCGCACACAACGCGAGAAGGACGGGGCAGCCTCGAGAGTTAAGTCATCCGAAAAGGCCGGGCCAGTTCCCGATAATGGCTTATCATGCCTATCGTTCGGTTATGACCGGATAAATCCAGGAAATCATGGATCTTTTCCGGGCGGTGACCATACGAGAATGCCTCACCCGAAATAATTCTGGAGCTTCGCCTAATGAACAAGAGGACCTTTATCAAACTCTTCGCCGCCGCGCTGGGATCTGCTCCGGTCATGCGCCTTCTGGCTTGGGCGGGACAGAAGACTCTCAGAAACTGGGCCGGCAATATCGAGTACAGCACCGACCGGATTCAGACTTCCAGTTCGCTCGCGCAGGTGCAGGAATATGTCAAAACGCGACCCAAGCTGAAAGTGCTCGGCACGCGGCATTGCTTCAACAACATTGCCGACACTAAAGATACATTCCTGTCGCTGAAGCCGATGGACGAAGTGATTTCTCTCGATCCCGCGAAGCGCACCGTCACCGTTGCCGCGGGCATCACGTATGGACAGTTGTGTCCCTATCTCGACGGCAAGGGTTTTGCCCTTCACAACCTGGCCTCGCTGCCTCATATCTCCGTGGCAGGCGCGTGCAGCACAGCGACCCATGGATCAGGTCAGAAAAACGGCAACCTGGCTACAGCAGCGTCTGGACTGGAAATAGTGACTGCGGACGGCACGGTCGTAAACCTGTCACGCGAACGAGACAGCGAAACATTCAACGGGGCAGTGGTAGGACTCGGCGCTCTCGGTGTAATCACAAAAGTCACTCTCGACATTCAGCCTAGCTTCATGATGCGCCAGTATGTGTATGAAGATCTTTCCCTCCGCGAGTTGAAAGAACACTTTGATGCCATCGAATCCAGCGGCTACAGCGTGAGCCTGTTCACCGACTGGCAAAAGCAGCGGATCAACGAACTGTGGATCAAAAGCCGCATTGAGAAAGGGCAGGAATTTCACGCGATCCCCGAGTTTTACGGGGCGAAGCTTGCTACGCGCAACCTGCACCCGATTGCAGCGCTGTCAGCGGAAAACTGCACTGAGCAGATGGGCGTGCCCGGACCGTGGTATGAGCGCTTGCCCCACTTTCGCATGGGTTTCACGCCCAGCGCCGGCAAAGAATTGCAATCCGAATACTTTGTGCCTCGGCAGCATGCAGTGGAAGCAATCCTGGCAGTAGAGAGGTTGCACGACCAGGTGAGCCCGTCTCTCCTAATTACCGAAATTCGCACCATCGCAGCCGACCATTTATGGATGAGTCCTTGCCACGAGCAAGACTGCGTGACCATCCACTTCACTTGGAAGCCAGATTGGCCTGCGGTCAGCAAACTGTTGCCAGTCATCGAGAGGGAACTTGCTCCATTCAACGCGCGCCCACATTGGGGAAAGTTATTCACAACTTCGTCAACGGAACTCAAGCGCATTTACAAGAAGATGCCCGAATTCATTGAACTGAGCAGGCGCTACGATCTCCAAGGCAAGTTTCGCAACGAGTACCTGAACCGGAACATCTTCGCTACTTAAGCTTGGCCAATGACTATGGCTGCGGCCCGCCCCTTTACTTTCTTGGGGAGTACGCCGGAAAACAGGCTCACGCAACCACGGAGGTCGAAGCGGGTGCGCAACATAGTGGAACACCTGCCTGTTGACNTTCAAAGCAAACGCCCTGNCCGTTGCGTGTCCAGAGACTCACTATGTTCCCTTTCTCGATAGGGTTCGTGGATGTTCGGCTGGCGAACAAGTCACCTTCGAGGAGATTGCCGTTGATCTCCTCCAAGCCCGTTTCTGGATAACTTCCGGGTTGCCGACCAACCGCCCGGAATCTGATCATCACAAGCGGGTTTGTCTACTGATTGGGTTCTGGCGTGCAATCGTCGCCCACGGGTGCTACAGTACCTTGGCCGCCGATACCCCGGCTCCCCACCGAGTTAGTTTTCAGCAAGGCGGACGGAAATTAATTCCGCGAAGTGTCGGGGTCGGAATGCTGCTGCTGGTCATTTCTGTAGCTGGGCGCTGCCGACGTCTTCACAATTGCGGAATCAACCAGCCCACTCATCAACGTCTGGAACAGACACACGAGGAGACGAAACATGGCTACGATTACAGTGAAAGACGGCACGCACATCTACTACAAGGATTGGGGAACAGGCCAGCCTCTCTTTTTCCATCATGGTTGGCCGCTGTCTGCGGATGACTGGGATGCACAGATGATGTTCTTCCTGGAGCGCGGCTACCGGGTAATAGCTCACGATCGCCGCGGGCATGGTCGCTCGACCCAAACGGTGAGTGGAAACGAAATGGACACGTACGCGGCAGACGTCGCGGAACTAGCCGAGAAGCTCGACCTGCGGGAAACGATCCATATTGGTCATTCCACCGGAGGCGGAGAGGTCGCACGCTATGTTGCTCGCTACGGCAAGGAACGGGTCTCGGCGGCGGTACTGATCAGCGCCGTTCCTCCGGTCATGGTCAAGTCCGACAAGAATCCCGGAGGATTGCCGATGGAGGTGTTTGACCAGATCCGCGAAGGTACCGCCAACCATCGAGCGCAGTTCTACCAGGACATCACGCTTCCGTTCTACGGCTATAACCGTCCGGGAGCGAAAATTTCTCAAGGGGTCAGAGACAACTGGTGGCGGCAGGGAATGATGGGCGGGATCAAGGCTCAATACGACTGCATCAAGGCCTTCTCGGAAACGGACTTTACCGAAGACCTCAAACGAATCGAGGTTCCCACACTGGTTATGCACGGAGAAGATGACCAGATTGTTCCCTTTGCCGACGCTGGCCCTCTTTCAGCGAAGCTGCTGAAAAACGCCACGACGAAGTTCTATCCCGGTTTCCCTCATGGCATGCCAACGACGAATGCGGAGCAGATCAACGCCGACCTTCTCGAATTTGTAATGGCATTTCAGGTCGCGGCAGCGCCAGCCGCGTAAGAGTTGGTTTGATCGTGCGGGTAATCTTCCTGCTTCGCCACTTTTGGCGAGGCGGGAGTCATCGAAGTGCACAGTTTTTTGCCAACTCCGATGAGAATCGCGGGAGCGACGGGGATCCAGAGGCGTGGCTTCCTGCGTGAGGCGGCGATTCTATTCAGCAAATCGTTTGTGCGGGCGGAGCATCAGACCGCCCGAATTCTTTACCCTAAACGGAGGCAAGCCATGGTTCTGGGCATGAGTTTACAAATGTTCACTCTGGTTCATGTTTTGATCAGCCTCGCTGGAATTGCTTCGGGACTGGTAGTGATGTACGGCTTTCTGACGAAGAAACGCCTCGACGGATGGACGCTAGTGTTTTTGACGACGACTGCATTGACCAGCTTAACGGGATTTCTGTTTCCGTTTAAAGGAATGACGCCGGCGATCATGCTGGGTATCATTTCGCTGCCAGTGCTGGTGATCGCGATCGTGACCCGCTATTCGCTGCACCTGGCCTGGCGGAAAACCTACGTAATTACTGCCTGCGTTGCGTTGTACTTCAACGTCTTTGTTCTGGTGGTGCAGTCCTTCGAAAAGATACCCGGACTCAGAGCAATTGCGCCCACGCAAAAGGAGCCGCCGTTTGCGATTGCTCAAATCGCCGTCTTGGTGCTTTTCATTGTGCTGACGACGCTGGCTGTCAAGAAGTTCGACGGCGAACCACAGTTAACGCCGGCGGCGAAGGCGGCTTAGCTTTTCGCAAACACCCGAGGACCGCTCAACCGCAAGCAGTAGCAACTTTGAGCAGAACATTGCGGACCTGTTTCGAGACGAGAAGGCAAATCTTT
>C688J18823_10001683_pt1 | contig 13782 bp, 10 predicted proteins | sample HopSoiMetagenom1_FD_18823 | JGI IMG/M metagenome (IMG submission 18823)
GTTCGAGCGCTCGACCCGCCGCTATGGCAAGCCGAGCTGGGACATCGACTCGGTTCTCATCGGCGGCGAGCGCGCGCCCATTCATATTGCGACCGCGTGGGAGCGGCCGTTCTGCCGCCTGCTGCATTTCGAACGCATGTTTTGTCACATGCCACGGCGGCCGCAGCCGAAGATGTTGATCGTCGCGCCGATGTCGGGCCATTACGCCACACTGTTGCGCGGCACCGTCGAGGCGTTCCTGCCCAACCACGACGTCTACATCACCGATTGGACCGACGCGCGGATGGTGCCGGTGACGGACGGACGCTTCGATCTCGACACCTACATCGACTACATCATCGGCATGCTGCATTTCCTCGGCGGCGACACCCATGTCGTGGCGGTGTGTCAACCGTCGGTGCCGGTGCTGGCGGCGACCGCGCTGATGGAGTCGGATGGCGACCGCCACGCGCCGCGCTCGATTACGCTGATGGGCGGCCCGATCGACACCCGCAGCAACCCAACTGCAGTGAACAAGCTCGCGCAGGAGCGCGGCGTCGATTGGTTTCGCCGCAACGTCATCACCAGGGTGCCGTTCCCGCATCCGGGCGTGACGCGGGACGTCTATCCGGGCTTCCTGCAACTCCAGGGCTTCGTCAGCATGAATCTCGACCGCCACATGGACGCGCACAGCAACCTGTTCGTTCACCTGGTCAAAGGCGACGGCGACTCGGCGCAGAAGCATCGCGAGTTCTATGACGAGTATCTCGCCGTCATGGACCTGACCGCCGAGTATTATTTGCAGACGGTCGACACCGTATTCGTCCGCCACGCGTTGCCCAAGGGCGAGATGAGCCATCGCGACCGCCGGGTCGATCCAAGCAAGATTCGAAACTGCGCGCTGCTCACCGTCGAAGGCGAGCACGACGATATCTCCGGCGTGGGCCAGACCGAAGCCGCGCACAAGCTCTGCATCAACATTCCGCCTGAGAAAAGGATGCATTACCTGCAGCTGGGCGTCGGCCATTACGGCGTGTTCAACGGCTCGCGCTTCCGCTCCGAGGTGGCGCCGCGCATCTCCGACTTCATCCTCAGCATCCAGGCTCCGGCGAAAGCCGAGGTGCGCCGGACACCGTTGAAGGTCGTGGGTTAGCATTCGGGCGGTCCGGGCGGCGCACAAACGGTTCGCGCAGAATTCGGCCAATCTGCTAATGTGCGGGCCGGGATTCGGGCTCAAAGATGCCGCTGCGCGCCTTGTTCTATCGCCGTCCGAGCGAACCGCAGACGATCGAGATCGTCTTCGACCAGGCCACCTATCCGGTCCGGGTCCGCCGCCACCGTCAGGCGCGCCGTTATACGCTACGCATTCACGCCGCGACCCGCGAGATCATCCTGACAATGCCGCCGCGCGGCAGCGTCCGCGAGGCCAAGGAGTTTGCGCAAAAGCACGGCGGCTGGATCGCGGCGCGGCTGCGCCGGCTGCCGAAGGCGGCTCCCTTCGCCGACGGCACGGTGTTGCCGCTGCGCGGCGTTCAGCATTGCATCGTGCATCGGCCGGGATCACGCGGCACCGTGTGGGCTGAGGCCGGGGCCGACGGCGCGGCGCTGCTATGCGTCGCCGGCGAAGCTTCGCACATCGACCGTCGCGTCAGCGACTTCCTCCGTCGCGAGGCCTTGCGCGATCTCGACGTTTCGAGCCGCCGCGCCGCCGAGCAGTTCGGCGTTGCTATCAAGCGCATCTCGGTGCGCGACCAGTCGAGCCGCTGGGGCTCGTGCTCGACCACCGGCGTGCTGTCGTATTCCTGGCGGCTCATCCTCGCGCCGCCGTTCGTGCTGGACTACCTGGCCGTGCACGAGGTGGCGCATCTAGTTGAGATGAACCACTCGGCACGGTTCTGGCGGCTGGTCAACGGCGTCTGCTCGGACGCCAACCGCGCCAAGGCATGGCTCGACGTCCACGGCACCGACCTGCACCGCTTCGGCATGCCGGCTGGTTGACGCCGGAAGTTAACGCCGCAAATCGCTGTCACGTCCGGCCCCTGCCGGAATCCGGTAAATCGCTGGCCTCGAACGCTCTTCCACTGGCATATAGCCGCTGCCGGCGCTTGCCATCGGGCGGGCAAGGCCGGATCCGTTGGCGGATGAAAACGGCCCAGGATTGACTGACCGCCCGAATGCTTCGCCCCGGCTCCCTCGCGCTGACGCTGCTGCTCTCGATGCTGACCGGCCTCGGTCCGCTGTCGGTCGACATGTATCTGGCGTCATTGCCGTCGATCGGTCGTCTGCTCCATGCGCCGACCTCGCAGGTGCAGCTCACCATCTCGGCCTACCTGGTCGGATTCGCCATCGCGCAAGTGTTCTATGGACCGCTGTCGGATCGCCACGGCCGCCGTCCGGTGCTGATCGTGGCGCTTGGCATTTATCTCCTGGCCACGCTCGCCTGCGCCTTGGCGTTTTCCATCGAGACGCTGATCGCCGCGCGTTTCCTCCAGGCGGTGGGCGGCTCGGGCGCCAGCGTGCTGGCGCGCGCCGTGGTGCGCGACATGTACGAGGGCACCCGGGTCGGCCGCGAGCTCGCCCGCATGGCCGCGATCATGGCGCTGGCGCCGCTCGTCGCGCCGCTGATCGGCGGCGTGCTGGAGACCGGCTTCGGCTGGCGATCGAATTTCGTGGCGCTGTTTGTCTTCTGCGCCGTGGCGTGGGTCATGGTGTGGTTCCTGCTGCCGGAAACGGTCCGCCAGCGCTCGCCGGAACCGGTGTCGGTCGCCTCGACCCTGCGGTCCTATCGCCGCTTCCTCGGTGACAGCGGGTTCGTGATCCATCTCGGTATCGCGACGTGCTGCCTGTGCGGGTTGTTCGCCTGGATTTCCAGCGCGGCCTTCGTCATCCAGGATGTCTATGGTCTGTCTCCACTGGCGTTCGGATTGGCGTTCGCGGTCGGTTCGTCGGGCTATATGGTGGGCACGACCATCGCGGCGCGTTTCGTCATGCGCTGGGGCAGCGGCCGCACGATGGGCTTCGGCACCACCGCCATGGCGCTTGGCGGGCTGGTGATGGTCCTGCAGCTGGCCTTCACGTCTTATGGCGCATTCGGCGTGATTGCCGCGATCGGCCTTTACCTGACCGGCATGGGCATGACGTTGGCGCAAGCGCAAGCCGGCGCGCTGCTGCCCTATCCCGATCGCGCCGGCGCCGCATCGTCGCTGCTCGGCTTCACCACGCAGACCTTGTCCGCGGTGGTCGGTGCGATCCTCGGCCATACGCTCGGCTTGACCGCATGGCCGCTCGCCATCGCTATGGTGCTGGCGGGTGGTCTGTCGCTGCTGTTGTGGACGCTCAGCCGGGGAATGCGCGCGGGCTTGCGCTGACCTTAGCGCCGTCCAAACAGCCGATTGATCAGCCAGTTGTCTAGGCCGCCATCAGCCGAGGCGGCTCGGACCGGACCTTCCGAGTTCGACACCGGCGCCGGCGGCGCTATTCGCGAGCCTCCGGACGGAGGGAACAGACCAGCGGTCAACGGAGTGCTCGACACCCCTGGCAGCCCGACCATCGGCACGCCCTGATGCGCGGCCTTCATGAACTTGCTCCAGATCTCGACCGGGATGCCGCCGCCGGTGGTCTTTTTCGTCGGGGATGAATCGTCGTTGCCGAGCCAGACGCCGGTGACGAGGTGGCCGGTGTAGCCGATGAACCAGGCGTCGCGAAAATCCTGCGAGGTGCCGGTCTTGCCGGCAGCCGGCCAGCCCGGCAACTCGGCTTTGCGAGCGGTGCCGGCGATCAGGGTCTCCTGCATCATCGCATTCATCATGCCGGCATAGCGCTCCTCGATGATGCGGCCGAGATTGTCGTCCTTGCGTTCGTACAGCAATTTGCCGTTGGCGGTGCGCACCCGCTCGACCACGTGCGGCGAGACGGCGAGGCCGCCGTTGGCGAACGCCGCATACGCGCCGACCAGCTCGAGGACGGAAACTTCGGAGGTGCCGAGCGCGAGCGAGGCGTTGGGCTCGAGCTTCGATGAGATACCGAGCCGATGCGCGGTCCGCATGACGGCGGTTGGACCGAACTCCATGGTCAGCCGCACCGATACGGTATTGAGCGACAGCGCCAGCGCCTTGGTCAGCGAGACCGGGCCGAAATATTCTCGGCTGTAGTTCTCCGGATGCCAGCCTTTGACCGTGATCGGCTTGTCCTCGCGCACAGTCTCCGGCGTCAGCCCGCGCTCGACCGCGGTGAGATAGACGAAAGGCTTGAAGGCCGAGCCGGGCTGCCGCTTTGCCGCCACCGCGCGGTTGAACTGGCTCTCGGCATAATTCCTTCCACCGACCAGCGCACGCACCGCGCCGTCCGGCGACAGCGCCACCACCGCGCCTTGTCCAACGCCGGACTTCGCTCCGTTCTTGGTAAGCTCTTCCACCAGGGCGGTCTCGGCCGCCGCCTGCAGCGTCGGATCGACCGACGTCTCGACCACGATGTCTTGCTCGACCCGGCCGATCAGGTCGTCGAGCACGTCCATGACCCAGTCGGCGACGTAGCCGATCGAGCCCGCACCTGGCGCCTTGATGGCGTGCGCCGGCCCCATCAGCGCGACCTTGGCCATGTCGTCGGTGATGAACTTCATGTCCACCATGGCGGCCAGCACGATCTGGGCGCGCTTCTCGGCGCCGTCCGGATTGCGGGTCGGCGCGAGCCGCGACGGTGAACGAACCAGGCCCGCAAGCGTTGCCGCCTCCGCCACCGTGAGCTTCGTCGCCGACTTTGAGAAATAGCGCTGAGCGGCCGCCTCGATGCCGTAGGCTCCGGCGCCGAAGTAGACCCGGTTGAGATAGAGATCGAGGATCTGGGTCTTGCTGAACTTGCGTTCCAGCCAAGCCGCCAGCGCCACCTCCTGTACCTTGCGGGAGAGCGTGCGCTCCTGCGTCAGGAACAGGTTCTTGGCCAGCTGTTGCGTCAGCGTCGAGCCACCCTGCGACACGCCGCGATGCAGGATGTTGGCAACCAATGCGCGGGCAATGCCGATTGGATCGATGCCGTAGTGCGAATAGAAGCGCCGATCCTCGATCGCCACGAACGCCTGCGGCACATAACGTGGCAGGTCCTTCAGCGGCACCGCGGCGCCGCCCATATCGCCGCGGGTGGCGAGCAGGCGGCCCTGAAGATCGACGATCTTGATCGAGGGTGGGCGCTTGGGGATTTCAAGCGACTGGATCGGCGGCAGATGAGCGCCGACCCAAACCGCGCCGCCGATTGTGGCGATGACCAGCCAGAGGCCGACGACCGCGCCCCAATAAGCCACGCGTCCGACCGTCCACCGTCCATCCCCACCATTGCGTTTGCGGCTGCGGCGCTTGCGTTTGGGGCGGCTGCCGCCAGGGGAAGACTTGGTGCGACGGGGGGTGGCGGGTGTCTCCGCCCCTGAATCAGAGGCGGACGGCCCGTCAAACACGGGTTCGCGGCGTTCATTGGCCTTCGGCGCTGCCATATCCGTCCCGCAAAAACCGCCTGGCGGTCCCCGCCGGCGTTGGCGGGTTCGGCTGCAGGCTACGGCGGGCGCTTTAAGGGGCAGTTAAGCAGTTGGCGTTGATGCGCCGAAGCTCCCGCGAGCGCCTTGGATTTGAGCCTCTCTGAGTTGGCCGGAATGGCTGCCGAAGCTATTTCCAAACTGCGTCTTTTTGTGCATCATTCTCGGATACCGGGGAATCCGGTGGGCTAAAGACTGGGGAAACACGATGCGCAAAGTGGCACTTTTGGCAGCCGTTGTGCTGTCTGCTGTGTTTGCTAACACGTCGTCGTCTGTCGCTGCGACGGATGAGGAACTGTACAACCTGAACAAGAACACTCACTTGTTTATCAAAGATCTTTGGAATCCCTACGCTGCGTCAGCTACGCCTGCTGCCGCTTCGAAGGCGGCGAAGAAGAAGAAGGCCAAGGCGGCTTAGTCGCTCATCTCCGTTCAACGGCGCACTGCGGTGCGCTCCACGAGCCGATGTAATCGGCGTCTGATGCTTTCGCATTCAGGCGTCGATTCCATTTCTTTTGCCGACACATCGGCGGCAGCGCGCCGTCAAACTCACAGATAAATCCATGCATGCGTCTTGGATCGGTGTTCGTCTGCGTACCCGATCATGCTAGTGTATGGCGCTTATTCGCCACCGATATGCGGGGCGTAACACAGGGAATTGAACGATGAAGAAGTTCGTATTCGCGGTTGTCATCGCTGCGATCGCAGCCTCCCCGGCTGCAGCCGCGGGCAAGAAGAAGAAGGCGGCGGCGCCGCCAGCTGCCTCGGCGAGCAACAACGAGAACAGCTGGAAGTTCGCCAAGGACTCCCTGCCGATCTTCCTGCCAAGCTGGACGATCCCGGTCTATCTGTCGGCCAAGAACGCGCAGTAGGTTCAATCGGCTCGCCCTGAGCGTTCGCGCGAGTCCAAGGGCGGCCTGCGCGGCACTGTCGAAGAGGCGTGTCTGGTGACCCGACCGCCAACCGATTTCACCTGACATGGTGCTACCAACGATGCCGGTGCTTGCGCATCGGCATCGTCTTTTTTTGAGCAGATGGGAGATGGCCGAATTCGAGTTCGTTCCCGGCCTTCAATGGTGCTATCATGACCCCTGATCGCGACCGGCTTAGGCGCGTAACAGGGGGAGTTCGATCATGAAGAAATTTGCATTTGCGCTTCTCGTTGCTGCGATTGCGGCCTCCCCGGCTGCGGCGCAGCAGAAGAACGCCAAGAAGGAAGCTGCCGCGGCGCCTGCACCGATCGCCCAGCCGGTTGAGGCTCCACAGCCGACTCAGGCACAGACCACCAACCAAAACAGCGCGAATTTCGCCAAGGACTCGTTGCCCGTGTTCCTGCCGAGTTGGAGCATGCCGGCCTATATGGCAATCACCAAGCCGCCGCAGACCCAGCCGCAGCGATAGCGGCTACTTGCTGGCCTCAGGTTAGCGCGATCCGGCGGCACTGATCGCGGCCGGCTGTTCGGCCGGCGCGAACAGCTGCAACAGTGCGCGTTTGATCGCCATCTCGCGCGTTGGCGACGCAATTTTTGCGCCCAGCAGGTCGGTCACGTAGAACACGTCCACCACGCGTTCGCCGAACGTCGCCACATGCGCCGAGGTGATGTTGAGACTGAGCTTTGATAGCGTCGCCGTCAGTTCATAGAGCAGGCCGGGACGGTCGAGGCCGGTGACCTCGATCACCGTGTAGCGGTTGGACCATTGGTTATTGATGGTGACCTCGGGCTCGATCGCGAAGGCCTTAATGCGGCCCTTGGCGACAGACCGCCGTGCCACCACCTCCGGCAGCTTGAGCGTTCCGCTCAGGGCCTTTTCGATGGTCTCGGCGATCCGGCCGGCACGGCGGATTTCGTCGGCGTCCTGCTCGAACTCGCGCGATACCGCGATGGTGTCGAGCACGCGGCCATCGGTGGTGGTGAAGATCTGCGCATCGACAATGTTGGCGCCGGTGGCTGCGCAGGCGCCGGCCAGCGTCGACAAGAGCCAGGGATGGTCGGGCGCCAGGATCGTCAGTTCGGTGACGCCGCGCGCGGCATCGAGGGCGAAGCTGGTGGCGATCGATTTCCCCGTGTCCTCCGCCGCTTGCACGAAGCGGGCATGCGCGACCCGATGCGGCACGTCGACCTTGAGCCAGTACGCCGGATAATGGCGCGCGATATAGGTGTCGATCCGTTCGGCCGGCCAATCCTTCAACTCGGCCTTCAGCTCGGCCTGCGCCATCGCCACGCGCTGGGCGCGGTTGACCTCGGAGAAGCCGCCGGTGAGCACCGGCTCGGTTTCGTAATAGAGCGTGCGCAGAAGCTGAGCTTTCCAGCCGTTCCACACGCCGGGGCCGACCGCGCGAATATCCGCGGTGGTGAGGATGGTGAGGAGCTTCATCCGCTCCAGCGATTGCGCCACCGCGGCGAAATTCTCGATGGTCTTGCGGTCGGACAAGTCGCGCGATTGCGCTACCGACGACATGACGAGATGCTGTTCGATCAGCCAGGCGACGGTATCGGTGTCTGCGGCCGACAGTCCGACGCGCGGGCAGAACACGCGCGCGATGCGGGCTCCGGCAATCGAATGGTCCTCGATGCGTCCCTTGGCGATGTCGTGCAGGAACAGCGCGACATAGAGCAGGGTGCGATGTTCGGGCAGGATCTTTCGCATCAGGTCGCTGGCAAGCACAAACTCGTCGTTGCCGCCGCGCTCGATCTCCGCGAGGATACCGATGCAGCGCAGCAGGTGCTCGTCCACGGTATAGTGATGGTACATGTTGAACTGCATCATGGCGACGACGCGTCCAAAGGCGCGCACGAAACGGCCGAGCACGCCGGTTTCGTTCATTCGCCGCAGGATGATCTCGGCATCCTGCGAGGTGAGGATCTCGAGAAACAGCTTGTTGGCCTCGGGATTTTGCCTGAGCTTGCCATCGATCAGCCTGAGCGATTTGTTCGCCAGGCGCATGACGTCGGGGTGCAGCACCAGATGGTGCTTCTGCGCCAGACGGAACATGCGAATGAAGTTGACCGGATCGCGCGCAAACACCTCCTTGTCGGCGATGGTGAGGCGGTTGTTGTCGTCGAGAAAATCTTCCGTCTCGGGGAGGGCGCGGCGGCCGCGCGGGCGTAGCCTCGCCATCATCCGGCTCAGCACCGGCGCGGGCTTGGTCTGTTGATCTTCGAGCTCCGAGCACAGGATTGCGGTGAGATCGCCGACGTCCTTGGCGATCAGGAAATAGTGCTTCATGAAACGCTCGACGTCCTTCATGCCCGGATGCTCGGTGTAACCGAGCCGCACGGCGATCTCACGCTGGATGTCGAATGACAGCCGCTCCTCGGCGCGGCCGGTGAGAAAGTGCATGTTGCAGCGGACCGACCACTGGAAGTCCTCGCAGCGGCGGAACAGCCTGAGCTCGTCTTCGTCGAACACGCCGCGGTCGATCAACTCCTCGACGTCGTGGACCCGATAAACGTATTTGGCGATCCAGAACAGCGTGTGCAGGTCGCGTAAGCCGCCCTTGCCGTCCTTGACGTTGGGCTCGACCAGATAGCGCGACTGACCGGCTTTGCGGTGGCGCTCTTCCCGCTCGTTGAGCTTGGCGGCGACGAACTCCGGACCGGTGCCCTGGATGACGGATTTGTCGAAGCGCGTCATCAGCTCGTCGAACAGCTTCCTGTCGCCGAGCAGGAAGCGCGATTCCAGGACGGCGGTCCGGATCGTCATGTCTGCCTTGGCCTGCCGGATGCATTCGTCGATCGAGCGGGTGGCGTGGCCGACCTTCAAGCCGAGATCCCAAAGGCAATACAGGATCGCCTCGGCGACCGACTCGCCCCATGCGGTCTGCTTGTAGGGCAGCAGGAACAGCAGATCGATGTCGGAGCCGGGAGCGAGCAGACCGCGGCCATAGCCGCCGGTCGCCACGATCGCCATGTGCTCGGAGTCGGACGGATTTTCCGACGGATAGAGATGCGCCACGACAAACTCGAACAGCACTCGGATGATTTCATCCATCATGAAGCAAAGCCGCTCGGCGCAACGCCGCCCCTGGCGATCCTTCAAGAGCAGTTGCTCGGCTTGTTTGCGGCCCGCCGCCAGCACCGTCTTGAGCCGCTGTGCCACCGCGCGCCGCAGATCTTGTTCGGAACCGGCATGCTCCTCGGCGAGCAGCGCGAGCTCGGCCACGAGTGCGCGCTCGTCGAACAGCTCGGCATCGTTCAGCGGTTTGTCGGTGGTGAGCATGGACGTATCCCGATAGCGAAGCGCGGGCCTTCTGTCACGGCGCAGCGCTGCATGGAGGAGAAAACAAAATCACTTCCATGGTCGCCTGAAAGGGAAGCAAATTCCCTTCCATGCCGGCACTAGATCATTATTTTCTCTTTGACAAACAACAGGTTAGGCCGTACCTACAGACCAGCGCCGATTTGAAGCGAACAGCTTGCGGGCGCTTAACAAATGCAGCTAAAGCGGTCGGGGCCCGCCCCGTCGCAAACAGCTGACGGGCGGGCATATGTTTGCCCGCCTCCCTCAACCTGCGGTCCGCCTTGACCGCGCAACGTGGAGGTATCTGTGGCTCGCGTAACCAAATCCATCCTGTCTCGCGGTTCGCTTCTGGCTTCCGTGCTGCTGGTCGGCCTGTTGCCGACCGCGAGCTTCGGCGCCGACAAGCCCAAAACCATCAACATCGACTGGGCTACCTACAACCCGGTTTCCATGCTGCTGAAGGAAAAGGGATTGCTGGAGAAGGAATTCGCCAAGGACGGCATCGGCATCCGCTGGGTGCAGACGCTTGGCTCCAACAAGGCGCTGGAATTCCTGAACGCCGGCTCGATCGACTTCGGCTCGACGGCAGGCTCGGCGGCGTTGGTCGCCAAGATCAACGGCAATCCGATCAAGTCGGTCTACGTCTATTCGCGGCCGGAGTGGACGGCGCTGGTCACCACGAAAGATTCGCAGATCGCCAAGATCGAGGATCTCAAGGGCAAGCGCGTCGCGGTGACCCGCGGCACTGACCCGCACATCTTCCTGGTGCGCGCTCTGCTCGGCGTGAAGCTCACCGAAAAGGACATCACGCCGGTGCTGCTGCAGCATCCGGACGGCAAGACTGCGCTCATCCGCGGCGATGTGCAGGCCTGGGCCGGTCTCGATCCGATGATGGCGCAGGCCGAGGTCGAGGACGGCGCCAAGCTGTTCTATCGGAACAAGGACGCCAATACCTGGGGCATCCTCAACCTGCGCGAGGAGTTCCTCAAGGACCACCCCGATCTGGTGAAGCGCGTGCTCGCGGTTTACGAGGACGCGCGCAAATATTCGCTCAGTCACTATGACGAGTTGAAGCAGGTCTTCGTCGCCGCGACCAAGCTGCCGGACGCGGTGGTCGACAAGCAACTCAAGGAGCGGACCGAGCTCACGCACAGCAAGATCGGCGCGCCGCAGCGCGAGTCGATCCTGGCGGCCGGGCTTGCGCTCCAGCAGGCGGGCGTCATCAAGGCCGACGTGGACGTGAAAGCCACGGTCGACGCCCTGATCGACCCGAGCGTGCCGCTGACGAACTGAGCTGCAAGCCCGCCGGGGCGTCCGCCGTAAGGCGAGACGCCTCGGCCCTGGCTTGCGCTGCATCGGGTGTTGGTATGTCCTTTGTATCCATGACAATCGGCTCCGGGCAGGTTACGCCGGAACAGGGTAAGGCCATGCGCGAGCGCGTGGCGCGCTGGTCGCGGCCGGTGCTTGGACTGGCCTTGCCGGTCGGCCTGGCGGTGGTCTGGGAAATCATCGTCCGGCTCGGGTTGTCCGATGGACGGCTGGTGCCGCCGCCATCGCGGATCTACCAGGAGTTCTCGGAGCTCGCGCAATCCGGCGAACTGCTGCGTCATGTCCTCGCGACGCTGCTGCGCGTGACGGTTGGGTTCGGTCTTGGAACTGTGGCAGGCACGCTGCTTGGGGCGGTCGCCGGTTATTCGGCGTTGGTCCGGCGCGTCATCGACCCAACTCTGCAAGGCCTCCGCGCGGTGCCTTCGATTGCCTGGATACCGCTGTTCATTCTTTGGCTGGGAATTTTCGAGACTTCGAAGGTTGCGTTGATCGCGGTCGGAGTTTTCTTCCCAATCTATCTCGGCGTGGTCGGCGCCGTGCTATCGGTCGATCGCAAGATCGTCGAGGTTGGCCGGGCATTCCGGTTGTCGGGCACGGCCATGGTCCGGCGTATTCTGCTGCCGGCTGTGTTGCCGGCTTATGTGGTTTCGATCCGCGCCGGCCTGGGTCTCGGATGGATGTTCGTCATCGCCGCGGAATTCATGGGTGCGTCCGAAGGGCTCGGTTATCTTCTGATCGACGGGCAACAGCTTGGCAAACCCGCGGAGATCGTCGCCTCGATTCTCGCGTTCGCGGTTCTCGGCAAGATCACCGACGCCATTGTTGTCCTGGCCAGTGCGCCGTTTCTGCGCTGGGAGGATACATTCAGAGCGGCGAGCGACGACTGACATGCTCAGCCTTGAACGCGTCGGAAAAACCTATCCAAATGGCGTGCACGCGCTTGACGCCGTCACGCTCGGCGTCGCGCCGGGCGAGATCGTCGTGGTGATTGGCGGGTCCGGCTGCGGCAAGTCGACGTTGCTCCGCGCGATCTCCGGCCTGGATACGCCGACGCAGGGATCGGTGCTGCTCGACGGTACGTCGATTACCACCCCACACGAGCAGATCGGCATCATCTTCCAGGAGCCCCGTTTGCTGCCGTGGCTCACCGTCGCCGGGAACGTCGGTTTTGGCATTGAGGACCGGCCCAAGCCTGAACGCGCCGAACGCGTGGCCCACGCGCTCGACCGGGTCGGTCTATCGGAGAAGGCGAACGCGTGGCCACGCGAACTGTCCGGCGGTCAGGCGCAACGCGTCGCCATTGCCCGCGCGCTGGTGCCGCGCCCGCAGGTGCTGCTGCTCGACGAGCCGTTCTCCGCGCTCGACGCCTTCACCCGTGTCGATCTGCAGGATCATTTGCTCAACCTCTGGAACGAATTCAAGCCGACGCTGGTCATGGTCACGCACGATGTCGACGAGGCGATTGCGCTCGCCGATCGCATCGTCGTGATGCGGCCGCATCCTGGCCGGATCGCCGACGAGATCGAGATCGACCTGCCGCGCCCGCGCGACCGGCAGTCGGCGGCGTTTGATTTTGCCAAGCGGCGCGTCCTGTCGGCACTCGACCGCTCGCTCGACCGCGCGGTCGGCATCGAGTATCCCGAGCACAAGGCGGCGCAAGGCGCGGCAATGTGGTGGTGATCACGCTTCCGGGTTCGCACTTGTGCCGGACACCCGCCTCTTATACCTAAGCGCGACGTTTGTGGCGTGCGGCGGGGGTCAATATGCGCAGCTTCCAGGTCTGTACCTGCGGTCAGCCGCTGCAGTGCAACGAATATCCCACGCCGAAGCCGACCGGCACGGAAGTTCTGCTCAAGGTGCTGGCCGCCGGCGTCTGCCACAGCGACCTGCACCTCTCCGACGGCTATTTCGATCTCGGCGGCGGCAAGCGGATGAGCCTGGAAGACCGCGGCATGAAGCTGCCGGTCACGCTCGGCCACGAGAACGTCGGTGAGGTGGTGGCGGTCGGACCGCTGGCTGACGGTGTGAAGATCGGAGACCGCCGGCTCGCGCATCCCTGGATCGGCTGCGGCGCCTGCGCGGTTTGCCGGCGTGGCGAGGAAAATCTCTGCCGCGCGATGAAGAGCCTCGGGGTGTTCTCGAACGGCGGCTATTCCGATTATCTGATGCTGCCGCACCCGCGGTACCTGATCGACATCGGCGATCTGCCGGCGGATCGCGCCGCGCCGCTCGCGTGCTCCGGCGTCACCACCTACGGCGCCTTGAAGAAGGTCGGGCCGACGCTCACCACCGAACCGGTCGTGATCATCGGCGCCGGCGGGCTTGGCCTGATGTGCATTGCCATTCACAAGGCGATGGGCGGTAAGAGCGCCATCGTCGTCGACATCGATCCGAAGAAGCGCGAGGCGGCGAAGGCGGCCGGCGCCGATCTGGTGTTCGACGGCGGCACACCCGATGCTGCGGCGCAGATCGTCGCGGCGACCAACGGCGGCGCCTGGGCGGTGATCGATCTGGTCGGGTCGTCGGCTACGGCGCGGCTCGGCATCGACAGCCTGATCAAGGGCGGCAAGTACATCATCGTCGGCCTGTATGGCGGCGACATCACCTTGTCGCTGCCGCCGTTCCCGATGCGGGCGATCACCATTCAGGGCTCGTACGTCGGCAGCCTGCCGGAGATGCGGGAACTGATCGAGCTCGTTCGCCGCACCGGCCTG
>C688J18823_10001684_pt1 | contig 13779 bp, 14 predicted proteins | sample HopSoiMetagenom1_FD_18823 | JGI IMG/M metagenome (IMG submission 18823)
TCCACGATGACGGTACGCACATACGGCCACGCTCCAGCTCTTGTGATGTGTTGCGGCTCGATGGCAGTCCAGCGGCCCTGGAACTTTCCTAAAATGGGACGCACCTTCTTCGCGTATTCATCGAATGCTGCCTGATCCAGAATNTCCTTGATGGTTACGACCAGATACGCCATACGTCAGAGTTTACAGTCACCACGTCTGAGACAGAGTTGCGTCAGATCTCTTCGTCATCAACCACGGGCCCTTTGGATCTCGCCCGCGTTTCGCTCTTACTCGTACCGAAGCGCGACGATCGGGTTTACCCGCGTAGCGCGGCGCGCGGGAATGAAGCAGGCGAAGAGCGCCACGGTGCAGAGCAGAATCGCGACGCTTGAAAACGTGAGCGCATCGGTACTGGTTACACCCAGCAGCATGCCATGCAAAAAGCGCGTGAGCGCAAATGAGGCGGCCAGGCCCAGAACCACCCCGGCGAGCGTCAGGCGAAATCCGTATGCGAATACGAGGCGCAGAATATCTTCTTTGCTTGCCCCCAGTGCTACGCGGATGCCGAACTCGTGGGTGCGCTGCCGCGTGGTGTAGGCGGTGACCCCGTAAATTCCTACCGCTGCAAGAACCAGGGCGATCAGCCCGAATGCGCCCACGAAGGTTCCGGCAATGCGCTGACCGATGCTGGCGACTTGCGTGCGCAATTCCAGCGTAGTCACATCGAAGACCGCCAGTTCAGGATTCAGCTCGTGGATAGTCTTCTCGACGATCTTGCCAAACGCCAGCGGATCGCCTGTGACCCGGGCAGTGATGGTCATGTTTGCGCGATAGACCTGATACAGCGGCAGATACACAAATGGCGTCGCCTTTTCGTTTAAGCTGTTCACTTTACTGTCCCGCGCAACGCCCACCACCCTGAACCATTCGTGCGTCAAGTCGGAGTTGAGTTGCTTGCCAACCGCTTCCTGATTCGGCCAGTAGCGCTCGGCAAAGCTTTGATTGACGATCGCTACGCGCTGCGATTTCTCCGCGTCCTGCAGCGAGAAGTCGCGACCTTTGACCATTGGAATCTGCAGGGTCGGAAAGTAATCCGGCGTGATGATGGCAACCTGCGTCTCCATAGATTCATTGGGCCGCAATTCGTAGCCCTCGGGCTTCACGCTCGTCGAACCGCCTCCGAGTCCAAGCGGGACGCGGGTCGAGAGGGACACCGACTGAACTCCCGGCAGCGTTTCCAACTTGGCGACGAGCTGGCGATGGAATGCGGCTCCCCTGTCCGGTGAATATCCCGCCGTGAATAGATCGTAGGAAGCGATCAGCACGTTACGGGGATTGAATCCCGGATCGATGGTTTGCGCGCTTCTGAAACTGCGAATGAACAATCCGGCGCAAATCAGGAGGAGCAGTGACAGTGAGATTTGTGCCACCACCAGCCCGCTCGCCAGCCGTGCTTTCCGCAGCCCTCCCGATGCGCTACCCGTGTCCTCTTTCAGAACTGCAGCCGGCGCTTCGCTCGAAGACCGAAGTGCGGGCAAAATTCCGAAAATCACGCCCGTGAGTACTGAGATCACCATGGTCGCAAGTAACACAGTGCGGTCTGCTTGGACGTTGAGCCCGATGGGGAAATCCGTCTTCGGCAGGAATTTCACGAACGCGCCCGCTGTCCAGAAGGTCATCAAGAACGCCACTGTGCCTCCTGCCAGGGCCAGCACCAAACTTTCCACAAGCAGTTGCCGCACCAGCCGCCACCGGCTTGCGCCCAGTGACATTCGCACTGCAATCTCGCGCCGCCGCGCCACGGAGCGCACCAGCATCAGGTTCGCGACGTTCGCGCAGGCCAGCAGCAGCACCAGGCCGGCAATGGTCATCAGCATCGGAAGCAGAAGCGAGAGAAACTGATTCGCGCCAAACGGACTCCGCCACAGCGGAAACACAGTGACAGCGTCGTGCCCTCTGTGCTCCTCGGGATAATTCTTTACCTCCTGCTGCAGCCGCAGCGTCATCTCCTCCTGTGCCTGCCGGGGCGCGACGCCGGGTTTCAACCGTCCGTAGACGAAGAGCCAGAAGTAATGGTGATCATGAAGCAGGTCGCCCTGCGGCATTAATTGCGCAGCCATCATGACGGGAACCCAGATTTCTAAACGCAGCCCCGTCTGACTCCCCTGAAACACCGCCGGCGCAACGCCGACAATCGTGTACGGGTGCTCATTGATTTCGATCGTCTGACCGACTATGTCCGCATTGCCGCCGAAATGTGTTTGCCACAGCCGGTAGCTGATCACCGCCACCGGTGCGCCTCCCGGCGTCTGGTCCTCTGCCGGTAGAAATGCACGTCCCAAGACTGGCCGCACGCCCAGCACGTCGAAATAATTTGCTGACGTCAACATGCCCCATACGCGCTCTGGCTTGCCCTTGCCCGTCAGGCTCATCGGCAAGCCGTTGCACGCAGTGATGCCCGTAAAGCTCTGCTGCCCGTCGCGCATGGCCTCGACATCAGGATAGGTAAACGGAAAAGGATTCTCCCCGCTGCGGCTGAGCGACAGCGACACCACCTCGTGCGGGGTCGCGAGCCCGGGAATCGGATTCAGCAATGTCGAGTTGATCCAACTGAAGATCGTGGTGTTCGCGCCGATACCCAGTGCAAGCGTGAGAATAGTGATCGCCGCGTAGGCCGGGGCCTTCAGGATCATCCGCAGGCTGTACCGCAGGTCTTGCCACAAGGTGGTCATCCGCGCACCTCTTAAAGGTCTGTTGGAACCAGGAGCTGATAGAGCAGGGTCTGTTAGGAGCATTTAGAGCATCTGCCCAGCCATCCAAAGTGGCGGGCTAAGCGAATGCAGGCGTGCTACTTAGCGGGAGTGTATCTTGCCAATTGCCGCGGGGCTGTCCGATTCTGGGACGCAGCATGAGCGAGACCGCACATTACAACGGGACGGGTCCGCCCATCTTTCCCGCATTCGGAGATGAACTCCGGCGACGAAATGCCGAATTACTCACTCTCCATCTGACTGATTCGGAACGGCAGAGCGGCCAGACATCGGGACGCTTGCCTGAAATACATCAAGAGCAAGGCGCAGCCGGTTTTCATTAAGAGTCCAGTAGCTTGCGCTTCGCGTTAAGATGGCACGCACTCGTAACTCCTTCGGAGGAATTCCCGAATGCCCAAACAGTTTCCGGTGTTTCTGTTGCTATTGCTGTCGCTTCACAGTTATGCGCAAGACAAAAAAGCGCCTACCAACCTGCGCGATTTACTACTGGCGGAGCTGCGATCGACGCACAACAACGAAGAATGGTTCGTGCCGGCGAACATCGCGGTGAAAGGGCTGAGCGCGGAGCAGGCGAAATGGAATGACGGCAAGGGGAATCACTCCGTAGGCCAGCTTGCGTATCACCTGATGTTCTGGAACCGCCAGAGCCTCGCCCGGCTCAAAGGCGAGACACCGGACAAATTCAGCGGCAACAACGATGAGACCTTCAACAACTTCGACACCAAGAGCTGGACTGAGACAGTGCAACAACTCGATCAGGTTTGCACCGATCTCGAGAAGTGGGTAGACGCCGCCGACGAAGCAAAGCTGAAAGAGTCAGCCCAGACGTTGATGCACATCAGCACTCACAATGCCTACCACATAGGTCAGATCATCTATGTGCGCAAGGAACAAGGATCGTGGGACCCGAAGAATGGCGTGAAATAAACACCCGTGCCAGCCAGCGTTCATCCTCTTTGATTGCCGCAAACGGATGGTCTTTACGGGCCGGGAAGACAAGGCAGGTCAACAACAATTCGCTATCCCAATTACAGAAAACGTCCCGTCTCTTTTCCGGGATTCGAGCGACCCGCCAGCGTGAGTGACCCGATGCAATCACGCTGGCGAAGTTTCCATCGCAAGGTTCAGTAATTTGCCGCAATGGAAAGAGCTCTTCAGATAAATCTCTGTTCGCTAATCCCCTTGTAAGTCTTTGTGCTCAGGTCACTGAACATTCAGGGTCACAACTACTGATGCCTGCCCCGACTGCAGTTGTGGCGTGGGATTTGGTTGCATGGTTTTGGAACCGTAACCGCCGCATCCTGCGACTACCAGCAGCAGAAGCGCAGTGATAGGAATTGCTAAAAATGCCATTCTCAGCTTACGGCGCCTTCGCCCTTCCATCAGAACACCGGCGAGCGGTAATCCGAGAACGCCGAGAGACATGGCCAGCGATCCAGACTGGGATAATGTCCGAGCTAGAGCCTGCGCGCTGAATACCAGCGTAATCAGGTGGGCGGCGTGCTGTGTCGATGTTGCTGTCTGAATCGTGACGGAATTGCTCGCTTGATCGAACGCGCAAGTCACGCCCGCCGGCGCATTGAGACACGCTAAAGTAATGGCTCCGCTGAAGCCTGTGGGCTGAGCTTGCACGCTGACGCTCTGCCCGGCGGTTACGAACAAGGCTAGATTATTCACCGTGACTGAAGTCGCAGTTGCGGTGTCAATGGCGAACATCGCTATTCCCGAATTGCCGCCGCCCGGAGCGGGATTGACTACAGCGACCGTAGCCGTTCCTGAGCTGGCCAGATCGGCAGCGGTAATAGCCGCAGTGAGCTGGGTTGAGCTCACAAAAGTTGTTGGCCTCCCGGAGCCGTTGAAGGTGACTACCGCCCCATTCACAAAACCGAAACCGTTCACCGTCAAGATGAATGCGCCGGAGTTCTGTTTGGCGGAAAAAGGGCTCATGGAGAATATTGCCGGAGCGGGATTTCCAATCGTGACCGTTGATGGCGCAGACTGGCCACCCTGGAAGAACTCGCTTCCGGAATACTGTGCGATGATCGAGTGTGCGCCCGGAGACAAGGAATTAATGGTTAACTGCGCAGCCCCTGACCTCAGTGCAACAGTTCCTAAGATCACGTTTCCATCGAAGAAAGTCACTTGTCCTGTGATAGACGTTGACTGCACCGGCGGATTTGAGGCGACGTTTACGCTGAGCTGTACTGGCGTTCCCGATGCAACGCTCGACGGCGCCGATAGCGCGATTCGAGTCTCGAGTAGCACACCCAAACGTGCAGACGTGCTGCCTGGCCCAAAATTCCTATCCCCCGAGTAGTTGGCGGTAATCACATGGTCACCGCCAGGGAATGAAGTCCTAAGGGAAGCGGATCCGTTCACAACGTTTACGGTTCCCAATGTGGTCTGTACGACGGGTAGACTCAACAAGCTGCAGCATGTGTCTACAAAAGAAACGGTACCGGTTGCAGCGCCTGAGTGCGGTCCCTGAGGCACATCTGTGGTCAGAGTTACAGTATCGCCAGGCAGGACGAATGCAGCCACTCCATTCCCCGTCAAGTCCAGGAAGAAATTCAGGGTAATGAAGCTGGCATTTCCATCAGTGATCGTGCGGAACGAGCCGTGAGGTGTCGCGTTCTCGGCGGCCGCATCCACGTTGTACAGCGCGTTTGCGTCGCCCACACCATCCGTCCGGAATGCCAGACCGTGTAGCCCAGCAAAGAAGAGGAAGTTGCCGTCTGCGTCGGTGAGTTGCCCTACGAACTGTCCCGTGTCGGGCTTGAACGCGCTGATGCTTCCGTCTCCACCATCATTGGCGACGAGGATGTCATTGCTAAACGGGCCGAAATTAGCACTGGCCTGGGTGATCCCCCAGGGTGCATTCAAGAAGCCGCCAGGCCGAACGAATCGCTGCACGAGGTTGCCGACGGTGTCGAAGACGTTTACCGAGCCGAAGCCAAGTCCAACCAATAGCGGCTTTCCATCAGCGCGTCGTTGGGCGTACGTCACGAATATCCGGTCCCCGATCAGTTGGATATTGAAGGGCGCAAAACCCTCAGGAAGCTCGGGATCGACGAACGGATTCTGCGTAGCCGGACTCAGGGAGAGTCGATCGCCAAAACGCGTGAATGTGTCCACCTCTCCGTCAGCGAAATTCGCGACCGCAATGTACGGACCGCAACAGTCAGGATGTATGAAGGCAATCCCGGTATAGCTTGCCGAACCCGCGGAGTTATCTACAAACCTTGTCGCAACCAGCGGCGTTCCATTGGCAGTTGTAAAGCCCCAGATGGTGCCATTGTCGGCGGCGACGAGGAATTCGAATGAAGTGCCGACCGGCCCGATGTTGGGCTCGGAAACCGCGGCGATGCCGGTTGGTTTGGAAAAAGCATCGTTGCTGCCAGGAGGAGCCGGAATCGCGACGCCGACTCCGAGATTTCCGGCGGCATCGTAGGAGTCCACGCGTCCACTCGCGTTCTCGGCAATAAAGAAGTTTCCACCCGGCAGAAAGGCAATTCCCCAGGGATTCAGCAGTGCCGGTGATGTAACACGAGTACCGGGCTGGTCGGACGCAAGGCCGTTTGTCCGATAGCCGGGGGTTTGTGCCGATGCGGGACGAGACGCCAAGAGCAGCAGCAACGCAAGACAACAGAAAGACACACGTACAGCGAATTGATTTTTCAAAGCTTCAGAATCTCCAGTCAAGGATAGGCCGCACTAGAGATGCCCGGCCTGAGCGATAGGAACTAAATACTCGCTGAGACGAGGCAATTAGCCGGGACGTGCTGGAATCTCGAATGAACTGTCCGTGTCGTCCGGGGATCGCAAAAAGGGACCGGACGGCGGATGACCTGAGAGCGGGCTCGTCGAGCCAGATCAATGTTAATGAACGGGAGTCTGGTCTTCGCGTCTCGGATCCGTGTTAATGCTTGCCACTTCCAATTGCGTCGAGATCGGCGAGCACTTCGGGAGATAGTTGTAGCGTTGCTACTTTGAGATTCTCGCGAAGATGTTCCACCGAAGACGTTCCTGGGATTAGCAGGATGTTTGGCGAGCGGTGAAGAAGCCATGCGAGCGCAAGCTGCATGGGCGTGACCTGCAGGGACGCTGCTGCTTTATCGAGCACCGACGACTGCAGCGGAGTGAATCCTCCTAGCGGGAAGAACGGTACATAGGCAATGCCTTGTTCCGCGAGATCATCGACGAAGCCATCATCCTTCCGCTGAGCAACGTTGTAGAAGTTCTGCACGCATACTATCGGCGTAATCTTCTGTGCCTCAGCGAACTGCCTGGGGCTAACATTGCTCACCCCGAGATGACGAATCAATCCCTGTCGCTTAAGTTCGGCGAGCACCGTCAGTGGCTCTTCGATGGATCCTTCAGACGGCTCAATGAATCCTCCGACCCGCAGGTTCACGACATCAAGAACGTCGAGCCCGAGATTGCGCAGATTGTCATGGACGGCATCGATCAGTTCCCGACGCGACAGAGCATGCGGCCAGGACTTGTCGGCTTCCCTGCGAGCGCCCACTTTCGTAACAATCACGAGGCCTTCCCGATAGGGATGGAGAGCGCGCTTGATGATTTGATTGGTTACGTGAGGACCATAGAAGTCGCTGGTATCGATGTGATTCACGCCAGATGCAACCGCCTCTCGCAGAACGGCAACCGCGGCATTAACGTCGCGCGGTGGTCCCCACACTTGTGGACCGGCGAGTTGCATCGCACCATCCCATGCGGTTCAAGCTCATCGATGTGTTTGGGAGTGTGAAGCTTCCGCCCAGCATTGTCTGTGTCGCCACTCTGCACCCTCCTCTTCTTCCCTTTTTCCTGGATCTCCTTCCGCAAAAGCTTAGGTGACCAACAACAACTTGCCACTGCCTTGTTCGGCGGCCGCATGCCCCTTGGCAGCATCTCTGAGCGGCAATTTCATCCGAATGGGAATAACCAGCTTGCGTTCCTTTACAGCTTGAGCCATGTAAACAAGAGCCTTTGCATCCGGTTGCGCATAGACCGGCACCACAGTCACAGATGGATAATCTTTGGCGTTGCCCGGAGCTCCCAAAACGGATGCGAACACGCCTCGCGGTTTCACTTTAGCGATGAATGTTTCGGCTGTTTTCCCGCCGACCGTATCGGCGACGGCATCTATCTGCACCAATTTCTTTATCGCATCGGAATCGTCGGTTGCGATCACTTGATCAGCGCCCAGTTCCGCGGCCTCTTGAAACTGCTTCTTTCTGACGGCGGCGATCACTACCGCTCCGAGAGCCTTTGCCGCGAACACCGCCGATCGCCCTACACTGCCAAGCGCTCCTATGACTAGCACCGTCTGTCCACGCTTCGGCTTCACTCCTAAAGAGATCAGCTGATGGCCGGTCGTCGTCACTACGGGCAGAGCAGAGGCCTCGACGATATCGAGTCCTGCAGGAATCTTCGCAAGGGCAGTCGCCTTCACAGTGCAGAGTTCGGCATATGTATGCGATGCCATTGCGAACACTTTGTCGCCGACGGAGAAGCCCGCTACACCAGATCCGAGTTTCAATACGGTTCCTGACACGTCGGTTCCCAAGATGGCCGGGAATTGAACAGGAAAAACGTCCTTCATAACCCCGGAACGTACCTTGAACTCGAAGGGATTAACGCTTGTCGCTGCGACTCGCAGTAGTACCTCACCTGCGCCAGCAACTGGATCGGGATAATCTTCCAATTTGAGGACTTCAGGTCCGCCATATCCTCGAATAAGAATTGCTTTCATCGTTTGCCCTTTTTCCAGTGTAGGCGAAGAAAGACGAGCGGAGCTTCCACATGCACCTTTCTCCGCCGTGGTGGATGAAGGTGCGGCATCCCACGGGTTAGATCCGCAACAAAGAAAAGCGAAGAAATGAAAGTCGAAGTAAACGATGGTTTGTTCTCCGCCCAAAAAAGAGCTGAGCGAGCCGAGGGCATTTACTGAGAAGTGGAATACGCCGCAACTTTCTACTAAAGGTTGCGGACTACGTGGTAGCCATGGCGCCCTGCTCAGAATTCAGGCGCAAAGTGTATTTCGGTCCGTCTGCAGGCATTTGCGCCAGGTACTCAATAAAGGCGTGAACGGCCACGGTACCGTCTCTGTATCCCTGTTCAATGGCAGGCCGAACGATTCTGCCGTCGAAGTCCAGCAGCGTGGCAGCCAGAGGCGTTGCGGGACGCACCGTAAATGCCCTGAGATACCGGTAGTGACGATCTCCGATTTCCAGGGCCAGTTGCTCTGGACGGCAGCCAACTTTGGCTGCGTAGGTCTCGCAGATTTGGTTCACGCTCTCGAGCACGCGCAAGTCGGATTTCACGTTGCGGGACATCAGAATGTCAAAGGCCCGCATGCCTACGTCGAGGAACGTTTTGATTTTCGGCACCACTTCCTTTTCGGCTTCCACGGCGATTAGGAAAACGACGTCGGCGCCTAGCCGGATCGCCGGAATAATCGGCTGCTTTGCCACTAGTCCGCCATCCGACCACAATCCGCCGTGCATCTTTACCGGCTCGTACGCCATGGGAAATGCCGAGGAGGCAACGACGGCTCGCATGAGGTCATGTGCATACTCGAAATGCGTATGAATGAACGTCGCATCTGCCCCGGGATCGTTCTGCAGTTCTTCAAGACGCTTGTTGACGAAGTATTTCTCACGTCCGGTGTACAACTCAGCCGCCGTCATTACCACCCGGATCGGCGAGCGCCGCAGCCGCCGCTGATGGATCCGCTCTTTCAAAAAACGGGTGCGGTCATAATTCTGGAATAGTCCGGAATCGAGCGGCGACTTGAGAATCTTCTGGCTCAAGCGGCTAATGCGATCACGGAACAACCACCAGACCATCAACACGGCAACAGCTCCGGCAGTCGTCCACAGATACGTATCCACGCTGAATCGGAACACTCGCACAGCACGGAACTCGATATGCGTGGACATCATCAACCAAACCGCGAATCCAAGCACAACCAGGTTGGCAATCAACGATGAGGTCACCTTCCGCTTATTGGCTGTCCACCGCTGCCGCCGAAAGGCCCGTAGGAGAACGTAAAAGAGGTAGGAAAATTCGGTGTAGCTGTACAGCACCGTTGTTCCCGCAACTCCCAACAAGAGCCACGTGAACAAAGGAGTGTCCTGGCGAATGAAGATCCCGAAGCGATGCAGCAGATCGGCGAAGGCATTGCCGAAACCGGCAGTAGCAGCGATAAGCCCAGCCACAACGATGATGTAACGCGACCAGTCAATGCCAACCGTTGCCGGAGTCAGTTGGAGCCAGCCTTGTACCAACGGCTCGGCGTTGCCGACATAACCGCGCCCATGTCCGGCGTACGACGCTGCATTGATCGCGCCAATGGAACTGGAAGTAAGAATGTGAGTCGGCACACCGGCGTCCTGCAGCGCGAGCAGGACCCCAGCCTCGTATGCGCCACGCGCACCGCCGCCAGACAAAACCGCAGCTATCCGGCCGCGGAAATCCTTCCAGATGGCCGCAAGGTTCCCGGGTAAGCTGCCTCGAAACTGCTTGCGCTCTTCCTCGAGCAGATTGGTGGGTTCGGGACGGATGTCGATACTCGAAGCATACCGCGATTCCCCACGAAACGTGGATTACCAGGGTACTTGGCGTAAGGTACTGCTTTGGTTCTTACTTGTCGGAGATGCCGGGAAGGTTGCGATTCTCGTGCGTCGGAGCTCTCGAGATTGCTGGTTTCTTAGGACGGATGGCTGCGGCAGTATTGGGTGTACGCGGCCCCAGGCAGCCATCCTTGCAAGCTCTGATCTTGGACGCGCACTGCCAACTGCATCCTCGCAGCACTGTCCTCTCATCCTGTCGGACGACTCGTGGCTGGCAGCATGCCCATCCTCCGGGCTCGCAAGCCAAGGCTCCGTATCCACCTGAGACTGCCTGAAATTGAAGCACGAATCCCAGCAGGTTATTTGACAATCTATGCTGCTCGCGGAGAAAAGCGGTGAGGTTCGTTTCTCTACGCTGTTGATCGACAGTTTTCTGCATCGCTATTGCTTTGGCATGCAGGTTTCGAAACAGCAATGCTCCGTAGCGTTGATGCCTGTTGCGGTATACCGATTCTGCTCGCCTCGAGATAGCGTTCAGCTTGCGAACAGATTGCGTGATGTCGCGCAGCTCGTGTGATTGCTTTAACTGACGCAGAACACGCGCGCGCGTTGCTCGACTCCGAACTCCAACTGCCGAGTCCGCACGAGAGCGCACCACCTGCGCATTTTGATCAAGGATAGTGAGTATCTGGTCGATGCTGCGGAACGTTGAGAAGGGTTGATCCGGGACTGCGAGCTCTGGCACTTTAGGGCGCGCTGGAGTCCGCTCGGTCCTTGATGCAGACACAGCCACGGAGCAGTTGAGGCATAGAGCGAACCAAATGATAGGACGCAGCAGCTTCATAGTCCTGCACCTGATGGCTGCTCCAGGGCAGCAAGAATGCGAGCGAACTGCAGTCCGTCACCTGGGCACTCCGTCCGCGATACTTGGCTGTGCGGCAGGATATGTTGCAGCGGAATGTTGTACTTCTCGCGCAGCTGACGGCAGAGACGCACTAAGGACTCCATCTGGGCCTTTGTCGGCTGGCGCGGGCCCTTTTTCCCCAGAGGATTATCCGCAGAGCTGAAATCGCCCACCAGAGCTATACCCAAATAGGAGTTGTAGCCGCGCGCGTGCGCCCCTTCGCAGCGCTCAGGTCTTCCCGTCCGCACTTGGCCGTCAGGCAGGATGAGGTAGTGATAGGCAATGTGGTACATCTTCCCAAAACAGGAAATCTCGTATCCTCGTGAGTAGTGAAACCTGTCCAGCGCCCGCTCCGCTTGGGGCAGTTCTTTCGCAGGAATGATCACCGAGTGATGAATGATGATGCCTGCGGGAGTGATCGTATTGAAAAACGAATTTGCTGCGATGGTGAAGGAACTCGTGACCGTCGAGGACATCGTGCTGTTGTCGAGAAGCTGCCGGACATCGAGAGGATGACCGTAGAGTTTGGTCGTGGCGCCGTCGTCGACGGCAATGGAGCCCTTCTTCAGCGTAATTCCATGCAAGCCAATCCCATCATTGCTGTAGGCAAACGCATCTCTAGTGAGTTCCACTGGCTCAATAATCGGCCTTTCGATCTCTAGCAGGCCTTTGCCCGACGAGAACGTTTGACCGAGGTCGAGGTGACGAGCAAGCAATCCCCGGCGGGCGCGGGCACTGAGAAAGAACAACAGCAGATCTCCCGAAAGCTGCTTGTCAGTCGTTCTCGACAGAGTAGCGACGGCAGGACTCGTCCATGCACCGCTATCATTCCGGCACGATGCAAAGCCGGTCACGGATGCAGTTGCATCCGCCGGCGCCGGAAACATTGCAAAGCATGTGGTTCGATTCAGGATTGCGTCTGGAATTGCATTCTTCGCATCAGCAATGAGCTGCTCCAGAGTGTTGGCAGCCTGGTGGAGTTTGGTTTCCATCGGAGCTTGCCGTGCTGCAGGCAGGGAGACCTGCGCCTGCGGAGGCGCTGGTGTAGAGACCTTCGCTCGCTGCGGTTTCGCACAACCGAACAGCAATGCTAGGAATGCAACCAGAGCACTCCTGGCCAGATGTTTCCAACCTCGCATTTGCGTTAGGACGGACGCTCATAGCAGACGCGAGTTGACTCTCGCAGGATGGCTGAGTCCCTCAGCAATCGCAAGCTCCCGCTGACTCGTCGTCACAGAGCGAATACCCTGCGACTCTACCCTTCTATTTGGCGCCTCCCCACCAGGGTCATCCATTTTTTCGTATCGAAGCTGGAGGATTGCTTCTCAATGTTAGACTTGCGCTCTTTGTCATGACTGATCGCCGTTATCTTGCCATTGCGCTGTTCTCGATCCTGCTGCTTTCAACATCCTGCAATGATCCTGCGCGGCCAGGTAGCAAGAGGGGAAAGCCAATCGATACCTCTTTATTGTGCAATTGCAAGCCTACGCATATCACTAAGGATGATTGGCGGATCGAATTCAAGAACGGCTCTCTGCCCTCAGGCGAACCGGCCGAGATCACAGTTGGAGCGATACTCTCCTGGCCGGACGGCCCTGAGCCTGGGCGTCGAGCTGCCAGGACCGTACGAGAGCTGACCCTGTATCGCGTGCCTAAGGCTTATCTGCAGAGTCTTTTCTTGCGAAGGAGCGACTGCGACTTGCACTTGGAGGTCTCCGATGAGCCCGGCAAAAATACTGGGCGCATTATTGTGGAAACACCGGGAACCTCAGATTATTGCGCTGCCCGGAGCAACATAGCCGCGGAACTGAAGCCCCAGGGGATCACCCTGACTAACCTCAACCAAGAGCTTGCGCAGCCTATTCCGGTTGAGATCGTCGGCGTGCCTTTTCGCGACCAAGCTCATCCCGTCTGGTTCGCCCGAGGCAGCGACGAGGTCACATCGCTATGGGAGCTCCATCCCGCCCTCGTGAAAGTCCTGCAGTAGCGGTTTGGCGAGATCGAGCCCTGTCTTGGGCGGAATCGAAAGTGTTCAACCTTTGGACACAGTCCAGAAAAGCAACACTTCTGCCGAACCTTTGCATCGAAAAATCAACAACTTAGAGGCCCTGGCGGTGGCAAACCTCTTGCATTGATAGCGTGTGTGCAGGAGGTGCCATGGAAGAGCGACTACAACGCGTAATAGCTGACTTGAGGCGATTGAAGAGGCTCTGGAGCAGACACAAGGGCAGGCACCATCTCCCGTGGCCAGCCTACGAGACGAAGCTCTGAAGGAACTGAAAACGATGGCGGAGAAAGTCCGCCGCCTCCTCTGGTGCTGTCACGTGGCAAAGAACGAAGACCAGGGTGGTAAGGCGCAGGTCCTGGAAATCTATTGCACGCAGCGTATAGTGGACCTCCTCAGAGCGCATCGAAACCGGGTGGGAGTAAGGCATTAAGGCGAGTTCAGGACGAGACCATGCGTCGTTTCATGAAAAGCTGGTTCACCATAACCCTTCTGGCAAGTTGGTCTGTCGCGTCATTCTCGACTATCGCTCGAGCGGAC
>C688J18823_10001685_pt1 | contig 13775 bp, 13 predicted proteins | sample HopSoiMetagenom1_FD_18823 | JGI IMG/M metagenome (IMG submission 18823)
GAGCTCGTCCACCTGGACGCCGAACCGCCGCGCCATCGCCGCGGCGCGGCGCAGCTGCAGCAGCCGTTCGGCTGTGCGTGCGATGGTGATGCCGCCGGCCTCCCTCCAGCCGGTCTCGAGACCGCTCTCCTGCGCGACCCGGCGATACAGGGCGGCGCTTCGGTCGTTCAGGCGCGCGAGCCCCGCACTGACGCGCATCCTGCCCACCGCGCCCGCGGCATGCCACGTCGTTCCCGCGGCAAGCCGGTTCTGCTCGAGCAGGACGACTCCCCTGACGCCGAGCTCCGCCAGATGGTAGGCGAGCGAGCATCCCGCGATCCCGCCACCCACGATGACGACCGAGGCTTCCCAAGGGAGAGGCGCAGTCACAAGTCCATTAGTAGACCAAAAAGAGACCTTACGTGCAATCCGCGATGAGGGATCCATGCAGGCGGCCGTTGACACACAGCGCTGTTCCGTGGTAGACCAATCACTCCTTTCCAGACCTTTTCGACACGGGGTGAATGATGCGCGCATCGCTTGAAGGCAGCGTTGCGGTGGTGACAGGTGGCGCTCGCGGCATCGGGCGCGGCATCGCGAGGTCGCTGCTCGAGGAGGGGATGACCGTCGTCGTCGCCTCCCGCACCCAATCCGACCTCGACCAGGCCTGCGACGAGCTCGGCCCGGTCGGCGCGATCGGCGCGGTGCGCTGCGACGTGTCCGATCCGGCGCAGGTGGCGGCCCTCTTCGACGAGGTGGAGCGGCGGCACGGCGCGCTCGACGCGCTCGTCTGCTGCCACGGCGTCGTCGACTACGTGCCCTTCCTCGACATCACCGAGGAGCAGTGGGACCGGACGCTTGCCATCAACCTCAAGGGATCGTTCCTCTGCGGGCAGGCCGCCGCCCGGCGAATGGTGGAGCGCGATACGCCCGGCCGCATCGTCTTCATCAGCTCGATCAACGGCCTTGCGGCCGAGCCCGAATCCGCTGACTATTGCGCCAGCAAGGCGGGGATCCACCTGCTCGCCAGGGGGATGGCCTGCGACCTCGCGGCGCAGGGCATCACGGTGAACGTGGTGGCCCCCGGTTGGGTGCGCTCGCCGATGTCGGCGCCGTATCTCTCGGAGGACGTGATGAGCGGGCAGCGGCGGTTCAACCCGGTCGGCCGCGTCGGCGAGCCGCAGGACATCGGCCACGCCGTCGCCTGGCTCGTGCAGCCCGAGGCGAGCTACCTGACAGGAGCGATCATCCCCGTGGACGGCGGGCAGACCGCACTGCTGCCCATGCCGAACACGGTCGAGGTGGAAGTTCCGGCCGTCACAGCCGCGATCCCGGATCTGGCCACGAAAGGGGCGACTCGATGAGCACAGTACGGCCTGCCATGCCGGAGAGCTCGGAGCAGGAAGCCGGGCACCTTCGCCGGGCGATCTCCGGCGTCACCAACGGCGCCATCACCTACGCCTGCGCCGGCATCACCGCCGGCATCTTCAGCCTCTTCGCGTTCTCGCTCAGCTCATCGGGGCCTGCGTTCTTCTGGGGATGGCTGCTGGTCGGGCTGTCCGTGACCTTTGCCTGCCTGAACTACGCCGAGCTGGCCTCGCACTATCCGTTCGCCGCCTCGATCTACCACTGGCCGAGAAGGCTGGCCGGGAACCGGGCCGGCTGGTGGGTCGGCTGGCTCTACCTGGGCGCGCTGCTCGCTCTGCTCCCCGCGTACACGATCGTGTTCCCCGGGATCCTCTCGTCGCTGTTCGAGTACACGACGACCCAGACGAACATCGCGCTGGTCGCGGTGGCGTTCATCGTCGTGGCGGCGCTGATCAACATGCTCGGCATCGAGGTGCTGGGCCGGTTCACCGTGGTGGGCGTGGTCGCCGAGCTGATCATCCTGTTCGTGCTGTCGGTGCTGGTCTACGCGTTCGGGCCTCACCACTCGCCCACCGTGCTGCTTCATTCATACGGCACCGGGTCGACGTTGGGCGACTGGCTGCCGGGATTCCTCGGAGGCGGCATCTTCGTCGGCATGTGGGCCCTCTTCACCTTCGAGACCGCCGGGACGCTCGGCGAGGAGACGATCGACGCGAAGCGGCAGGCCCCCCGTGCCATCCTCGGCGCGCTGTGGCTCTCCGTGCTCGCGGGCGCGGTCTTCCTGTTCCTCTTCATCCTGTCGCTGCCCGGCATCGGCGCCTCCATGGCGAGTGCGACGCCCGTCCAGGACACGATCGACGCGTCCCTTGCGAGCTGGGTGACGAAGCTCTATCTGCTGACGATGGTCTGGGTGCTGTTCCTGGCGACCAATACGCTGTTCACCGCCGTCTGCCGCCATGTCTACGGCATGGCCCGGGACGGCCAGCTGCCCGCGTCCGGTCAGCTCTGCCGGCTGACCCGGTCGGGCGAGCCGTGGGTGGCGGCGATCGTGGTCACCGTGCTGACGTGCCTGCCCTTGATCCTGGTGACGCAGAACCTGACCGTGATGGTCACCGGCGCGATCGCGGCCATCTACGTCCCGTACGTCGCGGTTCTGTCGATCACGCTGTGGGCGCGCATGCGTGGCTGGCCGACCGAGAAGGCGCCGTTCTCGCTGGGACGGTGGGGCATCCCCGTCAACATCGCGGCGGTGGTCTGCGCGGCGGCGTCACTGGTCGACCTGATGTGGCCGCGCGATGCGACGAACCCGGTCTGGAAGCTCGACATCCGGGTGGCCTACTGGCTGGTCGGCATCCCGCTGGCGATCGGGCTCGTCTACTACCTGGGCTGGCTCCACCGCCGCCTGGGCGACGAGCGGCCGGTCGCGGTCACCGACGCCGTACCCGACGAAGTGCCCGGCTGACCCGAGGCCGGGAGCTCCGTCGGTACCATGACCCCCGAGTCAGGAACGCCGTGCCGGATCCCGGGAACGACCATCGAATGCCGTTTGGAGTGCTCGGCCCTGCGGCCGAGGCGGTCCGCCGACGAATCCTTGCCGAGATAGCCGACGGCGGGCTGCGGCCGGGGCAGCGGTTGGGCGGCGAGCGCGACATGGCGCGCCAGTACGGCGTCAGCCGCACGACGCTGCGCGCGGCGCTCGACGTGCTCGAGTCGGACGGCGACGTTCGCCGTGCCAGAGGTCGCGGCGGGGGCACGTTCGTCGCCGAGCGCCGGGTGGAGCGTGACCTCACCCACATGGCGGGGCTTCCCGAGCACATCCGCAAGCAGGGCTTCACGGTGGGAGCGCGGGTGATCTCGACCCGCATCACCGAGGCGGACGAGGAGGTGGCGAGGGAGCTGCAGCTCCCGGCCGGCGCGATGGTGTACGAGATCATCCGGACGCGGTTTGCCGACGGCGACCCGATCTCGATCGAGCACGCCAGGCTGCCGTTCGACCGCTTCACCGGTCTGCTCGACCGTCCGCTCGCCGGCTCGCTGTACGCCCTGTTCCTCTCGGACTACGGCCTGAAGCCGGGCCAGTCGTTCGAGCGGATCGAGATCGTCGGCGCATCGGCAGCAGCCGCCCGGCTGCTGAGCGTCCCCCGTTCGGCGCCGCTCGTCTCGGTGCAGCGCACCTCCGTGGAGGAGGACGGCACGCCGTTTGAGTTCTCGCACGATCTGTTCTGCGGGGATCGGGTGCGCATCGTCACCACGGCGCAGTTCGACGCCGCGCGGATGGAGGCGGGCGGGGGAGCGGTGGAGCTGATCGCCAACGGCGGGGCTCCGCGGGCGGCGCGCTGAGCGCACGGCGCGAGACCGCACGGGTGATGGCCTTCGACGGGCGAGGGCGGCTGCTTCTGATCCACGTGCTCGACCTCAACGAGCACGAGCTCGATTGGTGGGAGCTGCCCGGAGGGGGAGTGGAGGCGGGGGAAACCCTGGTCGGAGCGGCCCGGCGCGAGTTTGCGGAGGAGACCGGGATCCCGATCGACGGCGTGCCGCTCGAGCACGTCGCGACGGTCGACAACGACGTCATCTTCGCCGGCACGCCGTACCGGCTCCGGGAGCACGTCTTCGCGGCCGAGATCGGCCCCCGGCCGGCCGCCGGCCCTCGTGCGCTGGCCGACGCGCTCGAGGAGGCCTCGGTGATCGGCCAGCGATGGTGGCCGGTCGACCAGCTCACCGCGGGTGGGCTGCGGCTGCATCCCCCGCAGCTCCTCGAGTTGCTGGCACGCGGCCGGCGCGGAGCGTGAGGCGAAGCGGAACACAGGGGTCTGACGCCGGTGTTCCGCTCAGCCCGCGTGCGTCAGCCGGCTCTTCTCCGCCTGCAGCTCGTCGTAGCGGATCGGCTCTCGGATGGGCGTCTCGCCTGCTCGCGTGATCGGCGCGATCAGCGCGTCCGGCGCGGGGTTGTAGAAGAAGGCGATCGACTGCCTGCGGCTGCCCGCGATCTTCTCGCCGGGCGGAGTGACCACCCGGTGCACGGTCGAGAGGAACTCACCGTTACTCCACAGGCTCATCGCGTCTGCGATGTTGATCACGAAGGCGTCGTCGAGCCCGTGGACGTCGAGCCACCGGCCGTCACGAGCCTGCACCTGAAGCCCGCCGGCCGAATCCTGCGAGCGCAGGATGGTGAGGCAGCCGTAGTCGGTATGGGCGCCGGCCCGCATCTGTCCCGGGAGTACGTCGCGGCGCTCCGGATAGTTGATCGCCCGCAGGTACGAGGCGCCGCCGCCTGCGGAGAACGCTCCGTCCAGGAGGTCTCCCGGCCGGCCGAGCGCCTCCAGCAGCAGCCGGCGGAGCTCGTCGCCCAGCCGCAGCATCGCCCCGAAGTACGCCTCCATCGCCGGGCGGAGGTCAGCCGGCTCAGCGGGCCATGGCCGGCCGTCGTCCGCCGGCCCGAACCCGAACGACTCCTTGAGGTCACCGGGGGTCTGCAGCCCCAGCCCGGCCGAGAGGGCCTCCTCCTCCATCGGGTAGTACTGGGGCTGATTGGGGACGAGGCCGGCGCGGTCGCCGAGCGCGAGCCGCAGCTTCTCGTCCACGGGCCGGTCGAAGAAGTCGCGTGCAGCCGCCCAGGCGCCGTCGATCGTCGCATGCGGCACGCCGTGCCCGGTGATCGTGAAGAACCCGATCCGGCGGCAGGCATCGCCCACGTCGGCGACGATCCGCCGGCGCGCCTGCGGCCCGTCGTGGAGCGCTCCCACGTCGACGACGGGCACGCTCACGGCACGATCCACGCCGCCTCGGACGGCCACGACACCGCCACGCGGTCGCCCTCCGCCACGTTGGCCTCCCCGCCGCCCACCGTCGCGTGGATCAGCCCGAGCGGCTCCGTCTCGACGATCAGGTGGCGGGCGGGTCCGACGTAGGACACGTCGGTGATCACGCCGGGTATGCCCTCGGCGCCCAGGGCGACACGCTCCGGTCGCACGATGACCGTTACGGGCGAGCCGACCGCGATGCCGGGCGGGCCGTGGGCTTCGAAATGCGGACCGGCGCCGGCGACGAGCGCATACGCGCCGCCGTCGCCGGACGGCGCCTGGACGGTCGCGGGGATCCTGTTCGAGATGCCCACGAAGTCGGCCACGAAGACCGTGGAAGGTCGCTGATAGATCTCCTCCGGAGATCCCACCTGCTCGAGCACGCCCTCGTTCATCACGGCCACGCGGTCGGACATGGAGAACGCCTCCTCCTGGTCGTGCGTGACGTAGACGAAGGTGATGCCGACGCGCCGCTGCACCGTCTTCAGCTGCCCCTGCAGCTCCTTGCGCAGCTTGAGATCGAGGGCGCCGAGCGGCTCGTCGAGCAGCAGCACCTGCGGGTGCTTGACCAGCGCCCGGGCCAGCGCCACGCGCTGCTGCTGGCCGCCGGAGAGCTGTGCCGGCTTCGACCGCTCGCGTCCGGCGAGCTGCACCAGCTCGAGCATCTCGGTCACGCGCCGGCGGATCTCGGCGCGGGGCCGCTTCTCCTCGACCAGGCCGAAGGCGACGTTGTCCTCGACGGTCAGGTGGGGGAAGAGGGCGTAGCTCTGGAACACGGTATTCACCGGCCTGCGGTAAGCCGGCCGCCGCGAGATGTCGACGCCGCCCACCTCGATCGCGCCCGAGTCCGCCTGCTCGAGGCCGGCAACCATCCGAAGCGTCGTCGTCTTTCCGCAGCCGCTCGGGCCGATCAGCGAGAAGAATCCGCCGGCCGGGATCTCCAGGTCGAGGTCGCGGACGGCGACCAGGTCGCCGAACCGCTTGTTCAGACCGACCAGGCGGACGGCGGCCGTGCTCACTGCTCCCTCCCTTCGGGCAGGGTGAGTGCCCGCCGGGCACCGCGACCCAGCCGGGTGACGGCCAGGAACCCGATCGCGAACATGAGCACGGTGAACACCATCACCATCATGCCGATGGCATTGATCTCTGGTGTGATCCGAAACCGGATCATGGAGAGGATGACCACGGGCAGCGGAGCCGTGCCGCCGCCGGTGAGGAAGAACGACGTGACGACGTCGTCGAAGGAGAACGTGAACGCCAGCAGGCCGGCTGCGACGATGCCGGGCAGCAGGCCGGGGAACGTGACCCGCCGGAACACCCGCCACGGGTTTGCGCCGAGGTCGGACGCCGCGTCCTCCAGGGCGGGGTCGAGCGTGGCGGTGCGCGCCTGCAGGATCAGCGTGGCGTAGGCGCTGTTCCAGACCGTGTGCCCGATCACGACCGCGGTGGTGCCCAGCGGGAAGTCGACCTTCGAGAAGAGCAGGAACAGCGCGACCGCGAACACCACCTCGGGCAGCATGATCCGAAGGTAGGTGAGCAGGTCGAACATCCGCCGGCCCCGTGCGGCCGCCCGCCTCCACCAGAGCGCCCCGGTCACCGCCAGCAGCAGCGAGACGGCGGTCGACGCGAGCGCGATCGTCATCGTCTGGCGCAGCCCTGCGCGGACGCTCTCGTTGTCCAGCGCATCGCCGTACCAGTGGCCCGTCGCACCCTTCCAGTGAGCCAGCAGCGTGTCGCTGTTGAAGGAGTTGATTGCCACCAGCACCAGCGGCGACCACAAGAACAGGATCACGACCAGCGACACGGCGGCGGTGAAGAGGTGGCGCCGGACGATCATGCGGCCTCGACCCGCTGGAATCGGCGTGCGGCGAGGACGACGATCGCCATCCCCGCCATCAGGGCGACCGCGATGGCCGAGCCGAACGGGATGTCGCCGACCGAGAGGTACTGGTCGGTGACGATGTTGCCCAGCATCAGGGTCTTGCCGCCCCCGAGGATCTCGGGAATCACGTACTCGCCCATCGCCGGGATGCCGACGATCACGCAGCCGACGGCCACGCCCGGCATCGCCATCGGCAGGGTCACCCGCCGGAACGTGCGCCGGGCGTTGGCCCCCAGGTCGCCGGCGGCGTCCAGCAGCGCCCGGTCGATCCGCTCGAGCGACACGTAGATCGGCAGCACCATCAGCGGCAGGTAGCTGTACAGGATGCCGACGGCGATCGCCTTGGGCGTGTACATGAAGTTGAGCGCACCGCTCGTGATTCCGAGACCCTGAAGCGCGTCGTCGACCGGGCCACCGTTGTCCAGCAGGTTGACGATCGCGTAGGTGCGGACGATGAAGCTGGTCCAGAAGGGGACGATCACGAGCACCAGCAGCACCTTCTGCCATCTGGGCGGCTGGCGGCTGATGAAGTAGGCGAGGGGGAAGCCCAGCAGCAGGCAGCCGATCGTCGTCGAGACGGAGAGGAACACCGACCGGGTCAGCGTGTCGAAGTAGAGCGGGTCGTGAATCTCGCGGTAGTTGTCGAGCGTCCAGCCGAAGCTGATGTCGTAGGTGACGAGGCTGATGCTGGCGAACGAATAGACGACCACCATCCCCAGCGGGACGACGAAGAACAGCAGCATCCACGCCACGGTTGGCAACGCGAGCAGGCTGCGCAGCGCCGTGCGAGCCGCATTGGTCATCCGACCCTCCGGGTCACGCCGACTTGAACTGATCCCAGAGCTTCGTGTAGTTCGCCGTGGCCTCGCCGAGGAAGTCCTCGAACTCGACCTTGTCCAGCGTGGCAGCGTCGACGATCAGCGCCGGGTTGTCGGTGATCGCCTTGTCGACGTACTGGCTGGCGGATGGCATGACGTAGGCCGTGCCGGTCGTGTTGACGAAGTCCGCGTACTGCTTCGGCTCCAGGAAGAAGTTGAAGAAGGCCTCGACCACGGCGATGTCGGGCGTGTCCTTGATCGCGAAGAATCCCTCCAGGTACGCCGGCGAGCCCTCCTCGGGCAGCACCCACTTGATGTCGGGGTTCTCCGCCTGAGCAAGCGCGATGTCGTAGTCCCAGTCCATCGCGATCACCGTGCTGCCCTTCACCAGGCCGGAGCCGATGTTGTACCCCTTGAGCGCCTGCAGGTGCGGCTTGATGTCGAGCAGCGCCTGGAGCGCCTGGTCGAGCTCGCCCTGGTCGGTCGTGTTGGCCGAGAAGCCCTTGTACTTGAGGGCCGAGCCGATGGTGTCGCGCTCGAGGTCGATGAACACGATCTTTCCGGAGTACTTCTCGGCCAGGCTCCAGACATCGGCCCAGCTCGCGATGGGCTCGCTGACCAGGTCGGAGCGGTAGCCGATGCCGACCTTTCCGTAGTCCGTGGGGATGCCGTGGGTGTACCCGTCGCGGAACTTCTGGTCCACGTTCTCGATGTTGGGGATCTTCGACCAGTCGAGCTCCTGGATGATGTCGGCGGCGACGCCCTGCTTGGCGGCGGCGACGTCCCCGAGCGCGGCGTCGTAGGTCGACATGTTGGCCTTGATCGCGGGCACGATCGCACCGCTCGAGATGGAGCTCTGCGATGCCTGCTTCAGGTCCGCGCCAGGGTAGGCCTTCCGGAAGTCGCCGATCGTGTGCTTGCCCATCCAGCCGTCGTAGTTCAAGAGCACCGCCGTGCCCTTGACGGGCGCCTCGGCACTCGAGCCTCGTGCGCTCGACGATCCGGAGCTGCCGCTGCTGCCGCCGCCGCACGCGGCCGCGAGCATGCCCACCGCCGGGATGCTGATGCCGAGCTGCGCGGCTCGCTGCAGCAGCTCGCGCCGCCGGAAAGCGCTCATGCGGGGGCCCAGTGGAGGTGGCTGTTGCTGGTCAGTCATCGGGAGCTCCTGTTGCTGCTTTTCGGGACGATCGTCGCGACGGGGCGGGCTGTCAAGGGACGAAGGGGATCGGGTGGGGGACGGCCGGGCGGTCACCGTCGGGAGCGCGGAGCACGAAGCGGTTGCCCTGCGCGGAGTCCACGTTGACCAGGGCGATCGCAATCGACCGCTCGAGCGCATACGACCACACCGCCCAGCGGGCGACTCCGACCTGGCTTCCATCCTCGCCGAGCACGGGCCAGAAGTCCTCCAGCCAGGGCACGGGATCGCCGTCCGCCACGAGGCCGATGGTCGTCCTCCGCGGGCCTTCGGCTCTCACGCGAAGGAGGGCGTCGCGGCCGACGAACTCGCCGGCGTCCAGGTCGAGCATACCGCCCATCCCGGCCTCCAACGGGTTCATGCCGGAGTTCGCCCGGTACTGCGTGTCGGTGATGCCCTGCTCGACCGCCCGCACGACGTTGGGCCCCGTGACGAGCAGGCCGTGAGGGGCGCCGGCCTCGACGATGGCGTCCCAGATCTCCACGGCGCGCGCGTCGCCCAGCGGGTACACCTCGAAGCCGGCCTCCCGGCTCCATCCGGTGGCCGAGACGACGGCATCCACCTCTGCGATGCGCGTCCGCATGCACGTGAACCGCGCCATCGCTGTGAGGTCGTCGTCGCACAGCGCCTGGAGCACGTCGAGGGCACGCGGACCCTGCACCTGCATCGGCGACACCTCGGCCTCCCGGACCGTGACGTCGTATCCGCCGGCCGCCGCCAGCCCGTGCGCCCACAGCTCGTAGTCGACGTCGCCGTGGGAGAACCACACGACGTCCTCCTCCGGCCGCAGGATCACGCAGTCCGCCATGATCTCGCCCTGGTCGTCGCACACCGGGCTGAAGCGGCACCCGCCGACGGCCAGATCGAGCAGGTTGCGCGGTGCGAGGTAGTCCGCGAAGCGGACCGCATCGGGGCCGCGGATCTCCGCCTGCCGCTCAGCGCCGACGTCCCACAGCGTCACGCGCTCGACCAGTGCGTCGTAGTCCTCCCGCGGGTCGCGGCCGTAGTCGAGGGGCATGTACATGTGGTTGTAGACCATGAGCTCGATCGCGCCCTCGGCGATGGTGCGCGTGAAGTACGGCGACCGCCGCACCGTGTAGTGGAGCGGCTGGCCGACGTAGGTGGCCTGTGCGTCCGTCATGCGAGGGGGCGGGTGTCGAAGTACTCGGTGAGCCGGGAGATCTGCCCGTCCTGCATCTCGACGACCATCGCGAAGTCGAAGTCCAGCCGGCCGCCGCCGCCGGCGAGGGCCGACCGAAACTCCGCCTCGACGATGCCGGTGTCGCGGTCCTCCGTCAGGCGGCGCGTGGCGATCCGGCAGTCGGTGATGTCGGCCATCGCGGGGCCGATGCCCTCGCGAATGGCCTGCGGGCCGACGAGCGGCTCGCTGAACAGGGGATCCTCGTAGCGGCCCTGAGGAGAGAAGAGCGCCGCAACGGCTGCCGCATCCTGTTGCTCCCAGCCTTCGAAGGCCTTCCTGATCGCTTCCCCTGGGGTCATGTGCCGTCCTTCATTCCGGTGAACGACCCATCCTCCCACCGGCGGCGGCAGAATCAAAATCCATTGTTGCCGCTGACTGCATCGAGTGCGTCTATGCACTCGAGGGCCGGCTTTTCGCAGCGGTTCATGTAACGTCCGCCGGCGATGAGCGTAGCAGGACGCAAGGGAGTGAGCCGGTCCGCGGTCGGCGGCGGGCCGGACGGCGGCCCGGTTCGGAGGATCGACCATCTGTGGATCCCGCTCTCCGACGGCACGCGGCTTGCCGCGCGTGTGTGGCTGCCGGCGGCCGACACGCCGGTCCCGGCGATCCTGGAGGCGATCCCGTACCGCAAGAACGACGTCACCTCCGTCGCCGACGAGACCAGGCACGCCTACTTCGCCGCGCACGGCTACGCCTCGGTGCGGGTCGACATCCGCGGCAGCGGCGACTCTGACGGCATCCTGCTGGACGAGTACGTCGCCCAGGAGCAGGACGACGCGGTCGAAGTGATCGCCTGGCTGGCCGATCAGAGCTGGTGCGACGGCCAGGTCGGCATGATCGGCTACTCGTGGGGCGGGTTCGCCGCGCTGCAGGTCGCCGCCCGCCGGCCGCCTGCCCTGAAGACCATCATCACCGTCGCCTCGACCGACGACAGGTATGCGGACGACGTCCACTACATGGGCGGCTGCGTCCTCGCCTACTACATGCTGTCCTGGGCCACGACGATGCACCTCTACGCCTCGCTTCCGCCCGATCCGGCAGTCGTCGGCGACGACTGGCGCGCGGCCTGGCTGGAGCGGCTTGCCGGGGCGGCGCCGATGATCGAGCCGTGGCTGAGCCACCAGCGCCGGGACGAGTACTGGAAGCACGGCTCGGTGTGCGAGGACTGGGACGCAATCCGGTGCCCCGTGTACGCGGTGGGCGGCTGGGCGGACGGCTACCGAAGCGCCGTGTTTCGCCTGCTGGAGCACCTGCGCTGTCCGCGCAAGGGCTTGATCGGCCCGTGGTCGCACCACTATCCGCACGACGACATCCCGCCGGGCCCGGCGATCGGCTTCCTCCAGGAATGCCTGCGCTGGTGGGATCACTGGATGAAGGGCGCCGACACCGGGATGATGGAGGAGCCGATGCTGCGCGTCTGGATGATGGACCCGGTCGAGCCGCGGCCGTCCTACGACGTGCGGCCCGGCTCATGGGTGGCGGAGCCGGCGTGGCCCTCGCCCAACGTCGACGAGCAGGAGCTCGTGCTCGGCGCCGACGGCCTGGGCAGGGGAGGAGTGCGCACGCTCCAGGTGCGGAGCCCGGAGTCGACCGGCGTCGACGCGGGAGACTGGGACCCGTTCGGCAACCCCGCCGACCTTCCGCCCGACCAGCGCGCCGAGGACGGCCGGTCGCTCGTGTTCGACACGCTGCCGCTCGACGAGCCTCTCGCGATCCTCGGCCAGCCGGCCGCGACGCTCGAGCTCCAGGCCGACCGCCCGCTCGCCCTCGTTGCCGTCCGTCTCTGCGATGTCGCCCCGGACGGCGCCTCGACGCTGATCACGCGCGGCCTTCTCAATCTCACACACCGTGACGACCACGAACACCCACGGCCGCTCGACCCGGGAGCGGCGATCACCGTCCGCGTGGCGATGAAGGCGATCGGGCAGGTCGTGCCCGCCGGACATCGACTCCGACTGGCGGTATCGCAGGCGTACTGGCCCTGGGCGTGGCCGTCTCCCGAGCCGGTCACCCTCACCGTCCACGCGGGGCCGGGTTCAGTGCTGCACCTTCCCATCCGCCGCCCGTGGGGCGAAGACCCGGCCTTGGCGCCGTTCCAGCCGGCGGAGGCATCGCCGCCGCTGCCGGCCGTCACGCTTGCCTTCGAGTCGGGCGGCCACGACGTGAGCCGCAGCATCGGCGAGGGAACGTCGAGGCTGGTGCATCGGTACCCGAGCTTTCACACGCTGCTGCCCTCGACCGGCATGGAGCTGCGATGGTGCGAGCCGGACATCTTCACGATTGCCGACGACGACCCGCTTTCGGCACGCGTGGAGTGCGAGCGCTCGGTGACCCTGAGCCGCGACCGGTGGAGGGTGCGGCTGGAGGCGCGAAGCACCATGAGCGCCGACGCGGAGCAGTTCCACGTGACGACGGAGCTTCGCGCGCACGAGGGCAGCGCCTGCATCCACTCGCAGGCATGGTCGTTCACGATTCCGCGCGACCACGTGTAGGCGCCCATGGCCCCCGACCCCCACGCCCAGGAGGGCTTTCGGCGGCGGTTCGATTGGGGGCGCGGCGGTGCTCGCGGGCTGGCCCGGCACGTCGACGTGGCGGTGGTCGTCGACGTCCTGTCGTTCTCGACCAGCGTCGACGTTGCCGTTGCCCGGTCATGCGAGGTCGTCCCCGTCGCGTGGGGCGAGCGGCGTTCCGCGGGGCTCTCGGCGGACGAAGCCGGCGTGCTCGCCGTGGGACGGCGGGCCACGTCGCCAGAGCACCCGTACTCGCTCTCGCCGGCCTCGCTGAGGTCGATCCCTCAGGGAACGCGGCTGGTGCTGCCCTCGCCGAACGGCGCCACGATCTGCGCGGAGCTCGCCGGCAGCGGCGTGCTCGTGCTCGTCGGCTGCCTGCGAAACGCCGCGTCGGTGGCCCGGTTCGCCGCTGAGACGGGCGGCACCGTGGGCGTGATCGCCGCGGGGGAGCGGTGGCCCGACGGGTCGCTTCGACCCGCGCTCGAGGACATCGCGGGGGCGGCCGCGATCCTCGGTGCGCTTCCCGGACCAGCGTCTCCGGAGGTCGATGCGGCGATCGCGGCCGGCACGTCGGCGGCGACGCGCCGGCTGGAGCAGTGCGCCTCGGCCCGGGAGCTGATCCAGGCGGGGTTCGCAGAGGACGTGGCGCTGGCGCTGGAATCCGACGTGTCCGCGTGCGTCCCGCTCATGCACGACGGCGTGCTGGCCGACGTGGCCCGCTGAGCGGCCTCACAGGTGGCGGCCGAACCAGTCCGCAGCGAGCCGCGCCACCGCAGCGAGCGCGCCCGGCTCTTCGAAGAGGTGGCTCGCACCGGGGACGACGACCAGCTCCTTGTCGGCTGCGGCGAGCAGGGCGAGGGCCTCCTGGTTCAGCTCGAGCACCTGAGGGTCTCTCTCGCCGACGATGAGCAGCGTCGGTGCGACCACGCTGCGCAGCCGCTCCCCGGCAAGGTCTGGGCGGCCGCCTCGGGACACGATCGCGGCGACGTCGTCCGGCCGCTTGGCGGCCGCCACCAGCG